>Ga0209251_1000408_pt1 | contig 39226 bp, 22 predicted proteins | sample SaaInlV_100m_DNA_6_FD_184665 | JGI IMG/M metagenome (GOLD analysis project Ga0209251, IMG submission 184665) | Marine microbial communities from expanding oxygen minimum zones in the Saanich Inlet - Saanich Inlet SI073_LV_10m_DNA (SPAdes) (version 2) | ecosystem: Environmental > Aquatic > Marine... | reverse complement strand
CAATGCTGATGCAACGTCAGAAGAACAGATAACCATGTTACCTTTACCACGACGTGTACCTTTTGCAATTGCGTTCGCTTCTTGTTCGATTTGGAACATCAAGCCTTTGAACTTCTCAACTGACCAACGACCGTTTGCATCTACATCCAAGTCAAAGATACCAGCTGATGCTGTTCCAGTTGCGCCTGGTTTAGCAGTTTGGTAAATTGTACGAACCAACTCACGGTTGATTTCTACAAGGATTTCAGATTGCAAGATGTTTGCCAATTCTGTTTCAGCGTCAAGACCGTGTACTGCACGAAGGTCTTGTGCTAATTCAGTGGTGTACTCTGCTTTCAATGCACGTGATTTCGCAGTTACCGCAACTTTCTCGATTGAGAATGCCATTTCTGCAAATTCAGTACCATTGCCGTCACCAAGTGCTTCAGCTTCGGTTGTACCCATGCCGCTACCAGTAGTGAACAATGTTGTGTTAGCCACATCACCAGTTTCACCAACTTGTGCACCAGCACCAGAACGTGTAGTATTTGCTTCACCGTAGAATACTTCGTTAGAAGCTGCTTGTGAAGTATGTGTTGAACGCATTGCGAAGATCAAGCCTGTTGGGCCTGTCATCGGCTGAACACCTGCGATGTCATATGCCATCAAGTTTGGCATTGCACGGCGTACCAATGAGATTAGGATTGGGTCATAACCGGCTGTTGGACCAGTTGCGGTTGAACCCGCACCAAATCCACCTGTTCCGGCGTCATTGACTGGTGCTTCTGAAAGCAAGCCTGTCATAGAAGCAGACAAGTCGCCTGATTCCATAAGGGCTTTTTCTGTGTTTTCAAGAATAGTGGCTGTTACCGCTTTCTTGTGGTTGTCTTCGATCGCCGAAAAAGAATCGTGCTCAAGGATTGGGCCCCACTTTTCGACAAGATTTTGATAGTTTGACATTAGTTTCTATCTCCTTGTGATTGACTTACTGTGTTATTTATTAAAATTAAATTTTTCATGATTTTTTTGAGTTGAGAGCCTCAACAAGAGCATTGATTGAAGAATAATCAGAAGCTGGTTTTTTAACTTCTGTATCTTCTGTAATGATCTCTTCTTCCTCAATTTCAGCTTCTTCAGTTACTGCTTTATCAGCGGTAAAGAAAGACTCTTTAAGAATGTTAAGGTTTGAAGTATAATCTTCAATGTCGGCGAAATCAAGTTTCTCAGAAAGCACTTTCAAACGTTCAGCCTGAACAAGTGTAAGGTCTTCTGATAGCTCATCAAAAACTTTAGCAGCTCTATAACCAGCAATACTTTTTGCTAGCTCGAGGTTTTCATCAATCTGCTTATTAGCTTCTGCTTTAAGCGTATTAACTTCCTCTTCTAAACCAGCAACGACGTCAATAGTTTCGTCGCTAACGTCAATGTTATGCTCTTCGAAAAGACCACGTAGACCGTCCATTAGTGATTCTGCCATATCAACTTTGATACCGGATTCAATTGCAAGTTCGTTATCTGTCATCCACTCTTCTACTACGTAGTCAAGATATGAGTCTAGATTTTCAACCATTGTGTCAACAGTTTCTTTAACTTGCTCGTTCATTGTTGTTTCGAGATCTGTTACTTTCTCGTTAACAATTGCTTGCGCCTTTGAGGATGCTGCTTCGTTTACAGCTGCTTCAAACACGAGTGTCGCTTTCTTTTTGAAGTCTTCGGAAATATCCATTCCTTCAAACATTGCAGCTACTGATTCGTCGATAGAAATTACTTCTTCTTCAACGATTTCTACATCAGCATCTACTTCTGATTCTTCTTTCACTCCAGCGCCCTGACCAGGCGTTGCAGTATCTACTTTGTCTGCTTTCTCGGCAGCTTTTTTCTTATCCTTACCGTGCTTAGCAGCGCCGCCTTCTGGGGCAGTTGGCTCAGCAGCAGTGGAAGGATCGCCAAAAGATGCTTTAAATTCTTCAGCAGCCATTGTGTCTTGTGTACTTGACATATGTGCTTCTCCTTTTATTATATGGATTGGTATTCATATTTATTAAACTTTTACTTTCTAAGCGTATTTATAAAGCGTTCAAACATTCTAGAAGCAAGTGCCTCATCAATGGTATGTACGGTTTTCTTATAATGCTTTTTAACTTCCTGTTGAATCTCTTCAACCACTTGTGCTACTTCTTCCTGCTTCCCTGCAGGCAACCAAGAATTCGCTGCTATATCATAATAATATTCAACATTTTCCATAACACCATTAACAAAACAATTTGGACCAGATGGGTCAGTTACGATGTCGACTGTGGCTAGGTGGAAGTCATTTTGTACTTCCATAATACCTTCTTTGTTCATTTTTACAGAACCAAGACCACGGGTTGACACTCCGAAAAGTACACCTTCGTCCATAAGTGTTTTGACAATTTCTCCCATTGGTGTACCAAGTATTTTGGCTTTACCAATAAAATTAGAACCTTCTCTTCTCATTTCAGTAATAAGGTGAGAAACTCTATCGCCATTAATTGCTGGACCATCAGGATGGCCAAGCTCTCCAAGGGCACGCTTAGTCTCAATGAAATCTTTATTATAGCGAACCATTTCTTTTTCAAGAATTTCTGATGAATACATACGCCCATTACGGTTTTTCAGATCTCCTTGCATAAAGATACCTTCAATGAAGTGCGACTTTTTACCAGTCTCTTCATTAATTTCCGTAGAAACGTTGCATTCTTCAATGACTTCTGCAATTAATTTCATTTTGTTATCCCCTTTTGAAACTTATTTATAATAACATTTACATTGCGTTCTTAGCAAAACCAAGGATTTCGTTGAACCCTTTTTTGTCAGTCATCATAACTTGTTCCATTTTACGTTTGTTAGCAGAATTTAAACCTTTAAATAGGGCGTTAATTAGTTTAGCATCTTCGTTAGCTACTTTAATTCTTGCCCCGTCTTTCAGCTTCATATTTCCAGCTTTTACTGCTTCATCAATAAATTCTACTGACTCTTTAATCTTATCTTGGCCGTGATCGTCAGTAGAAGTATTCTTAACAGACTTCAGAACTGTACGAGTTTTACCGTCTGGTGTTGTAGTTTGAACTGGCTTTTTTAAAGCAGACTTTAGTGTTTCGTTAACTTTTTCGTTTTTTTCCCACGGAGCCTTTTTAAGAGTAACTTTTTTCTTACCCTCTTTTGACGCTTCAGCAGACTTGTTAATTTCTTTAGCTAACGCAGCCTTTTCATTTTCACCAAGTTCTTTGGCTTCCATGAACTTTTTCATTCCCATTCTTTTCTTCATTTCGGTGACTTCAACTTCCTCTTTTGCAGGAACTCTTGCTGTTCCTGTTAGTTTAGAAACTGCGTCTGCGGTTCCTGAACGCCGGCGAATGAGTTTAGAAATACCCTTTTTGCGTTGGTTTTCATAACCTTTTTTAACAGCAGAAGATGCACCTGCTTGTCCCATACTGCCTGTAGCAATTTGGTCACCAGCATGAGCTGTATCCATTTGCGCTTTTTTAATATAACGACCTGCCAAACCTTTTGAAATCTCATCGATTTGCTCTGCACTTTCTTCTGCACTTTCACCAACGTTTGAAGTAGGTGCTTTTCTTGAAGAATAAGCTTTATCGTAATTCATACTATCAGCCTGATCTGCCGGCCGCATTCCTGCAGCTGCTGGTGTTGATATAGTACCTTTAAACATAGCATCAGAGTCTTTTACAGGATAGTCAAACTTTTGAATTTCATGCTGAGCTTTGAAACGTTGTTCATCTGGCGACACTGGCTGAGCAACCTCTCCCAGCAATTTTTTAAAAGTTTTCATAACTTTTTCTCCTAATTAATTTTAAATCTATTTATAATAATTTTTACTCATCGCCATCTGTGTCAGGCATATCTGCGTTTTCCTGGCTGATTTGATCTTTTAAATCCTTAGCATCTTCTTCGCTTAATTGTAAAATATGCTTAATAACCCACTCTCTAGAATAGTAAACGCCAACGTGATCTTCAACGTCGCGGAGAGTTTGCATTCTTTCACGAAGTATTTCAGCTTCTTTTAATTCTTCAAAGTAGTTGTCTTTTACGAAATCATAACGAATAGAATTTTTAATTTGTTTAAATTCTTCAGGTGTCATAAGACCTTTAAGAATTAATTGTTTTTCTAGTATATGTGTAAACAACGTAGAAAAACGCGATCTTATTCTATAAATAAACTTACTAAATTTTAATTCGTCACGAGTAATTTCAGTAGACCGTCCAAACGTATTCATATTTTCTGGCTCAAGTCTAGTTAAAGGTACTTTAAGCGCTTTATATAATTTACGTTGGAAGTACGACATATTTTCATCTGTACTTAAAGCCTGAGCTCCACCGCCTGCCATAACATCAACTTCTGTAGATCTTTCACCACCACGGCGTGGGAACCAAAAGTCTTCGGTCATAGTCATCATTTTACGAGCATCTGTAATTTCACCAGTTGACGAGTTATATTGCAACTTGTTTTTATGGCGAGTCATCATATCTCTTAGATACTGCTCAGCTTTCGATTTAGGTAAATTGCCAACGTCAATGTAGAACACTCGTCTCTCAGGTGCTCGTGTAAGAGTGTAAATAACTGTTGCATCTTCCAACATCCTTAATTGGTTTAACGGCTTGATAGCAGCATGCAAGTGTGAAAGAACTAACGAATTATTCTCATTCATTTGCCCTGATGTAACACGTGCAATCGAGTCTTTAGAAATCTTATAACCGCTTGTAGCACCTGATGTTCCAGCGCTTCCACCTTTATCAGATCCAAAACCGTTTTCAGAATACATATAATATTCGTTTTTAACTTTTTTGACTGGGATACCAGAGTGTGGATCTTTTTCTCGTTTATCAACTTCACGAATAAGTTTTAATTTACGAGGATCTACATATCTGAGCTCAACAATACCTTCTTTTAAATCATCATTTTTGATGATCATATGGTAATTAATTCTACCATCAATATAGAATTTACCAAAGGTATCATAAGCCATATTAGAAAAATCAAGAAGTCTTAAAACCTCATCGAATTCTTCTGCAATTTTTGTTTTAACTTTGTCTGGTAAGTCTGTATCGTCTAGCATAATTTCAACGATTTTATCGTCTGTGCTAACACTGATAGCTTCATTAATTACTTCGTCAACCGCCTGGGCGATTTCTGGGTTCATAGCCATACCACGATATTTAGTAACAAGCTCGGACTCGGTACGGGCTGAACCCTCCAAGTCGAGCATAGTTCCATAAAAGCCACCCATTGCGTTACCAACGGTAATAGCTCCATCGTCGTTTAACGGTTCAGCAAAAGAGACCGGAACATTGTCGGCCTCTTCTTCTGATCGCTTTACTTCAAATCCAAAGATTTTCAAATTTTCATTCCTTCATTATATAAAATTAAGTAGTCGGATTACCGGTAGTGCCTTCAACTCTCCATAGATCATACTGAAATGTAACACTAAATTCTTCTACCGCATCTTGGTTTGCCCATCCCATTGTAATTGGTTCTACATCGGTTGGGAACATACCTTCAAAGATGTAAGTACGAAGCGCGTCTCCGTTTTTACTAAATTGTGTAATAAGTGCATTAGACTTATATTCTTGTGGTAATCCACGAATGTTGCCATCGTGAGAGTTGATGAAGTTCATCCACCCTTCCATAGCGTTTCTAATTGCAAAGTCTTCATCGTTGATAATCGTGACTGTCCATGCATCAAATACTCGATCACCAGCATATTTAACCTGGCGACCAAAGTATGGCAAAGTATAGGAACCAACAGTTGATCCTGGAAGCTGAGCCGCATTTACCATGAAAGGTACTTTGACATCAGCTTCCGGAGCAACAGGGTTAGTAACCTGAACTTGGAAGAGCGTAGGACGTGCACCACCACCGACGAGTTCTGATTTGAACTGGTTGATATTGAATGCCATGTTTTTATTCTCCTATTTTGATCTATTTATTACCTAATCGAACCAACAATTTCATCAAACTCTACACCAGATCTTGTTGCAACAAATGTTAGTTCGATAACATTAATTGAACGAGCAGGCTGGATATAAATGTTTGCTCTGAATTTGTTTTGATCTACGACAGCCGGGGTATTTACTGTAGCGTCAGACACTACTCGGAAATCAATAATTCCTCGTCTACCTTGAATGTCTCGTAGAAATGGATCGACAATGTTTTTAAATTGCGATTGAGTGAAATCGTCATTTAGCTCAAATAGGAAGCCCTTAGCAGCAGTGGCAATTGCCTTTTCAACTGCAATAAACAATCTACGTACATTGAGTCTGTCGAATGCACTAGGAACACCTAGGCCTGTTTTATCACCAAATAGGATAATACCTTGACCTGCTTGCGACATTACTGGGTTGACGTCTTTACTATAAAGCTGATCTCTATGTGGCTTAGAAGGATTAAACGCTAGTTTGATAACGTTCTTGATTACACCTTTTCTATAACCTGCAGGTGATTCCCATACTTCAACTCTTGAAGCTAGGCCTGCCATATCACCGTTTAGTGGTGTCCAGCGATATACATCGTTGTATTTGTCGTAGCGATACTTATAGCCACTATCCATAAATGAGTACGATGAGTTTTGTACTTTATTACGATAACCTAATACACCATCAAGTTTATCTTGAATTGCAGTTTTATCAACTACCGCTTCTTTAGATGGTGATATGAATGCAACACAATCTTTTCTGTAATCTGCAACATTTGAAATGATATAGTTGGCACGAATACCTTCATCATCACCTTTACCTTGTAGTACAAAGCTTAGATCAATTTCATTATCATTTTTCAAAGCATCCCATGCAGGACCAAGAGCTGCTAGTGTTGCTCCGGTTTCAGTATGGTTTGTTGTTGAGTTAGCAGTCGGTGAAGCACCGTTTGCCATAACTTCATACTGACTTGTAGCAGTACTTACAGCTGCTCTAACTAATGCAGCACCAACTGATGGTAACGCTGTATTGGCGTTAGGTAAAAGCTCAATCCACGCACTGTTATCGAGTACTGTTTCAAAATAAGCATCTCTACCATCGGCTGTTCTAGCTGCAGGTGTTACTGAAAGGTTTTCGTATATTTCTAAAACGGTGCCAGCAGTACCAGAAATTTGACCAGTACTATCTACTACTGAAACGTGAATATTGTTTGCACCAGAAGGAGCACCTGTAAACAGATTTGAATATTCCCAATTTTTAGTAATTTTTACTTTAGTTAAATCAGTTTCTGCCAATGTGTAGTTAGGCTTAAACCCAATTGATGTGCTTGCTGCAACAACGAGAGCAGAGTTTGCTTCAGCAGTGTTGTTAGCATTTACAGCAGTACTAGTAAATGAAGTTACATTAAGTTCTTGGTAACCTACAGTGTTGTTACCAACTATGATTTTATCTCCGGTACCGATCCCTGTGAGGACTTCAGTTCCAATAAAATCTATTGTGCTAGCATTAAATGCAACAGATTGTGTTGATGCGTTTTGATTATTCGCATTGAATAAACCATTTACTGTTGCTACAGTTGGAATATCGGCAACGTCAATCGCTGCATTTTCAAAGCCCGTGGATGTAACCCACGCAACTTCAAGTGAATCTCCTAGTTCACCTTTATATTTTGCTTGAAATGCTCCGCCAGCATTGTTTGCTTGACGTGAAACACCATCATCTGCTCTTACGACCCATAATGCGTTTGCATAAGCCAAATAATCTGCAGCTGTGAAAAATGTTTCATAGTTGTCAGCATTTGGAGCAGCAAAACGATTTACAAGCTCTGTCTCCGATGTTATCAGAATAGGTTCGTTAGTTGGACCCCAACGAAACAACCCAGCTATAGCAGCTGGTGGTGTCGCGATGGCCGGTACTGATGCCGATGCGTCCACTTCTCGAACAATAACGGAAGGACTTACGGAAAAAGCCATATTTTTCTCCTTTATGTATTAGAAACGCGTTTATTATATGTTATTGTGACTGTTTCTATTTATAAATTTTTTGATTTATCTAATCACCAATCCTGATGACCATCTTCATAAACCTCATCATCACCGACATCAATAAATCCAAATGGTAATAACTCTTCATCAATTTGGGCCTCTGTTTTTTCACGAAGTTTTAATAATGTGTTAATGTCAGTCATATCTTTAAAATATGATTGATCTGTGAGCCATCCAAAGAGCACTAAGTTCATAACTAAATCGTCGTGACATCCAGGTTCTGCCTCGTAAGAATTCGCCTTTTTCGAAAAACGAGACAGTTCTTGTAGTGTATTATAATCTCGCAATTTTAGTTGATCTTGTTCAACTAACATTTTTAAAATTGAACAGCCTATTGACTTTACAGTTTTAGTTGTTCTTATACCATTGTCTAATCTTTTACCACCAAAACCGCCAGAAATTTGCTTTCCTCGGGCTCCCATGTTTGCTGTATAAAGCATATTTTCATAGCCATAATCCATTAAGAGTGTATCTGATACTTGCTCACCAATGTCATTGATTTCTACTAAAACAGCCGCTTCGTTATACATTGTTCCTAATCTATATATAAAGCTTGCAAAATCAACTGGACCAATGTAGTTATCTCTAAACACACAAACTTGTTGATATGGCATTCCTGATATATCAATTATATTAAAGGTAGAATAATCTAATCCTTTTCCTCGTGATACATCAGCAATCAAAACATATTCATGACCTTCTTCGGGCTTCATATATTGAATAGTATTTTCTTGTTCAGCAATAGGCTTATCATAAGCTAAAGCTTTTAATTTAGATCCATCGATCAAAGTCCCCGATGAACCTAAGAATTCGCAACAATATTCTTGTTTAAATTTTTGCTCGTCGTAATCCAGTGCAGCTAAAGTTTCTTCTTTCCACTTCTCATCCCTACCTGGAACATCATACCACATAACTTCTTCGTATTGATAACCGTTTGTTTCTTCCCTTGCACCTTTACAAGTTTTCCAAAAATGATTTAAACCATTAGGAGTTGAAGTCATTAAAAGTTTTGTTGACTCACCAGACGAAATAGTAGGATAAACAGATGCGAAAAATTCGTCGTACCCTTCAATAAATGCAACCTCATCGAGATATAGAAAATTAACAGACTTACCACGAATTGCTGATGACGATGTCGTTCCCGCCAAAACTTGGCAACCATTTTCAAGTGCAATGTTTCCTTTGTTCCATTCCTCTACTCCTTGTTGCAGCCATTTGGGTAATGCTTCATACGCTAACTTAATTCTTGAAAGAACCTCTCTTGACGCGTCTCCTTTGTTCGCCAAAATAGCTACAGTTTTAAATTCGTTAAACAATATATAATGAAGAATAATAGCGGCAGCTGTTGTAGTTTTACCTGACTGACGGGCTGTTAATACTGCAACGCGCCTATTTTCTGTGATTTTTTTGGTTATATTCTCTTGGTATCCATACATCTCAAAGGGAACAAGTCCTCTATCAACATGAACAATTTTAATATATTTTTTTGCAAAATAAACCGGATCTTCAGCGCATTTCATAAACTCTTGGAGAATTTCTGGCGACCACTCAATACCTTCACCAATTCTTTTTAAATTTAAATTACCAAGATAGCCTTTCTCAAGCATCGTTTGGGTCACCTTTAATCATTTTAAGTAAATCTGCAGTTGAAAGAATAAGATTATTGTTCGTAACGTTGGTCTCTGATTGTGCTGCGGGTTTTTCTTCCTGAGCATATTTCTTTTTAGTAGATATATCAACATAATCTTTGTTGGCATCTAATAAAGTTTTCATTAAAGTAGATACAACTTCAAAGGCTCGTGGTGACTCGGATTGTTTTGCAATCTCAACCATTTCTTTTACGGCATCATCACCGAGCTCAATAATGTTTTTAACATTAGCTCTTGCTAGTTGTAAATCATTAAGGTTTTCATCTTCTTCTGAAACTTCAACAGGTAGATTTTTTTCTATCTGTTCTATTTCTGTAGACTCAACTTGTTGAACACTTTTTATTTCTTCATTTAATTCTGAAAGCGGAGTTAGACCTAGCGCTTTAGAAATCTTATCTTGACTCATTTTAAACTCACTAATCTATTTCGGAAATTACCTTAATGACTCCCCAGTTATCATCAAATTCTATTGTGCTATATGCTACACTATTATTCGCGTCTGTTGTTGGCTCACCGTTTGCTGTTAAGCCTGGTTGAATAGTCATTTCTTCTACAAAATCACTTTCGAGATTTGCATCTAATCTATCTGCAAAGTCTATATCAATAAACTTAATAACTTTCTTTTCTCTTTCAGGACCAAAGTACCAACCTTTTAAAGTAAAGGTAAGAGTGTATAGTACCATGCTTCTTTCGTCAAATGCACCTTCGTATATTTCTTCATTAGACACACTGTTAAGTATAATAGGAATATCAATAGGGTCTAAGCCCGGTATTAAATTAACTGTAGTAGTCCAGTCTGGTTGGAAGAAAGGTAAAATTTGTTCTACAATACTAGTTGCATCCTGCTGATACTTAGTCATAATATATAATGACATATCAAGATTATAAGGAGCACCGGCGTATGTAAAAGGCCTGCCACCATTTTCATTAACAGCAGACTTTCTTATTTTTTGAGTAGTACCAACTTTTCTATCCGGATCGTATACCATTGAATTGATTTCAAATGACATTCGCGGTAAGTTAAGAGCAGACTTTCTATTTAAGTCTGGATCTTGCTGGATGCGAGCTAAAAACTTTTGGAACGGTCCATAGGCTAACGGTACAACCTGAGACTGTATTACTGTTCCGTTATTATCGCTTCTTTGAATTTGTATTTGATTGAAAATAGTTCCAAACAGTGCTACATATTTGCGAGTAGTTTCGTTGTTAAAATAATTTGCAATTGCCATACTAGTCGCCTATACTAATTGTTTCGCTAAATGGATCTACCTCTGAGAAGTCTATAATATCATCAGCTTCACTTTCAAAGAATACATTCTTAGCCCCAGGATCTGTATTAGCCAACTGAGTAAGAGTAGTAGCAAGCATTGGATTAGTGTTAGCAGTATCACCAAAGAACGTGTCAATATTATCGCGGCCTGTTTCAAAGCGTTCGCCAGAATATTCAAACAATTCACACTTTAAGTCATAGACTTGAAGAGCACCGGCTTGATAGAAAATACTTTCGTGTTCTACGTGAGTAATCTTAAACATTTTTTCATTGAGCGGGAAGTAAATAAGATCGCCTTCAAAAGGCCTCTTCCTATTAATATCATTCCTCGATACAAATCTTTCGAATGTTCTATTAGCTACAGTTAAGGTTACTGTATCTCTAATTTCTAAACCAAACCTACTGAGGAAATCACCTTCACCTTCAAAGCCATCGACGTTTTTAACGTAAGCTTCAAAGTCCCAAGTAACATCAAAAATAGACAAGTCATCTTCATTAAGAATTTTATCTTCAGCACCTAATGTTCTGCTAATATAGATAATGTCAACGCCATAAATTTGAATTGACTCAATAACTAAATCGTCAATTAAATTCTGTTCGTATATATTATCATAGTTTTGAAAAAACTTATTAGTGGCCATGATTTATCCAATAAAGTTATATGTAAGAGGTTGAAGACTTGTTAAAGCTTCTTCTTCCATTCGTTGACGTTCTTCTCTGGCCTCTTGTAGTATTTGCTCGCCGTTAAATGAAACACCTCCCACCAGTTGCATGTTATTAAACTTGGTTAGGTTTGCTCCCCAGTTTTCTTTTACTAAAACGGTTGCATAGTTTTGTAACCAACGATCATTCCATACATCTGAATATGTTTCTCCATCAACCACGTCGTAAGCTTCGACGATTATGTATTGCCCTTCTATTAAAGCACCTGGGCTACGATCAATAAACAATTTGTTTACGTGCTTGTTATACCTAATCATAGGTTTACCTACAAGAACTTCTTGCATAAACTCGATATGTTGCATAGACATATAATAGTTTTGAACATTGTAGCTTGTCATATCTTGAATGTTATTTAAAACAAATTGATATGTTACATTAAACATTCCAGTTGAAGTTGATATAGAAGAACTAAAAGGAAATACTCCTTGGATGCCTAAGATGTTCTGAGGCAATGTAATGTATCCGTTAGTAACGTCATCTGCTGTTAATTGATGTTTTAAATAGACTAATTGAGAACCATTATAGTGGTAATCTCTCCAAAAAGAAATTGCCTCATCTACACGATCTTCTACTTGTTCGTCGGAGACGTTGATCTGAATTACCGGAGATCCAAGTTTTCTTAGTATATAATCTTTAAAAGTAGCTCTTGTGTTTGGCGCTGCCATGTCTCTATCCTAAGTTTACTGGGTTTGTACTTATTTATACGAAACCGGCAATTGGTTTAGCGTCTTTCAATATCTTCTTCTGATAATACATCACCCATCCAAACTTCAATTACTTTGACTGGGTTTTCACCTACATTCGTAGCATGATGCCAGGTTAAAGTAGGGATGTCAATACTATCACCTGATCCATATACATTAGATGTTTTAAACCCGTCATCAAACTCTAGTTCCATATGTAATTGACCATCAACGATATGCCAATGTTCGGAACGAACAAAATGACGCTGGTCTGACAAAGATTTACCTTTATCAATGGATAGCTCTTTTACTTTCCAATGACCATTCTGATCTAAATCACGATATCTACCCCATAGCCTTTCGGTAGTCGGTTTATCCCATTCCTTTAGGATCCAAGATGAACTGTTTTTCTTATCTTCTCCACCAACACCAAATCTAAAATCTACATCGTCAAAGACCATTTCAGGAATGTTATCCTTTGTACGATCACCACCATTTGCAAATATAATTGGTGTATTATTTGGTACATAATCTTTTACATATTCAATTGCTTTAATAGCAGTATCATCAGAATCATCAAATGTAAATACGTGGCCTACACATCCAATCTCTTTAATAATAGCCATACGTTCTTCAACAGACATAAATGGTCTGCCTTTTTTACGTGTTAACCATTCATCACTATTAACACCAACGAATAGAATAGAACCTAATTCTTTAGCAGCTTTAAAATAAGCTATATGTCCGGAATGGAGTGGGTCGAACCCACCAGTTACGATCACAGGTTTCATACTTTGTTCTCCTTCATCATATATTCTAAAGCAAAGTTTGCTTTACCTGTATCTGAAATCATTTCTGTACGGTGTTGGATTATTTGAGGATGTACCCACCAGTCTTCGTAATTTGTATCTTTACTTGTAGATATATCATTGCCAACTAATACATACCCGGCTTTAGATAATACGTCACGGGATTCGTTTCTGAACTTATCTCCCCACCATATAGCATTGTGTTGAAACTGTATAACACCAAAGCGATATTTATTGAACGGCATGTTTTGTAAAGCATGCAGCGAAGCATGTTCTGCATTAATTCTAAGATAATCTACATAATCATCTATACAATTACTTTTAAATAGCAACTTATAATCTATTTTAGCTGCATCGCCCAAAATCATAGTAGATTTTCTTTGTTTAACAAATTCAGCTGCTGCTCTTTCATCGTTATCAATAGAAATTCCAGTCCAACCAAATTGGTCTTCAAGTAAAGCTGTATTGCTAAAGACGTATGGATCTCCTGATCCTAGTTCTATAAATTTTCCATTTCGCTTTCCATGTAGCATAGAAAGAACAAACATATCTTGGTAATGTCTTGCGTAATTTTTTTCAATGTTTTCTATACCAGCAAATGGAAATTTATATGACTCTAAATCTTTTTTCTCATATGGTACTCGATGAGGGTATCCTGATGAAGCTATCCATTTGTCTATTTCTTTATCATGTTCTTCATCGTGGTGTGTTAGGTGCTTAAAATTAAACAAACTAAGTTTACTCGATTCGTTACCATGAACCTTCCAATTAGATACAGCGTTTATATATTTTAAACCTTGAGGTCCTGGATATGGCAAATCGTCGTCAATAGTTTCACTATTTACGTGTTGCAAACCAAGCATTGAAATCAAATAACCATCCTGCCAACGAGATCTTTGTAGTGCTTCCATATGCGCTAAAAAATAATATGCTTCTGGTCTATTAGGAAGAACAGTGATTGCAGATTTAAATAAAGAGTCAACTGTTTCCCATCTATCTGGATTTCGCTTGTATATGTTACCCATAGAAACTAGGCTTTTATATTGTATCCACTTTTCTTCAAAAGTCTCTCCATTATTAAATTCCGAAGCTCTCATGTAAAACGAAAAAGCACCAGCACCTTGCTTAAGCTTATCATATTCCCTAGCAAGCTTGTATAATTTATATGGATTTTTATGATCTAAGACTACATCTTTTAAAAGTTTATTCATTATGTATTACCCATCATTTAAGAATTCAAAAAACACGTTCAAAGGTATTTTTAATATAAAGGAACAATTATCAGATAAACCATAAGAAATTAACATGTTGCCTTTGTGTATTGAAGCACCAACTGCAAACTCGATGTTTCTTTCTTGCTTTTGAACATCATCATACCAAGCTCCCATAAAATGGAATTCTTTCGAGGTATGAATTAAGTTCCAATCTTCATCCCATACAATAGCCCTATGGCCATAGTTTCCATCTTTTCTATTGAAGGGATCTTTAAGCAAAGTAGTTTCGTGTACAAACGCGAGCTTTCTTCCATTACCAATGTCAATAACTTGAGAACCGCCACGGAAATCATGCTGAAATGCTACGTTCTTAAGTTTTTCTTTTACTACAACGTCAACACATTCACCTGTTTCAATATCATATTTTACGAGTTGGAATGGGTTACACCATTTCACAAAGTGATAAGGCATATCTAAAACTGGCATCCAATTTTTTTCGCAGTAACTACCGTCACCATTTGGGGCAGGAATAGGATGTCTACTTATTTCTTTCCATTCTTTTTCTTCATCATTAAACTCAATATGGCAAAGTTCCATTCGACCTTTACCTTTGTCGTCATAGCAATCTCTTCGCACACCACATAGATAAAGCTTATCATCCCATTTAAATAACCTTGCGTCTTCAAGGCCAATGAAATTCCAAGTTGGCTTTGTATCTAAAGCCATATTTACTCGGCCAGAGTTTAAAACATTCATGTCTTGATCGAGCTCAGCAATAACATTATGAGTTCTTAATGTAACATCTGATTGTGGATGAACGTATACCAAATGACCCCACTTGTGAGGAAATTTGTTTGCTTCGCTATGAAAAAGAATATAGTTTACATGCCTGATGTTTACTAATATTTTACCTTCGTCAATATAAATCGAAGGATTCATAATCCCACCTTCATTTCCCAATACTTCTTGTGGTAAAAATATTGGGTGTAAAGATCCGCCTCTATTAAGGGCGTATGCGGCTAAGCCGCCAACATGCAAATCGTGCATGACACCTCCATACTATAAAATTATAAAACTATTTATTGTTTTTAATCAAGACCAGTTTGTTTCAACGGCATTGCGATTTAAAAGCTTTGCTGCGATTATGTTATCTATTTTTGCTAGTTCATCGCTGGTTATTGAGTCTTGTATCCATCCAATTAAAGTGTCAGATGTTACATCACTAAAAGCAATAAAGTCACCTAAGTTTTGCTCAGTAAGATCAAAAACGGTCGTACCAAGATAATCTGCTTTATTGCCTTCGCTATCAGTTACAACTCTTTTCCATTTAACTTTCACGATAGCATTTTCAAGAGAGTCACCGTTGGCATTAGTGACTTCTCTAGAAGATGTTCTGGATATTTCCCATGTATGATTCATTACGTTTCCTTACTATTCCAGTGATGGATCGTCGCTAGGATCCACTGCGCTATCTTCAGCTTCTGCAGGTGGTTCATACCAAGGTAATTCGGATCCGCCGATATCTCTTTCTGTGCGTCTTGCAAATGCTCTATCTAAATCATCTTTAAGATTTGCCAATGCATCTGGGTTAGCATCATACCAAGCTGCAATCCAGCCTGAAACATCTGCTTCGACTAATTGATCAAAAGGTTTAAACGTAGCTGGATTAATGTTTGAAGTTTGTAGAGGTAAAGCACCGCTTTGCTCTTCTGTTTCTCCATTTTCATTTGTTCCAATTACATTCCAATATGTTTGAAAAACGGCATTTTCAATAGTATTGCCATCTTCGTCAACCACGTCTTTAACTTTAATATTTCTAATTTTAAACTCTAAAGTCCATGCCATAGGTTATTCTCCTGTCTGTTATAGGCTTATTTATCTAACTTCTCCATTAGATTATATACCAATTCTTTTAATGTGTCAATCTCTTGTTGCTGTTTATTTATTGTTTCTTGTTGCTCTTTGGTGGCTTCTATAAGTAATCCCATCATGTTACCATAACGAACAGATTTACGATCTTTACCAGTTTTCCTGTCTTTACGGTCAGTAACAATACCAGGAAGTACTTTTTCAACCTGCTGAGCAATAACACCAGTATATTCGCCATCATCGCGGTCTATATAATTAAATATAATACCATCAAGAGCTTGTACTTTTTCAACTGCGTTTTCAATTTTTCTTACATTTTCTTTCCAACGGATGTCAGAAAAGCTTACATATGCCTGAACATCACCTTCGGATTGAATATCATTAGCCTGTATGATATTCATGCGAGAAGTACTGGCAGGATTTGCTTTATAGTTAGTGTCATCAACATCTCTAAATTCTGTGGCTGAAACCCAAGAACTTACTTGAAGATCTCCTCCAATGTCCATGTTTCGCGAAGCATTCCAGTCACCGTTAGAGTCTGTCCAGTTAGAATCAGTAGCAAAACGTGTTCGATCTGGATCAGTACCTTCATCCATTCGCATTACTTGGCGGCCGCCGGCGACAAGCTGTAAATCATCAGCGGCTACAAAATACAAATAAGTGTCAGTGTCACCGCGATGTCGTATTAGATCATCGAGGCGTATTTCATGCATTTCTGAAATTTCAGCCGGTTCAGTATGATAACTTGTGCTGTCTCGGTCTCTAAACAAGAAAGCATCTAAGTTCGTAGGCCAGAGATTATAGTTGTTAGTGTTTAAGTAATAACTCGGCGTTTTTGTTTGCTGAAGAGATGCCGGTGCCGTGGTTTCAGTTGAGACGCTCCAACCGGTTGACCAACCGTTTCCATCTGTGCCAGAATATCCGGTATGAACATCAGTAATAACAACTTGTGGATAAGACCAGGACTCGGTAGTTTCACCGATAGTAACAATGTGTCGACTTTGGGTGTCATCTCTATAGAAGCGGACAGTCATTCTACTTTCTGGACTACCACCGCCTGACAACTGTTGGACATGACAATTTGTCCATCTACGACTAGAATAAGCATAACCGCCAATCCTAAAGCTAGTCATTCTTTGAGCACTATATTCATAGATATGAACAGTAAAATGTATCATAGTACTGCCGCCCTGGCGGGCAACTGGCAACTTAATTTGAATTTGTCCAGTGTCAGCACTTGACTGTGATCTGTATTCACCGCCGCCTACGAATGGGAACATTCTTTTACTGCCTCGGTCGTAAATACCTTCAGAAGCAATGCGGAACATTTCAGAAGTTTCATTAGGATCTGTATAGTAAGCAGAATTGCCACGACCATAATAGCGATTAGCGTAAATATCACCGTATACTTCAGTTGTACCACCGCTAGTTCTTAATGCCCAGTTATTATTGCTGTCTTTAAAGCCAATGTCATTGGTGGTGTTAGCATGGATATATCCACGCACGGTATTATTAGTTGTCGTGAACAAGATTTCGGAAGTGTCTTGCGTAGAGTACAATCTCCAACGACGGTTACTATCTGAGTACCAGTGCATTCCGTTTGGTGTGCTGTAAAGACCACGACCGCTTGTATCACTACGGAACCAACCATCGTTATAAATTTCACCACGGTTATCGATCGTGTTAGTCACAGATGTACCAGCAAAGTTACCATAATATCCAGGGTCGTCACGATCATAGAAAATCGGAGAGTCGATGCGATTTCTTGCTAATATCCGGCCGTCGCCACGGATAATCATATTCCAATCGTCGCCATTCTCATTGCCGTCATAAAACTTAATATCTTCACCGTTTGAAGTACCAATGGCTAGATGCTCATCGTCAGTATCAGTAACTCTAAAATATCCACGGTTGTTATTATTAGTCACGGAATATAGTCTTAAAGAATTACCATTTAAGATGTTAACATCGCCATTAGTAGTAAGTTCGTTAATATTGGAATTTCCTGCTGGCTCCATGTAGAAAGCCGTATTATCTCTGTCTCTATGTCGATAGAAATCAGAGTAATTACCAGTGTTGTCCCCAACAACATAGTTGGTGTACGTTGGGTTGCCACCGGCCAAGCTTCCCTGTGTTCCTTTAAATTGTTGACCAGCTAAAATGTTATTAGTAGAATTTGCTGGTGCGGCCTCTTGTCTAAAGTTGTTACCCATATTACTTATATTTGCAGCATACATGAAGCGATAACGGAAGAATGAATCCCAAGTGTTACCTTCTAGTCTAATCCACAACCATCTACTATTATCAATTCTTACCTGAGGAGTAACACTGTTAGAAGGACCAGTCATAAAGTGATCTACAGAAATAGTGCTACTGTTCCAAGAACTAAATACAATTCTACCCATCGCGTTGCCTGAGTAGTTTACATCGTCTTTTGCTTGGTATTCAATAATAGCTTTACCGCCGCTGGTATTAGCTTGACACAATCTAATCCAATAGTAACGAGTACCTAATGCTGCGCTGTAAGCGTAAGTACCTTGGCTATACCATGTGCCTTGTATTGGAGAGTTCTGATCATAACTACCTAATGTTAATGTATTCAGATAGGATCTATCACCTGGTTCAGTCCAATAAGATGTAGAAGATCTATCTGTAAATCTATTTGCATACATCGTATTTTCTGCATATGCATGGCGGTTGTTTTGAAGATAGAAAATAGCTCTATCATCAGTTCCACCCCAGCCAAGACCAACACCATAGTGAGGGTTGTTTTGGTTAGCTTGATAACCAAAGCTCAGTGTAGTAGAGTTGGTTGCAGCTGTACCTATAACCCAATGCTTTTTGTTTCCTGTTGAAGCATTAGCCGTGTCATAACCACTAAATCTTATTGTTGGGCCGTGAGTACCGTTGTTAACACGAGAACTCATAAGGTTAATTTGAGGATACTGACCTTTTAGCGTAATATTAGGTCTTCTTGCTTCTTGTAAGAATCCATCATTTTGGTCTGTAGTATCACCTAAGAATATAGACGCTGGTTGAGCACTAGAACTGTTATAAGCTGAAGTCGGTTTCAACGTTATTCTTTGCATTATAGATTCGCCAGCAAAGTTACCATAATAGTTATCATCGTCATTATCATAGAAAACAGGAGAATATATATTTCCTGGTGTCCTTACTCTAGTAGTACTCCAACCAATATTACGACCAATATAAAGATCATCAGTTCCATCGTAGAATAGGAATGATTTAACAGCGTCTCCACTGTCGTGGCCAACCATTTCCCATGTCTCTGAGAAGTTTGCCATGATACCAGCACGAATATCAGAAGACCAAGTGCCAGCACTAAAATCATAATTTAAATCAGTTCGGCCAATATTAAGTGCACCGGGTTGCATATTACCATTTTGGTAATTTGAGCTTGAAATCTCACCGTATACTCTCATTGAATGATCCGCATTTGGATCTAAGAAGTATGTAGTATCACCTCTTGCTCTAAAGATGTTAGCATCAATAGTTGCCATTATAGATGTTGAAGCAGGCTCTGTATAATAACCTGTATTATCTCTATCACGGAAACGGTTTGCAGTTACGTTTCCTGTTGCATCAATATCACCTGACACAATAATATCGTCACCACGAAGGCGGCCACGGTAGTTAGAACGTTTTAGGATTGGAGCAGTAAACTCACGAAGAGCACCACCTGTGTTGTAGTTATAAAGAATACGAATACGAACATATCTGCATCCGCCACCATCTGATCCGTTATAAACAGTGTGAGACGTTGGTAATGTAGTATAGCCTCGGAACGTTTGCCATGATGTAGATGTTGTAATGGTTCCGCCTGCAACGAAATACGTAGTACCGGTATTACCAGCAATTGGCTTTTTGTCTTTATCAAATCGTTCTACACCGTAATAAAGCCGACCTCCAGAACCAGAAATAACTTTAACTGACATTTCGCCGTAAAGTTCTTCACCTGGTTCTACTTCAATATAGTCTGAATAGAAGTTACGATAAGCAGATGTTCTTAAAACATATGAACTAGAACCTGGTGCATCTGGACTTTTAACATACTCTGAAGTTGTTCCAGTAGTGTTATTTTCCGCGCCACGCATATTTTTAATAACGCGCTTTTCCCAATACATCGTGCCATCAAACAGGGTTTCGTCTGCATAACCACGTGTATAAAATGGACTTAGAGATAGAGCTTCATTACCACCTGAAAGCGCATAGTCACCAGCTGAAAGTTGTCCTTGGAAGTAAGCATTACCGTTGTCAAGATCAATAGATGCACGGGTAGTAGCAGAGCCTGCAAATATAAGCTCATTTGGATTTGTAGAACCAAAATGAGATAATGATGAAGTTGTAGTGGCCCAGAAAATACCCCAATCATTTGCAGGAGTCCAAACCCAGTGGTTTCTATCTTGAGCTACAAGATACTTGTTGGTTAATACATCGCCAGTTGCAAAGTCAGTTCTATTAATACGACCATTGATATTAATTGCTGTTTCAAGATTACCTGCACCAAAATGAGCATAGTAAGAAGTGGCGTTTGAGTCTTTAAATATAGGTGCACGGCTTTCATTAACCGCAAGGAAATATCCACCGCCAGTTTCAGCTTCTATTGCTGTGTTGTAATACAATTCTACTTCAGCATTTCTACGTGCTAATAGTGCCCATTTATTATCAGTGTCGTTATAGATACCGGCATTGTCTACGCCAGACGACATGAAAACCCAGTCGTCATTAATAGCATAACCAGCCCAGCCGTTTTTATTGCCTTGAACTCTAATTGAACCATAGTCACCCGCTGCGCTATCAATAAAATATGTTGAGCCATCAACTTCATATCGATTTGCCCGCATTGTATTTGTAATAGAAGTAGAAGCTGGGTCTAAATAATAAGCAGTGTTATCACGATCTCTAAATTGAGTAGCTGATGAATATCTTAAGGATTCGCTATCACCTTGGTAGTTAACTTGGAAAGTATCTCGAATTACACCAGCACCGGCTCCACCAGTACCGTTAGACGTTTGAACAACAAAAGTACCCGAACCTTCTTTATCAATACTATCTGAATCGGCTTGACCCATAATGTCATTTCGACCAGTTCTAAAACCAACTCGGCCTTGAGGTTCGAATGTAGCATTACTGTCGTCAAATCTAAATTCAATGAATGACTCAGGTGTAGAAATATCTCCTGTAGCATTACCGTTTTGAATTGTTAAAGCAATAAAATCATTTGCGGCTGCTGCATCGTTTCTTAATTCTAATGTTTTAAATATAGATTTGCTGGCCGGATCAGCATAGAAATCATTATCATTACTGTCATAATATCGAGGAGCATAAACATTTACTGCAAAATCAGCAGAGTTACTATCTATGTTTAATCTTTGCGTTCCAGCAGTCCAAACTCTAAATGTATCATTTGCTTCAAAACCAAAGTAAGTGTTTGTATCGCCTTTATGTCTGATGTAATCATCAATATCAATTCGATTCATTACCGATGTGCCGGCAAAATCGCCGTAATAGTTTGTATCACCAGAGTCTTTAAATGTTGGGGCATGGAAAGCGCCTCGAGCTTCTACATAAGCAGAGCTACGTGGGCCTTTCATTGCCCAGTTTCCTTTGGCGTCATTATCATGGCCAAACATAGCCCATTCGCCATTTCCAATAAGGTCTAAACCTTCCCATGTATTTCCATCACCGCCAGCAACGGTTGTAGCACCACCGCGATATCCAAGTGACATACCATAGCTTGACTTAGAAGCACCGGTTGAGTTGTGTTCAGCAAAGAATATACGAGATGAAGCTTCACCAGTCGCATCAGTAGCACCTTCAATGCTTATGTATCTACCTTTAACATTGTTACCATTTCCTGGTACACCAAAGTTAATACCTCTCATTACTGAGAAGCCAGCAAAGTTTCCTTTATAGGTACTATCGTCTGAGTCAAAATATTGAGGAGCATATATGTTTTGAGCAAAATCTGCTGAGTCATTATCAATATTGACTCGTTCGGTACCACCTGTAAATATTTTAAATGTGTCCGCTGCAGAAAAACCAATATAAGTATTAAGATCACCACGATGACGAATATAATCATCAATGTCAATGGTGTTCATTTGAGAATCGCCAGCAGGATCTGCATAATAGTTTGAATTATCTGCGTCTACAAATCGTTGGGCGTGAACATACTGAGTTGCATGTAAAGATCCTCGTGTACCTGTTCCTCTATGGTTACCTACATACCAAGCACCAGAAGAACTGATACCACCATTAAACTGCAATGTACCATTGGTCACTGCTGTGTAAAACCCTAAGCCTGAGTCTTCGTTAGTAGTTGCACCTGATCTAAAGTCTTCAGCTGTAATCATTCCAATTGTATTAGCGTCTGTGTTAACAATTCCAGAAGCTGTAACGCCGGTTGATCCTGTTACATTAAATTGTAATTGCCCGTATATATTACCAGGTGATGTTGTTGCTGATGTTGTTGCTTCAATGCGTAATCTTGGAGGATTAGTTGAAACTGTGCCTCCTCTAACAGTAAGGTTTTGATCAGAGAACGTAGTGCCATCATTAATTCTAATTCTAGCAGTAGTACTTGTTGTTCTTCTAAGGAAAAGGTCTTCGTCTTTAGACTGAATGATACCTTCATCAACAACTAACTTTTTGTTAAAAGCAAATTGAGGCCGATCGGTTTCTATAGAAGCTTGTAATACATCTCTTGGTCCAAGGTCTATATAACCAGACGGTGTTTTAACTCTCCATCCATTAGCGACCCCTTGTGGCTCAAGGTAATACCCAACGTTGTCTCTGTCAACAAATTTGTTTGTTCTTATTTGCCCTAATACATCTACGTAAGTAGTGTAAATATTCATTTCTTCATTGCCACCTGCAGCAAAACCAAGAACGTTTGCAGCAGATCTATACATACCCGTGTCTGGATCTGCACTAAACGCAAACGATGGAGACGCTAAGGTACCACTTCCGGCTCTTACAGACCCAGCAGCATTAAGTGATATAGTAGTTATTGAAGGATCTAAATAATATGTATCGTCGTCATAATCAACAAACCGAGTACCTACAATATCATTATTAGCAGAAAGTTTTTTATCGCCTCTAACTTTTATCGTAGTGGTTTCATCCATGTAGAAACCGCCACCTTCACCAAATCCAAGTTCATTATTTTTAAAGAACGATGATGCAGTGGCAACGCCGGTTGCGGCTCGGCCAACCACATAAGCATCGTCATTACTATTTAATTGTACACTACCTGCAACATGTAATTTGTTATTTGTTTTATTACCAATGACTGGAGTATTGTCGCTATTTGCATATGTTGAAGCATCACCATTTATAATTACTTCGCCGGTATCTAAGATCGCAGCTTTTGCTGTTGCGTCTTTATCATAGAAATAAAAGTCTCCGTCGCCTTCTGCTACAAAGGAAACGTTTTCATTGGAGTCGCCTCTAATGCTTAATAAGGTTCCGTCAGCGTCACTAAAGTTTGCCAGTTGGTTACCGGTTGTAAACGGGTTGGCGCCCATAGAGGCAACCTGTTTAACACTTAAAGGTGCTGTAGGGTCCTGATTGATACCAAGATTTACTGCGGTTGTAATACTGTTATTAGCAGCAGTTAATCTAGCAGTGCCTCCAGTAGCTAACACGATGGTGTCTGCTGCTGAGAAACCCATGTAAGTGTTTAAATCGCCAGCATGGTAAATGTAATCATCAATAGTTACTGAACTTGCTGATACCGGAACACTAAATGATGCACCAGTATTGTCTATTTGTAATCTTTGAGTTCCACCTGTTACTACTTCAAAAGTATCATTCGCAGGGAATTGAATATATGTATTGTCAGCATCATCATCTTTATGATTTATTTTACCTTCTAAGTCAATGTTGTTCATGACTGAGGTGCCGGCAAAATCACCTAGGTAATTAACATCATCACTGTCTACAAATCTTGGTGCTCTTAAATCAATTAATGAATAGTTAGCTGCACCGCTCGCAAAACCTACAAGGAAACGATTTAAACCGCCTTGAGTAAAACCTAAGACATTCGCCGCTGATCTATACATACCAGTGTTTGCACCATTTTCAAAGCTAAAGCCTGGAATAGAAGCAGTTCCATCTGCACCTTGGATTTGTGAGTTCACAACCATTGAAGGTCCTGTGGCGGCGCGTGGATCTAAGAAATATGTATTGTCATCTGAGTCTACAAACTTTCCAGCAAAGAAAGTAGGTGCTGAAGTGTCTTGTGTAAATGTTGCTGCGGTGTTTGTAATGTTTAATTGTTTTGTTCCACCGGTAAATACAGCAAATTGATCGTTTGCATCAAACCCTATGTACGTATCAGCATCACCGTTGTGTGAAATATAATCGTCTATGCTTATTGAACTCATTACAGAATTTGCAGAAGGATCTACAAAATAAGAGTTGTTATCTCCGTCTACGAATTTTGGAGCAACGAGATTAACACTTGAAGTAACCGCGGCATTAGTTGCTGTAAGTCTTGCTGATCCACCTGTTACTATGCTAAATGTGTCAGCAGCTGTAAATTGAAGATACGTATTAGTATCACCATCTGCTATAATTCTGTTTACTAAACTAATGTCATACAAACGAGATCCAGAAGCAGGATCTAAATAATACGTATCGTCATCGCTATCGTAGTAAATAGCAGCCTTAACATCTCCAGAAAAAGTAGAAGAGTTATTGTCGATAGTTAACCTTATAACACCGTCTGTATCAAAAGTTATTTGATCTGTGGCAAACGATATTTTTGTATCTGTATTACCATTATGAAATAAGTTTGTGTCAATGCCGAGCTCTTTAAATACAGATGCACCTGATGGCAAAGCAAAATAAGTATTATCACCTGAGTCTAAAAATTTTGGTGCTTCTAAATCAACAATCGATTCGTTGGTGGTTGAGTTAAAGTTAAATACTTCGCTGTTACCTGCAAAAACTGAAACAGTGTCTGCTGCAGAAAATGTTATATAAGTATCCGCATCTCCGTTATGAGATAAGTTTCCTTCTAACGCAATATTATTGATTACAGATGTACCAGCAAAATCACCATAATAAGTAGAATCATCTGCGTCAACAAATGATTTTGCAACAGTGTTTGCTGTTACTATCCAGTTATCGTTTACATCTGACTTAGCCGCGTAATTTAAAGCAGAATTTAAAAATCCTACCTCACCGGCATCTGAGTAAAGTATTCTATTAGCGCCACTGCCATCTAAATAAAGATATGCACCGCCTACGTTATTACCAATAGTAACTGTTCCTTCAAGAACTAAGTTACCAGTTGCAGTATCATTTGCATCTGAACGTAAAAACTGATAACCGTGTAAACCGTCTACGGTATCTGCGTCAAATCCATTATTTGCGCCTTCATCTGCGGTAGTAATAATTCTACCAAGATCTGTACCGTCTGAAATAAGTTTAAAGTAATCGTTCGATTCGTCCCAACGTAAAGAAGAAATGCTTTCATCACCACGAAGTACTTCCCAACCAGCGCTTTCTGTTGGATTTCCACTCGTAAAGTTGCTATTTAAAGTTATAATATTATCAGCAATTAAAACCTGTTCAGTATTAATTGAGGTTGTTGTACCTTGAACAGTAAGGTTACCAGTAATAATCTGGTCGCCATCGATTGTAAGTGTAGATCCAGTAAATGTATCGTCTATATCGGAGCGTAGAAATTGTAGTGAATCAATACCATCTAATACATCAGCATCTAGACCTGAGCCTGAGCCGTCGTTACCAGCGTTCCAAAATACGTTACCGTTGTATGATGGCTCGCGTTTAAAATCAATTCCTGTTGAATTAAAATCTAAATCTACGTTACCATTATAAACTACTTCAACGCCGTCAGTGTCGTCGTACAAAATAAAACCATTATCTTGTCCATCATTAGTGATTTTATAATCACCTACTCCAACATTTAAAATACGAAGTGAATCGCTATCCCCAACAAAACTTGCAATAACTGCACCACCCGTGCCGCCGTCATTAGTAAACGTAACAGTAGGTGTTGCTAGTGTAGATTGAGAAGCTTCAACTGCGCCTGAGAATTTAGCTGTACCAGTTACCTGGAGTCGCTCACCAGTATCCGTAGTGGATCCAATAAGTACATCTTCTTCAGTCAAAAGGCCATTTTTGACTATAAACTTTTTATCATTAGCCATTCGGTTCACTCTCCCCAGTTTGGCGTTATTTTGATTATTTATACTATGCTTTGAGTAGAGTTCCAGCTATTTTAAAATTAGTAGAACCGCTAACTGATGCAAATGTAACGTTTACATTTCCAGATGTTAAGTTTACGTCATAGTTTGCTAATTCAGAACTCGTGTAAACTGTGCCATATTCAGTAGCAATAACTGTAGAGTTATTATGAGTAATTAGTAGCTTGGTAATGTGTCGGTTGGCTCCGTCTTTAGCGGTAATAGTAATTTCAGCACTACCAAACGTTATACCACTAAACTGAACACCAATAAACGGGAAAACACTCGAAGCTGTTGTTTCACCTGAAATAAATCTTGATTGGTCTTGGTCAATATTTGCCTGAACAACCAAGTCACCTGTCATCGTATCGCCGGTAACATTCACGTAACGAACATCAGCATCCGATTGTGTAATGTATCTTGTATCTAAATCTACGCTTGCAACTGTCTGAACGTGACCAAACGTATCAAATGTAATATCTTGTATTACGTTGCCGTTAGAATTATCTACATCTGTAACACTCGAAGTATCATCGTGTGATAGTGTTACTGAGCTGCTTAGTAAACCTCCACCGGTTAATCCAGATCCTGCAATAACTTGAGTTGTTTTTGGCACATACAACGTGTCTAAATCTATGGAAACTAGTCCGGTAATATGTCCATACGTATCTAGTGTAACATCTTGTATTACGTTGCCGTTAGAATTATCAACACTAGCTTGAGAAGAAGTATCGGCATGCTCTAAAGTAATAGATGTATTAGAAAAATCGTTTAGATTAAAGTTTCCAGTACCTATTAAGCCATTATTACCGGTAACTGTTATTAATCCATTACCAACTGCGCCAGCAGCAGTGTTCGCAGCTTGTGCTAAAATATCAGAAGCGTGAAGTCCATCTAATAGGTCTGCATCTAATCCAGATCCTGCACCATCTACAGTTTTAATTGATGTTAATATCTCAGCAGATGTTTGATCAGCTGTAGCACCATCTTCAATTAAATCGAGTTTGTCACCGTCAACCGAAACGTCCCGGCCGTCAACATTACCGCTAACGATTATATTTCCATTAACTGTGATTTCATCAAATTCATCGATAACAGTATTATATATTGAACCATCTCCGGTTTCAATAACTAACGTGCTATTTGCTGTTACCCAAACAACGTCATCAACACCTGCTACCGCAGCGTTAGACATTGCAGTAATACGTCCATCAAGACCTACTGTAACAAGTGGAATTTGCGAAGATGAACCATATGTTCCAGCAACAACACCTGAGTTAGCAATATCTGTAGCAACACTTATGTTACCGTCTGTAGCTGTTGCCGTACCAGTAACATCGCCGGTTAAAGTTACTTCTGTTTCAGTTTGAATATTAAATACTGAGCCATCACCTGTTTGTAAAGTGATAGTGTTATTTGCAGAAGTGTATGTAAAATCGTCAACACCAGCAACTGATGTAGTACTAGCTGAAGTGATCCTACCATCTGGTGCTATAGCTATAACAGGAATTTCTGTAGATGAACCATATGTATTTGCAGTAACACCAGAATTTGATATGTCTGTTGTTATATCTATGATACCTGCATTTGATGTAGCAGATCCAGTAACATCACCACTTAAATTTACAGTAGTAGTTGATGCCGATAAAGCGTCGAGTGTTGCACCATCAGCTGAAACGTCTCTTCCATCAACATTACCCGTAACAGTGATATCTCCGTTAACCGTAATTGCATCGAACGTATCAATAACTACGTTGTATACAGTTCCATCACCAGTTTGTAAATGTAAAGTACTATTTGCTGTTGACCAAGTAAAATCATCAACACCTGCAACTGATGCAGTATTAGCAACACTAATTCGACCATCTGCGCCTATAGTCAGAACGGGAATTTCTGTAGAAGATCCATATGTTCCAGCAACAACTCCTGTTGCGGTATTACTTGCGTTTGAGAAGTCTAAGTAATAGGATCCTTCCTGCCCATCAAGAAGGTCAGCGTCTAAGCCTGAGCTTGCGCCGTCAACTGTCTTAATGAGTTCTAAAAGATCGGAAGCGTGAGGTGAAAGTTCTTGTATTTCTGAAACAGCACTATTGCCGGATCTAAAATATACTTTAGCATCAGCGGTGTTGATTGCTATCTCACCGAATTCTAATTGTGCTGTAGTTGGCACATTGCCTGGCACTGAACTCCTACGGAGCTTAATAGTTGTTGACATATCTATGTCCTTATGTTATAATAGGTATATACCTAATTAAATATATTAGAATGTTCCTCCATCAATCTCAGTAACTGCTATATCTATAGCTCCATTAGCACTGACAGTTGTATCTACACCATCTGTACCATTTATGGTTAAACTTGTTCCAAGAGTGATTTCGGTATTAGCACCTGACTCATCAACAATTGTAAAGGTTGGATTTGCGAGTTTAGCATTTGTAATCCCCGCATCTTTTACTCTTAATGTATCGCTATTTATTTCAATAGTAGAATTATCGACATTTACAGAAAATACTGTGCCGGTTAAATCTAATCCATCACCTGCTATGTATGCACCAGCTCCAGAAAATTGATACCAATCAACATCATCTGTTCCTAGTACAAAACTTTCAGCATCATCTACATGTACAACCCATCCTGTTCCATTGTTTATTGTACCATCTGTTACAAATTGGAAGGAGCCAGGAACTTCTGAGCTTTCATTAAAGTATTCACCTCTTGTAAGCCTATAGGTTACAGAAAAGAGGTTACCCATACGAGTTACTACATAAGAGCCATTTTCTTCTGGATTGGTTTGATCTTTAACTACAATTCTGTCGTTTAAACTAATACTAACACCATCGATAACAGGAGCTATACCTGCTGGAAGTAATATAGTACCATCTACGTTATTATATGTTCCGCCTAAATCAGCAGTCGTTGCCATAAGAGCTGAAGGAATAACTCTTAAACCTTGAGCAACTCCATCTACATATGTTTTAGTTGCTGCATCTTGTGCGCTTACAGGATCTGCAAGGTTAGAAATAAGTTTATTGTTTAAATCTACGAAGGTTGCAGGATTAAGAGAAAGAGCTAATCCGCCCGTTGATATTACTTCATTATCAACTAATCTTACGTTATCAACATCAATTCGACCTGTAACTTCAAGGTTATTACCAACAGTTAAATCATCTTCAATCTCAAGTTCTTTAAGTAAAGAATCTGTACCACCAGGATGTAAGAAATAAGTGTCATCATCGGTATCAACAAATCTTTCTGCAACTACATCACCTTCCGGTACAACAAAGTTTCCACTATTTTTATCAGCATAAGCAGCATAGTTAAAGGCGCTATTAAGAAAACCAATTCTTCCAGCGCTTGAATATAAGTAAGTAGAACCTACCGCGTTTTTAAGTTCAATTTGCCCAAATGTAGTACCTACAGTTAAGTTATTAATTATTGAATTGCCAGCCGGATCTACGTAATAAGCGTTATCATCATAATCTATAAATTTCGTTGCAGTAAAGGATCCGTTTAATTCTTGATCACCAGAATTTCTTAAATATCTATTATCTAAGTTTATACCGCCGCCAGCAGTTACGTGACCGTAACGATCAACAGTAAGAGAATTCATCACAACACCAGCGCCAGCGCCGCCAGTCGTAAAGCCAGCGTAGGATGAAGTATCACCGTGTTGTATTTCTACGTTTGCACCAGGTGCTGCTGAGGTATATACAAGTATACTTCCATTTGCTTCGCCTGAGACCGTCTGAACAAAGTTAGAGTCAATTTGAGTTGTGATAGTAGTATTAGAAAGTCCTGTTACTTGAGCAGACCCTGAAACATCTCCATTTAAATTTATTGTAAAATCATTTACAATAAAACTTAAAGTATCGTTAGCATCATCATTTACCGCCGTAATACCTGAACTGTTGGCATTTCCATCAACGAGCATTAATGCAATAATATCACGAGATGTTTCTGTAAAGTCCGGAATAGCGTTTGCTTGGAGCTCAACAGCAACTTCTGTAGCAAAATCTACTCGTCCGTCAGCATCAACACGTATGCGAGGAGTAAACCCATCGTTACCATATATACCAGGTGTCAAAGTAGCTGATACATCACTTAATCGTATATCAACTTCGTTATTAGCACTGTCGTAATTAGTAGCTACTAATCCGCCAATAAGATTAATTTTTGGGCTTGATAAAAGATTTAGGTCACTCGTTGTACTATTACTATCGGTAAATAATTGAAGATCTGATTCGAATTCATTTTCTAAATAATTTTTAGTAACTACATCTTTAGGGTTGACAGGGGACCTAACGTTTGTTATAATGGTGTTACCACTATCAATAATACCAGATGCTGATCCAAATTTTAAATCATTATTAGCATCAGTTGTAGTAATAACTTGATTGTTTGTTACTACGAATGCTTCAGTGTTAGCTGTAAAGAATTGTAATTGATCGTCGTCAGCGTTAGGCGAGCTTTCAGCAACAATAAATGTATCCTGGTCAACGTCAATAACAGAACCAGCTAATCCACCCCAATACGTTCCATCGTAAGATTCAAATCTACTATCGGTAGTATTATATCGGATCATGCCTGTTTCGGCTGTTGGTCTTTCAGACGTAGTTCCAACTGGAAGAACTATAGCGCCATTCATATCGAATGTAACTATTTCATTATTACTTGTAATGTTTTGAATATAAAGAGTACGCCAATCAGTACCATCTTTACCTAGGTCGTATGTATTATGGGTGTTAGCAACAAGGTTACTTCCAAAGTCTGCAACTACGCTAATGCTATCTGTGTTTGAGTCACCTATTACGATATCACCGCGTATAGTAATTAGACCTGTGTTATAATCAACTACGAATTGATTAAGGCCGGCACCAAACTTTAGATCTCCGTCTGAGTGAATTTGCATTGCATGGGTATTACCAACAAAGAAATCTAATTGATCATTATCAGCGCCTGAACTTGACTCTGCCCTAATGAATGTATCACCATCGGCATCTTTGACACCACCTAGTGTTCCCCAATTATTTCCATCATAACCTTCAAAAGCAAGATCTTCTGTGTTAAACCTAACTGAACCTTGAATAGATGGTGAAAATCTAGCAGCTGAATTTCCAGTAGGAATAACGAGACGATCTGCAAAAGTTGCAGTACCATCATTGTCAATAGTTAATCTTACTTCATTTGCGGTAAAGAATTTTAGTTGATCGTTATCTGCACCGGCACTTGTTTCTGCTGTGATTTTTGTATCTTGGTCAACATCAATAACACCACCAAGGCCTGACCAGGCAGTACCATCGTATCCTTCAAATTGTCCATCCGAAGTGTTATAACGAATTTGTCCTTGTATACTTACAGGTCTTTCTCCACCAGTACCAACTGGCAATCGTAAAGCCCCTGTTCCAATAATATCTAAACTATTATTAGATGTATTAATAGTATGAAGAATTTGTGATTCATTAACATTAAATTGAGTACCGTTTAATGTTAACCCTTGGCCGGCTGTAAACGTTCCCTCGCCTTGGAATTGTACATAAGTAATATCATCAGTACCAAGGATAAAGGTTTCAGCATCTACAACTGTAGCAACCCAACCTGTTTGTCCATATGTAGTACCATCTGTAATAAAATGGAAAGAACCAGAAATTTCTTCGCTTTCATCAGAAAACTCAGTGCGTGTAAAAATCCAAGGAGTTGAAATATCACCAACTTGAGTAACTTCATAAGCACCGTTTTCATCGGCATTCGTCTGGTCTTTGACAAGTAATTTAGACTCAAGATCCCAATTTGTAACACCATCAAAATCTAATGTTAATTGAGCAGGAAGAGTAATCGTCGATGCTATTGCGGTATTGCCTACGACGTAAGTACCACCTAAATCAGAAGAAGTTGCAGCTAACATAGCAGGTCTTACGCGTAAACCTTGAACTAATGCATCAACATATCTTTTGTTGGTTGCGTCTGTAGGATCTACGGGATCTGCAATAACTCTTAAACTAATAGTAAGATTTTCAACAGTATCACTTAACCATTTAAGAGTAACAACGTCTTGGTCATTTAATGGATCTACAACATTTATAATTCTATGATTGTCTACATCAACCACGCCACCTAAAACTGGTGAAATAACGATGTCGTCTGAGCCAGTAATACGCCCTTGTGTTAAAGTAAGTTCACCAACACCTAATGTATTTAAATCGATAATTTCATCAGTAGATCCACCTAACGTGATAGCAGTGTTACCAAATAAAATATCTGTTGACGTTATTACATTGTTCGCAGCAGAAAAGTTAACTGGATTTAATTCTGTATTCGTTAGCGCTGTAAGGTGACCAAATTGATCAAGTACAACGTTATTAATATAACCCAACGTACTATTCGTAGTGTTTGCTAAATCTGACGTATTGGTATGATTAATTGTTACGTTAGCGGTTTCTCCGCCTGTACCAGCCAAAGTTTGTATAGTAATACCGTCTCCGGCAATAACTTCTCTTGCATATGCGCCAATAGTGTCAATGCCTAAAGTTACTGAATCTGGAGTAATTAAAGGCTTCTTTTCACCAATTGCGGTAATGGCTCTATTAGTATTTTGTTTTGGTACCGAGCGGATACTTCGTGATCCGCCAATCTTTACTTTAATGCTCATGTTACCTCCGAAATAGTCGGTAGGACAAATGCAAGGCCTTCAACTATTTTCGAGATCTCCCCAGATTGTTTTCGCATTAACACATCATATTCATATTTTCCAGGTTCAAGGTTTGAAGTTGTGTTAGCTGTTAATGATATAATAATATCGTTATTAGCTTTTGCAATGTCAAACGTAGCAAGCTTTGTTGTAGAATATATTTTTTTCATATCACCAAAGAAACTAAACGTGCCAGTAGCGAGATCATCGCCATCGGCATCGAATAATTCTAATGTTAAACGAAAGTCTGTATTTTGATCTATGTAAATGTTAGCGCGTGACGACATTAGCTCATTCTCTTCTAATAATACTATTTTCTTTATTTATAAAACGAAGCACAATAGAATGTTAAAAGGGAGCCTAAGCTCCCTCTTAATTCTTTTAATCTTTCATATCGTCAATTTCTCTTTTGAGATCCTTAATAGCCTCAATAAGTACACTTGTGATATTGCCGTAAGCTACAGATTTTGTACCATCATCTTTTTCTTTGACAACTTCTGGTAATACCTTTTCAACTTCTTGAGCAATAACACCGGCTCTTTTTATGCCAAGATTATCTTTTCTCTCATATGTAACTCCTCGCATTTCTAACACTTTTTCTAATCCATTTGTAATGGTTTCGATTTCTGTTTTTAAACGCTCATCAGAGTCTGTAATAATATCACCAGTTGCTGTAAAGTCACCTGTGTCTAAATTAAAGTCAAAGATCGTTTGTTCTCCATAGCGCAGTTCAATTGTATCTTGGCCAGATTCGCCATTAATAACAAGCGTATTGTTCGAAGCTGCATAATATATTTGGTACTCGCCCGTTGATCCAAACTGAAGATTTAAACCATCGTTAATTGTTAAGTCACCAGAGGTTTTAGCAGTGTTGTCGGCTGCTAATAAGAAAGCAGCACCTGAGCCTGATATTGATCCACCTACTACGAGGTTTCCACCTATGTCTAAGTTTTCAACATGCAATTCATCATCGTTTGAATGATAGAAGAAGTTTTGATTAGATCTTGGGTTTGGACCGGCAGTAGTGTAATTTACTCGATCACCAACACCACCTTCTACAAAAGGAACAAACATGTTCGTAGATTGTAGGGCTGATGCGTAAATATTACTAATAGCTACCGATGATGTTGTACCGTCACTGCCTGTAAAACCTTGTGGACCAATTCCACCAGTATTACCTTGGATACCCTGCACACCTTGGATGCCTTGAATACCTTGTGGACCAGTTGTTCCTGAAGTACCAGTGTTACCCAATCCACCACGGAAACCCTGCACACCTTGTGCACCTGCTGTAAATCCACCGGCAGGTCCTGAGTTACCTTGTATACCTTGGACACCTTGGATACCTTGAGTACTTGGGCCTTCTTCACCTGTTGGACCGGTGTTACCTTTAAAACCTTGGACACCTTGAGGACCTGCTGCACCGCCACCAATTGGACCTGTTTGTCCTTGAAGACCTTGTACACCTTGCCAACCTTGGACACCTTGGACACCTTGTCCGCCTCCGTTCCCATCGAAACCTTGGACACCTTGGATACCTTGGATTGCTAATCCTGAGTTACCTTCAAATCCTCGGAAACCTTGAGGACCAGCATTACCTTGGAGACCTTGTACACCTTGAAGACCTTGCGGTCCTGCCTGGTCAATACCAGCTGGTCCAGATTGTCCTTGAATACCCTGAACACCTACGTTACCTTGTAAACCTTGGATACCCTGAATACCTTGCGAAGAGGATGCACCAGTAGGACCTGTTTGTCCTTGAACACCTTGAACACCTTGGAGACCCTGAACACCTTGGCCACCAATTCCTGTATTACCACGGAAACCTTGTACACCTATTGGGCCAACATTACCTTGGAGACCTTGTACACCCTGAAGGCCTTGCACACCTTGTGGTGATGATGCTGGAGTAATACCGTCATTACCACTTCTACCTTGCACACCTTGGACACCAGTATTACCACGGAAACCTTGCACACCTTGTACACCCTGAACACCTTGGTTACCTTCACTCCCACCTGGGCCTATTGGACCGGTATTACCTTGCATACCTTGGATACCCTGTACAGATATACCAGAATTACCTTGGGCACCTTGAGCACCTGACGGACCAGTATTACCTTGGATACCTTGTGGTCCACGATCGCCTTTATCACCAGTTCTAGCAAATGTAAGTCTAACATCTAAGTTATTAGTAAACGATGCTGTAGAACTATTAAGATGTGAAATGTCAATAGCTAGCCAACCAACTTGTGTATCGTCAATAATTCCATCAACTGTATACATTGCATAGTTGGAAGGGTTACCTGCGTCAATAATTCTTACGTGGCCCTTAATAGCGGATGTTGAGTCATCAATTGTTAAAAGGAAACTACGAAGATTATTAAATGCGTCATCTCTTTCATCAAGCGCCATGATAGTCGCAGAAGATGTTGCGCCATTATTTAATCTTACTTTACCAATTCCAGGATCTCCAACTGTCGTTGAGCTGTCGAAAGTGTAATCAAAAGTTACACCGCCAAATCCACCGGTGAGACCTTGTACACCTTGGACGCCCTGAACGCCATTGCTACCTTCAAAGCCTTGGACACCTTGGGCACCTGTGTTACCACGTGGACCTTGTACACCTTGAACACCTTGGATCCCGCTATTACCTGTAGTACCTTGTAAACCTTGGTCACCGTGACGACTAAACGTAATTATGATATCCGGGTTAGTTGTAAAATAAGCAGACGAAGCGTTTACAGATTTAGATAAGTAATTTACGAAAAGATTTTTAGAGGTTGCAGTTGATCCTTGCCCTGTCATTTCATAGACAATAAATTCTGTTGGATCATTAATAGCTGTAATCTTAATATATGCTTTTGTTGCAGCGCTTCCGACATTAAGAGCAGTTAATACGTTCTCAATATCATTACCATAAGTATCGTTTTCAGAAATTCTAATTATTGTTGCTAACGCTACGTCACTACTGTTAAGTTCTATTTCGCCTGGATCAGGTACTGTACCAGCAGTGTCTGGATCAAAGTCGTATTCAAATGATGCTCCACCCCAAGAACCAGCTACACCTTGGCCGCCTTGGACTCCTTGTGGGCCTTGAATACCCTGAATACCTTGTGTTCCTTGTAAACCTTGGACGCCTTGCCAACCCTGTACACCTTGTGCACCTTGAGTACCTCTTTGGCCAGAGATGTTAAAAGTAAATACCGCAGCATCGCCATACGTACTTGTAACAGAACTCCAATCTGTGCCAGGATTTAAGTCAGTACCTTCAAGTTCTGATTGTTCAATAAGATTAATAGTGAAGTGGCCCCAATCTGCACCAGTGCCAGTTACTCCCCAAATCCAATCTGTATATTCAAATATAAGATATTGATAGCCACCAGTATTATCTTTTGGCGTTCTAATAAAAATTTGTCCTTTTGGAGTACTTGTAGTATTGTCAAGATAGTTAAAGAGCTCATCTACTCTTCTTCCGCTTTCTGTCAAGTCATCGATAAAGAGCTTAGTCGCTTGAGTAACATCAGCGTTATTAAGTAACCAACCGTTTAATCCCGGGAAACCTTCAGTTGTTGACGAATTAAAATCCCACTCAAAGCTTAAACCGCCAGTATAACCGAGTTGTCCCTGAATACCCTGCATGCCTTGCACGCCCTGCCAACCTTGGACACCTTGAGCACCTTGCAAACCAGTAGAACCAGAGTTACCTTGAACACCTTGTACACCTTGCGGTCCTTGGGAACCTTGAATACCCTGAACACCTTGTGTTCCTTGAACTCCTTGTAAACCTTGGTTACCTTGTACACCTTGTGGTCCTTGAACTCCTTGTGTTCCTTGTAAACCTTGGACACCCTGCCAACCTTGTGTACCTTGCACACCTTGAGGTCCTTGGAAGCCCTGCATACCTTGTACGCCTTGCCAACCTTGAGTACCCTGAATACCTTGAGTACCTTGGATGCCTTGAATACCTTGAACACCTTGCGTTCCTTGGTTGCCCTGTACTCCTTGAGTACCTTGAGAACCCTGAACACCTTGTACACCTTGGTCGCCGGAAGTATCAAAATCTATTAAAAGATTATCATTAACCCATGTTCCAGAGCCAGGTGATGTTTCAGCAGAGAAATCAGATTGTACTGCATCACCTGCAAGGAATGTTACGTCTATTTCATAATATGGTTGCCCTGATGGCTGAGAGTCAATAGCTGCAGAAATTTCTTGTACTGAGAAAACAACATACTTGTCTGGTGCTCCTCGTTTAGTAATCTTAATGTAGCCTTTATTAGAGGACGAAGCAGCGTCCATCGACTCGATAATTCCTGAAAGATCTATGCCATACATATCTCTTTCATCTATCCAAATTTTTGTTACTCCGCTAAAAGTAGATGCAGGCAATGCTGGATTATTGAAAATCATAATTCCAGCGCCACGAGGACCTACTAATGAAGGATTAAGCGGGTCGGTTGGAGTAAGTTTATTACCATGTAAAAATACGCCATATACTTGTCCCGAGTCGTCACCGGCAAAACCTTGTACGCCTTGGTTACCCTGAATACCTTGAACACCTTGTGCGCCTTGTGGGCCTTGAAGACCTTGTACACCTTGCCAACCTTGAGTACCCTGAATACCTTGAGTGCCTTGAATACCTTGCGGGCCCTGAACACCTTGGACGCCTTGCCAACCTTGGACACCTTGAACACCCTGTACTCCTTGAGTACCTTGTTGACCACGGAAACCTCTACGTCCTTGAATACCTTCTTGACCAATTTGGCCTTGTACACCTTGAGTACCTTGGTGACCAATGAAACCTTGAACACCTCTGAATGAACCAACATTTACCCAGTTAGCTCCGTCATAAACCCAGAGTTCATCATCTGCTTCATCAATAACACCTTGACCAGTTGTTGCAGATGGGAAGGCTGTATTAAGTGTTGCCTGAGGATCTCCACCGCTATCAACATCTGGAACAGAACCGATAACATCGAAGCCCGGTCCGTAATTACCTTGAATACCCTGTACACCTTGAGCGCCGGTTGGCCCTGTGTTTCCTGCATCAAATACAACCCATGCGGCTCCATCTGAATATCTCATTTCGCCTGTGATTGTATAGATTATAGAACCTTCAAACGCAGCTGGATCTAAGGCTGCCGGATCTTGTGGTATACCTTGACCTAGTAGGCTTGTACGCCCTCTTAAACTTTTAAATCTACTCGACATCATCTTCCTCACTTTGGCCTAATGTAAACGATAGGGTAGCGTCACATAAGTAATCTGCGTCGCCTTTAATTTCTAAAGTATCCCCAGATGCAAAAAATTGGCCGTTTAACGGTAACGCAAAGGTATCATAAGAAGGTATAGGCATGTTTCTTACGATAAAATATTCATCGTTTTCTGCAAACCTATGTACTCTTACGTCAATCCTACAAGTATTTGCACTATGATTACATACAATAAGAGGTGAAATAACTTCACCCACACCTGGCTCAACCACCGTGGATCCGCCAAACACTAGCTCCGGAACATCATATTTTGGAACCTCAATTAATACCTGATAATTAGTGGTAACATTGAGGTTTACAGCTACCGGTTTAGCGTCAGGTGCCTGAGACGTTGATATTGTGTCAAAATCGTTATTTGCAAATGGCATGTCTTTATCCTTATAGTACGGCTCTACTGTTAGAGGCTCGTCTTGCTAATTTACGCACTGATGAGGTAAACGGTCTTCCTTCAATTCGACCTGTTCTACCGTTAATTCTTAGACCTCTTGCGAAGTACTGGTTGTTCAATTCGTCCGAACCTGACCATCTAATTCTACCACCATCTTCTGAAAGAACCGATGCTGTTGCACCGATAGCAGCACCAATGTTTCTAAAGTTCAGCGGCAATGCGTTTCTGTTAACACCTGCCGATGCACCGTTGAACTGGTGAGCAATTGACTCAACGAGCGAGCCAAAGGCTAAGAAGTTCGGTCGTAAGACCGTGGCGATAAGTACCTGATCAAATAATTCAGTCACCATTTGTTGATGACCTGCATTTGGACTTATGTTACTATTTATGTAACTTTGCATTGCCTTCCAAGCTTTATAGAAAGACTCAAGTAGATCAAC
>Ga0209251_1000404_pt1 | contig 39379 bp, 34 predicted proteins | sample SaaInlV_100m_DNA_6_FD_184665 | JGI IMG/M metagenome (GOLD analysis project Ga0209251, IMG submission 184665) | Marine microbial communities from expanding oxygen minimum zones in the Saanich Inlet - Saanich Inlet SI073_LV_10m_DNA (SPAdes) (version 2) | ecosystem: Environmental > Aquatic > Marine... | reverse complement strand
CATGCGCCCAACTATGTGGCCCGCCAGCCATTGCGCAGATTAAATACTCTTGCGAATCCGCCGCACAGCCATCCACACCAATGCCACAACTGGCACGGTTATAAAGGAGCTGAGCATCGTCTTACTCACCCCCGCAACCGCGGCCAAAGGATAGGCCAAATACCCCGCCAAAGACACCGCATAATAGCTGATCGCCACAACCGACAGCCCTTCAACCGTGCGCTGCAGGCGCAACTGCAGGGCGGCACGCTTGTCCATACTCTCTAACAGGGCCTGATTTTGGGCCGAGCGTTCCACATCGACCCGCGTGCGCAGCAGTTGCCCCGCCCGCATCGCTCGATCCGCCATCGCGCTGAGGCGGAGCGCTGTGGATTTCACCGTCCGCATGGCCGGATCATAGCGCCGGATCATAAACTCGCCAAATGTCTGACGACCTGCGAACCTGCGTTCGCGCAGCACCTCAACCCGCTGCCCAACAATCGCCTCATACGCCTCAGTTGCAGCAAATCGAAACGCACTTTGCGCCGACAGGCTTTCCAACTCGGCCGAAATACTCAACAGCGCATCCAACGTTTGCTCGGCAGCACTGGCCCCAGACGTCATATCAACCATCAAAGCTGTCAGGTTTTCATCAATTTCGCCCATCCGCGATTGCATTTCTCGCGCGCGAGAAAAGCCCAGCATCGACATAGTCTTATAGGTTTCAATCTCGCACAGGCGCTGTACCACCCGACCGATGCGACGACGCCCTGTGTCCGGAGAGACAAACATCGCGATCCTCAGATGTCCGCCGGGATCTATGCGAAAATCGCTCGCGACCACCGCAGCACGATCAAGTACATGGCTGACTGCAAGGCTTTCGGGCACAAACCAATCAGCAAGCCGCGCGGCAATCGTTTCATCGTCTGAACGCGGCTCAATACGGATCAGCGCCGAAGTCATTCTGACTCCGGGCATGCTGCCCAGCCAGTCTTCGGGAAACAGCTCAAACTCGGCCGGATCAAAAGCCCGCTCCCGAAGCCCCGCACCAAATATAGTATAGGTGACAAACTCGGTATGTTGCTCCCATTTCAGCTGATATTTGCCAATATCGCCAAAATAATGCGTCGCTCCGGCTTCTGGAAGCGGGGCGCCATAGCGCTTGAGCAGATCAATCAGGTGGTTCAGATCAGTCGCACGGTCGCGCCCCACCGCTTGCTCCTCTTGCTTAATGGCCAAAAACACCGCGATACCCGGGGCCACCATCGAAGGAAACGGTCGGGCATGCAGTTCATTGGCCAATTGATAGCGCAGTCTGTGGTCTTTTATCGATGAGGGTCGGCCTGACGGCATCGGAAGACATCCTTACAAAATACAGAGTAGCTGAGTAAGCTTACGCTATTCAAAAATAAATAAACATATATATTTCAGAATGTTACGAGTATACAATCGTATACATTTCAACCGACCACCCGACATAAAAAACGCGCCAAATTGGCGCGTTTTCCGTATTCAACGAAAAAATTTTATGAAATTTTCGTCAGAAGCTTGTCAAGACTGGCCTTAGCGTCGCCATAAAACATACGGGTATTTTCCTTAAAAAACAGCGGGTTTTCAATTCCGGAATAGCCGGTGCCCTGCCCTCGCTTTGAGACGAAAACCTGTTTGGCCTTCCAGCATTCCAACACCGGCATCCCGGCAATCGGGCTGTTGGGATCATCTTGTGCCGCTGGGTTCACAATGTCGTTCGAGCCAATAACAATCGCAACATCTGTATCGGGAAAATCATCATTGATCTCATCCATTTCCAGCACGATGTCATAAGGAACTTTGGCCTCAGCCAACAACACGTTCATATGTCCCGGCAAACGCCCCGCCACCGGGTGAATGGCAAAGCGTACGGTTTTACCCGCAGCCCGCAGGCGTTTGGTCAACTCGCTAACACTCTGTTGTGCCTGCGCCACTGCCATGCCATAGCCGGGAATAATCACCACGCTATCAGCCTCGTCCAGCGCCGCAGCAACACCATCAGCATCGATCGCTACCTGCTCGCCTTCGACCGCCATCTGGGGTCCGCTAGACCCACCAAACCCACCGAGGATCACTGAGACAAACGAGCGGTTCATCGCTTTACACATGATATAGCTCAAAATAGCACCCGAAGATCCCACAAGCGCCCCGACCACAATCAAAAGATCATTGCCCAGCGAAAAGCCAATCGCCGCAGCCGCCCAGCCCGAATAAGAGTTCAACATAGAAACGACAACAGGCATATCGGCACCACCGATCCCCATAATCAGGTGCCACCCGATGAACAACGCCGCCACGGTCATGATCAACAACGGCAACAGATCACCCGATTGGAAATACCACAGCAACGAAACCACAGACAAGATCGCCGCAGCCGCGTTGAGCACATGACCGCCGGGTAGTTGCGTAGCTGTTGTGTTAAACCGACCCGCCAGCTTGCCGTAGGCCACCACCGAGCCCGTAAAAGTGATCGCACCGATAAAGATGCCCAAAAACAGCTCCACCCTTAGAATATTGATTTCAACGGCAGTTTTTTTCGCCACAAGCGCCGCAAACCCCGTTAGGCTCTTTAGATCGCCGCCCCCCGCAAGTGCGGTTTTGACGTTGGTAATTTCAATATCTGCGTTAAAGCCTACGAAAACCGCGGCAAGACCCACCAAAGAATGCATCGCAGCAACCAGTTCGGGCATTTGCGTCATCTGCACCCGTTGCGCCAATTGCATGCCGATGAAACCACCGAGCCCGATCAGAACCAGCGAGAGCAACCAAAGGCCCGAACCTGGCCCGATCAGCGTAGCGCCCACCGCGAGGCCCATGCCAACAATGCCGTACCAAACCGCGCGTTTCGCGCTCTCCTGCCCCGAAAGCCCGCCAAGCGAGAGAATGAAAAGAACAGCTGCAACCACATAAGCTGCGGTAGTAAATCCGATATCCATTGATCCCACCCTTCTTTAAGATTTCTGAAACATGGCGAGCATCCGCCGTGTCACGAGGAAGCCGCCAAAAATGTTAATTCCAGCCATAAAGACCGCCAGAGCCCCCAGTAAAATCACCAGCCACGAGCCAGAGCCGATCTGAATAAGCGCGCCGAGGATTATAATAGACGAGATTGCGTTCGTCACCGCCATCAGCGGTGTGTGCAGAGCGTGGCTGACATTCCAGATCACCTGAAAACCCACAAACACTGCCAGTACAAATACGATAAAATGCTGCATGAAACTCGCTGGTGCATAAAGCCCCACTAGAAGTATCAGCGCCGCACCACCAGATAACAAACCGACCTGTTGTTGCGTTGACTTTTTAAAGGCGGCGGTCTCCGCGGCCCGTTTTTCTTCTGCTGTCGGCTCTTTTGGAGCCTGTTTTTTAGGCGCGGCTGCAATCGCGCTGATCTTGGGTGGGGGGGGCGGAAAGGTCACGGCCCCAGCATGGGCCACCGTGGCCCCCCGGATCACATCATCGTCCATGTTGTGATTGATCTCTCCAGCTTTCTCTGGTGTCAAATCCGTCAACATATGGCGAATATTATTGGCATATAGCGTCGAGGCCTGCGCTGCCATCCGGCTTGGGAAATCTGTATACCCGACAATCGTCACCCCGTTTGGCGAAACGATCTTTTCATCCATGACGGTCAGATCACAATTGCCGCCCTTTTCCGCCGCAAGATCGACAATAACCGATCCGGGTTTCATCGCGGCAACCATATCCTCGAGCCAAAGCTTGGGTGCATCGCGGCCGGGAATAAGCGCTGTGGTGATGACAATATCGATTTCGGGCGCAAGCTCCCGAAACTTTTCCAGTTGCTTTTCCCGAAACTCCGGGCTGGACGGCGCCGCATACCCCCCTGTCGCCGCCCCGTCTTGAGCGTTTTGGTCCTCAAAATCTAAAAAGACGAACTCGGCTCCCATCGATTCGATCTGTTCGGCCACTTCAGGGCGCACATCGAACGCATAAGTGATGGCCCCAAGCGAAGTCGCAGTGCCGATCGCCGCCAGACCGGCAACACCCGCACCAACAATCAGCACCTTGGCCGGCGGCACTTTTCCAGCCGCCGTCACCTGCCCCGTAAAAAACCGGCCAAAGTTATTACCTGCTTCGATGACCGCTCGATAACCGGCGATATTGGCCATCGACGAAAGGGCATCCATTTTTTGCGCCCGACTGATACGCGGCACCATATCCATTGCAATCACGCTGGCACCTTTTTTAGCCAGCAAACCCATCTGTTGCTCGTTTTGCGCCGGCCAGAAGAACGAAATCAGTGTTTGGGATTTCTTGAGGCGCTTGGCTTCAGTATCATTCGGGGGGCGGACTTTAGCCACAACATCGGCGGTTTTCCAAAGTGCGGCCGCTGTTGCGGCAATCTCCACACCTGCGGCGACATAGGCCTCGTCTGAAAACCCGGCGGCGCTGCCGGCACCCGTTTCAACGACGCAGTCAAAACCCAGCTTTTGCAATTGAAGCGCACTGTCTGGTGTCATCGCGACGCGTGACTCTCCTTCAAATACTTCCCGCGGCGTTCCGATTTTCACGTGACTTTCTCCCCGAATTCATGGTCTAGACTGGCTGCTATGCAACGGCTGATAGCTTTCAAAGCGCACCCCTGAAAAAGAGATTTGTAAAGCCCAGACCGAGCTAAACATTCAATATGGTCAACACCGCATCAAAATGCAAGATTGAAACCCATTTCCAAAGATCACAAGTGCGCTCAAGCGCGGTCACTTGGCCAAACCCGCCTAAAATTACCGAGGGCGAGACGTTCACTCGACCGTTATTGCGGCAATTTGCCACTTTAATTGATGCAAATCGCGGTTGTGCGCGGGAAAACCGCCAGCACAATCATCAACCACCCCCTTCGACAAGAGCGCCAAGGTGCAAGTTACTGAAAATCAGTCGGAAATTTCACAGGCAACCGCGGCCGAGTTCGCCCCTGAAGCCGCAGAAGACAAAGACAATGACCGAACCCAGAAGGACGCACTGTTTCTCTTTGCGTTTCTTGCAACCGTGGCGAAAGCCAAGGTAATATTTGCGATGGCAGCGCACCGTCACCCGTTGCTCTTCGTTAAATTTAGATAAAGAGCCGCAAGGGAATCGAGCTATTTATTAGAAGGGTTTTTCCGGATGACTTTAATTCTAGCAAGCCGCGACAAGGACCTGTACGAATGGCAACAAATAAGCCGAAAACGACCTGAACTCGTGCGACCCAACTTTCATTCAAGCCTGCTGCTGGGCCTGACCTATCAATAAAAGAGATCCATATGACTTTAAATGGTAAACATGCGTTGGTGACCGGGGGCGGCACCGGGATAGGATTGGCAATTGCCCAACAACTGGCCAGTCAAGGGGCGAAGGTTACCATTACCGGCAGGCGCGCCAAGGTTTTGAACCGCGCCGGTGGTCCGAGCCTCTTTCCGGCGGTTATGGATGTCACTGACGAGGCCTCGGTGACCCAGACAGTCGCGGCCGCCGTTGCCTCGCGCGGGCCGGTCCAGATCTGTGTCGCCAACGCCGGAATCGCAGAAGGCCGATCGCTGCATAAGACCGATATGGCATTGTGGCGCCGTATCATGTCGACCAATCTCGATGGCGCATTTCTCACAATGCGAGAATGCTTCAGATCTATGCGCGGCACCGATTGGGGCCGGGTAATCGCCATTTCATCTATCGCGGGGGTGCGCGGGCTCAAAGGCGCGGGCGCCTATACGGCCTCTAAACACGGGGTTATCGGCTTAATCCGCTCTTTCAGCGAAGACCATATCACCGAGCCGTTTACATTTAATGCCATCTGTCCGGGCTATGTAGAGACCCCAATCATCGACCAGAATATCGATCTGATGCAGAAAAAAGGGCTGTCCCAACAAGAGGCTATGGACATTATGGTCAAAGCTAACCGCCACGCACGTCTGATCAGTACCGAAGAAATTGCCGCCACCGCGCTATGGCTCTGTGGCGATGGATCGCAAAGCGTCAATGGGCAGACTATTGAAATAGCTGGTGGCCAAGTATAGCAATATCACACTATGCCGCGCCCAATATGGTAAAATGATGACAGATTTCACCGCCACCAAAGCAATGTTCCATATTCCTGACGGGATGATATATCTCGATGGTAATTCGCTGGGCCCCCTGCCAAAAACCGCAGCGGCCCGCGTTGCTGAGACCGTCACCCAACAATGGGGCGAGATGCTTATCACCGGCTGGAACAAAGCTGGATGGATGGCGCAGCCAACGCTTGTCGGCGACCGGATTGCCAAGTTAATCGGCGCAGAGACCGGACATGTAATGGTGGGCGATACGCTGTCGATAAAAGTCTATCAAGCGCTGGCCTCGGCACTTGAAATGCGGCCCGACCGCAAAATTATCCTGTCGGACAGCGGAAATTTTCCGTCCGACCTGTACATCGCCGAGGGTTTGATCGCCTCATTGGGTCGGGGTCACAAACTGCAAGTGGTAGCCCCTGAAGAGATCGAGGCCCATATCACCGAAGAGGTTGCCGTCACGCTGATCACCGAAGTGGATTACCGCAGCGGCCGTCTGCATGATATGGCCAAGCTGACCGCTAAAGCCCATGCCATGGGCGCCGTTACAGTATGGGACCTGGCACACAGCGCCGGCGCGATTGACGTCAATCTGGCCAAAGCAGAGGCCGATTTTGCCGTCGGATGCAGCTATAAATACCTCAATGGTGGCCCGGGCGCCCCGGGATTTATCTATGTTGCACCGCGCCATGCCGAAATTGCGCGCCCGGCGCTGTCAGGATGGCTTGGTCATGACGCACCGTTTGCCTTTGAACAAAGCTACCGTGCCGGCAGTGGGATCGAGCGGATGCGAGTGGGCACGCCCCCAGTTCTGGCGCTCGGCGCCCTGGAAGCCGCGCTGGATGTCTGGGACATGACCACGATGGCAGATATCCGCGCCTGCTCGGTGGCACTCACGACGCAGTTCATCGACGCGGTCGAGGCGCACTGCCCGATGCTGACGCTCGCCAGTCCCCGTGATTCAAACCTGCGCGGTTCACAGGTCTCATTTCGCTTTGACAATGGCTATGCGGCCATGCAGGCGCTGATTGATCGCGGCGTTGTGGGCGACTTTCGCGCCCCTGATATCATGCGCTTTGGCTTTACCCCGCTGTATATTGACGCAGCTGATGTGGACGCGGCGGTGGGTATCATCGCCGATGTCATGACCCACCGACTGTGGGACAAAGACACCTATAAAATTCGTGCCCGCGTCACATGATCCCAGCGCGCCCTAATCTCGCCCGCGCCTGCGCAGCGGCCCTGAATGGCGAAATCACTCCGGCGAGATACGCCGCGACCCTTGATCTGCCGCTGTGTCGCCCGACCGCTTGGGTGTGCCTGTGGCGTAAACTTTCTGGGAGAATTTGTTTGATTGGATAGGCTGACGCAATCGCCCGCCCGTTATTTTCCAATCCACAGTCACAGGTCTTCTCGATGTCACACCCAATTGATCCCGCCAAAGATGGCGCTCAGATGCGCTTTGACGGCCAGATGTCTTATGGCGATTATCTATCGCTAGACAGCTTGCTCACAGCCCAAACCCCCCGCTCGGATGCGCATGACGAGATGCTGTTTATCATCCAGCATCAGACGTCAGAACTGTGGATGCGGCTGGTGCTGCATGAATTGCATGCCGCCCGCAAAACCCTACAGGCCAACAAGCTGCGTCCCGCGTTCAAAATGCTGTCCCGCGTTGCCCGTATCTTTGAGCAGCTCAACAACGCGTGGGACGTGCTGCGCACGATGACACCATCAGAGTATACCAGCTTTCGCGCCTCTCTAGGGCAATCCTCTGGGTTTCAATCATTCCAATACCGCCAGATTGAGTTTTTGCTTGGCAACCGCAACCCGGCGATGTTGATGCCGCACGCCCATCGCAGCGCCGATCATGCCGTGCTCAGCCAGGAACTGACACAGCCCTCGCTTTATGATGTGGCCCTGCAACAATTGGCCGGGTCCCTACCCTTGCCGGACCATGTGCTGGCGCGCGATCTCGGCGGGCCCTATACTGCGGATGACGCGGTGACTGCCGCCTGGACCAAAGTGTATCAATCCCCGGACCAGTATTGGGAACTGTATGAGTTGGCAGAAAAGCTGGTGGACTGCGAGGATTACTTTCGGCGCTGGCGATTCAATCACGTCACCACGGTCGAACGGGTGATTGGCTTTAAACGCGGGACCGGCGGAACTGGTGGAGTCAGTTATCTGCGGCGCATGTTAGAGGTCGAACTGTTTCCTGAACTCTGGGCGCTGCGCACCGCGCTTTAGGGCGCCTTCAAAGCCAGCGCTGTCAATCAAGCAGATTTCAGCACCCGACCAGCCTGTCCGGAAGCCCAGGCGCGCGCAGCATCACCAAAGGCGGTAAACAGCGCCCGCGACACCGGATCTTGCTCAGCGTTCCATTCAGGATGCCATTGCACCGACAACGTGAACCCGGGCGCATCTTTGACATAGATTGCCTCGGGAGTGCCATCAGGCGCACAGCCATCCACCACAATCCGCGCCCCTGCGGTCTTAATCCCCTGACCGTGCAATGTGTTGGTCATCACAGTCGGTGCATTCATCAAACTGTGGAATACCCCGCCCTTGGTGAATTCAATCGCGTGGCGCAAAGCAAATTTTTCTTCCAATGTGCCATCGGGCGGCATTCGGTGATTGCTGCGCCCAGGCAGATCGCGAATTTCAGGGTGAAGCGTACTGCCCATCGCCACGGCCACCTCTTGAAAGCCGCGGCACACACCGAACACCGGCTGCCCAAGATCGACACAGGCGCGCACCAAGGGCAAAACCAAACTGTCGCGCTGTCTGTCAAAGCTGCCGTGCGCCTCGGTTTCGACTTCGCCGTATTCTTCAGGGTGCACATTCGGCCGTCCCCCAGTCAGCAAAAATCCGTCGCAGGTCGCCATCAACTCTTGAACAGAGATCTGCGCTGGATCAGCGGGGACAATCAAGGGGATACAATCAGCCACTTGGGCGATAGCGTCTCCATTCATCGTTCCCGATGCGTGTACGGGGTATTGCTCATGAACCAGATAATGGTTCGAAATTATTCCGATAACTGGACGCACGGTGGGCAACCTCAACTAGTGATACAATCCCACAATAGCCAACCAATCAAGGAACTCAATATCACGCGTTCCCTTCAAACCCAGCGGCAGCGACACCTGCCAGTGCGGCGATCTCGTCATTGTCGGATGTGTCACCGGTAACTCCGACGGCACCAATGACTTTGCCTTTCTTGTCACGCACCAACACGCCGCCCGGCACCGGCACAACCGCACCACCAAAAACGCCGTTTACTGCAGCCATAAAATAGGCTTGTTGTTCGGCGCGGGCCATCTGTGCTTGGCCAGCCATTCCCAGCATAACCGCGCCAAAAGCTTTGCCGTGGGCAATGCCAAAACGTCCCGGCGCCGCGCCATCAGAGCGTTCAAAGGCGATGGCATGACCCCCGTCATCCAAAACTATTACAGAAAGTGGTTTCAGTGCCAACTCGGTACCTTTTTCCAGTGTTTTTCGAATAATGGTGCGGGCTTTGTTCACGGTGATACTGGCCATGGGAAACTCCTATTTGGGTTGTCAAGAAAAGGAAGACTTGCCCGGCTATAGCACCGGACGCTTTATTTTGATCGCCTGCCGGTGCTAGAGCCCTGCGGCTTTCAGCTCCAGCCGCCGCGCGTGGAGGACCGGCTCGGTATACCCAGACGGCTGTATACGGCCTTTAAACACCAGATCACAGGCCGCCTGAAACGCAATACCGTCAAACCCGGGCGCCATGGCACGATAGGCAGGATCACCAGCATTCTGACGATCGACAACAGCCGCCATCTTTTGCATGGCCGCCATCACTTGGTTTTGGCTCACGACGCCGTGATGCATCCAGTTGGCCAGTGCCTGAGACGAAATGCGGCAGGTTGCGCGGTCTTCCATCAAGCCAACATCGTGAATGTCGGGCACTTTGGAACAGCCAACACCCTGATCGATCCAGCGTACAACATAGCCTAAAATCCCCTGTGCATTGTTTTCAATCTCTTCGGCAATCTCGCCATCGCTAAGGTTCTCGCCGCTCATCACCGGCACGGTGAGCAGATCATCCAGTGTTCCGCGAGGGCCAGCGGCCTTGATCGCGTTTTGACGCGCCGTGACATCGACGTTGTGGTAATGGGTCGCGTGCAATGTCGCCGCAGTGGGCGATGGCACCCAGGCACAAGACGCCCCCGCAGTCGGATGCCCAATCTTTGCCGAGAGCATATCCGCCATCCGGTCAGGCATTGCCCACATGCCCTTGCCGATTTGGGCCTTGCCCTGAAGCCCGCAGGCCAGACCGATATCAACGTTGCGATCTTCATAGGCGATAATCCAGGGTGTTGTCTTCATCTCGCCTTTACGCAAGAACGGACCCGCTTCCATACTGGTGTGTATTTCATCACCAGTGCGATCCAGAAATCCGGTGTTGATAAACGCAACCCGCGCTTTCGCAGCCCGGATGCATTCTTTCAGGTTGGCCGATGTGCGGCGTTCCTCATCCATGATGCCCATTTTCAGGGTGTTTTCCGGAAGCCCCAATATCGCTTCGACCTTTGCAAAGGTCTCGCTTGAAAAGGCAACTTCATCGGGACCGTGCATTTTGGGTTTGACGATATAGACGCTGCCATGCAGCGAATTGCCACCGGACCGCTGCAGGTCATGTATCGCAATCAAACTGGTACAAAGCGCATCCAACAGACCTTCGTCGATCTCGTTGCCATGGCGATCCAATACAGCCGGATTGGTCATCAAGTGGCCAACATTGCGTACCAGCATCAAAGAGCGCCCTTTGAGCGTCACCTCTCCCCCGTCAGCTGCGGCAAACCTCAGGTCGGGATTCAGTTTTCGAGTGTAGGACTTGCCACCTTTTACGATTTCTTCGGTCAGATCACCGCGCATCAGGCCCAACCAGTTGCGATAGGCCAAGACCTTGTCACCTGCATCCACCGTGGCAACACTGTCTTCGCAATCCATGATTGTCGATATCGCTGCCTCCAGCCGGATGTCTGCAATGCCTGCCAAATCAGTGGATCCGATAGGGCTGTTGGCATCAATCTCGACAATAAGATGCAGGCCGTTATTGCGCAAAAGAACGCTGGTCGGGGCCGCGCCATCGCCCCCAAACCCGACAAATTGCGTCGCGTCAGAAAGACCAGCACCGTCAACCAAAAGTACGCCATCCTTCACACTCAGTGATTTCACCGCAGCCCAACTCGCACCCGTCAAAGGCACGGATTGGTCCAAAAGCGCCCGGCCCCAAGCGATCACACGCGCGCCCCGCGCCACATCATACCCACCAGACACCGGCAAGTCGCCCAAAGCATCCGTACCGTACAGCGCATCATACAAAGACCCCCAGCGAGCGTTTGCCGCGTTCAATGCAAAGCGCGCATTGGTCACGGGTACCACCAGCTGTGCGCCCGATATCGTCGCAATCTCAGGGTCTACGTTTGAGGTTTCCACTTCAAAATCCGCACCTTCGGGGATCAGATAACCCACCTCTTGCAAAAACGCCTTATAGGCCCCGGCGTCATGTGGCTGGCCTTTGCGAGCAGTGTGCCAATCATCAATTTGGCTTTGCAACAGTTCGCGATGCGCCACCAGCGACCGGTTTTTGGGGCCAAAGTCATGCGCCAAGTCCGACAAACCCTGCCAAAAACGATCGGCGGTAACACCGGTGCCCGGCAAGGCTTCGTGATCGATAAAATCTGCCAGCGACCGTGCGATTCTCAATCCATATTTTTCGATCCTGTCAGACATGTCTTTCCCCTAGATTCGCCAATTTACAGCGCGGTTTAGGGACTAAGTTTCCGATAGGCAACAGGATTGGTAAATAATGATAACCAATACCTGCAAAAGAGTTAGGATCGACGCACCGGATCAGAATTTGACTTCTGGGATCGGCATTTTTTGCTGCAATAAAGCACCTCGTGCCAGACTTTCGCCCATTTTTTACGCCAGAAAAACGGCCGTCCACAAACGCAGCACAGCTTGCTGTCCAAATCCGCCTTGCGTCGCATTTTCGCCATTACAAATCAAAACTCATCTGTCTGTCATCGCCCGACGCCCGACGTGGTCTTCGCGGTGCGCGGTCATTAACAAAATGGCCCGCACTATCTTTGCGGCTGGCATGTTTAGTTACAATCTGTCCAGCCTTGGCGGCAAAGCCCCGGTCTTTGCGCACCGCCCAGACGCGATCACGGGCTTGCGAGACCGCCGTTTTCAAGTCCACAACAGGACGGGGGTACGCAACGCCCAGCAGCGTGCCACGCCCGTCCCAGCGCCAGGGCTCTTGCAAAAACACATCTGGCACTGGTGCCAATTCCGGCACCCACCGGCGGGTAAATATACCATCTGGATCCTGATCGAGCCCCTGTTTGACCGGATTATAAATACGGATCGTATTGATCCCGGTTGTTCCGGACTGCATCTGAACCTGCGGCCAGTGAATGCCCGGCTCGTAATCAGTGAACAGGCGCGCCAGGTGCAGCCCAGTGCTTCGCCAGTCCAACCACAACTGATAAGAGGCAAACGACATCAGCATGGCGCGCATGCGAAAGTTCAGCCAACCGGTGGCAATCAGATAGCGCATACAGGCATCCACAAACGGCACGCCGGTTTGGCCGGTTTTCCAGGCCAGAAACAGCGCCGGATCAGGCACCTCTGGTCGCAGCCCCTCATAGGCCGGATGCAGGCATTTAGTTTCGATATCAGGTTGATCCTCAAGTTTCTGGGTAAAGTGGTCCCGCCAAGCCAGACGCGATTGAAACGAAGACAGGCTACTGAGCCAGCCACTGCGACTGCCTTTCAACTCAGCCTGCCGCCGGGCCGTCGCCTGCACAACCTCGCGTACGGTGATCGCCCCATAGGCCAAATAGGGCGACAGCCTTGAACAGGCCATCTCGGCCGACAGGGGCGACGACATTGCGCGCCTGTAGGGTTGGCCACGGCGCTGTAAAAAATCCTCCAGCACACGTTCGGCCTGACGTCGTCCCCCCACTTGCAAGGTGTCGGGACGCCCCTCGACCAGTCCAAGTGACGCCGCAGAGGGCAACGTCCCGGGCTCCAGTTTGACCCCCCGCAGCACAGGCGGTATCGGTGAAACAGCCTCAGCGACAAAGCGCCCGCGCCGGTCGGCCCAGCGGTTGGCTCTGGCAATCCCGCGGGTGACGGCTGACTGCGGCAGTTCGCTCCATACCACCCCCTGCGCCCGCGCCCAGTTGGCCACTCTTTGGTCGCGGGCAAAACTCCAAAGATTGCCTGTTTCGATATGGCTGATCATCTGTGTGAAACCAAATTTTTGCCGCAGGTCTTCCAGCGTCTCAACCGCGTCGCCAACGCGAAGGGCAAGCGGTGTTCCCAGCCGCGTCAGATCGGCTTGAAGATCGCGCAGGCATTCAGCGATAAAGCCCCAATGTCGTCCTGACATATCCGGCAGGCGCCAATAGTCCGGCTCGATAATATACACCGGCAGCACCCGTCCTGGCCCAGATGCGGCGCTTTGCAAAGCCGGATGATCCGTCACGCGCAAGTCACGTTTGAACCAGACCAGAGTAAGAGGATCCGCGGCCAGATCACTTGATACGCATGTTTGCATTGCAGCTTGCGGCATTCGCTCTATATACCTACTCACCTAAAAGGATATTTAACACACTTCGATTAGGGTGGTTCTAGGGCGTGCGGTCGCAAAAACAAACGCCTCTCACAGCGGAGATTTTGATGAAAGCAGTGTTCCCTCAAACAATTTATTTAAAAGATTATGCCGCGCCCGCATATTTAGTAGATGACGTCCAACTTACGTTTCGCCTGCATCCGACACAAACCCGCGTCCTCAGCCGGGTTGCGTTTCGCCCTAATCCGGACAGCGATCAGCAAAATTTTATGCTGAACGGCGAAAACATGCGTTTGATCAGCGCCAAAATTGATGGCAAGGAATGCGCGCCAAAAATAGAAAACGGGCGGCTCACGGTTGACGTTCCCGACGCAGCGTTCATTTGGGAAGCCGAGGTGGAAATCAGCCCCGAAACAAATACCGCACTTGAGGGTCTTTATATGTCGGGCGGCATGTATTGCACCCAGTGCGAAGCCGAGGGCTTTCGCAAGATTACCTTTTATCCAGACCGCCCCGATGTTATGGCTTGCTTTACCGTACGGATTGAAAGCAAGCTGCCGGTCCTTTTGTCCAATGGCAATCCAAGTGCACAGGGCGAATGCTGGGTCGAATGGCACGATCCTTGGCCAAAACCCGCATATCTCTTTGCTCTTGTCGCAGGCAATCTTGTTAATCACGCCGATCAATTTACCACACAATCGGGCAAAGATGTTGATTTAAACATCTGGGTCCGTCCCGGAGATGAGGACAAATGCAGCTTTGGCATGGAGGCTTTGAAGGCATCGATGCGCTGGGATGAAGTAGAATATCACCGCGAGTACGACCTTGATATTTTTAACATTGTCGCGGTTGATGATTTCAATATGGGCGCGATGGAAAACAAAGGGCTCAATATTTTCAACTCGTCTTGCGTACTCGCCAGTCCTGAGACTTCGACCGATAGCAATTTTGAACGTATCGAAGCAATTATCGCACATGAGTATTTCCACAACTGGACTGGAAATCGCATCACGTGTCGCGACTGGTTCCAGCTGTGTCTCAAGGAGGGGCTGACTGTGTTTCGCGACAGCCAGTTCACCGCCGACCGACGCAGCGCTTCGGTAAAAAGGATCAATGACGTCATTAACCTGCGTGGTCGCCAGTTTAGAGAAGACAATGGCCCACTGGCGCATCCGGTGCGCCCAGACAGCTTTGTCGAGATCAATAATTTTTATACGACCACTGTCTATGAAAAAGGCGCGGAACTGATCCGGATGCTTAAAACGCTGATAGGCGACACGTCCTATGCGAAGGCGGTCGCGTTATATTTTGAACGCCATGACGGGGACGCTGCGACCATCGAAGATTGGTTGGCCGTCTTCGAAGACAGCACCGGCCGCGATTTAACCCAGTTCAAAATATGGTACGAACAAGCTGGCACGCCGCGCCTGACGGTCCGCGATAGCTTTGAAAATGGCCAGTATATGCTCCATTTCAAACAGCATACCCCAGAGACACCGGGCCAATCGAAAAAAGACCCAAGGGTTATTCCCATCGCCGTCGGCCTGTTGGATTCAAGCGGAAAGGAAGTACAGGCAACGACTGTTCTGGAATTGAATCAAAGCGAAATGAGTTTTTCGTTTGACGGGCTGAACAGTCGTCCAACTCCGTCCATTTTACGAGATTTTTCCGCCCCAGTTATTCTGGAACAGGAAATTAGCAATGATCGCCTCGCTTTTTTACTGGCCCACGACACGGATCCGTTCAACAAATGGGCTGCGGGTGAGGCGCTGGGCAGGAACGTGCTGGTGAAAATGGTCATTGATGACAGTCCACCGGAAACAGCCCTGTTGGATGCACTTTTGGCGGTGGCGCGGGACGATGCGCTGGATCCCAGTTTTCGGGCATTGACGCTGTCTTTGCCCAGCGAAGATGATATCGCCACCACTTTGCACAGCCAAGGCCATATCCCTGATCCCCATGCAATCTGGCAGGCTAGGGAAACGCTGGCGCTTGGCCTTGCCCAGCACCTGCAGGATCTGTTGCCACGCTTGTATGCCCAATATCAGGTGCAGGAAGCCTATGCGCCCAACAGCGCCCAGTCGGCTGCCAGATCTTTGAGCAACAAGGTGTTGGCATTGATCACCCGGATCGACGGTGGCGCTGCGGCTCAGTTGCAATTTGATAACGCGACCAACATGACCCAAAAACTGGCCGCCTTCGCCTGTTTGCTCGCGGCTGAAAAGGGCGCAGATGCCGTAGATGCTTTTTATAATGAATGGCAGAATGACCGCCTAGTAATTGATAAGTGGTTCGCAATACAGGTGAGCGCAGCTCCACCAGACAAGGCCGCAGATATTGCTCAGACGCTGACGCTGCATACCGATTTTGACATGAAAAATCCCAACCGATTTCGTGCCACGCTTGGGGCTTTGGCCGGCAAAACCGCCGGATTTCACCACGCCTCGGGCAAAGGATATACCCTGTTGGCAGACTGGCTAATCAAACTGGATCCGCTGAACCCCCAAACCACCGCGCGGATGTGCAGCGCCTTTGAGACGTGGCGCCGGTATGACAGCCACCGAAAGGAGCTGATCGAAACGGAACTCCGGCGGATTTTTGCGACAAAAGGGCTCAGCCGCGATACAACTGAAATGGTCGCGCGCATTCTGGGGTAAGCAGCCAAAGGGGTCGGTGAGGAGAAAAACCTTACTTGTAACTGGCGCAAGCGCCGGCACTGGCGCCGCAACTGCGCAGGCGGCCGCTGTCGAGAGCTATGATACTGCCATTATAAACTACTGCAGCGATCGCGCATCCGCAGACACTGTGGCCCAAATGGTCAATGCCCAAGGTTGCGAGGCCGTGGTCATTCGGGCCGATATCACTGATCCGGCTGCTGTCGCGGCGATGTTTGAGCAGATCACAGCCTTGCCGCCTGCAAATTAAAACTGGTCAACAATGCAGAATTGTCGCCCCGAGAGTTTCAATAAACGATCTAACACCAGACCGCATCAGTGCAGTTTTTTCTCTCAATGTTGCGGCGGCAATCGAGGTTGCGCGCAAGGCGGTGGCCTATATGCGCGCCCATCACGGAGGTGGGATGGTCAATGTCAGTTCGTCGGCTGCCCACAAGGGCATGGCGCATGAATATATAGACTATGCAGCCAGTAAAGCTGCGATTGAGACTTTTACCCTCGGCTTGGCAGACGAACTGGCCCCCGAAGGCATTCGGGTCAATGCCGTCCGACCCGGTTTGATTGAGACTGGCATTCATGCCAAGGGTGGCGTGCCTGACCGAATTGCCCAATTCGCCCATACGACACCGATGGGCCGCGCAGGTACCGCGCAAGAGGTGGCCAAAGCGATCCTTTGGTTGCTGTCAAATGAGGCCAGCTACACCACACGCAGCATTCTGGATGTCGCAGGCGGTCGGTGAAAATCGGGGCACAACCAGCGGTTCATTGGCTAAGAATTGCATACCAAAAGGCCGGATGACGTAGCGTAATATAATAGGTGGCGCTTACTCCAGACCCCTTTTGCCGTAACAAAAGAATACTCATTGGGCACGCATGCGCTTACGGCCAAAAGGTATTTTTTGGACTTGCCCGAACTTCCTGTCAATGAGTATGTCGTATTACATCTGTTGCACAGTAGTGGGTTTTTCATGTTTTCAAAGATTTATTCCGATACAACGCTGAGCATGGCGCTTACTTTGAGCGCCGCGGCTTGGGGGCTGTATTGGTTTCCACTGAGACTTATTGAAAGCACGGGTATTGAAGGTGCTTGGAGTGTTGTCTTTTTTAATGCCTGCCCCCTGATCGTCCTGACGCCATTATTGATCTGTGGTTTCAAATCATTGCGAGGCACCCTCGGGCCTGCACTCTTTGCGGCTGTAATGATCGGATTGGCGTTCACTCTTTACGCAAACGGATTGATGGAAACAACAGTCGTGCGGGCGACGTTACTATATTATCTGACCCCGATCTGGTTGACCTTAATTGGCGTTTTTTGGTTATCTGAGCCCCTGACAAAGAAACGCTTGCTCTCTATTTGCGTGGCTTTCCTGGGCCTTGTTCTCTTACTGTCGAACGGCGACGCTGTACAGCATCCCCTCAACATAGGAGACCTGTTCAGCTTTTTATCGGGAATATTCTGGGCCATTGGCATCGCCTGCCTTAAAAGGTGGCCGACGATTCCAATTCTGCCTTTGACCACCTTCATCTTTATCGCAACCACTGCTATATCAGCGGTCTTTGCCGGACTATTATTTAATGTTCCGCTACCAGATATAACCATGTTGAAAACTGCTTTTCCAACCGCAGTGGTCTGGTCGATTATTTTTCTACTTCCCTGCTTTTGTATCATTTTCCGGGTGTCGCAGCTGTTATTTCCCGGACGCGTTGGCATTTTGACGATGTCAGAAGTTGTGGTGGCCATGATAAGTGCAGCAATCTTATTGCCGGAAGAACCCATGCTGTTGCTGCAATGGGTCGGTGCGTTCGCCATCCTGTTCGCGGGGTTGATTGAGGTTCCTTTCGGCACACGCAAAAAACTATCCTAGGGGTCTGTATCGTAACGCCCCACCCTGAAAGACCTGTGTCTGGCCACTATGATGTTGAAATTCATTTCCGCCGACAACTGGACGGGATTTTGTAAAACTGATCTTTTTAAAACGCCCCCATACCATCCGCCGGAAAAATTGCGGTTTCAGAGTGCAAAAACCTCTGGCACCGGTCACAAGCGATTGAAACATGTCGCAGCTTTGGCTATGCCCAAAGGCAACAAAACTGGCGATAGGTGATGCAATGCTTGATCTGACATATGAGACCCCAAAACCAAAGGTGATTGCCGGTGCCAAGCATGACTGGGAACTGGTCATCGGCATGGAGGTGCATGCACAGATCTCAAGTAATGCGAAACTGTTTTCTGGAGCCTCAACAAAATTTGGCGCCGAACCAAATGCAAACGTCGCCTTCGTCGATGCCGCCATGCCCGGCATGCTGCCTGTGATCAACGAATACTGTGTCGAACAGGCCGTGCGCACCGGACTGGGTTTGAAAGCCCAGATCAACCTGACCAGCGCGTTCGACCGCAAAAACTATTTCTATCCCGACTTGCCACAAGGCTATCAGATATCGCAACTCTACAATCCAATCGTCGGTGAGGGCGAAGTCCTCGTCGATATGGAACCGGGCGTGGCCCGTCTCGTACGGGTCGAGCGCATCCACATGGAGCAAGATGCAGGGAAATCGATCCATGACATGGATCCCAATATGTCGTTTGTAGACCTTAATCGCACCGGCGTTGCGCTGATGGAAATTGTCAGCCGTCCCGACATCCGGGGCCCGGAAGAGGCCGCCGCATATGTGACAAAACTACGCCAGATTCTGCGCTATTTGGGCACGTGCGACGGCAATATGCAAAACGGCAATCTGCGCGCTGATGTCAATGTTTCAGTCTGCCTACCGGGGCAATACGAAAAATACTTTGCAACACAGGATTTCAGCCATTTGGGCACGCGCTGCGAGATCAAGAATATGAATTCGATGCGCTTTATCCAGCAGGCGATCGATATCGAGGCAAGACGCCAGATCAGCATTCTGGAGTCTGGTGGTGAAGTGGTGCAAGAAACTCGGCTGTATGACCCCGACAAGGGCGAAACCCGCTCAATGCGCTCAAAAGAAGAGGCACACGACTACCGCTATTTTCCCGATCCCGACCTTTTGCCCCTTGAAATTGAACAGGGCTGGGTGGACGATATTGCCGCCAACCTACCCGAGTTGCCCGATGCAAAACGGGCCCGTTTTATCAGCGATTTTGGCCTGTCTGAATACGATGCCTCTGTGCTGACGGCAGAAACCGCTTCGGCGGATTTCTTTGAGCATGTGGCCGCTGGGCACGATGGTAAAATGGCCGCCAACTGGGTGATCAACGAATTGTTTGGCCGGTTGAAAAAAGACGACCTTGAAATCACCTCCAGCCCGGTCAGTCCCGCGCAATTGGCTGGCGTGATCGGATTGATCGCCAGTGGAGATATCTCAGGCAAGATTGCCAAAGACCTGTTCGAGATTGTCTATACCGAGGGCGGTGATCCTGCACAGATCGTCGAAGAGCGCGGAATGAAGCAGGTCACTGACACCGGCGCGATTGAAGCGGCAGTCGATCAAGTAATTGCCGACAACCCGTCGCAGGTCGAAAAGGCCAAGGCCAATCCAAAACTGGCGGGTTGGTTCGTTGGTCAGGTGATGAAGGCCACGGGCGGCAAGGCCAATCCAAAAGCGGTAAACCAGTTGGTCGCGAAAAAACTCGCACTTTAGGGCGACCAAACGTGCAGCGATGCAGCGGCACTCACATCAGCGCAGACTTAGGGCGCATCTACGTCCAGTGACAGCGCATGGATTTTTGCGATCAACGCAGCCCCCAGCGCGCTGTGAATAGACCGGTGGCGGGCAATACGCGATTGCCCGGAAAACGCCTCAGCACGAATCACAACGTGAAAATGGCTCTCGCCACCCTCTTGATATCCAGCATGTCCCCGATGTTGTTCACTTTCATCAATAACGTCCAATTGCGTTGGATGAAACACATGTTGCAATGCATTGCGAATTTCTTCTGTTCGTGACATTTTTTTGCTCAAAGCCCCTTCAAATTAATCTTCAATACCCTATGCTCTCTTACCTGAGTCGAAAAGGTAATAACATGGCCAAACCAGACCCCTTCGGATTTGATATGTCTGTCTCATCCTCAAAAAAGAAAAACCCGCGTGGCAAACGGGGGTTGTCTGGCGAGTCTGAAACATCCCGTCGGGTCTGCGAGCATGAGAACTGTCAGGAGGCCGGCAAATACCGGGCGCCTAAAGCCCCCGACGTGCTGGATGACTTTTTCTGGTTCTGCAAAGAACATGCGAGAGAATATAACCTGAAATGGAATTTCTTTGACGGCACGACCGAGGCCGAAATGAATGCGCAGATGTCAAAAGACAAGGTCTGGGAACGCGAGACCAAGGATTTTCGCGACCCCGAGGCCCGTGCATGGGCGCGTTTGGGCATCGAAGATCCCCATCAAGTGCTGGGCGAAAATGCCACGCGCAACCCAGGCAAAAACGCCGACGGCGTCAGCACCAAGCGCCTGCCGCCGACAGAGCGACGAGCGGTTGAAATTCTCGAAGCCAAAGACCATTGGTCGAAAGCCGAGGTGCGCAAATCTTACAAGGCGTTGATCAAGGTTCTGCATCCGGATATGAACGGCGGCGATCGCAATCAAGAAGAACAGTTGCAAGAGGTTGTCTGGGCCTGGGACCAGATCAAAGATAGCCGTAACTTTAAATAAGCCTTGTGGGGAAAACAGCGGATCGCTAAGCTAAACACATTTGGTGTTTAGAAGTCTATTTTCATGACTCTCAAGTTGTATATTGGCAATAAAAACTATTCCAGCTGGTCCATGCGCGCGGGGGTGCTTTTGCGGGCTTTCGGCATTGCACATGATGAGATCCTAATTCGGATTGACGGATTTGACGCAAACAGCACTTTCAAAACCGAAGTGAACCGGATCGGAGCAACAGGCACTGTGCCGTTTTTGATCGACACATCAGTGCAGGATGGACACGATCAGTCGTTGATCATCACTGATACGCTGTCGATCGTCGAATATATTGCCGAAACCTTTGCCGATCACGCAATCTGGCCAAAAGATCGCGCCATGCGGGCCAAAGCCCGCAACCTATGCGCCGAAATGCACAGTGGTTTTGGCGCGTTGCGTCAGCACTGCATGATGAATATTGGCCCGGACCTTTCCCGCGCCGGAGCACTTATTTGGCGCGATCACGCCGCTGTGCGCCGCGATGTCGCCCGGATCGAGACCGCATGGGCTGATATGCTGGCTTTGTCCGGCGGGCCGTATCTGGCCGGTGATTTCAGCGCATTGGATGCCTATTTCGCGCCAGTTGTGATGCGTCTGAAATATTACAGCCTACCCGTCACCGGCGAAAGCCAAACCTATATGAATAGAATTTTTAAACATCCCGCTATAGAAGATTGGGTCGGCGGCGCGGTGACCTCGGCAGAGTTTCTGGATTTCGAGGAACCTTTCAGACTGTCTACCGACGACCCTGAGCCTGTATAGCAAACCTGCTGAACCCCGCGAACTATCCGGAACGCGGCCAATGCGACACAAAATTAGGAACGCCCATGTCTTTGACCTTGTTTATCGGCAATAAAAACTATTCCAGCTCGTCCATGCGCGCGGGCGTTCTACTGCGGGCCTTTGAAATCGACGTCTACGAGAGATTTATTAGATTTGACAGTTTTGCGCCGGGTTCCGCCTTCAAACGTCAGGTGGCAGAATTTTCACCCGCCGGCTCTGTGCCGTTTTTAGTTGATGACACTGTTACAGATGCCAGTGGCAAACCGCTGGTTATTTGGGACACATTGGCGATTATAGAATATCTCGCAGACCGGTTTACCGACCTTCCTATCTGGCCCAAAGACGCCGCATTGAGGGCACGGGCGCGCAGCCTGTGCGCGGAAATGCACTGCGGCTTTTCGGCTCTGCGCAACCATTGCATTATGAATATTGGCGTGGATCTATCGCGCCAGGGGCGTATCCTGTGGCGCGATCAACCCACATTGCGAAGGGATATCGCGCGGATAGAAAACGCCTGCGAAGAGATTATGTTATGGTCCAAGGGACCATATCTTGCAGGAAATTTCGGAGCAATCGACGCATTTTTCGCACCGGTGATCATGCGCTTGAAATATTATGACCTGCCGGTATCGGAAACTTTGCAACGCTATATCGATATCCATTGCGCCCATCCCGCAGTCGCAGAGTGGATCACCAGCGCCATAGACACAGCTGAATTTATTGACTTTGAAGAACCCTACCGTCTGTCCACTGAGATTTAAACTTATCTAGAAACGCCCAATTACAGCGCCACAAGAATAAGGACACAGATCCCCATTGCCACAGCAGCACCCAGCACGAAGCGAATTAAACTGCCGCTCTTAGCGGCTAGTTCGGGCGCCTGTTGAGTATCAAACAGCCGTTTTTCCAACCCGGCATAGAACCCGGCTGGCGGAGCCACCTCGCCAATATCATCGGTCAGGGTGACGAAATCCTCTAACCAGTCGGCGTAATAACGTCGCAGGTGCGGTTCGGTTTCAAGCCGCGCCTCAAACTGAGTGTTTTCTTCAATTGAAAGCAATCCGAGCACATATTCCCCAGCAAGAATTTTATCAGTATTTTTGGCTTCACTCTGTGTCATCGCTCCAAACACTCCGATAGGATTTGCAGATCTTGCCGCACCCAAGTGCGCATGGTATCCACAGGAAGGTCAAAATGTGCCGCCAGATCAGGATAGGTCTCGCCCTCGACAAACGCCAATCTGAACACCGCGGATCGCTCCCAGGGCAGCACCTCCATACATTTTATCAACTGACCATATTCCGACGGCTTCAAGACCAAGTCTTCGGGCCATTCACCTTTGGTTTGGGCCTCATCCGCGAGCATTTCTGGACTGACCTCAGCCAAATCAAGACGCAACCTCTGCATCGATTTTTTATGGGCTACGTGGATCATCCATGTCATCGGCCTAAGCCCGCTGGCCGGTACCGACTTGGCGTCTTGCCAAATCTCCACAAAGGTCGACCAAAGGGCAGCCTGAGCCTTGGGGCGCGAGGCGAGAATACGAAGGCAAACGCCAAATAACTTGCCACTGGTCAATGCGTAAAGATCGCCAAAAGCATCGCGATCCCCAGCGGCCACTTGCGTCAGCAGCCTCTCTAACTCCTCAGTTTTTGCCATACCTCACCTCCTGCAAGTCACTTTGCCCCCCGGGCAGCCATTACGAACTTGTCCCCTACGTTCTTTTGCTCTTTCCCTCGCTCTTAATCAAGTTATGTTGCACCACAACATGCGGAAAAGTGACGAGAAGGAATGAAACGATGGCACACGGCATGATCGACATTGGTGCAAAACCGACCGAAGATATATCAGTGCGCGAGGTCTTCGGCATCGACAGCGACATGGTGATAAAAGGCTTTGCCGAAAAAGGCGACCGCGTGCCGGAAATTGACCCAACCTATAAGTTTGACCCCGACACCACTCTGGCCATCCTTGCCGGGTTTTCCCATAATCGCAGGGTAATGATTCAAGGTTATCACGGCACAGGAAAATCCACCCATATTGAACAGGTGGCGGCCCATCTCAACTGGCCGGCCGTGCGGGTCAACCTCGACAGCCATATCAGCCGCATTGATCTGATCGGCAAAGATGCCATCAAGCTGCGCGAAGGCAAACAGGTTACCGAGTTTCATGAAGGCATCCTGCCGTGGGCCCTGCGCAATCCAGTAGCGATTGTCTTTGACGAATATGATGCCGGACGCGCAGATGTCATGTTCGTGATCCAACGCGTGCTGGAACATGATGGCAAATTGACGTTGATGGATCAAAATGAGATAATCACGCCACACCCTCAGTTTCGGCTTTTCGCCACCGCCAATACCGTCGGCCTGGGCGATACTACGGGTCTCTATCACGGCACCCAGCAGATCAATCAGGCTCAGATGGACCGCTGGAGCCTTGTGGCAACGCTGAATTATCTGTCAATCGACGCTGAAAGCGCAATTGTTCTGGCGAAAAACCCCCATTACAATAATGAGGCCGGGCGTAAGACGATCAAACAGATGGTTACCGTGGCCGATCTGACCCGGACCGCGTTTATGAACGGCGACCTATCGACTGTAATGTCACCGAGAACAGTGATTTCTTGGGCACAGAACGCCGAGATTTTTCGCAACATCGGCTATGCATTCCGCCTTTCATTTATCAATAAATGCGATGAACTGGAACGCCAAACCGTGGCTGAGTTTTACCAGCGCTGTTTCGACGAAGAACTGCCAGAAAGCGCCGCCAGCGTCAGCTTAGGCTAGCCGGACCAAAGCAGCCTCGCCTCGGAGTAGCCGGGGCAGGCACCCCGACTGAAGACAATAGAATGAACCGATGAAAAGCACTGACAACCCCGCTGATCCGTTCAAAAAAGCCCTCGCCGAGGCCACCAAAGTGATGGCCAATGACCCCGATCTTTCTGTCAGCTATTCGGTCGATCCCTCGGGTTTGGCGGGGGACACCATGCGCCTGCCACAGGTCAGCCGCCGGATGACCCGCGACGAGGTATTGATCGCCCGTGGCACCGCCGACGCTTTGGCGCTGCACCGGCGATATCATAATGAGGCTACGCATCAGCGCTATGTGCCGCAAGGTGACACTGCACGCAACATTTATGAGACGATGGAAACCGCGCGGTGTGAGGCAATGGGCGCGCGCGACATGCCCGGCACCGCTGGTAATATTGACGCCAAGATCTCGGCCGAGGCCGACCGCAAGGGCTATGCGCAGATCAGTACCGCACAGGAAGCGCCACTGGCCGTCGCTGCTGGCTATTTGGTGCGCAATCTCGCAACCGGCCGTGACCTGCCCGCCGGAGCACAGAACGTAATGAACCTCTGGCGGGAGTTCATGGAAAATCAGGCCGGTGACACGCTTAAAAATCTTGACAGCAAGCTGTCTGATCAAGCCGAATTTGCCAAATTTGCCCGCCAAATCATCAGTGACCTGGGATATGGCGACCAGTTGGGCGACGATCCGGACCAACTTGATGATCAGGACGACGACAGCGAAGACGACGGCCAAGAGGAAGAAGATCCAGACAGTACAGGCCAGGATGACAGTCAGGAGGAAGACTCGGACGCCAGTCCCGAAGACACCCAAGAAGATCAGCAGGATGCCGCCCAAGCGCAGGTAAGCATGGATGAAATGGCCGATCAGGAACTCGGCGATGAGACCGATATGCCCGAGGGCGATGCCCCACTTGAGCCGCCACAACCGCAGCCCATTTCGGACGCAGATCCAAACTATACCGTCTACGACACCCGGTTCGATGAAGAAATTCGCGCCGATGATTTGGCAGACCCCGTCGAATTGGAACGGCTGCGCGATTATCTTGATCAACAGCTGGAACCGCTGAAGGGAGCTGTGAGCCGATTGGCCAATAAACTACAGCGCCGCTTGCAGGCGCAACAAAACCGCAGTTGGGAGTTCGACCTAGAAGAAGGTATTCTTGATGCTGGACGCTTGGCGCGTGTGGTTGCCAATCCGACCACGCCACTGTCGTTTAAAGTGGAAAAAGACACCGAATTTCGCGATACCTGCGTCACCTTGTTGCTGGACAATTCCGGTTCTATGCGGGGGCGGCCAATCAGCATTGCCGCGATCTGCGCGGATGTGCTGGCGCGTACGCTGGAACGCTGCAGCGTCAAGGTTGAAATTCTCGGCTTCACCACCCGGGCTTGGAAGGGTGGCCAGAGCCGAGAAGCATGGCTGAACGAAGGCCGCCCGCAACAACCCGGCCGACTGAATGATCTGCGCCACATCATCTATAAATCGGCCGATGCGCCTTGGCGGCGGGCGCGGCCCAATTTGGGATTGATGATGAAAGAGGGGCTGCTGAAGGAAAACATCGACGGCGAAGCGCTGGAATGGGCGCACCGGCGAATGACTGCGCGCCCCGAGGCGCGTAAAATCCTCATGGTGATCTCCGACGGCGCCCCAGTTGATGACAGCACGTTGTCAGTCAACCCTGCAAATTATCTGGAAAAGCATCTGCGCGATGTGATCGACATGGTCGAACGCAGACGTGCTGTTGAACTGATTGCGATTGGCATTGGCCATGATGTCACCCGCTATTATGAACGCGCCGTGACAATCACCGATGTGGAACAACTGGCTGGGGCGATGACCGAACAATTGGCCTGCCTGTTTGACAGCAATCCAAGAACGCGCAACAGAGCAGGGCGCTAACACCTGTACTGGCTGCGGGCTTGAGCGGATGCGTCGAGATTACAAACCCCTGACGTCGCACAGACAGGCGGCATCAAACATTGTAACACCGGAGGACGCTTTATGTTCCAAACCTTCGACACCCCCTCGGATCCCTCACAGGGACCAATGCGGCTGGCACAGCTGCGCGACGTGCTACGCACCGAGGCACTGGACGGCTTTATAGTACCACGCGCCGACGCCCATCAGGGTGAGTACGTCGCGGCACGGGATGCAAGACTTGCGTGGTTGACCGGCTTTACCGGCTCGGCCGGATTTTGCGCCGCGCTTATGGATTGCGCTGGCGTGTTTGTCGACGGGCGCTATCGGGTGCAGGTCAAACAACAAGTCGACAGTTGTTTTAGCCCCGTAGACTGGCCCGAAACTGACCTCTCAGACTGGCTGCTGGCACAATTGCCGCAGGGGGGTAAAATAGGGTTTGATCCGTGGCTGCATACAATCGCGGAACTGCAAAAGCTGCGCGATAAGCTAGGCAATCGCATTGAACTTGTCGCAATATCACACAATCTGATTGACCGGATATGGGGCGATCAGCCCCCTTTGCCCAACCGCGCTGTCAGTGCATATCCGGCAGAATATGCCGGCGAAAGTGCCACGTCAAAACGTGCGCGCTGTGGCGCTGAACTTGCACAGGCCGACCATGATAGCGTGTTTCTCAGTCAAACCGATAGTATCGCGTGGCTGCTCAACATCCGCGGCAGCGATATTCCACGGGTTCCCGTCGCGCTGTGTTTTGCCGTACTGCACAAAACTGGCGCGGTGCAGCTGTTTATTGAGCCCTCGGCAACGGCGGACCTGACGCTGGATGCAGGTATCACCGTAACCGCTCCGGCGAAAATGGTCGCCGGCCTCTCGACATTGTCCGGTGTAGTACGGGTCGATCCGACCTCATGTCCCAGCGCCGTTGAAAGCGTATTGAGGGATGCCGGTTGTAGCCTGAGTTATGGCGCAGACCCCTGCGTGTTGCCAAAAGCCTGTAAGAACTCGGTTGAGATTGCCGGCACAACCGCCGCCCATCTGCGCGATGCAGGCGCCATGTGCGAATTTTTGGCCTGGCTGGATGCGCAGCCCGCAGATACGCTGTCGGAAATAGATGTGGTGCGCGCGCTTGAAGGGTTTCGCCAAGCCACAGGCGCCCTGCAGGATATCAGTTTTGATACCATCTGCGGCACCGGCCCAAATGGCGCCATTATCCATTACCGCGTCACCGAAGACAGCAATCGCAGGATTAAATCCGGCGATCTTTTATTGATTGACAGTGGTGGTCAATACCTTGACGGCACCACAGATATCACACGCACTGTGGCCATCGGCACAGTCGGTAAGGCCGAAAAGTCCAGCTTTACGCGGGTTCTGCAAGGGATGATTGCGATGTCACGCATCCGCTGGCCGGCAGGGTTGTCTGGGCGCGATCTGGATCTGGTAGCGCGCCTACCGCTGTGGATGGCAGGACAGGATTATCCCCATGGCACAGGGCATGGCGTCGGCTGTTTTCTCAGCGTACACGAAGGACCCCAGCGTCTTTCGCGTGCCTCTGGACAGGTTCTAAAGCCCGGTATGATCCTGTCAAATGAACCCGGTTTTTATAAAGAAGACGCCTTTGGCATCCGAATTGAAAACCTGATTTTGGTGTGCGAGGCAGCGCGATTGCCGAACCAGACCGTGTCAGATATGCTGAATTTTCAAACCCTCACTTGGGTGCCGATTGACCGCCGTTTGATCGAGACCGATCTGCTGTCGTCTCAGGAAAGAGCTTGGCTTAACATCTATCATCAAACCTGTTATCAACATGTTTCAGCAGAGCTAAGCCCTGCCGCAAGGCAGTGGATGCAGGCGGCATGTGCCGAAATTTAAGACAAATGTATTACATATTTATTTAAAAAATTTAGACAGGAAAGGACACGTCATGGATCATGCCATAACACTCCGCAAAGCCGGTGGCACGTGGACCCTGCGCGCCGGTGGAGCGGTTCTTGCAGAAAGCAAGACAGCCCTTGAACTGACAGAGAAGAATGCGCCGCCACAAATCTATTTTCCATGCCGCGATGTCGCGATGGCCTTGCTGGAACCCAGCAATCATACCAGCCATTGCGACCATAAAGGCACTGCACATTATTTCTCGATCATCACCAAGAGCACTAAACTTGCAAATGTGGCATCGGGCTATGCCAACCCAACAGAGGCTTTGGCAGCTATCAAAGACCACGTGACCTTTCAAACCTCTGACCAGGTGACCGTCGAACGCATTTGATACAAAAGGTTTGGCCTAGAGCGTTTGAAAATACCAACAGTTTGTGAACCGATCGGTTTCTACCTTGCAAATCTTGCCGATCTTCAGCGCCGTCTTGAAAGTTCAGACCCTGCATTCGGGGACACGGCCATGGGCAAAATTGGGTACGCTAGCCTTAAAATCCATGTGTGTAACAAGCGGCAACGGCCACAGTAAACCCTTACAACTCTTGTATTCCCGCAGGCTTTTCTGACTTTCCTCCGATCAGTGATCTGTTAAAGCTGTACTTTAAAAGGAGCGCATAAGATGATCTCAGATGCTATAGATACGTTAAAGGCGCTTTTAGGAGACCGCCTGAACCAGTCAATCTCAGATCGCAACCTGCATGGCCAATCCGAAAGCCACTTCGCCACCACCCCACCCGACGCCGTCGCTTATCCCACTTCCACCGATGAAGTACGCGCCATTGTCGAAATTTGCCACCAACATAGTTGCCCGATAATCGGTTGGGGCACCGGCACGTCGCTTGAGGGGCATACTCTGGCCGTACGCGGTGGTGTCACTGTAGATTTCTCGCGCATGACCGCCGTACTTGAAGTGTCGCCACAGGACATGACCGTGCGCATCCAACCGGGGGTGACGCGCGAGGCGTTGAATGAAGAATTACGCGCGACCGGCCTGTTTTTTCCAGTTGATCCCGGCGCCAACGCATCGCTCGGTGGTATGGCGGCCACCCGAGCCAGTGGCACCACAGCGGTGCGCTATGGCACGATGCGCGACAATGTGCTGGGCCTAGAAGTTGTGATGGCCGACGGCGCGGTGGTGCGCACTGGCACCGAGGCCCGAAAAACTGCTTCCGGCTATGATTTGACCGGTTTATTTGTTGGCTCCGAAGGCACGCTGGGGCTGATTACCGAACTGACCCTGCGCCTGCAGGGCCAACCCGAAGCCATCTCGGCCGGCGTGTGCAGTTTCGACACCATAAACCAAGCGGTGGCCGCAGTTATTGACACCATCCAGATGGGGCTGCCGATGGCGCGGATCGAGTTTATCGACGCCGCAACCGTTGCGGCGGTCAACCAATATTCCAGCGCAGGCCTGCCAGAACTGCCGCATCTTTTGGTTGAGTTTCACGGCTCTGAGGCCGGGGTTGCCGAGCAATCAGAAACCTTTGGTTTAATCGTTGCCGAGCATGACGCACATGATTTCAAATGGGCCACACAGGCCGAAGACCGCAGCGCGCTTTGGAAAATGCGGCATACGGCGTATTACGCTGTTCTGGCATCCCACCCCGGAGCAGGGGCAATGGTGACAGATATATGTGTCCCGATCTCGAAACTGGCCGACGCGGTGGAACAGACCAGCGCCGAGATTAACCAATCGAGCATTGCCGGACCCATTATGGGTCATGTCGGAGACGGAAATTTCCATGCTATCCTTATGATCGACCCCGAAAAGCCCGACGACTTGAAAACCGCCAAAGATCTCTCCGAGCGCATGGTCACCCGCGCGCTTGAAATGGGCGGCACCGCGACCGGAGAGCATGGCATCGGAGTTGGAAAACTGGACTATATGGCCCGAGAACACGGTCACGGATGGACGGTAATGAGCAGTATCAAGCGCGCATTGGATCCTCAGGACATCATGAATCCGGGTAAATTACTGCGGCAAAACTGAACATTTTCAAAACCACCCTCGGGCCAGCACGGGCTTAGCCCTCAACGCAGAATTATCACTATGGCAGCAGCGCCTGTGCAGCCGCACGCGCCTCGTCTGTGATGGTATCCCCAGACAGCATCCGCGCAATCTCATCGATCCGCGCCGCGTCGTCAAGCGGCACTACAGTTGAAGTGGTCACATCTTGAACAACATGTTTTTCAACCCGCCAATGGTGCTGACCCAAGGCGGCGACTTGTGGCGAGTGGGTCACCACCAGCACTTGTCCCTGCTGGGCCAGATCATTCAGACGGCGGCCAACGGCATCCGCTGTGGCACCGCCAACCCCACGGTCAATTTCATCAAAAATTATCGTCCGCCCAGCATCAGCTTCCGACAGACAGACCTTGAGTGCCAATAAAAAACGGCTCAATTCGCCCCCGGAGGCAATTTTGGCCAAAGGGCCGGATGGGGCACCCGGATTGGGTGCCACCTCAAAAGCCACCACATCGCGTCCCTCTGCACTATCAGTTGTGGCTGTCGTGACCCTTGTGGCAAAGACCGCCCTATCCATTTTGAGCGGTGCAAGCTCGGCCATGACCGCCTGATCAAGCATCACGGCGGCCGTTTTTCGCGCCTCTGTCAGACGGTGCGCCGCAGCTTCATAGGTCGCCTCAGCGGTGTTCACTACTGTCCGCAAGTCAGCCAGATCTTCATCACTTTGATCCAGTCGATCAAGTTTTGTGCGCAAGTCTTGCGCCAGTTGTGGCACAGCATCCGGTGAAACCTGATGCTTGCGCGCCAAACCACGTATCGCGAACAGTCGCTCTTCGGCATCCTCAAGATCAGAGGGGTTGAACGCCATCTCATCGAGACAGGCCTCGATCTGTTGCACAGCGCCGTCCAACTCTGTCAGAGCTCGAGAAAGCCCTCCCAAAGCACCATCCAACCGACCCTCAGCGCCATCCGCGGCACCATTCAGCCATTGCACTGCATCCGTTATCTGCCCCTCTGCACCCTCTTTAGTCAGCGCCGAATGGGCCCGCGTTACATCATCCCGGATCCGTTCAGACGCCTGCATCATTCGCCGTTTCGCGTCCAGTTCGACCTCTTCGCCCGGCGCTGCGGCCAAGGCTTCTAACTCTTTCAGAGCATATCGTAAAAAATCTTCTTCTTCGCGAATAAGGGCCGCTTCAGACAGAGCGTTTGCCAAATCTGACTGCGCCTTAGACCAAGCTGCAAAAGCTTCTTTTGTCGTCTTTAAAAGTCTTTGGTGGCCGCCATATTCATCCAGCAAAGTCCGGTGACCGCGGGCGTTCAGCAACCCACGGTCGTCATGCTGCCCATGCAATTCGACCAAATGTTCTGACAGAGCCCGCAACGCCTCGCCAGAGCATCGGCGGTCGTTTACCCAAGCCGTCTTGCGACCCTCTTTGCTGTTGATCCGACGCAGAATTAATTCGGCTCCAGCCGGCACGCCGATGTTGGCCAAAACAGCATGAACGGGATGCTGTTTTGGCAATTCAAAGACAGCCACGACCTCGCCTTGCTCAGCCCCTTGGCGCACCAATTCGGCCCGCCCCCGCCAGCCTAAAACAAAGCCGAGCGCATCCAGTAATATCGACTTTCCCGCGCCGGTCTCACCCGTCAGTACATTTAGCCCCGGCTGAAAACTCACCTCCAACCGATCGATAATCAGCATATCGCGAATATCAAGCGCCTTGAGCATTGCCTGGTCTCTTTCCCATTTTAAAGCTTAAAGCCAGCCACCCCGAATGACCTGCCGGTAGATTTTACGCAACCAACTGTCGCCCGAGGGCTCCATTTCAAGATCGCGCTCAGTCAGCAGATTATAGCTTTCGAGATACCAATCACTTCCGACATAATTATGGCCCAAGATCGCTCCGGCTGTCTGCGCCTCATTGGTCAGGCCCAGCGACAAATACGCCTCAACCAACCGGTGCAGCGCCTCGGCGGTAAAGGTCGAGGTTTGGAAGTCCTCAATCACCACGCGGAACCGATTGATTGCCGCCGAAAAATGCCCGCGCTTAAGATAATAGCGCCCCACCTCCATTTCTTTTGCCGCCAAGTTATCAAAGGCAAGGTCAAACTTTAAAATCGCAGAGCGCGCATATTCGCTTTCGGGATAGCGCTCGATCAAAGTCCGCAACTCCTGCAGGGCTTGATAGGTCAATTGCTGGTCGCGACCGACATCATCAATCTGGTCATAATAGCTCAGAGCCAAAAGAAACTGTGCGTAGGCAGCGTCATCATCTGCCGGATAGAAATCGATAAACCGCTGTGCGACCGCACGACTAAAATCATATTCTTTGGCCTGATGATGGGCGAAGGCCTGCATCATCAGGGCCCGTTTGGCCCATTCAGAATAAGGGTATAATCTTTCGATTTGTGCAAAATATTTGGCCGCTTTCTTGGGGCGTTCGCTCTCCAATTCGAATTCGCCGCGCGTGTAGATCTGCAGGGCCGAAAACTTTTCAATCGGCAAACCGTTAATCCCAAGATCACCTTTTACGTTTGAACCGTTACCACACCCTATTAGCATACACAAAGCGAGACCAATGCCTATCATCCGGCCTCGTGCACAGCGTCCGTTCATGCCAATTCACCCCACCTTAAACACGCCAATTTATGCGCTTGTTTTTGCTTTAGCATAGATAGTTACGGTGCAAAAGTTCATAGGACGAATTGCGGATCAATTCACGCGGATTTTGGGATTTCCTGCTCGGTGACACCTACGCCCGGAAGGCAGGCCAGCATATCAGGGGTGCACTGAACCTGTTCAACAGCACCTGGCACGCTGAATAATTCCCGCAGCAAATTATTCGTAATCTCGTGACCGGCGCGAAACCCGGTATAATGACCGATGATTGGCGCACCTGCCAAGGCAAGGTCCCCCAGTGCATCCAGCATTTTATGACGAACTGGCTCATCGCTGTACCGCATACCACCAGGGTTCAGAACGCTTTCACCATCAACCACCACGGCATTGTGCAAAGTACCACCCAGAGCAAGGCCGTTGGCGCGCATAGTATCGACATCCGATTGGCGACAAAAAGTGCGGCTGTCACAAAGTTCACGCACAAACGCGCCATTTGCCAAGTTCAGCTTTTTACTTTGAATGCCGATAGCAGCATCCTCGAATTCGATATGAAAATCCATTTGCAATGTGTCTGCAGGCGCAAGGCGCGCCCAACCATCATCACAATGAAATTCTACCGACTTAAGCACTTTAAACACGGTGACCGGCACGTTTTGGGGCTTTACACCAGCGGCTAAAATCTCTTGCACAAACGGTACGGCGCTTCCATCCAAAATCGGCGCTTCCGGTCCGTTCAATTCAATTAACGCATTGTGAACACCACAACCCGCAAGCGCGGCCATGACATGTTCAACGGTTGAGATCGATACACCTTCGTCGTTGACCAAACGTGTGCACAAAGGCGAGTGGGACACACAGGTCCAATGGGCAGCGAAACCGGCGCCACCTTCTTTCACGTCAGTTCGTCTGATCTGCAGACCAAACCCAACGTCGGCTGGATGAATGACCAAAGTCACAGGCGAAGCCGAATGCAAGCCAATGCCAGTAAACTTAACCGATCTCTCTAGGGTGGATTGCAAATTTAACCTCGCCGTTATCACACCGTTGCCGATGTCTGTCTTGGCCTTTGACTAAAGGTGACCCGCAAAATAGACAACTCAAACTTTGTATCGGTCTGAAACAACCACCCCAGATAGGCGGCGAATTTCCGCCTATCCGCCAACAAGCGGTTAAGCTTAATGCCGCAAGTCTTGCGATCTAGTTGGCTTGACGCCGCAAAAATGCTGGGATTTCAATGCGATCCTGATCTGGATCCACACCCTGTTCGGGCTCTGGTTCAAACTCCGGCTCAGCCTGTTGGCTGGTGGGATGCCGCCGAGTGGCCACCGGCTTTTCAGCCGAGTCCCCGGGTTGACCGGTCATTCGATTGATCAGAGAGTTGATCCCGAATCTTGAACGATCGGTATCGGCTGGGACGTCATCGACCCGACTCATAGACTGTTGCAATCTATTCGGCGCATTCCTGACTGCCTCTTGCAACCGCGTCATTGTCTCAGGCGACGGTGTGCCCGGCTCACGCGGACGCGGCGCGACAAAGGATTCAGGCTCAGAGTCATAGGCCTCTTCATTGGCGTTAAATGTTGGCTCTTCCAGCACATAAGGATCGGCAGCCTGTTCGGAATTGCGATCAACGCTTGGCGCTTCAAATGCTTCTTCGCTGGCAGCACTCTGGCCTACAGTGCTGCGTGCCTCATACTGCGGCTGCTCATCCCGCGTCCGCATTTCATGCCGGCCAAGCTTTGGTTCGCTCGCAGCATGATAGTCTGATGGCGCATCATGCTCGGACTGGTGCGGCTCAGCCCCATCGTGTGGCGCGGGTTTGCTGCGTCGTGGCCGCGGCAGTTCTTCAGGTGGTTCAACAGCGTCAATTCCCGTCGCAACAACGCTGACACGCATCCATCCACCCATCTCAACATCCAAGGTAGAGCCCACGATAATATTGGCCTCTGCATCGACTTCTTCGCGAATTCGATTGGCCGCCTCGTCCAGTTCGAACAAGGTAAGATCACCGCCGCCCGTGATATTGATCAAAACGCCCTTAGCGCCACGCAAGCTGATTTCATCCAGCAGCGGGTTGGCAATTGCTTTTTCGGCCGCACTGACAGCACGATCTTCGCCCTCGGCCTCGCCGGTGCCCATCATCGCCTTGCCCATCTCATCCATCACAGACCGCACATCGGCAAAGTCCAGATTGATCAAGCCGGGACGCACCATCAAATCTGTCACCCCTTTGACGCCTTGATATAGTACATCATCAGCCAGTGAAAACGCTTCGGTAAAAGTGGTTTTTTCATTCGCCAGACGAAACAGATTCTGGTTTGGGATAATAATCAGGGTATCGACAACTTTCTGCAGCGCCTCCACACCCGCTTCGGCCTGCCGCATGCGCTTGGCACCCTCAAATTGGAACGGCTTGGTCACAACGCCGACGGTCAACACACCCAATTCACGTGCTGCCTGTGCAATAATTGGCGCTGCCCCGGTTCCTGTACCCCCGCCCATACCAGCGGTGATAAAGCACATATGAGCGCCCGCCAGATGATCGACAATTTGCTCGATACTCTCTTCTGCCGCTGCGGCACCAACACTGGCCCTTGCGCCCGCGCCAAGACCTTCTGTTACTTTGACACCAAGCTGGATGCGGGTCTCTGATTTACTTTGCTGCAAAGCTTGCGCATCGGTGTTACCGACAACAAAATCCACTCCATCGAGATTTTTATCGATCATATTATCGACCGCGTTGCCGCCCGCACCGCCCACTCCGAAAACCGTTATTCGCGGTTTGAGTTCGTCATATCCCGGCATCGAGAGGTTCAAGGTCATTGGTTCGTCCGCCTGTGCTACATCCTAGTAGATTTTTTTATCTGCTATATCGCCCTATGATACTGCGACAATGGCGCAAGGTCACGTAAAAAAACGCCGTGCAGGGCACAAAATATTGTAGTTTCGTCGCACATCCATAGACAATGTCGCAAAATGCCCCGCATTTGGTGGCTACCAGTTGTCACGGAACCATTTGACCGTGCGGGCCATTGATCTCACGGGATGACGGTCAGACGGCATATCGAAATCCCACCACTCATCCTGCGGGTTTGCCGCCATCAAACACAGACCGACCGCAGCAGAGAAGCCCGGCCCAGTTGTCGCCTGAGGCAACCCGTGCACCCGAAGCGGGCGTCCAAGACGCACCTGCTGGCCCAAAATTCGGCTGGCAAGCGCGTCGAGACCGGGAATTTGGCTACCACCCCCGGTCAAGACAATTTGCTGACTGGGTAGATGCTCAAACCCCGCAGCATCCAACCTAGAGCGAACATCTTCAAGGATCTCTTCAATCCGCGGCTTAATGATGCCGATCAATTCAGTACGGCTGACACTGCGACTGTCGCGGTCATAATCCCCTGTATCGCCCCCGATCTCTATCCGCTCGCGGTCATCCATACTGGTGGCATGGGCCCCACCATAAAACGTCTTGATACGCTCAGCCTTGGTTGCTGGAATCTGCAAACCCAAGGAGATGTCATTGGTAACGTGATCTCCCCCCATGCGCACCGTATCAGCATAAATCATATGCTTTTTCAGGAAAATCGACAGGCTCGTAGCCCCCCCACCCATATCGACGCAGGCCGCCCCAAGTTCTTGTTCATCTTCAACCAAGCTGGACAGGCCAGACACATAGGCCGAGGAAACCACCCCTGCCAACTCCAGATCACAGCGCTTTACACAATGCACCAAATTCTGCACAGCGCCCGCATCCACGGTGATCATATGCATATCGGTGGACATTTTTTGCCCGACCTGACCGCGCGGATCTGACAGACCGGATCTGTTATCCAGCGCAAAGTTGACGGGTTGTGCGTGCAACACCTCGCGCGCCTCTCCGAAATCGGGCACGTCACAAGATGACAGAACCCGCGCGACATCCTCTTCAGAGACCTGACCGCCGCCGATGTCAACCGAACCTGCCAAACCGTAAGACCGGGGGTTGCCCCCCGCCATCGACACAATAACATGGTAGACTGGGGTATTGGCCATCTTTTGCGCCGATTGCAGCACCGTACGGATCGCACGTTCAGTTTCGCGCATGGCATCGATTTCGCCAAAACTTACGCCGCGCGACTGGGTTGTTGCCGCCCCTAAAACCCGAAAGCCCGACTGTCCCGCCAGCGACCCAACCCCGTCCGAGCTGCGGTCATAATCGGTGCCGTCAAACCTTAGTACAAGACAGGCTATCTTGGTGCTGCCAACGTCAAGAACTGCAATCACACCTTTTTGCAGGGCCGCCTTACGCATCTGGCGCATCGCCCGCTGAGACTGATAGAGGTCCATCATAGTGTCAATTCTCCACGTATATGGGTTTTATCCGCGACAGTTCCCGCAGCGCGTTGTCGCTCAGGCGCAGCGAGGGCCGGGCACCAAGGCGCATATCCACCAGCGCCAGATCCCGCGCCAACAAATCGCTGGCCTGATGCAGAACAATGATCCGCTCAACGGCCTGAACCGGCGCGTCTTCCGGCAGAAGAATGCGCTGATCATTGTCCAAAATCATATCCCAACGCCGCTCTCCGACACGCACCAAACCCCGCAAACGGTCCTTGATCGGGGCGGCCGCTGCAATAATCGCCAATCCCTGCGGCACCGCGGCCGCTGCACCGGGGCCGGCGATCAACGGCAAATCGCCCCGTGCCGCACGGGTTTTAAGCAGCCCGACAGGTGCCCCTGTTGCATCCAGCAGCTCCATGCCCTGCTTGGTGCGCCACACCACAGCCGGCACCCGTTCGACAACATCCAATTGTAAAATACCCCCCTTGCGGTGGTGCACTTTTACCTGCTCGACCGGATCAAGGCCCGCAACGGTATCACGCACTTGATCAAGATCAAGGTCAAGCCAGCTGATCGGAAAATCAATTGCAAGGATTTCGCGAATGTCTTCCGACACAGACCGGCTTGCCCCCTCAATAGCCATCACATTCAGCATAAATTCAGGACGGTTTTTAATCGTTTCGACAATCTCATTTTTCGCGATTACAACGGCTTCGCGACGTCCGGCATCGGAAAAATACACCCAAGTTGCCAGACAGAGCGCGGCCACTGGCAACACGAGGCGCACTGTCACCCGAAACAGCGGGGTCAACATCAGACGGTTCAGCCTGTAGGTCCAGACCGAGGGCGCCGGATCGCTTTTAGGTTTTTGATTGCTGGTCAACGGAAACATGACGCATCCTCAACGATCCAGCGGCACATCTGACCAAAACTTATCCCAACCTGTTGGCCCTGCTCTGGCGCTAGGGAGGTTGGCGTCATTCCTGGTTGGGTGTTGGTTTCCAACACTATCAATCCCGCCAACCCACGCGTCTCATCCCAACGCAAATCAGTGCGGCTGACACCGCGACATCCCAAAGCCTGATGCGCGCGCAAAGCATAGTCCATACAGGCGGCAAAAATCTCGTCAGGCAGCGCCGCCGGCACAATATGACGCGATCCGCCGGCGACATATTTCGCATCATAATCATACCATCCATCTGTGATGATATCGGTCACAGTCAACGCCCGGTCCCCCATCACAGTGGTGGTTAATTCCCGCCCTGGCGCATAGGTCTCGACCATCACCACCTCAGGCATATCAGGCGCCAAATCTGGTGGCGTATTTACCCCCTCATTCACAAGATAAATACCTACGGATGAGCCTTCATTGTTGGGCTTTATCACATAGGGAGGCGCCATCGCATGCCGGGCTACAACTTCGGTCTTGGGCAGCAGACAGCTGTCCACCACCGGCAGGCCAACAGACCGGAACACGTCTTTGCTGCGGGCTTTATCCATCGCCAATGCTGACGCCATTACGCCCGAATGGCTATAGGGCAAACCCATCCATTCCAGCATTCCCTGCACAGATCCATCTTCGCCCCAGCGACCATGCAGCGCATTAAACACGACGTCGCACGCTGCTTCGTCCAGACGCGCGGACAGGGCGCGATCTGCAATTATCTCAACCACTTCAAAGCCTTCGCCCCGCAGCGCCGCAGCGCATTCACGCCCCGATGACAGCGACACCTCGCGCTCTGCCGAGAAGCCGCCCATCAGTACCGCAACTTTGGGGTCTGTCCTGCTCGACATACCCAATCTTGCCTCGATCTTCCGGGCCTTTGGCCCATTTGGTAGCGCCTGTTTTCGCCAGCACTATTTTGGGATCGGTTCACCAACCCTCATAATTTCCCATTCTAACGTTATTGCTGCCTTTTGAAAGACTTTTTTTCGAACATATTCACCCAGCCCCTCAAGATCAGCAGCCGTGGCGCCGCCAGTATTGATCAGAAAATTCGGATGTTTTGGGCTCA
>Ga0209251_1000402_pt1 | contig 39500 bp, 32 predicted proteins | sample SaaInlV_100m_DNA_6_FD_184665 | JGI IMG/M metagenome (GOLD analysis project Ga0209251, IMG submission 184665) | Marine microbial communities from expanding oxygen minimum zones in the Saanich Inlet - Saanich Inlet SI073_LV_10m_DNA (SPAdes) (version 2) | ecosystem: Environmental > Aquatic > Marine... | reverse complement strand
CCAATGTCACACCCATGCAGGGTGACATGGTGCGTAATCGAACAATCCTCGCCAATCCGAGTGCCGGTTGAGACGCCCTCATGAATCATCACAAAATCTTGGATATTGCTGCGCGCACCGATATGAATCTCAAATTGCTCGCACCGCGTTACCGCGTAAGTCCAGACCGAGACCTCCGGACCCACATACACCTTACCTTGCAACCGCGCAGTTTCATGAATAAATCCCGGATTATCGAGCGTGACATTCTTTCCAATTCCCTGCTGTCTGTTCATCCTGCCTCCCTAAATTGTCCATCCCTAACCCAAGGCCCCTGTCTTTCATCACGCGACCATCACGCGACATTGTCACGAGGGACCTGCTTGCGCGGTTGCCAGAATAGCCGCCAACGTCGGACGGTGCGCTTTGATCTCAGCCGCGCTCAGCCCTTCTAAAGAATGAGGATACTTCAGCCAAGCGCCGGTTTCATGGACGTAATAATCGGGTGCGCGATCGGTCTGATTTCGGCTCGGTTTAAAATAGGGCACCGCAATTCGAATATCGGTTGGCGTGTTCCGCCGAGCCGCGATCGACAACTGGTGAATTACGGCCTCAATGCTACGACCGGTATCAAAAACGTCGTCAACAATCAGCAACGCATGCTCGGCGCGAACCTGTCTAATCAAATAGTCCAGGCCATAAACCTGAACCTGCGCACGCTGATCATCGATCCCCTCATAACTCGAGGTCCGAATCGCAATATGGTCTGCTGTCACCCCAAAACGCGCTAGAAACTCCTGGACAGCGATTCCCACCGGCACCCCCCCGCGCCATATCGCAACAATAAAGTCCGGCACAAACCCATCCTGCGTCATCATCGCGCCCAGTCGCCAACTGTCTTCCAGCAAGGCTTGAGCGTCTAGATAGCACTTGTTCGTCATGCACGATATCCTGAACCCAATCGAATGAGCTTATCATCTTGTCAAATACCTTTCTCCAAGAGCACCAGATCATTGAAGACAGCTTTAGGCTCGGCGTTGAGGTCTTCAATTCTGGGTTTCGACCCACGTTTATTATTGGACTCTGGCGTGGGGGCAGTACCGTTGGCATTTACTTGCAGGAATGCCTGCAAACCCTCGGTATTGAAACCAATCACATCGCGCTCCGAACGGCTTATGCCGGACGCAAAGCCTACGAGGCTGATCTAGCCAACCCGGACGCCAAGATTCGTGTCCATGGCACTCAATACCTGATTGAAACCCTCAATCACGATGACCGATTACTGATCGTCGATGATGTCTGCGGCAGCGGCCGCAATCTAGCCGCCGTCGTTGATAAGCTCCAAACCCGACTCCGAAAAAACTGTCCAAGTGAGATCAGAACCGCCTGCTTATTTCACCGACCCATGCAACACCCGAGCCCTTTGCAGCCGGATTATGTACTGAAGACAGTGGATGGTTGGTTGACGCTGCCTTATGAGCTCAAGGGGCTGAGCGCGCAGGACCTGAAGGCGCATAAACCGGCCTTTTTGGCCCTAGTAAAAGAGTATGATCTGACGCTTCCGGACGCCATCGACTAGACGCCCCGATCAATCCTTGCGCTGCTGCTTCTGCCATGCTTTCAAACAAATAAAATCGTGGGCCAGGGTCGCCGCCGCGATGGCTGTAATTTCGCTATGATCATAAGCCGGCGCCACCTCAACCACATCCATACCAATAATATCAATATTGCCTAGACCTCGAAGAATGGTCAGCGCTTGCAGGCTGGTCATGCCACCGGCAACGGGCGTTCCCGTGCCCGGCGCGTAGGCTGGATCCAAGCAATCAATATCAAACGTCAGGTAAGCTTTATTACGGCCAATCACTTTTTGAATTTCAAGCACCGTCGCGCGCACGCCATTTTCCGCAACCCAAGGGCTCGACATCACGGTGAAGCCGTAGTCATCTTCGCTGAAACTCCGAATCCCAATTTGTACCGACCGCTTCGGATCAATCAAGCCTTCTCTTAACGCCCGTAAAAACATCGAGCCATGATCCAGTCGCTTTCCATCATCCGGCCATGTATCAACATGCGCGTCAAAATGGATCAAAGACAGGGGACCGTATTTTTTGGCATGGGCGCGCAACAACGGATAGGTCACGAAATGATCGCCGCCAAAGGTCAGCATGGTGACGTCTTCTTCAAGTAATTTTTGAGCGTGCGTCTCAATCACCTCGACAGCCTGATCGGGATAACCCGACACAAAACTCACGTCACCATAGTCTGCGACCGCCAGTATTTCAAAGGGGTTAGAATTCAGCGGGAAGGCAAAGTCAGCAATTTCTGCCAATTGAACGCTCGCTGCGCGAATCGCTTGAGGACCAAACCGAGCCCCCGGTCGAAACGTCGTCGCAAGATCAAAGGGCAAACCTGACACCACTAGGTCAGCCCCTCGAATATCTTGCGTGTAGGGCCGCCGCAAGAAAGAAAGCTGGCCACTGAAGGTTTGCTGGGTGCTACTCGTACCCAGCAAATCCGGTCGTGCATGGCGTCGACTGACTCTATCTATCATATGTTAATGCTCCCTACTTCAAGAAAATGGCCTAAACGCGATCTAATGCTGCATAAAAGAGCATGCCGGCCACCAATCCTGGCCAACGCAGCCAGCGGCCACCCGGAAACTTCCGGTGTTTTAGATTGGCCAAGCAGTCAAAGCCGTCTGCCTGACCCTTAATGGCTTCGGCAATGAGATGCCCGCCCATATTCGCCATGGCAACACCGTGTCCAGAATAGCCTTGACCATAGTAAAGGTTCTGTCCTAATCGACCAAACTTGGGCATCCGATTCATCGTGACCGATAAGGTGCCGCCCCAAGCATAGGGTAAATCAACGTCGGCCAGTTGCGGATAGATCGCAAGCAACCGCTTGCGAACAACACGCCGAATGTCCTTCGGGAAGAAACGGGTATAGTTTTCGCCACCGCCAAAAATAAGTCGTTGGTCCCCCGAGAGATGAAAATAGTTCACGACAAACCGGGTATCCACAATGGCCTCGTTCTCTCGAATGATCTCACGCGCCAAAGCATCGCCCAAGGGGGCCGTCGCCACCATAAAATTATTGATCGGCATCTGATAGTCGTCAGGCTCACGGGCCAGACCATTTAAATAGCCGTTACAGGCGAGTACGACCTTGCCGGCTCGCACCCGACAGGTTGCTGTCCTGACTTCCATCAGATCTGCAGAAATCGCCTCAAACCCGGTGACCGCTGCCAGTTCAAACAGTTGAGCGCCTTGGGACTCTGCCGCTTTTGCAAGCCCTTGCGCTAAATTGAGCGGATGCAGATGACCCGCACGCGTATCCAGATAACCGCCAAAATAAGCGTCGCTTCCAATCCGGTCTGACACCTCAGCACGGCTCAGCGGGTGGCAATCATCATAGCCGTATCGCATCTTTAGATGCGCTGTATGATCCCAAAGATCCTGCTCGTACCGCGCACGATGCGCGAGGGTTAACTCCCCGTCTGACAAGTCGCACGGGATCGAATATTGATCAATCCGCGACCGCACAAGGGCATTGGCCTCCAGGGACATTTGCCACAGCTGGCTCGCCCAGGCGGGATCAACAATCCGCTCTAAGTCTTCCTGATCTTGGCGTTGCCCCATTCCAAGGACCCCGCCATTACGGCCAGAAGCCCCCGAGGCAACTCGATATTTTTCAAGGAGCACGACCTTCAAACCCGCTTCAGAAAGTGTCAGCGCGGCAGAAAGCCCAGTGTAGCCGCCGCCAACAATACAAACGTCGCAGTCTAAATCTTCGGTAAGTGTTGGACGTTCCGTCTGATGATTTCGAGTATCAAAATACCAAGACGACTCGAAGCCGACTTCCGGACGACCGCCCGCCCGACGACTCATAAGGCACTCGTAAGGATCAAAACCACCTACAACATGCTCCCTAGATAGCTCACTTCCCAAGAGGAAATTCGAATATTGTAATCCTGCAGCTCATTGCGCTTGATGGAGGCAAAAACATCTAAGAAATCTCGGGTCATCAAATCCGCCATCTTGGTGCTCTCATCCAAGTTGACCAAAGCCTGATCCAGATTATCCGGTAGATTGGTCGTTAGTTCCCAGCAATCCTCTTCACTCGCCGCGGTCGGCTCAATGGCTTCTTCGAGACCCAAGAGACCCGCTGACAGAATCGCCGCGATCATTAGATAAGGATTGGCATCCGCTCCGATGACTCGGGTTTCAACCCGGCCTTCCTCTGGCGGTCCATAGGGCACTCGCAGCCCTGTGGTTCGGTTGTCATAACCCCATTCCAGATTAATCGGCATCGATCGGTCCCCAGCAAAACGCTTGTAGCTGTTGATGTTCGGTGCAAGCAACAAAAAGGCCTCTGGCAGGTAGGTTTGAAGCCCACCAATAAAATGCCGAAGTGCCGCTGGCGCCTTTTCATCGACCAAAGCAAACAGATTTTCACCTTCGGGATTTTGCAAGCTGCAGTGCAGGTGTAAACCCGAACCCGGCAGCTCCGCTGATGGCTTGGCCATGAAACTGGCAAGATAGCCATGCTCCAGCGCGCACCCTTTGACTAACCGCTTCAGTAGGACCATTTGGTCAGCCACGCCGAGTGCTGGACCATGTTTCACGTTGAGTTCAATCTGTCCCGCCCCGACTTCATGCACAACCGCAGATAAATCAAGCTCTGCTGCCGCGCTCATATCCTGCAAATAACTGACAAAGGGGCCATAGCGGTCAAGCGCATCAAAACTAAAAGCCTCACCACCAAACTCGTCGCGGCCATCAAAACCCGAGCCAGGCTCTAATTCTTGATCACCGCGCTTCGGCGCGCTCATCAAATAAAACTCAATTTCCGGGGCAACGATGGGCGTGACACCGCGCTCGGCATAGCGCGCCAAAACACGCTTTAATACATTGCGGCAATCGTAGGGCAACGGGTCACCATCTTTATCCGTCGCTTCACAGATCACCTGCCCGACTTCTTCTTCTTTCCAGGGCGTACGCCGATAGGTGGACCAGTCCGGACTGAGGATCAAATCTTCGTCCTTCGGATTAAACGAATCCATCGTCTCTTCCGCATAATCGCCATGGATGCACTGAAACAAAACGGCCTCCGCCATTCTGGGTAGGTGGTTTTCATCCAGGGCCTCGCTTTCGACTGTTTTCCCCCTCGGCACGCCATTGGCATCGGTAATAAGTAGGTCGATCCGTTTCGCCAGACCTTCTGGTATTGTCACTGAGTCACCTCCGAGGGCGAAGCCCTCTCTAATTCTTGTTCCCATACAAAGACATTTCGTTCAATAAACACAAAGGCCACAATCCAAAGGAAGGCGTCCCAAAAATCGAGAACAGAGCCCGCAAAGCCCCAAAACGCTGCAAATAAAATCAGTAAGGTATACAGCGCAATTTTCGTCGGCTTGATGAGCGCCGTAACGCGCGCAGGTAATTCACGCCACAAGCCAATACGCACTTCAAATTCCAGCATAATTACGATCAAAATCCAGGTGGCTGAGTTACTCACGTCAACCAACGCCAAGCGTTTGAGCTCGGACCAATCCGTCAGGGTCACAACCCAAAGATCGTCATGGTTGACCATCAACGCCCCGGTTGTCGCCAGCGCGCTGGTTGCACAGCCCGCCACTGCGAGCGGCAGAAACTCATCCGGATCCACCATTTGCTGGTAACCGGACGCGGCTAGATCGCATAAAGCACCAACAGATACCGGCACAACATTCAAAAGACTGAAGCCCTTCATCACATAACCGATAAAGGCAAACACAATAAAGCCGTAGCACAAGGCTCGAACCAATATTAGCCATCGGTTCACCGCGGGCGTCAGACGCGAATCATCTAACTGATGCGTTTCTAACTCAAACATCAGCAGTAAAACCACCCACGCTGTGGTATCGATGGTTGCGGCAAAGGCCTCGAGCACTGACGCGGCAGAGACCTCGGAACGAAGCAGATGCGTTGCTGCCTGCCATTCGTCCTGAAAAAAGAAGCCAATATTGGCCGTTAACGCCAAGTAAACCGCTGTCTTGAAGACCGCAAACCAGCCCGGCCAATACCGCAGAGCTTGCATCATGCACCCACCTCTGGCGCCCAGTTGTTCCAGCGCTTGGGTGGTCTAACGCTCACTTAGGATAGACCTTTTGGCCTTCGAAAAGCGTCATCACAATCGGCACCTCGCCAATTTCTGAAGGCGCGAGCTCAAATAAATTCGCGCCCAATACAACAAGGTCCGCCTTGTAACCCGGTTTCAGCCGGCCTGTTTGATTTTCTCGATGCGCTAGATAGGCGCCGTTGATGGTGTAGGCCTCGATCATGTCCGCCAAGGTTACCGCCTCTGCGGCATTCAACGCCTGCGGCCTGACACCGGTAGGATCACGGCGCGTCAACGCCGTTTCAATCGCTAGGAGCGGATTCATGGAGGAGACCGACCAATCGCTGCCGCCCACGATCCGCGCGCCAGCCCGGTGGAGTGAGCCGATCGGATACATGGCTTGAACCCGATCCAGACCCACTGCAGGTAGATTGATGGTCATAATGTAGTCATCAGGAAACGCCCAGAGCGCTTGAAAATTTGCGACGACCCCAAGGGCTTCAAACCGAGGATGATCTTCTGGATCCACCAATTGCAGGTGAGAAATATGGTGACGCAGATCTTGAGCGGGGTTAGCTTCTCGAGCCGCTTCCAAGGCGTCTAAGGCCAAGCGCACCCCGGCATCTCCAATCGCATGAAACATCAACTGCACACCGGCCGCATCCAGCGCAACGACTTGCTCGGTCAATGTGCTCGCTGGGGTGATCAACATCCCATGACCGTGGTTGCCGACTAAATAAGGCGACAACAAAGCCGCTGTTTCGCCCTCCAAGACCCCATCGATGAAAATTTTAGCGGAAGATCGCCGAACATTTTGGTCGCTGTACCGCTCGGACACTTTAACGCTCGACAGCGGTGCCTGATCAAAAAACGGGGCGATTAGTGACATGGCCAGAACAAGCCTCAGGTTTAATGCCGCATCGGCATCAAGTGCATCGAACGCCTTCGCGTCGGATTCTGTGGTCGCGGCATCAATGACCGAGGTGATGCCCATTGAATGCGCCAGGGCAACACTGATGCGTGCCGCTTTTAACCGGTCTTCGACTGTGACCGCGGGCAGCACCTTTTCAACCAGCATCATGGCGGACTCTCGCAGAACGCCACGAGGTTCTGCAGACGCATCGCGCTCAATGATGCCGTCACTTGGGTTGGGCGTTTCCGCCGCGATCCCAGCATAATCAAGGGCTGCTGACGAAGCCCAAGCAGAGTGTCCATCCGCGCCTCGAATAAACATGCGCCGCTTTGGATTGATATCATCCAGCAAGGATTTGCTCGGGTTCGTCGACTCGAATAACGACAAATCCCAACCACCCGCGATCAGCCATTCACCCGCCGCAAGCGCGTCGTCACAGGCCGCAATCGTCTGCAACAGGTCCTCGACGGTACTTTCCGCTGATAGATCACACCGCATCAGTTCTAAGCCGCCATAAACAAGATGGCTGTGGCTATCGTGAAAGCCGGGCAACACCATCTGACCTTGAAGATCTAACTGCTCGCCTTCGTAATCTCGTATCAACGCATCACTTGCGCCCACAGCCACGATGAGACCATCACGAATAGCCAACGCTTGCGCCCAAGGTTTGTCACCATCCACCGTGTAGACACTGGCATTTACAATCAATAGATCAACCGGCTCGCGCCCCCCGCAGGACGCAAGATTGATGATCAATAGGCAGAGAATCATTCTCTTAAAATGAAGATTCATTCGAAACCAGAGCAGTTTTAGCGCTCCCCCCCTGGTGCTTTGATCAAATTTTGAGGCCTGGTGGGTACCGGGCACAGCGATTTCATGAAAATTTCCTTTGTTCCCGAAATTATGACTGCGCTTGAGAATCTGTCAAGGGCTTCTGCATTGTGCTTGCGACTTGACCCGGTTTCATACGGAGCGCTAATGTAACAAGGCGCACATCAAAGCGTTTACAATGAACACGCCGTTTTGGGTAACCGGCGGAGCATTCCCAGTCTAGGATTGCCCGATCGGCCGAGCGCACTGTAATACGGACCGAGCGGATCCCATTTACGCCGAGCCAAGGCGTACGACTCGGCTTTTGGCCCTTTTATTGATTAGGAATTACATCATGTCGACAACAGCACCTGGCGCAACCCATAACACGCTCGAATCCGGTACTTTTTTGCATCCGTTTACCGATTTCGCAGAATACAAAAACCAGGGCGGTAAAACCTATGTTCGTGGGGAGGGGATTTTCATTATCGATCATTTGGGCAATCGATTGCTGGATGGCATGTCTGGCTTGTGGTGCACGAATCTAGGCTATTCTCAGGACAGTATTAAAGCTGCGATCACTGAGCAACTCGATCGCCTGCCGTTTTACAACAGCTTCTTCAACTGCACAACCGACAGCACGCTAAGGCTTGCAGACCGTATGACAGACATTCTGCCAGAGGCCTTCAACCACGTCTTTTTCACCAATTCGGGTTCTGAGGCCAACGATACGAACATACGACTCGTGCACCGCTATTTTGATTTATTAGACCAACCTCAAAAGAAGCACATTATTGCTCGAACCAATGGCTATCATGGCAGCACCATTGGCTCGGCAAGTCTTGGCGGGATGAAGGGCATGCACGATCAAATGCAACGCTTGCCCTATGTCCATCACGTTGAGCAGCCTTACAGCTTTCCCCACCTTGGCGTGCAAACTGCCGAAGACATCGGGCAACAAGCGGCCCAGTCTCTCGCTGATAAAATTGACGAAATCGGTCCTGAAAATGTAGCCGCCTTCATTGCCGAGCCCATCCAAGGCGCGGGTGGCGTCATTATTCCGCCCGATAACTACTGGCCGCTGATTGTGGATATTTGCCGGTCAAGGGACGTGCTACTGATCAGCGATGAAGTGATTTGCGGCTTTGGCCGCACCGGTCAGTGGTGGGGGTGTCAAACTTATAATTTTGAACCGGATTTAATTACCTTTGCAAAGGCCGTAACCAACGGCTATCAAGCCCTTGGCGGCGTTGCCGTCAGCGATCGGATCGCGAAGGTTGTGACGGCCAGTGGCGGCGAGTTCACCCATGGCTTCACCTATTCCGGACACCCGGTTGCCTGCGCCGCCGGCGATGCAACGGTTAAGATTTATCAAGAAACAGATCTGCTTGAGACCATATCAAACACCCAACAACACGTTTGGTCAAAAGCGTTATCGACCCTATCGACCCACCCAATCGTGGGCGAAGTTCGAAGCAAAGGCATGCTCGGCGCAGTCGAATTGGTGCGCTGCCCCGGCTCAGCGACTCGCATTGCCCCCGACGCTGCAGCGGCCGTTTTCTGCCGCAATTATGCGATCCAGCATGGCCTGATGGCGCGCCAGGTGGGCGATAGCTTGATTCTCTCACCACCACTGATCATCACAATCGATGAAATTGAGCAGTTGGTCACAGGCCTGCGCGCTGCCCTCGACGCAACAGCGACGGCCTTCGGCATCGCGTGTTAGCACGTTAACCTAATGACAATCCCAGGCCCCCGGCTAGTGCCTCGAGCTTTTGATTACGAACATTGGTTGTAAGCCGCGGCTGAGCCTCAAAGACCATGATGCCTCGCGCCGCTGACCAGTCCGCCCAGTGCGGTTGTTCATCATCATTCGGGTCACCGCGCTTGGCAAAATTGATCCAATACCGGTTCATGACCCGCGCCAATTCACGATCGGCGTCATTCCAGCCGCAGCCCGTTTTGTGCATCGTATTGAATACGTAAGCGAGATCCCCAGAATGGTAAGCCCCGGCACTCCTCGGCCCATTCGGCAGCAATAGTTCGGGCGCCTCAGGACGATAAATTCGACACGCCGGCGGCACATGGCTCATGAAATACAAGTAGCTCCTGCCACCTTGTTTTTGATTCAGGCCAGCCCAGAGCCGCATACTGAACGCCATGAACAAGTCCGTTGAAATTTCATGCCGCGCAGTTGCATAGTCGACTTCAATTTCAGCCTGGTAGGCTTTTTGAATCGCCGGGATCGCGTCTGGATGATTGGCGAAAGTCCGCACGAGAAAACGTTGAAAAGACGCAGCATCAGTGTCTGCCACACGGGGCAGCAGCTCATGACCCTCATTCGCGAGGGACCCAACCATCAGCGGCACCGACATGGCGTGGCCATTCAAGAAACGCGTCAGAGGCGGCTCTGGCAGGACCCACCCATCAATGCTAATTCGGCTGCGCCCCGCCCATTGGCTCGCCTCAGATGCCGCCAATAGCGCCTCGTTCGATAGTGATCGCAGGGTCTTAACGTCCTGAATATCCCCAAGCGCATCAAGCAGCTTAGCGCCGGTCTCATAACCCCTCGGGTCCGACTCAAAACCTTGCAAGCAACTGGCAGATTGCCCGATCGCTTTATGAAACAACCCCTTTGCCAAGGGTGAAGACATGAGCGCACAGATGCTTTGAGCACCCGCAGATTGACCAAAAACCGTGACGTTGTCGGGGTTGCCACCAAACCCTGCGATATTGGTTTGGACCCACTGCAGCGCCGCCAATTTATCCAACAAACCATAATTGCCCGCAGATCCATGCTCCGATTCTGCCGCCAACATAGGCAGTGCCAGAAAACCCCAGGGTCCAAGCCGGTAATTTACCGCGACCAGGATAACGCCTTGGGTCGCAAAATAGTCTCCATCAAACAAGGGATGATGGCCCCAACCACTGGTATGCGCGCCGCCATGAAACCAAACCATGACCGGCAAATCACCGCCTATCGCCTGTGCCGCTTTGGGGGCCCATACATTCAAGTACAAGCAATCTTCGCTTCGAGGAAAGACGCCTCTAGACCAAACAAATGCGTCTTCGGAATGCGCCTGCCAGCCCGGCGTGGGATCGGTTTGAGCGAGGGTAACGCCCGGCAAGCTCGGCTTGGGAGCGGGTGGTTTAAATCGTAAAGGCCCAACCGGCGGCGACGCATAAGCAATCCCCTTAAACACTTGAATCGACTGCGCATCATCTGCCCAAAGCCCTTCAAAAGTGCCGGCCGGGGTTCTAACTTGAGGTTGCTGCATTAAAGGTTCTCCAATCAAACAAGCCGCGGCTTGTTGCGTGCAAGCGCCCGAAAGCCGCCAACGCTGAATCTAGCAAGACAACATTCGCCTCCAGTTTGAGCCGGGATGGTTGCGCCGACAGGCAGCCAGCAGAGCTGACGCGGCGGCGATCTGCTTACCCGTCCCTCGATACGCTCAAAATAAGGCGTTTACCGCACCTGAATCAGCCATGATCTTGCCGACAGGTAAGCACTCGGCTTAAAAACCAATTTCGGCGGCCTCGTAAACCAAGCGTTTAAACTCATGACTGTAAGGGTGCCAAAACCCTGGAAAGCGCTGCGTAAAACACAGTGCCGCGATGTCGGCTTGCGGCGCAATCCAGGAATGGGTTCCCATCAAACCGCCCCAGTGGTATTCATTAACAGCGAGCGCAGACTCCGCCTCACTCGGTTTCTCTTTGAGGGCAAACCCTAAGCCAAAAACGGTCCCTGGCATCGGCCAGAACGGGAAGTTGACAACAACCCCCTCGGCCAACTGATTTTCTCGCATCAGCTTCAAAGTCTCGGGCAACAGATATTGACGGCCGCCCCAATGCCCATCGTTGATGATCATTTGAATGAAACGCGAATAATCCGGCAGCGTTGAGACCAGACCACCGCCGCCACTCAAAAATTTAGGCTTTTGGGTTGATGCCCGTTCCCCGAACATGGGCGCAACGGTTAGCCCGCTCTTCATCGGCTCAAACGGGTGCACCGGGGTGTAAAGTGTCGTTAGCCGACTGATTTTGTCCTCCGGCACAAAAAAACCAGTGTCGATGAGCCCCAAGGGTTCCAGCAACATTTTCGCTAAACAGACATCGAATTTCTGGCCAGACAGCACCTCAACCAAACGGGCACAGACATCCGTTGCCACACTGTACCGCCAACCGGAACCCGGCTCAAAAGCCAAAGGGAGCCTTGCAAGCGCGTGCGTATACGTCTCAAGATCGGTATCGATTCCTGCTAAGCCGCCAAGCGAGGCCGCGTTGTAAGCCTGATCAATAATCGAATCCGGCTCGACAAAACCATAGGACAACCCGGCGCTATGGCTGAGTAAATGCCGAATCAAGATCGGGTTCGCGGCAGGTGTCGCGTCTTCAATGCGGGCAGCATCTTTTGGTAAGACCAACATATCCGTAAATTCAGGGAGATAATTTGCAAGCGGGTCATTCAAATCGAAACTGCCGCGCTCGTATAACATCATGAGCACAACCGAGGTCATCAGTTTGGTATTGGAGGCAATCCTAAAGATCGCATCATCCTGCAAGGGCGTCTTTGACTCGATATCCGCATACCCAACCTGGCCTGCATGCACGATCTCCGAGCCTTTTAAAATCTGATAACTGACGCCAGGCAAGATTTCATCGTCAACATAGCGTTGCATGGCCTCATCAATTTTCGAAAACATTCGCGCCCTCCCAGGAAACTTTAATCCACAAATTAATTCAGCAGGCAGTCATCAATATTCCGCCCTTTACGGCGCTTTGCGCGCATTCAATTGTGCGAGATGGGCATCATGATCTTCGCGAGTGATTCGATATTTCGAGACGATCACTAAACCCAACAAATAGAGCCCACAATAAATCGGCAAAAACAGGGTTGCTAGATTCATTCGAATCTCTTGGGTCACGTCGTCAACGGATGTAATGCCATCCAACCCAACAATGGAGACGATCGAGCCTGCCCCAATGATGCCGCCGGCTGAAATTGCTTTAGCCGCAAAGCCTCGGGCAGCGTAGAACAACCCCTCGGAGCGACGCGCCGTTTTAAGCTCACTGTCTTCGACCACATCCGCCATCATCGAGTCGAGTAGCACCCCGCCAATGATGCCGCAGATCACTTCCATGACAATAAAGCCGCTGTAGATATACAACGACGTCCAACTACCCAGTTCCGGCCAATTACCTGTCAGCAATAAAATATAGGGCATGGGGTACAGCATGATATTGACTAAGATGGCGTAGATCGCTGCGCGCTTTTTGCCGAACAGCTTACCCAGGTAGGGTGCCGCCCAATACGCGATCACCGGTGAGATTAAAACACCGATCGCAGTGACGCTGATCTGTTTGCCGGAAAACCCAAAAAAGTAAGTTGTATTATAAAGATAGAGCGCGGTGCCTAATCCCCCTGCAATCCCAACCGTTAAACCAAAAAAGAATAGCGCCGCGAAATTTTTATTTTTCACTGACTGAAAGATCTGCTTGATTTCCCGCTTGATGGCGAGGAATCGGAACGGCTCGCTCGGTTTAGGCAGCGCCGCCGCAACCTTTTGCGTGCCAAAGGATGACACCAAAATCGCAGCGGCAATTAAAAGCGCACCGGCAATGCCATAAATACCGTAACCGGTTTGGGAGGCAACCCCGTACGCACCCACCCAAAACATGAAGTTAATCATGTGGATGCCATTGCCCCCGGTCCAACCAAAAAAGTGTCTTAAGGCCAACCATTTATTCCGCCGATCGTAGTCCGTTTCAAGATCCGGCAGCAGCGCCGTCGACGGCACCTCAAAGAGCGTGGTCCCTGTTCGAATCAACAGCGCGAGCACGAGTACGTAGTAAAAGGTATTGTCCTCATTCAACTCGATGACAGGATTGAACAAGGCATAGAAGGTAATCGGCAGCACAAAAAAAGCCGCATACATAAACGGGTGTCTACGGCCTAAACGACTACTTGTTTTATCCGACCAATGTCCCAGCAAAAGATCCGATACGGCATCCCAAATCATCGCAATCGCCAATGCCAAGGATGCAAGATACCCCGGCAAGCCAAGGACCTGATTGGCGTAAATTAATAACAGGTAACTGAAGGCGTTATTTTTAATGCCGTAGGCTATCGATGCAGAACCGTAAAACCAAAACGTCGGATTCTTCTCTAAGATCGGTTGGGACATAACAGCCTCTTATTACACTATTCGCCGGTAGACGGCCTAATTGACAAGCTCTCAAGGAGCCCTTCTTTGTAATGATCACGGTTCTGCCGTGACAAGTACTCGGAAAACGCCAACCCAGAGTATAAGCGCATCGCCTCCAGAGGGCGCAACCCTTCATTTTAATCCGTCATCCCATTCACTGATGCGGCTTAACGCACAGCCTGTGGACGCCTTGGCTTAACCGGCGCTAAACTTACGACTCCGCTATTCACTTTAGAATCGATCTCATCATGCGCCACCAACCTCACCACCTTGATCAATGGCAACAAGACGGCTTCGTTATTATCGAGGACTTCTTTACCCCGGATGAGATTGCGCCCCTCTTTGACGACTTTGAAGCCCTCTATGACCACCTTGCACCTGCGCAATCTGCAGCGGTTGCCCTGAACAAAAAGCAGGCAGGCGTTTTGGGCAAAGTCCACCCAAAGCAGTTTCAAAACATCGATTCGTTGCCTTATGAAGCCAGCATTGATTTGAACTTAATCTCGATGCATCCAGGGCTCATTGCCTTCGCCAAAGCGCTGCTTGCTGTGAATGACGTGCACCTCTATCAATCCCATACCTGGGCGAAATTCACTGGCGCTGCGGACTATGACCAAATGCACCACTGCGACTTTGGCAACCACACCCTAACCGCCCCTGGCGACCTCGCGTGTCAAAGGTCGGTTGATTTCATCGCGTATATCACCGATGTCGAGGATGATTTGGGCGCGCTGCACTATGTTACAAAACCGGATAGCGACCGCATACTCGGCGTCGGTGAAGTCATCGCACCCGAGGCCTCACAAGCAAAGCTGAAACAAAAAGAGCGAAGCGCTGCAGGCCCAGCGGGTACCTTGGTCGCGCACAGCATTGACACCTTCCATCGCGGCACGAATCTTACGCGCCCAGAAGGCCGGCGCTACACAATGACATTCGGTTATAAAGCCGCCGGCAACGATATGATTGGCTATCACGCGTGGCAATCCTCACCCCATAAACCTTGGGAGCGGGTTTTAAATCACGCATCACCCGAGCAACTCGCCTGCCTCGGCATTCCAAAGCCCGGTTCGGACTACTGGACGCCCAGAACGCTGCGCCTAACCCAGGCCCGATGGCCGGGTTGGGACTTGTCCGCTTGGCGCACGGGCTTGGAATAACGCATACTGAGCACGCTTCGATGCGCAACCGCCTGGCTTAAGCTAGGATGATTAAACGTTAAAAGGAAAGCCAAAATGATCGAACGAATCGCGTTGACCCTCGGCCGATGCTTACTCGGCCTTTATTTCCTCGTGCCAGGCTTGTCGAAAATTACCGGCTATAGCGGCACACTTGCCTACATGCAGCTCCATAACGTGCCGCTCAGCGACTTACTCTTGCCGCTCACCATCGTCCTTCAGGTTGGCGGCGGACTCGCGCTCTTGTCCGGCTTTCGCATACGCGATACCGCGCTCATGTTGGCTGGGTTAACCATTGCCATCAATATCGGCATGCACGATTTTTGGAATACGTACCCCGAGGTTTCAAGCGACCGCGAGACCCAGAATTTTGTCAAAAACCTCGCGATCTTCGCAGGGCTTTTGGTGCTATCCAGTGTTAATTCATTGCCTCAATTCAGAATCAGTCGCTCGTAGTCGCCTCGAGCGCCGCCTCAACCGCCGCCCATTCATCATAGAGTGCCTGAATTTTCGTCCGTAGGACTTGTGCTGCCGCGTAAGTCTTTTGCTGCTCGACTTCAGGTTGATTGAAGAATTCAGGCTGACTGACAATCGCCATCATCTCGGTTTCTTCCGATTCGAGCCGTTGTAACTCAACTGGAATTTGTTCGGCTTGACGTTGCAATCGGCGCTGCTCGCTCTTGGCCTGTTTACGCGCCTCATAACCCGCTGCCTCATCGATGGGCGAACTCGGGTTGGCAACTGGCTCATTGGCCTCAGCACTCTCCTCGGTGCGATCTGGCAGGATGCGCGCATTCGCGCGCGCGGGATGCAGTTCACCACCCCGAGCAATCCAATCCGAAAACCCGCCAACCTGTTCTTCGATCTCGCCATGGCCCTTAAACACCAACAAAGACGTCACAACTTGGTCCAAAAATTGTCGGTCATGACTGACTAAGAGGACCGTGCCCGTATAATCAAGAAGCAGTTCTTCTAAGAGTTCTAAACTCTCAACATCGAGATCATTAGTGGGCTCATCAAGCACCAAGAGATTCGCCGGTTGGGTGAACAATTGCGCCAACAGCAACCGATTTTGCTGTCCGCCGGATAGGGTCCTGATCTTGCCTCGTGCTTGAACAGAGTCGAATAAAAACCGCTTCAAATACGAAACCACATGAATCGACTGCCCATTGAGCTCGATAAAATCACGACCATCACCAATATAATCCGCAACCGAGGCATTGGGGTCTAGCGCCGCGCGACCTTGATCAAAATAGGCAACATCCAGCTTGGTTCCGAATTTAATCCGACCAGCGGTTGGTGCAATCTCGCCCAAGAACAATTTAATCAGCGTTGATTTGCCTGCACCGTTCGGACCCACAAGCCCGATCCGATCACCGCGTTGCACAATCCAGGAGAAGTCCTGGACCAACTGAAGTCCGGCAACCGAATAATTCACATTCTCGAGCGCTCGAACCACTTTCCCCGATTTTTCACCGGTATCGATTTCGAGCTTGAGCGCCCCACGCGTCACGCGCTTAGCGCGCTCTGAACGAAGCGCCTCTAGCGCCCGAACCCGGCCTTCATTGCGCGTCCGCCGGGCCTTGATCCCCTGACGAATCCAGACTTCTTCCTCCGCCAGCTTTGCATCGAATTGCTTCTCAGCTTCGGCCATGGTCTCGCGCTCGGCCTCCCTGCGCAGCAGAAACTCATCATACGAGCAGCTCCACAGCTTCACTCGACCCCGGTCGATATCCACCATCGCCGTCGCGAGCTCGCTCATCAGCATCCGATCATGGGTAATAAAAATGACCGTTCCTTTAAACAGTTTGAGTTCACTCGTGAGCCAATCGATCGCAGGAATATCCAGATGATTGGTTGGCTCATCTAAAAGCCAGATGTCCGGCGCGCCAACAAGACTCTGGGCAATCGCTAAGCGCTTTAGCCACCCCCCCGACAAGGACCCAACGATTTGATCCGGCGCAAGCTCGAGTCGTTGCAGCATGGCATCAACCCGGGCGCCGAAATCCCAAGCTTCCGCATTATCCAGCTGCTCTTGAAGTGCCGCGAGTTGATCTTCATCGGGATTGGGCGTTGCATAGAGTCGACGTTGCGTTGCTAAGACCACCCCAATGGGTCCAAGTCCGGCCGCCACCACATCATAAACCGTCTCGGAAACATCAAAACTCGGCGTTTGGGCGAGCAACGTCACTTTAAGGCCAGACATGATCGTCACAACGCCTTCGTCCGGGCTTCGATGTCCCGCGATAATGCCGAGCAAGGTTGATTTGCCGCTGCCGTTATAACCTGTAATACAGCATCGACTGCCCTGACCGATGACAAGGTTGGCCTCATGAAGCACAGCCTCGCTACCATAGGCGATCGAGATGTTCTGTAAATTGATGACCGTATTCATGCGCGGCATGCTATCACGACGCGGCACCAAAAAAGCAGCCGATTCTAGATCCTGCGGTCTACCCGATGATCGCCTGAATCCCTTATGATGCCTAAAACCCAGTAGTGGACCACCGCAATGAAATTGTACGGCTACCCCGGCGCACCCAATCCCCGAAAAGTGGAGATCTTTTTGGCAGAAAAAGCCATCGACTACGAATTCGTCAACGTTAACCTTGCCAAAGGCGAGCAACGATCAGAGCCTTTCCTGCAGAAGAATCTGCTCGGAAAAATACCCGTTTTAGAAACGGATGATGGCCAATATCTCAATGAGTCCACTGCCATTTGCCGCTACCTTGAAGCCTGCCACCCAACGCCAAGTTTATTTGGCGCAACCCCCTATGACATGGGTCTCATTGAAATGCGCAATCGGCATGTTGAACTGAATCTGTGGATGCAAATTGGAATTGCTTGGGTCAATGGGCCCATTGTCGGGAAAATGGGTCGTTTTGAGCAAAACCCAATGGCTTTAACCCAGGCCGAAAAAGCCGTTCGGCTCGGCTATAAGCGGTTCAACGATGAACTCGCAGCAAGTGATTTTGTTGCTGCGGCTGGTTTTTCGATGGCCGATATCTCGCTTTGGGTTGCCGTAGACTTTGCCTCACGCATGGTTTCGTTAAAACCGGATGCCGATCTCACCCACCTAGAAGCCTGGTTTGACCGACAAAGTCAACGCGCAAGCATCGCTGCCTTAATCTGATATGTCTGACCATCGATCCAAAAAGCGTCTCCAGCGTCTAACGCGAACCGCTGAGGCGTTGTTGAAACAACCGGCCCGGCTGCGCGAAAAGTTGGCCAATGCGGCAAAGAAATTGAGGCAGACCGATTCGGGCCAGCTGCAAGGGATTAAAGGCCAGCTGACCGAACTCATCGAATTCAGTCAAGATATCTTACGCGGCAACTATCAAACCCTTGACGTGAAAACACCGGTCATGGTGATCGCGGCAATATTGTATTTCCTGCTTCCTTTAGACAGCATCCCGGACTTTATTCTCGGACTCGGCTACCTTGACGATGTCACGGTGATCACCTTTGTTTACCGGCAGTTAAGCAACGAACTGGAAAAGTACCGAACATGGCGAGCCGGCAAACCGCCCGAAATCGACGACGAACCCCGTCATTAGTGGGCATCCTCAATCGTCTTAAAACATCCTAACAGTGGGTCCTTTAAAGCTCGGCGCACAGACGGGCTTTACCGGCATTGACCCTTGGTGGCATTCGGTCTTGATCGGACAACCGTTGGTTCTCTCTCATTTTTGAGGCGCTTCACCCGCTGAGGGCGCTTTACGCTCAGGGCGCTTTCATGATATTCCTCTTTCTTTGCCTTTGGAGACCATTCAGTGCTCAGCTATCAAGAAATTCTCTATACCGTGCATGACCGCGTCGCGACCATTACGCTCAATCGTCCCGATCAACTGAATGCGCTGACCGATCGGACCCAGGCGGAGATTCGGCATGCGCTCGACCAATCCGAAAAAAACGGCGCCGTAATCGGAACCGTTTTAACCGGCGCTGGCCGCGGCTTTTGTGCCGGGGTCGACATGAATGCCCTCGGCGCCATGAGTGACGCGGGCAAACGGACGGAGCGCGACATTGATGCGCTCAAAGCAAGCCCAGGCAATCCCGATCATGATGATAACTATCTTGGCTCACCCACTTATTTTTTAGGGCTTCGAAAGCCCCTCATTGCTGCGGTGAATGGTGCCTGTGCAGGTTTAGGTTTCAGTTTCGCCACCTTTTGCGACCTGCGATTTATGGAAACCCAGGCCAAAATTGTCTCATCTTTCGGCCCCCGGGGTCTGATAGCAGAACATGGCACCAGCTGGATGCTCCCCCGCCTCGTCGGACCTGCAAATGCTTTGGATATTTTTTGGAGCTCCCGAAAAATTGAGGGCGAGGAAGCATTTCGAATGGGCTGGGCAAACCGCCTGTGCGCGTCCGGCCAGGCTAAACTTGAGGCCGAAGCGTATTTGCGCGCCATTGCTGATACATCCGCGCCCACCTCGATCATGATGATGAAACGTCAGGTGTACAAGCACCTCAACCGAGAACTTGGCCCGGCAATGCAAGAATCAACTCGCTGGATGGATGACAGTTTAGCGCGGGATGATTTCAAAGAGGGCGTTGCGTCTTTTGTCGAGCGCCGTCCACCGACCTTTGCTGCGCTCAAAATCGAAGACCAAGACTAGAACCCCTTTCATTCACGCGATGCGCAGCTGGCCGACCCTGCGAGGGCGTCAGGGGCCCGGTACGCGGATCCAGTAATGACAACAGGTTAGAGTGGCACCGTCGCAATGGCCTCGCCAGAAGGACGGTTTTCACCCGTGACCCGACGCAGCTCCATCGCCTGAATCTGCCAACCAACGCCCGGCCGATAAACAACTTGGTCAAAGTAGGTGCCGAGGAACAACCAAACCTCCCGATCACTTTGCTCATGCCATGCCTGCACATAGCTTTGCATGTCAGCGCGGCCTCCGGTCACAGAACAGTCATCCGACCAAGCAAGATCCTTCAGTTCGACCAACTGGCTGCCAATTAAATGTTGGGTTGCCCCCAACGGACCCAAAGCCCCCTGTACGACGTCGACCCACCCATCTGGGCCGATTGCCGACAGCGGTTGTGTGCCAGGGCCTGTCACAGAGAAGGTCACATCAGGCGTAAATATGCGCCGATAGGTTTCTCGGCCAGCAGCCACCGATGCCTCGTCATTCAGACCAATCTGATCCGTTGCAACCGCGTAGGAACGCCGAAGATATTCGATTTCCTGCCGCGCAACCGCTTCAACCATCGCTTTCGTACACATCCTTTGCTCCTGTTCTTCGGCACTTACTGTGCCCCAACCCGTGATCAGCAAGCCCGCAAGGCCCAGAACTAATCGCTGAACCCGCCTCGCGCTATGCTGGATCAAAACTAACGTGTAACCCTTCAACGCCGTGTAACAAGGCATTGGCTGCAAATTCAGGCGCGCTGGCGCCTTCCGACAGTCGGAAGTTTTGCAACCGCTCGAAGATGACTTTAAAGCCAATGTTCATCTCACGCCGGCTTAAGGCCGCTCCTAAACAGTGATGTACGCCTTTGCCGAATGCGACCTGCTCCTTCAAATTTGGTCGACTGATATCGAAGCGGCTTGGTTCTGGGAACCGCCTTTCATCTTGATTCGCCGAGGCAAATCGCGCAAACAAAATTGCGTCTTTCGGAATCACAACCCCGTGCCACTCCACCTCGTGCACGGAGCGCCTAAACATATTGGAGGACGGGCTAGAGATTCTTAAAACCTCTTCAACAAAGTTCGAGATCATTTCTGGCGACGGGTCACGCTTTAATTTTTCATACTCCTGCGGGTTTTCAATCAGCAACCAGATCCCTTCGGTAATCGAGGCCGAGGTGGTCTCATTACCCGCAACCAATATTTGGCTAATCATCGACAAACACTCTTCAATACTGAGCGGTTGTTCGCCATCGATACTGGCGTTGACAATCTTCGACAAAATATCGTCTTTGGGGTCTGCACGGCGTTCCGCGATTCGTTCCGCGAAATAATGCTGGAACTCAACCATGCCGCGCGCGGATTCGCGAATACCTTCGGCATCGAGCTGTTGGCTCAGATTACCAATAAAGGCTTCCGTCCACTTCCGGAACAGATGCAAATCGGACATGGGCGCCCCCAACTGGGACACGATCACGCGCAGCGGTAGCGGCACCCCAAAGGCGGACAAAAACTCACACTCACCATCTTTGATCATGTCATCGATTAAGGCATTGGCGGTATTTTCAATAAACGGCTCAAGTGCTTTCAAACTGCTCGGCGAAAAGGCCCCATCAACAAATTTTCGGTATCGCCGCTGCAGGGGCGGGTCCTGAGTCAACATGGTTGCAACCGTCGGATAACCCTCTTTCAAAATCGCAACCAACTCGGGATCTTGTGAGGCCCCCATTGCACGGGTGGGTTTGAGCATGACGCTCGAAAAATTAGCGGGATCCATTGCCATCTTTACAACATCGTCGTAACGCGAGACAAAGAAAATTCCAGATTGAGGATCCTGATAGATCGGCGCCTCGTCTCGGAGTCGCCGGTTCATTGCCCAGGGCCGTTTTAGCAGTTCTGGATGCATCGGGTGAAGCTCATGCATCGGGCAGGTTAGGGCTGCGTCTAATACGCTGACTGAATCTTGACTCACAGGGCCTCCATTGATTTAACGCCCATCAAACGAGGCGCCCTAACAAGGTAGCTTTTTTTGCACAAAAATCCAAGCACAGCTGACTGTTTTACCAATCTATTCCAATAAAAAGCGGTCGCGACGACCTTCACCGGCTCACTTTGGGACGGCTCAGCGCCGCAATATGGGTTTCAATCAAAACAGAAAATGCTATGGTCGGAATCAGTAATCGCTCTGGACTGGATCCCGACGGGACGTCTTGTCCTATTATGGCGGTGTTAAGGCTCGATAACGGCTATTTAGAACACGCCAGTAGGATGCGATTCATTCAAACCCCTCTTTTACGACGCTGGGAGTCCCATGGAATATTTTCAAGATAAAGTTGCTGTCATCACCGGCGCCGCCAGCGGTATCGGCCAAGCGCTGGCAGAACGCTGCCTGCAAGAAGGCATGAAGGTCATGCTGGCCGATGTCGAGGCGGACGCTCTGACGACAACCGCTGCAACCTTTCGAGCCCGCTATAACAACCCAATCGAAACCCAAGTCGTTGACGTCAGCGTGCTTGAGGCGCTTACTGCGCTGCGCGATGCGACCCTTGAGGCCTATGGCGCAGTGCACTTATTGTTCAACAACGCTGGGGTTGGTGGTGCGGGTGGTGCCTGGACGGGCACTGAGCAAGACTGGGCGTGGGTGATCGGCGTTAATTTGATGAGCGTGGTCCACGGACAACGGTTGTTCGTGCCCATCATGCTCGAGCAAGACGAGCCTGGACACATTGTTAACACCGCCTCCGTTGCAGGCTTGATGGGCGGCGTAACCAACGCGCCCTATTCCGTCACCAAGCATGGTGTCGTTGCGCTGACCGAACATTTGTACCGGGACTTATTAGTGGCCGATGCAAAACTGGGTTGCTCTGTGCTCTGCCCCGGCATCATTCGAACCAATATCGGCGACAGTGGTCGAAACCGTCCAGAGGCTTTAAAAAATGCGGCGCCAGTCGCACTGACCCCTCAGCAAGAAGCCCTGCGAGCCCAATTTGCCGCTGTGATGGCAGAAGGGATGCAGCCAAGCGCCGTCGCTGAAACCGTGTTTAATGGCATTCGTAAAAATCAGCTGTACATCCAAACTCACGATCAATTTAATGAACGCATTATGACGCGCGCTGAAGACATCACCCAGGGCACCAATCCGGATCCAAAGATATTTCAGTGGCTCAATTAGCATGAGAACGCCCCAGAACACGGAGCTGAACTCGTTAAACCAACACTGGCTGACCTAGCGAGTCGGTGGCATCGCCTTGAGCACTTCCCGCGTCAGGTCCCAAAGATTAAACCCCTTAAGGCCATAGTCCAGGCCGCGACGGACAATGACGACTTGGTGAGACGGTACGACAATCACGAATTGTCCCCGACTGCCGGCTGTCGCATAGGCGCCTTTCGGGATGTCCGTTCGATCATTTGGAACTAACCACCACTGTCCACCATATTGCCCCCTCGGGTTGGTCGAAACCGGCGCTGGCGTTCGAATAAAATCAATCCAATCTTTCGAGATCAATCGCTCACCGCGCCATACCCCCTTATTCAGATACAGCAGTCCCAAGCGCCCTAGATCTCGAGCATTGCTGTACACCTGAGAACTCAATATGAAATCGCCGAATCGGTCGGCGCCAATCAAGGTCTGATGCATCCCAAGTTTCTTAAGCAGCCTTTGGTTCGGATAATTAAGGTAGCTTTGAACATCTGGCAAGACCCGCCGCATCGCATAGATCGCCAACAGCGTGTCATAGTTTTCATAATCCCAGAAGGTCCCCGGCATCCGAACAAGCCCACGTCGTCTTGCCTCAATGGCCGAACTCTCGCCCGCCCAGTAGGCAAGGCCACTGCCTGATTGGTATTCCATCCTCGAAGAATCCACTGGGTAGAGCCCGCTGGCCATATGCAAAACGTGACGCAACGTGATGCCCACCCTTGGATCGGTCTCGGGTACTGCCAACTTCGGCAACCAATCTATCGGTAATGGGTCATCTAAACTGAGAAGACCATCTTCGACCAACATGCCGATTAACGTCGACGCGATACTTTTTGCCGTTGACCAGGTCCGGGTCCGTGTTGTGGCATCAAACCCAGGCGCATAGCGTTCGAGCAAAACCTGTTCGCCCCGAGTAATCAATAAACTCACGGTCATTTGTTCGGCAACAGCCGGCTCAAAAGCCCATTCAGCGGCTTGCTGTAAAGCCGCCTGATCGACGTCATCGGGTTGCTCAATCACAACCTGCTCGCCATAAGGCCAGTCGACGGCTGCGGTCACATCCCGAGGAAACGGCGTGGGCGCCTCGGGCAGTCCCAGCAAGACTTCCGGAGTTGCCTGAGTGGCAGGCGGCAGCACCATACAGCTAAAACCTTCACGAAAAATCGCGGTAACAGCGGTCTCTGGCGAATCCGTGCCGACCATCACCGATCGAGACGCCCAGTTAACCTGGTAGGGACCTTTTGCTGCCGTACCACGAGCGCCATCAAAGCGCGGGGGTTCGAGATATTTCAGTTCCTGATCAAACACCTGTGTAAGGGATCGGTGGCTGGTAAATAAGCCATTACACATCAAGACCGCTTGCACCCCATGGACAATCGTTTGCCGTTGGGCTTGTTGCCAGTTGGCTAAGGTCGGCGCAATTAAACCAAGGGTTGAGATGAACGCAAGACCCATCACCCAAGACGTTGGCCTGCTCATAAACGGTTATCGGTCATCAAGCTGGTATCCTCCCCCTGATTACCTCGCGTGAGATCAACCTCTAATCAGGCGGCCCGGGCGGGCGCCCGTATCTTGGTCACGTTCGCGTGTTTTAACCCCAGCCACGAAGGTATTAAGGTAGCCCGAGGCCGATTGCAGTATCCTGCCGCCACCGGCCGGCAGGTCGTGGGTCACTTGCAGCGCGCCCAGGCTCAAATGCTCTAAATCAATCACATTTAAATCAGCCCGTTGGCCGGGACGGATCCGACCACGGTCACTCAGACCAAATAAATCGGCATTGCGAGCGGTTTGTTTGGCGACGATCAGCTCAATCGGCAACCGAGGACCCCGGCTGCGATCGCGAACCCAGTGCATGAGCTGATAGGTTGGCCCGACAGCATCAAAAATGAGATTCACATGCGCGCCCGCATCAGACAACCCAATGGTCGTGTTTGGATGCTCAATCATCTCGCTAATAACATTGAAATTGCCCTCAACGAAATTAGCCCCGAGAGAGATCGCAAAATTATTGCCGTTGTTGCCCAAAAGGAAATCGTACACAAAGCTGTCGATGGCCTGGCCCGCTTTAGCCGCCAGCGCGCCTAGGTTACCGCTGGCTTCTGGCTCATAGTTCATGGGCACCTCGAGCGGGAACATGCTGGCCGCCGCCATCCCTAACAAACCATAGATGTTCTCCATCGAGCCGGACAGATCAGGCTTAATATCTTCATCAGAAAGTATCTTTGCTTTGACTTCCGGCTTTCTCATCGCCGCAAGCCGATCCTCAAAGGAAAGAGCTGCTAGCTCCAAGTAGGTGCGACGCCGCTGGAACATATGATAGGACTTTAAACTGGTCACAAACCCAATCGGGCGGGTCGCAATTTGCGGCACAACGTTGAGTCCTTGACCAGACGCGGTTGCAACCAGATCAAGGCAAGCGCGCCACTGATCTGGCCGATTGAAATTCTGCGCCAAGGTGAACGTCACCGGGCAACCACTCGCCTTTGCAATATCGACGAACAGCGCCACTTCTTCCTCCGTCGTTTGATGCTCTGGACCCGCCAGGTCTCCCACAACGCCAGCCGGCACGGCTTGGAACACCCCCCGCCCTGCGGCTTTCATGGCATTCGCCAGCGCCATCAACTCGTCGCGCTCGGCAAACGTGCCGGGAATGGTTTCGCCCAGCACACTTCGGTGCCCAACGGTTCGAGAAGTTGAAAAGCCAAGCGCACCGGCTTCAACAGCCTGTTGAACAATCAAGGCCATCGATCTCAAATCATCCGCAGTTGCATTTTCATGTCGAAGGGCGCGATCCCCCATCACATAATTCCGCAGCGCACTGTGCGGGACTTGGGTGCCAACATCTAAGGTGTACTGCCGCGAGGCAATATAATCTAAATACTCCGGGAAGGTCTCCCAACGCCCCCACTCAATCCCCTCATACAGCGCGGTACCCGGAATATCTTCAACGCCTTCCATCAACTCAATCAATCGTTGTTCACCGCCAGGAGGCGCTGGTGCAAAGCCCACGCCGCAATTACCCATCACCACACTGGTAACCCCATGACTAAAGGAGGGGTCAAGCGTATCGTCCCAGCTCACCTGCCCATCATAATGAGTATGCACATCAACCCAACCTGGGGTTGCGACCGCGCCATCGGCTTGAATTTCTTCCCGGCCGCGTCCTGCAACCGTGCCTACGGCCTGAATCAAACCATCTTGGATCGCAATATCGCCCGAGAACGGGGCGGCCCCATTGCCGTCAACAATCTGTGCACCTCGAATAACCGTGTCAAACATTTGGTTTTCCTTTTTACTTATGAACGAATAAAACGAGGGTGCGTCAGCGCATCCAAAACGCACTGTGTGAACCTTCGCTTTCAGGGGTTAAACAATTTTCGAGCGACCCTCGCCCCAATACCGATCTCTCAACAAGCGCTTATACAGCTTGCCCGTTGGCAGTCTCGGCAACGCAGCGTCATAATCAATCGAGCGCGGGATTTTTTGGCGAGACAAGTGCTCAGCGAGGTAACTTAAAAGTTCTTCGGTTAGCGCCTCGTCCCCCAGGAGCCCGTCAATGGGTTGCACCACGGCCTTCACCGCCTCACCTAAATCCTCATTTGGCACCCCAAAGACTGCGGCATCCTCTACTTTCGGATGACTGATCAATAGGTCTTCGCACTCTTGGGGGTAGATGTTCACGCCCCCAGAGATAATCATGAAGGTTGCTCGATCTGTCAGATATAAAAACCCGGAATCATCAACATAACCAACATCCCCCACCGTCGTCATGCTGCCGTCTTTTGAGGTCGACTCTGCCGTCTTTTCGGCATCATTGTGGTACTGAAACTCCGTTGCCGTTTTAAACCACAGGGTGCCCGCCTCACCAGAAGGCAAGGGCGCGCCCTCGTCATCCAACACGTGTAAATCACCCAAAACAATTTTCCCGACCGTCCCGGGATGCGCTAACCACTCTTCGGTGTTACAAGCTGCAAACCCAAGGCCTTCGGTTGCACCATAATACTCATGGATGATTGGACCCCACCATTCGATCATTTGCCGCTTGACCATCTGAGGACACGGCGCTGCCGCGTGGATGGCGACTTCCAGTGTCGACAAATCGAAGGACCGGCGAGTTGCTTCGTCAAGCTTTAGCATCCGAGAGAACATCGTGGGCACCAGTTGCGAGTGGCTCACCTGGTACTGGGCGATATGTCCCAAGTACGCCAGTGGTTCGAACTTCTCCATCACCACGACCGTGCCGCCTTGCCGCAGGGTTAAATTCACCGCGGCTTGTGGTGCGGAGTGATACAAGGGGGCTGGTGACAGATACACCATGTCCTCCCGGTAAAGCCAAAGCTTTGATAAAAAGCTATAGAGCGGGAGCGGCTCATCCGGCGCCTGCTCTGGCAGCGGCCGAATAATCCCTTTAGGACGACCCGTTGTGCCCGAGGAATAGAGCATCGAAGTACCTAGGGACTCATCCTGAATTGGCGCGCCCGAATATTGTGAAATGACCGCGTCGTAATCGCTAAAGGCGGGCCCATCCACGGCCTCAACCGCAAGCCCCTCGCTGTCCACCACCAGGATCTGCTCAAGTGCTGGACAGTCCTTTACTGCCGCCTGAACCAATGCCAGCTTTGAGGAGGAGGTAATGAGCACCTTTGACTCGGAGTTGGTCACGATATAGGCCATCTCCTCAGACGTAAGATAGGAATTAATACAGGTATAAAACAATCCTGCTCGCTCGCCCGCCGCGCAGGTCTCGATGTAGGCTGCATTGTTTTCCATAAAGATCGCATAGTGATCGAGCCGCATTAATCCGAACGCCCTCAGCGCATGGGCCAGCTGGTTCGCACGCGCCTCCAACTCAGCATAGGTTTGAACCGCGCCGGTTGCGGCCATAATGACCGCGGGACGTTGCGGGTGCTTTTGGGCATAGGATCCAGGATACATAGGCGCTCTTTTTTTAAACTGAGACTCAGTTTGTATCACGCTGCTAGGGGCCTGACAAACCCATGCTGACGGCCTTAAAACCTGGACCTCAAGCTAGCCAAGGCACTAAATCATCTTTGCAGCCAGCCAGCCAAACTGATCAAACCACCAGGTTCGAAATGCCCGCCAGGTGCTCGATTCATTGTCTAGGTCCTGCTGTTTGTGCGCCGTTTGAATGAGGTACTGTCGAATCATCTCCGATTCTGCTGGGGTGAGCACATCCTTAAACCCAATCATTCCGACGGGCGCTAAAACACCCTCAAGGACAATGGCATCAAAAATATCATGAGTCGTTCGGGTCATTGCCCGCAGGTCTGGCACTAAGCCTTGACTCACTGCGCCCACGCCATGGCAACGCATGCAATGCTGGTTATACAAGCCGAGACCGGTGCTGATCTCGGCGTCACCCGCAACCAAGTCTGGCGGATCGATTACCAAAGGCGGTGGCGACGAATCAGGCAACTTAGCCTGCCCCCCTAACTTGAACACGAGCACCCGTCCCGGTGCACTGTGCTGAACCTCCGGTTGCGACAGCACAAGCCCGACAGCGCCGCCCCACCCCGCCATAATCGCAATGTATTGCTCGCCAGCCACCTCATAGGCAATCGGGGGCGCGATCAGTCCAGATCCCGTCGGGAAGGACCAGATTGGCTCACCCGTTTTGCTTTGATACGCAACCAGATCCCCTGTGCCCCGCCCCTGAAAGACAAGACCTGTGCGGGTGGTGAGCACACCACCATTCCACATACTCGGTAGTGCGACCTGCCAGGCCGGCTGCTGCAGGACCGGGTCCCAGGCGATCAACTGTCCTCGCATCAAATGCTTTAAAACCGGCGCAAGATAATTCGGGTCAAGACTCGCCAGCGGATTATCCTGGACCGCTTGGTCATTTTGCCCGGTATTCCAATGCGGCCCCGCTTGATGCTCATACGTCTCGGGATGGTTGTAAACCGACAGATTTTGCATCGCAGGTATGTACACCAAACCTGCATCCGCGTTAAACGCCATGGGCTGCCAGTTATGGCCACCAAACGGCGCTGGCCGGACGATTTGTTCGGTTTTAAGGTAGCTTGCAATCTCTGTTTCAACCGGGCGGCCGGTCTCGAGATCAATATGACTCGCCCAATTCACGGGCACATACGGCTCAGCCGAGATCAGTTCTCCCGACACGCGATCCAAGACATAAAAGAACCCATTTTTTGGCGCTTGCATGATGACCTGCCGGTCTTCACCCTCAATTTTTAAATCAGCCAAAATCATGTGCTGGGTCGCGGTGTAATCCCAATTATCGGCCGGCGTTGTTTGATAGTGCCAGCGATAGGCTCCGGTCGTGCCGTCGAGCGCGACAATCGACGATAAAAACAGATTGTCGCCACCGCCTGGGCTGCGAATCTCCCGATTCCAAGGCGAGCCATTCCCGACGCCGATGAATAATAAATCCAAATCCGGGTCGTACACCATCGAATCCCAAACCGTACCGCCGCCGCCATATCGCCAATAGTCATCGCCGCTCCAGGTTACTTTGGCGGTCTCCAACTCGGGCTGAGCCTGAGGCTGGCTCGGGTCGCCCGGCACCGTGAAAAACCGCCAATTCAGCGCGCCGGTTTGTGAATCATAGGCCGAGATGTAGCCGCGAACGCCATATTCAGCACCGCCATTACCAATGACCACTTGATCCCCCACCAATCTTGGCGCCCCAGTAATCGTGTACGGTTTGGACTGATCGATGGTCAAGACAGACCAGATCACTTCCCCGGTATGCCGATCCAGCGCAATCAAGCGGCCGTCGAGGGTGCCGACAAAGAGCCGATCCCCCAAGACCGCAACCCCTCGGTTAACGACATCACAGCACGCATTGGCGCCCCAAGCCTTGGGCACTTCTGGATCAAAAAACCAGCGCTGCGCGCCGGTTACGGCATCCAGTGCATAGACCTTGCTCCAGGAGCCGGTCGTGTAAAGGGTGCCCTCAATGACAATCGGTGAGGCTTCAAGCCCTCGACGCGTACCCGTGTCGAAAGACCAGGCGAGGCCGAGGTCTTGGATATTATCGGGATGAATTTGGGTCAGCGGCGACTGCCGCTGCTCAAACGTATCCGCGCCATGCAAGGGCCAATCGGCGACGACGAGCGGCGCCCCGATTAGCGTCAACAAACTCACAACGGCTTTCAGGACTACCCGTAACGGATAAACCGAAAGGGCTCGCGGTGAGCCGTCTGGGTAACCTGCTTGTTTCGTTTTGCCTACCGCGACTAATGCCATTGTTTGACTTCCTTTCATTGCGCTTTGTCGCCTCTTACTTTGAGCTACCGAATGCTGTGGCCCTGGATGTGCCCGCTGGCTAGATCGAATCCTTCACAGCGGCGTCAGGCCGAGGCCCAGCCCGCCGTCAACATCCAGTAACGCGCCCGTTGTCCATTTTGACTGCAGCAGAAACACAATGGCCTCGGCCACTTCCATCGGCTGGCCAATTCGGCCTAAGGCATGCAGCGACGCGAGCGCCGTCATCCTTGTCGTTACGTCTTCAGGGGAACCTAATCCTGCCCGCTCATTGATTTCCGTCATCACGGCACCTGGTATCACGCAGTTTACCCGAACTTTCTGGGCGCCAAGTTCCGCCGCCATCACCTGGGTCAACGTTTGCAGCGCCGCTTTGGTTGCAGCATAAGGTGCCGCCCCCGGAAAAGCCCGACGAGTATGAATCGAACCCAAGAAAATAATCGCGCCTTGCCGAGCCGCCAGCGCAGGCGCTGCAAGTTGCGAGAGCATCATGCCGGAGATGACATTTTGATTAAAGATGTCGAGCAGTCGTTCTTGGTCAAACTCGGCGATTGACGCGCGGTACATGTTCCCAGCGTTACTTACCAACCCGTCTAGTCCCCCGCCATGGGCCAACGCTTGACGAAGCAATTCCGCTCGGTCTCCCGCTTGGGTGACGTCTGCCGCGACAGCCAGACACCGATCGCCAAGCCGAGCCGCAACCGCATTAATTTTCTCGGCACGCCGGCCGCAGATCGTGACCTGTGCACCAAGCGCAACCAACTGTTCCGCCGTCGCTTCACCAATACCCGAGCCGCCGCCCGTGACGAGATAGGACTGACCTTTCACGATGTAACCTCCAAGTCTTTTCTCATCGGACCGCAAAAACCCAGCCGCCCCAGTCGGGCAACTTCAAGCCTTGCCGCTGCCGAGTTTATAACGGTCTTCTCACGCCAATGGGGTCCGTTTGCGTGCAAGCCTGTTTTGGACACGCAAGGATCACGATCTCGGCAGATGCGCGAGCACGCTTTGGATGACGCCACCGTCAACAACCAACTCATGACCATGAATATAACCACTCGCATCGGATGCCAAAAACAAAACCGCCTGTACGACATCCTCCGCCGTACCAAGACGCTTGAGCGGCACGCCACCACTGCGCTTTGCCCGCACTTTGTCATCTAAAAATATCGGTGCTGACATGCCCGCATCGATAAATCCGGGCGCCACCGCATTGACCCGGATACCCAAAGGCCCCCACTCAAGCGCCTGAAGCTGCGTCAGACTGGTGATTGCTGCTTTGGTCGCAGCATAGATTCCAACGTTCGGCGCGGGGTGGACCGCATTGACCGAACTCATGTTGATAATAACGCCACCACTTTGCGCGGCCATCGCTTGCGCCGCAGATTGCGCGCAGTTGATCGTCCCGATCAAATTAACCCCAATGACCGATGCAATATCATCAGCGGACTGATCCAGTAGCGGACCAAAGCGCACAATCCCCGCATTGTTTACCAAGAGGTCCAATGCGCCAAAGCGCTGAATGGCATTGGCAACGGCCACCTGATCAGAAACATCAACCGGTAATACCTCACTCGCACCCAGCTCCGCCACTAAACTTTCCGCCGCGGCCGCATTTTGATCCAAAACGCCAACCCAGTAGCCTGCTGTCACAAGTCCTCTAACGATCTCGGCGCCAATGCCTTGGCCGCCGCCGGTCACGATTGCTCGTAGGGTCATAGGGGTCTCCAATGGGTTATCTTTTAGCGAATGCCACACAAAGTTACCGGATCATTTACCCAGATGCTACGCCTAGGATTATGCCTTGCTTTGGCCACCTTAAAATCCCCTGGAAGAGCGCCCTAGGCTTATCAACAAGTTGAACCTTCCTTTAAAATTTATCGCATCGGCCGACACAGAGGTGCAGCGAAAATCGAAGGATTGGTGCTTGATCCAACCGTGATACTGCTGCTAGTGTTTTTGCTAGGACCTGAACCCATCAAAGAGGCCGCCCATGGTGACGATAATTGTTAATGATGAAGCGCGGACCGTGTCAGCGAGCCCTGACACGCCGCTCCTGTGGGTTTTGCGGGACCATCTTCACCTAACCGGCACGAAATATGGCTGCGGGATTAGCCTGTGTGGGGCCTGTACGGTCCATCTCAACGGTGAGGCTGTGAGATCCTGCACCCTGCCACTGGCAGCAGTAGCAGATCAGCGCGTCGAAACCATTGAGCATCTTGCAGTGGGCGGTGATTACAACGCTGTTCAAAGCGCCTGGCTGGACGAAGACGTGGCCCAGTGCGGTTATTGTCAGTCCGGCCAAATTATGGCGGCGACTGCGCTATTGAACAACAATCCATCTCCGAGCGATGCAGAAATCGACGCTGCCATGGCGGGCCACATTTGTCGTTGTGGAACCTACCAAAAAATTCGAGCCGCGATTCATCGCGCTGCAAAAGTAACCGAGAGCGGAGGGTCCCAAGCATGAGCCGTTTGCCTGCAGATCCCAGCCGCAGAACTTTTTTAAAATCCTCCAGCATGCTCGCAACCGGTAGCTTACTGGTCGGGTTCGAGCTGCCTTATAGTTTGGCTTCAGCCCCCAAAGCAAGCGGAGCCGCCTCGCTGATGACCGATGCCTTTATCCGTATTGATCGCGATAACACCATTACCGTGCTTATGAATCATGCTGAATTTGGTAACGGGGTCTATACGAGTCTTGCCATGATGGTGGCGGAAGAGCTGGATATCGATTGGCAGCGACTGCGCTGGGAGGCGGCGCCGACCGAACCCCGTTATTACAGTCCAATTTTCGGAGAATATTTGACCGCTGGCAGCGTATCAACCGCCGGGGCTTTTATGCCCATGCGCACGGCCGGCGCGAAAACCAAGGCCCTGCTACTACAGGCTGCCGGCATACTCTGGCAGACTGATGCAAACCAATTATCCACCGATGCCGGCTGGATTGCGCACGCGGACGGGCGACGCGTGTCCTACGGGGGACTGATTAACGTCATCCAAGACCATAACCTTGAGCCCCCTAAAACCGTTGACTTGAAACCCGCATCCGCCTTTAGCGTGCTGGGTTTCCCCAAAAAACGTATTGAAGCGCCGGAGAAAGTAACCGGCCGCGCCCTCTTTGGCATCGACATCAAACGACCCGGCATGATTTATGGCGCCGTCGCAAGACCACCAGTCTTTGGCAGCCGAGTGATCGCCTTTGATGACAAAGCGGCTCGCGCCATACCGGGGGTCTTGAAGGTTAAGGCCATCGATGCTGGCGTTGTGGTCCTGGCCAAAGACTACTGGACGGCAAGCAAAGGCGCCAAAGCACTCACAGTCCAATGGGATGATCTGGGGCTCGGTCATCTCTCGACGGCATCCTTTACCGAAGAATATCGAGCATTGAGCAAAACCGATGGTCTACTCGCTGAGGACATCGGCGATGCCAAGGCGGTTCACGAAGCCGCAAGCGCCGTTCATGAAGCGGTCTACGAGATGCCCTATTTAGCCCACGCCACCATGGAGCCCATGAATTGTACAGCGCAGGTCTTTGACGACCGCTGCGAAATTTGGGTCGGCACCCAAAACCAGGGTAATGACCGGACGGTTGTTGCCAAGATGCTGGGATTACCGGAAACAAGCGTTGTAATCAATCGCACCTTGATGGGCGGAACCTTCGGTCGCCGAGCGAGCAAAACCGCCGACTTTATTACCGATGCCGTACAAGCGGCTCAGGGAGAAACGGTCCCTGTGCAAATTATTTGGTCCCGTGAGGAAGATATTCGCGGTGGGCACTATCGACCGTTATTTGTACATCGCCTACGTGGCACTGTCGATGCCGAGGGTTACCCCGCCTCTTGGCATCAAACCGTGGTGGGCCAATCCATCATGCAGCACACCAAACATGACCCAACGTACATGGTTCGAGGCATCGATATTTATTCTGTCGATGGTTGCTTGCAGGAACCCTTCGGCGTCTTCCCCTATGGCACCGCCTACCAAATACCCAATCACCGTGTCGAAAGTCACAACCCGCCAAAGATCGGCGTACGGCCCCATGAATGGCGAGCCGTGGGACACACGCACACGGGGGTCGCCTATGAATGCTTTTTAGACGAGCTCGCCCACCTCGGTGATAAAGACCCGTTAGCGCTTCGACTGCATTTGACCCGAGATAACGACCGAATGCATCAATTGCTCTTACGACTCAAAGAAGCCGCGGACTGGGATCAACCCTTGGCAGCCGGACGGGGGCGCGGCATGGCAGCTAGGGTCTATTCTGTGTCCCCCATCGCACAGGCCGTCGAAGTGACGGTCGCCCTTGATGGCACCTTCACCGTTGATCGCGTGGTCTGCGTGGTCGATTGCGGCTTTGCTGTCAATCCCTTGGGAATCGAGGCTCAAATTCAAGGCGGCGTCATGCTGGGACTCAACGCGGTGGCTTACGGCGGGATCGATTTGGTAGATGGCCAGGTTCAGCAAAGCAACTTTCATGACGTTCGGGCATTACGATTTAATCAGATGCCCGCCGTGGAAGTTCACATTATGCAAAGTGATGCGCCGCCCACCGGGGTGGGTGAGCAAGCAACGACGCCGATCGCACCCGCGGTGGCAAATGCCCTATTTCACGCGACCGGCAAAAGAATTCGACAGTTTCCCCTGGATCGCCACGGCTTTACCCTTAAGGCCTAAGCGCCCCCAGGTGACCGACCAAGGCCGATCACGCACCGGCGCAATCAAAGTAATCTAAGCAGCTGGTCAATCCGACCGTTCATTAGACGGCGGGCAACCAGCGACAGAACGGCCTCGAACATCAGCACCGACAAGAAGAGCAATAAAATACCGTCTGAGGAGGGGGTCAGAGGCGTCGCGGCACTAAGCCAGCGCTGCAACCGGTCTGCGCCCTTAAGTGGCCGCATCTGACCTATGGCGCCCACGAGCGGACTCATTACCACATAGACCAGGATCCGGGTATCGATCTCCAGCCCCTCCTACAAGGCATGAATCGGCATCATGTTATTGTTCTGCCACGATCTATAAACTTGTCCGAACCACCGGCTCAGTCATGTAAATAAGGCCTTTGGATTGATCAAACAGATTACAGGCTTCAAAGAGCCTATCGAACACCGCGCCTTTATAGGCTTCATCAGCAATAATCGTAATGATTGCCGCTTCGCCGTACTCACCAAATTGACGATCCGAAAACAGATCGTTAGAACGACCGGTTTCAATCATCGCTACCGCCACGCCTTCGGTCTCTCGCATGGCTTCCAGCACGTCGGGCCCGCAATCTTTATGGACTAATGCACCAATTTCTACTTGCATAGGGCCCCCTCTTAATTAACGGCGTTTAAAATCGCTTGGGGCACATAGGTCGCCACCCGATCCAGCTTGACCATGTACATGATCCCCATGCCGGGTGTGTCTAACTTGCCAGCAAGGTACATGGCCTCAAAAACCAGGTTGGCTTGCTCTTCAGAGACAATAATCCGGATGACTTCTTTCTGCTCATCAATGGTCACACCCAGCAGTCCCATCCGTTCTCGAATACCGGTTCCCCTGGCATAACTAATGGTTGCGCCTTGTGCGCCAATATTTTTAGCCGCCGCTAATACGTCTTCGGCTAACTCTTTCTGCAAGACACAGGTAATCAAAAATGCATCCGATAAATAAGTAATGCTTCGTTCGTTCATAGCAACGCCTCCGGTACGGTATGCTTTTCAGACGACTTCGTTCGATTTAAATATTGAATGCCCAATCCCATCGTGAGCACCGCCAAGATCGGGCAAATACTGGCCAGGGATAAAATGCCAAAGCCTTCAACCGCGGAGACGGCCGAGCCCAGCCCTAAGCCCATGGCCAAGACCAACGGCACAGTTACCGGACCCGTCGTAACGCCAGCACTGTCCCAGGCCACATTGACGAACTCTTCGGTTGAAAATATGGTTAGGAAGACGCCTAGTAAATACAGCGGGATCAAGACCGTCATCAGGTCAAAGCCAATCACCAATTTTGCAATGCCCAAGGCGATTCCGACGGCAACACCGGTTGCGACGCTGTACATCAGCATTGATTTCTTGAAGGCACCATTGGTTAAATTCTGCACCGTTAAGCCGAGCGCATTGAGCGCGGGCTCAGCCAGGGTCGCACCAAACCCCATGAGAAACGCAAAAACAATCACAATACAAATGCCAACAAGTTCAGGGTAAATCGGTGAGAACTGGCTAATCGGGAGTTCCATAAAAGCCGCGGGTAGGACACTGCCCGTCTGCGAACCAATCGCGCCCAGGCCGTACGTCAAGCCCACGTTAAAGATGCACATGCCGACAATGCTGAGGGTGAGTCCATAAAACGTCACCATTCGATTGGGTAGCTTAGACCGCAACACAATGAACAAGACGAACATTAAGAACAACACCAGCGGTAAGATGGCCCGAACCCCAGTGACGATCTCAATCAAAGGCGTTTGATCCCACACTGTGGGGACCACAGCGACCGCATCCGAGGCCAATTGCGCAGCCTCACGAATCTCATCAGGCGTGACGGTCAGAGACATGAAAATCGCGAGGATCAGTACCGCTAAAATTGGAAATAAGGAGGCAAGGGTTACGACCCCAAAGCCAGAGAGCGAGGATTGCCCCTTGCCCGCTGCATTGGCGATCCCAATCCCTAAGGACAAAACCAAAGGCACCGTCACCGGCCCCGTGGTCACCGCGCCGCAATCCCACGCAAGCCCGAGGACCGAGCGCAGGTTTGGATCAAGCCAGGCGTACCCCGTTAGAATCATAACCGGCACCAATGCGCAGTAAATCATGGGTTTGAGCGACCAACCGCGAACAAAGCGAACGGTTCCGAGGATCGCCGCCAAACCAACGCCTGCACCCACCATGAGCACCAAAGGCAGGGTCCAATTATTGAGCAGTTCATAGAGATACGGCGCCGAATTGACATCAACAGAGGATCCAAAGGCCTGCAGCGCACCAATTGCGGGCTCCGCGAACGTGACGCCGACCCCCAACATCCCAATAATGATCAGCACCACGGTCATAGAGGCTTTTTTAGGCAGGTTATCACCAATGATGGTGCCGAATGGCATGAGACCTGTATTAAGGCCTTCCATGAAAATCGCCAAACCCACAATCACGGCCACCAAACCGCCCCCCAACATCAGCGCCGAATCAATGGGATGCCTCAAAATCAGAATCTGAAATAGGATCAAGTAAGCCGCAAGCGGCACCACGGCTTTGACTTGATCCATAATACGGGTGTAGCAATAAGGGCCAATCAAGGCCAAGGATTGCTGCAATGTGATATCGAGGCGTTTGTCGACCTTGGGCGCACTCGGATCAATTTTTGGCGCAAGCACATTGTAGCTGACGGTTTTGTGATGGAAGGACACCGCATTCAGATAGTCCGAATAGCGCATATTTTGGTTCCCCTAGTACGTCAAAGACAGCTGTTCTTACCAGAAGCTACTACATTTGAAACGAAATGCTAGGCTTAAATGAATAATTTCATTTAGAAATCAATCGCCTCAAAGCCTTATAACACCGAATCCCGACATCTTATCAGACCGATTGACGGACACTGAAGGTGATCAAGTCGACCCGCTCATCAACAACCCAGTCCGACACCATCGCTGAGTCGATGGCGGCGGGCTGTTTTCTCGACTCGAATCGAGCTGAACATGGTAGGCTTTGCCAAATTACGCCCTCTAATACTCAGCCCAACAAACCGACACTCAGGTCGGGCTTTGAGCCGCCAATCCAGTGGCGCCAATTAAAAAGGACCGCGCATGCAACCGATTTCATTTTTGTTACTGCTGACCGGCTTTGGGCTGACGGCGTGCGACGCGCCTAGCAAGATCCAAGACCCCATTTCCGCGCCCCCTGTTGCTGAGCAAGTGCCGACCTGGATCGGCGCCGGCGATCAGCGACGTCTGGATGAATATTATTGGATTCGGGACGATGAGCGATCCGACCCAAAGGTCTTGGCCCTGCTCGCGGCTGAGAACGCGTATGGCCAACAACTGATGGCTCACACCGAAAGACTCCAAACGACCCTCTTCCAGGAAATTACCAATCGATTACCCAAGAAGGATGCGACGGTTCCGATTGCGCTTGGAGGCTATCAATACTACCGCGTCTTCGAACCGGGGCTGGAACACCCTATCTATAAACGCTTTCAGAACGATAACCCAGACACCTCGGAAGTGGTCCTGGACGTCAATCAACTTGCCCAGAGCTTTGACTATTTTACGGTGGGCAACTGGGTCGTCAATCCGGCGCAGGACCTCATTGCGTATGCCGAAGACACCCTTAGCAGGCGGATCTACACGCTCAGAATCAAAGCCGTTGGATCTGACATCTCGCAACCAGATGTGATCACCGGCGCCGCCCCGTCGATGGCCTGGAGTCAGGATGGTCAAAGCCTGTTTTACATCAAGAAACATCCGCAGACGCTTCTCGAACATGAAGTCTATCGGCATCAACTCGGCACGGATCAAAGCCAGGATCAGTTGGTGTATCGGGAGACGGACCCAACCTTCTCACTTTGGCTGGAAGAAAGTCGGAGCAAAGCCTTCATCTTTATCAGGGCGAGCAGCACCGAAAGCACCGAGATTTTAATCATTCCTCGCAAGACCCCTCTGGCTGCGCCCTACCCGCTGCTTGCACGCACAGATCAGCATGAATACCGAGCACGGCATCTCAAGGACCATTTCTACTTATTAACCAACGATGAGGCGCCGAACTACCGGTTGATGCGTGTTGAGGCAAAGCATGCGGGCGATCAATCAGCATGGGAGCCCGTAATCACCCCTGATCCCGGAACCTTTATCGAGGACTTTGAAGTTTTTGATACCTTTATCGTGACTAAGGAAATCGAAGCCGGGATTGCCCGGCTGCGAATTTATGATCAAAGCGGTCAACCAACCCGGGATATTCCAATCCAAGATATTCCCGCAACCCTCAATCTATCTGCTAATCCGGATGCGACCTCAACGGTCATTCGATATGAGCTGAGCAGTTTGAAGACACCTGACAGCACGCTGGCTTTCAATACCGAAACGGGCGACACACAACTGCTCAAGCAGGCTCAGGTTGATGGCAGCTTTAACCCAGATCACTACACGACGGAATATCACACCTTCAGCGCCTCCGACGGCGCAGAGGTACCCATTTCCCTGGTCTATAACCACACGTTAAAACGCCAACGCAGACCAGCCTATCTGTACGCCTATGGA
>Ga0209251_1000398_pt1 | contig 39595 bp, 44 predicted proteins | sample SaaInlV_100m_DNA_6_FD_184665 | JGI IMG/M metagenome (GOLD analysis project Ga0209251, IMG submission 184665) | Marine microbial communities from expanding oxygen minimum zones in the Saanich Inlet - Saanich Inlet SI073_LV_10m_DNA (SPAdes) (version 2) | ecosystem: Environmental > Aquatic > Marine... | reverse complement strand
GCCAGGATTACCGCACGGGTTCCGTAGCGCTCAAAAAAGGCGTGGGTTCTGTCGATCATCGACTGGTTCAAAATGAATTTTCGATTCTTGCTAAACAGCGCCGGTCCAATTTTGTCGCCGATCCAGAAACCAACCTGACTGCCGGCAAATGCACCCACCCAAATCAGAATGAAACCCGCCCAATCAGGAAGCCAAGAGTGCGATGTGGCAAGAGCCAGGCCGGTTAGGAACAGCAGCGAATCGCCAGGCAAGAATGAAGTGAAAATGAAGGCTGTTTCAAGGAAAATCACCACTGTCACGGCTATTGCGGCCCAGTCACCAAAAGCGTCAATGATTCCCTGCGCATCAAGCCAGTTCACTTCGCTCCAGTCTTGCAGCTAAGAAACTGCCGGTACCCCTTTGGTGTTGAGATTGAGCTTAGCCCTTACAGGTAAACGGAAAGTTGCGCTTTTAAAACTCTGGGCATCTTCCAAGTATTGCCGCCAAAATTTCTAGGAACCAGGGTAGAAATTCACAGTTCCGCGCACCCACACCGTGACCTTCATGCCCACCTCCGGGGCAAAGGGGCCGTTGGATCGGGCCCTGATTTTTACGCCTCGAATGTCCACTTCAACAACTGCGTCGTGCCCGAAAAAGACTCGGCCAACAACCTCGCCATCACCTTGTGGGTTTGGTTGCAAATAAAAGTTCTCACTTCGAATCGCAACAGTGCCCGCCTGACCTTCGACTAGCTCGCCAGTAGCGGTGAGCTTTCCCAAAACAGTTTGAATCTTGCCGCCCGCGACGGCACCATCAATTAGTACCGAGTCACCGAGGAAGGTCGCGATGCCAACATCAACGGGCGAACTGTAGATTTCGGTGGGGGCGCCCACCTGAACAATTTTGCCGTTTCTCAAAACTGCAACCTTGTCAGCCAGTGACAGCGCCTCTTCCTGGTCATGGGTGACCAGAATGGCGGTTGCACCCTCGGCTCTAAGCGCAGCCTTGACGTCCTGCCTGAGCCTCGAACGCAGCTCGGCATCAAGCGCACTAAAAGGCTCGTCCAGCAAAATAAGTGCTGGCTTGGGAGCAAGCGCTCGAGCAAGCGCGACTCGTTGCGCCTGCCCACCTGAAAGCTGGTCCACTCTGGCATTTGCAAACTCGGTGAGCTCAACCAGCTCCAACAGTTCTGCAACTCGGGCACTTTTGTCCTTGGCGCTAAGACCGGCCAGACCAAAACCGATGTTTTGGCTGACGTCTAGGTGCGGGAACAGCGCTGAGTCTTGCGGAACAATCCCAAGGTTGCGCTTTTCTGGAACCAGCACCGATGTTGAATTCGAAATCTCGGTGCCGTCTAATTCGATGGTGCCGTCGGTTGGTTTTTCGAACCCAGCGATCAAGCGCAACAGCGTGGATTTACCTGCAGCAGAAGCGCCCAGCACCGCAAACAGTTCTCGGTCATGAACCTCAAGGTCCACGCCCTGCAACACATTCAGGCCATCAAAGGTCTTGGTTACTCCGCGAAGGTTTAGTTCAGCCATTAGCTTCTAACCTCCGATAGCGCCCTGCGTGCCTGCAGGTTCAATGCCAGTGCCGGCAACCCGGCAATGATAACCAGTAACAGGGCATATGGTGCTGCCTGCGAATAGGCCAGATCTTCGGTTGCTCCCCACAATCTGGTGGCCAGGGTGTTGAGAGAGCTGGGCCTGAGCAAAAGTGTTGCTGGCAGCTCTTTTAGAACCGTCAGGCCCACCAGCGAAACCGCTGCAACTATTCCAGGAAGCGCAATTGGCAGCACGACCCTAGCCATTGATTTATTTGCGGGCACGCCCAAGGACTGCGACACCTCTTCGAGCAACACCGGCACCTGTGCAATTGGGGTGGCAAGTCCAGCCAGTGCGTTTGGCAGGAACAGAATCAAATAGGCAATTAGTAGCAGCCAGCTGGTTTGATAGATCCAAGGCGTGACATTCGCACCAAAGAAAACCAGGGCAAGCCCAACCACTATTGCTGGAACAGCATGAATAGACCAGCTGCTCCACTCAACTATCTGGCCCAACCTTGACCGGTATCGAATCGACCAAAGTGCAATCGCTGTTCCAAAGATGCCGATGCCGATGCCCGCCAACCCGGCAAGCTGCACCGACCCCCAAAGCGCATCCAGGAGCACCCCAAGATCCAAATTCGCACTGCCCTGAATGCTCCAAATAACCAGGCTGGCAATCGGCAGAGCTGTGCTGAAAATCGCAATCAACCCCAGCCAAAGCGCCGCAGGTAACCGCCAGATGCCAAGGTCCACCCGAAGTTTTTTGCCTAGCTGTTTCTTGCTGGCCACATACTCGCCACGATATTTACGCTCAAACCAAATCACCAGCAGAGTAATCAACAGCAGCACAACAGCCAGGGCAGCCGCAGAGGTTCGATCAAACGAACCGCGATAAGCGTTGTAGATCGCTCGTGTGAAGGTGTCGTATCTAAGCAGGGCAATGGCACCGAACTCTCCCAAAACATAAAGCGCGACCAACAAGCCGGATGCGGTTGCCGCGGTTCTAACCTGGGGCCAAGTTACCTTGAGAAGAACCTGCAATTTGCCGAGCCCCAGGGTCCTAGCCACCTCCTCAGAAGAGCTATCAAGTCTTGCAAGAGCCGCCGTGACCGCCAGAAACACCAGCGGACTGGTGGCAAGGGTGAGTACCAACCAAGCCGCAAAGAACCCAGACAGGCCGTTGAATATCGAGATGTAGCTAAGGGCCATCACGTAGGAGGGGATCGCCAGCGGCAAGGCCGCGCTCACGGCGAACCCGGCAGCAAAGACGACATTTGTTTTGGTTGTTAGCCAAGCCTGCGAAAAGCCAATCACCAGCGCTGATGCGGTAACCGCCAGCACCAGTAAACCGGTATTGCCCAAAAGCTCTAGGGTTCGAAATCTCAGGATTTCTGCCAGAGCTGCCTGCCACCCCTGAATCAGCCTCACTGCCAGATAGCCAATTGGGACCGTGGTCACCAGGGCAGCAAAAACTCCGAGTACTACAACTAGTGCCGGAGCCTTACGCATGATTTAGATAAGCCCTGCTGCCCTGATCAAATCTAAGGTTTGATCTAACCGGTCGAGATCATTCAGGTCGATAGCAGGTGCCGGAATCTCAGCCAATGGAGTCAGGTCGACCGGTGCGGTAACCCCGTCGATTAGCGGGTATTCGCTGGTCTGGTCAGCGAAATAGCGCTGACCAGTTTCACTGAGTAGGTACTCGACAAACTGTCTTGCCGCCTTGGAATCGGCAACGATTCCAACACCGGCTGCGTTGATTAGGTTTCCGACATCGCCCGATGCAAACTGCCCGATTTTTGAAGTTAGGTTCTCAAAGCCAACTTCTTGACCCCGCGCGAACCAGTAGTAGTGGTTGATCAAGCCAGCATCAATCGCGCCTGACTCAACAGCCTCCAAAATGGCAGAGTTTTTCTCATATAGGACGGCGTTTTCCTTCATCGCCTCAAGCCACTGCAGTGTCTTGGCATCACCCTCGATCACCTGCATCGCCGTCACAAAGGCCTGGAAAGAAGCATTTGTCGGAGCAATGCCGACTCGTCCCTTCCATTCAGGTTGGGCTAGATCGAAAACCGACTGCGGCAGTTGGCTAACCCGCTGTGGGTTGTAGTTGAGCACCCGGACCCGGCCGGAAACTCCAATCCAGCTGCCGTCGGCAGCTGAATAGCTTGCGGGAACCTTTTCCAAAATTGAATCCGGAAGTTGAATCAGAAGCCCCGCTTTACTGACTGCCCCCAGCGCTCCGGCATCCTGAGCAAAGAAAACATCAGCGGGAGAGTTTTGCCCCTCCTCTAGAAGCTGGGCTGCCAGCTCGGCGCTGCCGGCATATCGAACCTCGACTTGAATGCCAGTTTCTTCTTGGAAGCTGTCGATCAGCGGCTGCACCAGTGACTCACTGCGACCGGCGTAAACCGTAATCGAGTTCTTGTCTTCATCTAGTGGATTTGAACATGCGGTTAGCGAAAGCGCCAGGGCGCCAGCAACTATATAGCTCAGAGTTTTTTTCATTCAGTGGTTCCTATCCCTAAAACGTGCGAAGAAGTGTCTTCACTCTGAATAGGTTAGGTAACCCTAACCGCTTTGTCAATGGCTGTGTTTTTGATCAATCTCAGCAATCAATGACTCCACCAGCAAGCGGATTTCATCTCGGATTGGGCGGATAGTGTCAACGCCCTGGCCGGCGGGGTCGGTCAGTTTCCAGTCCAAGTAAATCTTGCCGGGGTAAAACGGGCAGGCATCGCCGCAACCCATGGTGATCACGTAGTCACTGGCCCTGACATCCTCGTCGGTCAGAACCTTTGGCGAGTTGCCCGAGATGTCTATGCCCTCTTCCAGCATTGCCTCGACAACCGCCGGGTTCACCTGGTCAGCCGGCATGGTTCCCGAGGACCTGACTTCGACTCGATCACCGGCAAGGTGCTGAAGGTAACCGGCTGCCATTTGGCTGCGGCCGGCGTTGTGAACGCAAACAAACATCACGGATGAGATTGGGTTAGACATTTTGTTCCTTCTTTTGTTTCAGGGCAAGCGATAGCCCGAGGGCTAGGCCAGCGCCAATTAGTTGGGCAACCATGAATCCTGCTACAGAACCAAGTTCAATTCCTGTCACCGCATCGGTGAAGGATCTTCCAAAAGTGACGGCGGGGTTTGCAAACGAAGTAGAGGAAGTAAAGATGTGTCCGGCTGCGATCCAGCAGGCAACACTTACTCCGATCAATCCCAATTTGTTGTGGTCCACAAGAAGCAGAACAATCAGCACCAGCCCAGCACTTGCAACGATCTCACCAATAAAGGTGTTGGGGCTCATGCGCTGAACAACGCCAGAAACCACTGCCTGCTGATCAAACATCAGGTTTGCCAACACCGCTCCGGAAACTGCACCGAGGAATTGGGAGACGATGTAGAAAAAGCCAACGCCAGCTGAGATCTCTTTCCGAATTCCGAATGCGAGAGTCACAATGGGGTTGAACTGCGCTCCGCTTATTGGCATCAGCAAATTGATCACAACAAATAGCACCGCCGCGACGGTCACGGCAATCACCGCTAGTCCAACGGTTTGATCTGCGCCCAGCGAGGTGACCATGTGTCCGGCTCCCACAACGGCCGCGACAATGGCGGCAGTGCCGAGGAACTCGGCTAGGTACTTCCGGAGGTTATCATCCATTGCTCAGTGACTTTCTAGGAGCTAGTATTGAAGTAGTTTATAGATGATTATCTATGTATGAGGTGAACAGAAGATGACTAAAAGCGGACTAACGCTCTCAAACTGCGCTCCCAGTTCTGCCTCGGAACCGATGGCAAGAGCAAACGCTGAAGACACCGCCAATCTGCTCAAGGCAGTTGCCGACCCAACCAGGCTCCAAATTCTTGCGATCATTGCCAGGGCCGAAAACAAGGAAAGTTGCGTTTGCGACCTGACCGAACCACTCGGACTCAGTCAGCCAACCATCAGTCACCACCTAAAAAAGCTTGCCGAAGTTGATCTGGTAGAAAAGCAACGCCGTGGCACCTGGATTTGGTACTCGCTCAACAACAAACGCTGGAACCAGATAGCAGGGCTCTTCTCTTGACCATTCAGCACACCGCTTTTGGCATTCTGACCCCGGAGCACGAGCACCCGGTTTTCAATGAACGGGCAGTTCGGGGTGCCGCAGGACTGTTTTTGATGCTTGGTGTTTCAGGCTGGATGGTTGCGGCCCTAACCGATGACTTTTCGCTGCTTCGACTATTTGGTGTCAGTTTCATGATCGACATGTTCATCAGGCTGTTCCTGGGTCAAAGATTTTCGCCGACCCTGGTAATTGCAGACTTTTTTGTCTGGAATCAGAACCCGGAGTGGGTGGATGCCAAACCAAAGCAAACCGCATGGGGCATTGGCTTTGGCATGGTGCTCTGGCCTGCTTCATGATGGGCTGGTTGCAGCTGCAGGGACCACTGGTGCTAGCACTGTGTGCGGTGTGCATGGTGTTCTTGTTTGCTGAGGCAGCTTTTGGTTTTTGTGCCGGCTGCTGGCTCCACAAGAGATTTGCAAAACAAAAGCCAGAGCTTTGCTCTGGTGGATCCTGCCAACGATAGGAAAATAATGACCACAACTGAAATCACCATCAAGGGAATGACCTGCGGTCACTGTGCCGCAAGCGTCACCAAAGAACTTGAGGCAATCACTGGCGTAACTGGCGTCCAAGTTGATCAACCGGGCGGCAAGGCCCAGGTGGAATCAACCAACGTAACCCATGAACAAATGGCCGAAGCAGTTGAAGAAGCTGGCTACGAAGCCCTGGAGTTTGCAACCTCAAATGGCTAAGCCAGACCTAGTCGAGCTCGAAATTGAGGGCATGACCTGCACCGCCTGTGCCAGGCGCGTGGAGAAAAGCCTAAACAAGCTCGACGGGGTCACCGCTTATGTTGACTTCGCAACAGAAAAGGCCCACCTTCAGCTGAGTAACCCGGTTGCACTTGATGTCCTGTCCGGCGCAGTTGTCAGCGCCGGATACCAAGTCGGCAGCGGCAAGTCAGAAACCAGCAAGCTCAAGCCAAGGCTGATAGTTGGAGCTGTTAGCGCCAGCCTCGCCGTCTTGTTTGCAATGGTGCCGGGCTTTCAATTCGAAAATAGCCAGTACTTGGTTTGGGCACTTGCCACGGCAGTTGTGGGCTACGTGGCTTGGCCCTTTCACGCGGCCGCCATCAAAAACCTGCGTCACTTCGACGCCACCATGGACACCCTGGTGTCGCTCGGTTCAACAGTTGCCTATGTCTACAGCGTCTTCCTAATTCTCGCTGGAGATCACCACACCTACTTTGAAACCGCGGCGGTTGTGCCGTCGGTTGTGCTGCTTGGTCGCTACATAGAAGTGAAGGCAAGAAAAAGCGCCACAGATTCGGTGCGCGCACTACTTAGTGCAATCCCAGACAGGGCCACGGTTGAGATTGATGGGAACCGACAAGAAATTTCAACCGCTGAGCTCAAAAAGAAGATGATTGTGCTGGTCGCAGCCGGGCAAGCAATTCCTGCCGACGGCAAGCTTTTGTCAGCGGCAGCAACTATTGACGCCTCAACGCTGACCGGCGAATCTCTGCCGCAAGAACTATCAACCGGGGACCAGGTCACCGCCGGCACCACCAACCTACAGGGCGAGATCCGGCTGGAGGTAACGGCGCCGGCTACCAGCTCCAGGCTCGCCAGAATTGCTGACATGGTCAGAGAGGCCACTGCCGAAAAGACCAAGCTGGCGTCGCTGACCGATTCAATCTCCAAAGTTTTCGTGCCACTGGTGATTCTGATTGCCGTCCTCACCTACATAATTTGGTCACTGCTTGGCGATCAGGAGACCGCTTTCCAGGCGGCAATTTCGGTGATCGTGATTGCCTGTCCTTGTGCCCTGGGCATTGCGGTGCCAATGAGCCTCGTGGTTGCAACTGGTGTTGGAACCAAGCGAGCAGTGGTGATCAGAAACCCGGATGCCCTTAGGTCGCTGGCCAGAACCAAGATGGTTTTCTTTGACAAGACCGGAACCCTGACCGATGGAAATCTTGCGATTGTCAGATCGGTGGGCTTGGGTGGCGTGAGCGCTGAGCAGATGCTTGAAAAGGCTGCGGCCGTTTCAGCCGGTAGCAGCCACCCGGTCTCAAAAGCGATTGCTGCCGTCACTAGCCAGCTAGCTGTCACCAATGTCTCCGAAACCGCCGGCCAAGGCATCTCTGGAATGGTTGAAGGCATCTCAGTGAGCGTTGAAAAGCCGGGAACATACGAAAACCAATTAGAGCTCGACCAAGCACTGGCAGCTGCTGGCCCAAACACTTTGGTGGTAGTTGCCTGGGAAGGTTGGGCCCACGGCCTAATCGAGTTATCCGATCAACTTAGGCCACATGCCAAGCAGGCTGTAGCCGATCTGCAGACAGCGGGCTTCAGTCCTGTTCTGGTTTCCGGCGATAACCCAGGCAGAGTGGCGGAGATTGCGGGGCAACTGGGAATCAAGCAGTACTTCGGTTCCATCACCCCTGAGGGCAAACTGGAGATGCTCGGTCAGCACACAGACCCGGTTGCAATGGTTGGTGATGGCATAAACGATGTTGCCGCTCTTGCCAAGGCAGAGGTTGGGATAGCGATGGGGTCAGGCGCCTATGCTGCTCAAGCAGCAAGCGCTATCACGATCCTGGACGATGACCCAAGAGCGATCCCGTTTGCTCTCAGGCTCGGCAAGAAAACCTATCGCAACATCATCGAGAACCTGGTCTGGGCCTTTGGATACAACATCGTGCTGATTCCGGTTGCAGCACTTGGATTGCTAAACCCAATGCTTGCAGGCGTGGCCATGGCTTTCTCTTCGGTTTCAGTTGTTGCCAACTCGCTTCGGCTAAAACTTGGCTCGAATTGAACTAACTGGAAAACTTGAACTGTGAAGAAAATTCTGATCCACCACGGTTGGACCAACATCAGGCCAGAGGGCCACTGGGCCAGGATTGCTGCAGCAGAGCTTAGAAGCCGTGGCAACCAGGTTTGGTATCCGCAGTTCCCGGACCCGGACACCCCCAGTGCTGAAAAATGGCAGGAGCTCATTCGCCAGGAGGCGAACATGATGGACGAGGTTGAAGGCGGCGAGAAAATCGCCATCTGCCATTCCCTTGGCACCACCAACTGGCTAATCGCCGCCATGAATGACCTATTCACCAAGCCATTTGATCGAGTGCTGCTAGTTGCTCCCCCCGACCCACAGCTCACCGACCAGGCAGAAGGAATCGAAGGAGACCCGCTGGATCTCACCAACCCAGGACTTGCAATAAGCGCACACAAGTGGGCCAAGAACCTGACGGTGATAGCCGGGGACAACGACCACTGGCTTCCACGGGGAGTTGGAATCTATGCGCCAGCGTTGAATGTTGAACCACTTATTTTTGAAGGCGCCGGGCATTTTTCTCTGGACCAGGGTTGGGGCCAATGGTCTGGGTTAACTGCCTGGATAGAAAGCGCTAACCCTCAAGACTTGATGCAGCACTAGGGTCGACCGCTGCACGCTTCCGAACTTTGTGGATGGCACTGAGCCAAACCAGCAAAGCCATAGCGCCAACGCCAAGACTGAAGGTGGTCGCAATGCCAACCTGAGGATTAGTAAGCACCAGCAGCGTAAGCAGAGTGGGCGAGAGTGCTGAAACAAGTTTGCTCAGCATCATGATGTAGCCCTGACGCTGACCAAAGCGCTCCGGTCCAAAAAACAACAGTGGTAGCGAGCCTCGAATAAACGGGTTTAGACCAACCCCAATGCCATGCAGAATCACAAACGGAATCAGTCCATTGACACCGAAGGCCCAAATCAAAAGCACTCCCAATGGGTGCGCCGCGATCGACACTGCAGCAACCCGCATTGGAGTCATAAAGGTTCCGGGAAGCAAAATCACTACCCTGGCTAGAACCTGCGATGGGCCGAGAATGGTTGCTGCCAACAGCGCAACCTGACTGCTTGCTCCGAGCTCACCCAACAAAAATGGCAGGGTGGTGTTGACCGAGGAAACAATGAAGCCCTCCAGGGCAAAAATCAAAGCAAAAATCACCAGCAACAGATCAAACCGGAATCGGTTTTTTATGACCTTTCGAATGGCCCCGGTGGTGTCAGGGACTTCCTTGCGGGCAACTTTTGGAATGCTGAGGTTAAGCGGAAGTCCTATCACTAGGTGCATCAGTGCCCAAAAAAACACCGCCTGTTGCCAGCCAATTGTTTGCTCCAGGTAGCTGGTCAGTGGCCACGAGATAGTTGAGGAGAACCCGGCAAAAACCGTGATCCCTGCGATCACCCTGTTGGATTTTTCCCCGAAGAAGGACACCGCTGTTGCAAATGCAGAGTCGTAATTACCCATCGACCCGCCGACTCCTATAAGCAGCCAGGCTCCGACCAACATGGTTTGGTTTGTGCTCACTGAGAGTAGTAGTAGCCCTATGGCAAAGGCAGCGCTACCAATGGGTAAAACAGCCCGGCCACCAAGCCGGTCAATTGCCCTGCCTACCTGAGGTCCAAGCAGGCCGGAAACCAAAAGTGAGAGCGTGAAGGCCCAGAAGAAATCTGCGGTTTCAATCCCCAAAGACCTTGAGATTGGCACCGCCAAAATCGCGGGCAAATAGAAGGAGGATCCCCAGCCAATAATTTGGCCAACACCTAAGCGAATGGTTATCGAGCGGCCGCTTGTCAATTGGTGCCTTCTATTGGGTTGGGGCTTTAGTTTATTGCCTCGGCTGGTCTACGCTGTCTAGATGTTCTCTGTGAAGAGTTACCTCACCGGCGTCATGCACCCAGAAGGGTTCCACGGCCAAACCAAGACCAAAAACTACTTTGAGGGCTGGTACTTCAAGTTTGTCTCAGACGACCTCAAACAAAAGTGGGCAGTCATTCCAGGCGTGTTTTTGGGGCTGCAGGGAAGCGACACTCACGAAGCATTCGTGCAGGTACTAAACGGCACGACCGGCGAAAGCTATTACGTCACCTACCCCATCGAGGAGTTTGAGGCTGCCGCCGACAAATTCGAGGTTCGGGTCGGCCCCAACCGTTTTTCTGCCCAGGGGGCAGTGCTTGATGTTGGGCCGCTCAAGGGTGAAATCAAAATTGAGTCTGAGCTAGTTCCCTGGCCGGTGAAGCTCTCCAGCCCCGGCATCATGGGTTGGTACGGCATGGTTCCAATGATGGAGTGCTTCCACGGGCTGGTTTCTTTCAACCACAAGGTCTCGGCCAAACTCGAAGTTGATGGCAAACCTGCTGCCTTTAGTGGCAAGGGCTACATCGAAAAGGACTGGGGCAAAAACTTCCCCAGCGGCTATATATGGCTTCACTCAAACCATCTTGAAAATGACCCGGAAGCATCGCTGGTTGCCTCGGCTGCAATCATTCCGTGGTTGAACAGCTCGTTCCGAGGCTTCATCATGGGCTTTCATCACTCCGGCAAACTTCACGCTTGGACCACCTATAACAAATCCAAAGAGCTGGACCTCAAGATGGACGACACTCATGTCCATTGGTCGGTGACCGGCGAGGCCGGAACATTAACCATCTCGGCACTTCGCGCTAGAGGTGGACTCCTGCACGCGCCGCTTCGGACCGCAATGCACCAAAGGGTTGAAGAAACCATGGACAGCGTTTTCGAGGTAAAGCACGAAAAAGACGGCGTGATTCTAAAACAGGGAACAATGAAGGCTGCCGCAATGGAGGTCTTTGGAGACATCGAGAGGCTGCTTTCCATAAATGGCAAATAACAATAAGACCGCGCTTATCACCGGTGCCAGCTCAGGTCTGGGGCTAAATGCCAGCAGGGCGCTTGCAGCCAAGGGCTACAACCTGATCATGGCCTCAAGAGGTGAGGCAAAGCTTGAAAAAGCGAGCGCCGAAATCAAGGCTCAATACCCGGATGTTCAAATCAGCCAGGCGGTGCTGGATGTCTCAAATTTTGATCAGGTTCGCGACTTTGCAAAAACCACCCAGCAGCCAATCGATGTTCTTATGAACAACGCGGGCGTGATGGGTCCAGATTTCAGTCTTTCGGTTGAGGGCATTGAGTCACAGATGGCCATCAATCACCTAGGGCACTTCCTGCTCACCTCATTGCTCTGGGAAAACCTGGAACAAGCGGCTAACCCGAGAGTTATTTCACTCTCCAGCACCGTGCATCGTCGGGGCAAACTAGAAACTGCAAGCGTTTCAGAGATCACCGGTTCCGACAGGGCTAGCTATGACCGCTGGCAGCGCTATGCAGACACCAAGCTTGCTTGCCTGCTGTTCGCCAGAGAGCTTGACATCAGGGCAAAGCAAGCCAAGAGCAAAGTGATTTCTATTGCCGCTCACCCGGGCTGGGCAATAACCGGCCTGCAGGATAACTTTCCGCATCGCCTCGACAGGTTCGCGCAAACCGCAGCTCAAGGAGCACAGTCACAAATCGATGCCGCCATCAACCCGCTGCTGACAGGTGGCGAATTCGTAGGGCCAAGCCTGGAGCTCTGGGGCAAGCCAAAGCTGATCAAGGGCACCAACCGATCTAGAGACCTTAGGCTGATGGGTCGACTTTGGACCACCAGCGAGGAACTAACAGGTTCAAAATTCGAGCTGTAGCAGGTAGGCTCATCTGGTTACCAAGGAGCAATTTTGCCAATTATTGACCCCGAAGCCATCGTCGGCTCCCGGATTACTAACCAGAGCCTGAGCCGCTGGCTGCACTCATTGCCAGGCGTTGACAAGGTCGGCCTCGAAGCAAGAGCCGCCGCGCTTTCTACTAGGTCTATCAAGACCACCTCCAAGGCCTGGGCCCTGGACATGGCGATCAGCATGATGGACCTGACCACGCTTGAGGGCGCTGACACCAAAGAACGCGTTCGCAGTCTTTGCCTAAAGGCACTAACCCCAGACCCTGACGATTTAACAACTCCGCAGCCTGCAGCAATCTGTGTCTATGGCGACATGGTAAAGCACGCCAAAGAGGCACTGGGCAAGAGCAAGATTCAGGTCGCAGCAGTTGCCACCGCTTTCCCTTCCGGCAGAGCGAGCCTTGCAGTAAAGCTTTTGGACACCAAAGACGCGGTCAATGCTGGCGCCGATGAAATCGACATGGTGATTGACCGCGGTGCTTTCCTGTCAGGCCAGTACCTAGAGGTTTATAAGTTGATCCAGGCCGTGAAGAAAGCCTGCGAGAGAAAAGACGGAAGCCATGCTCACCTAAAGGTGATCTTGGAAACCGGCGAGCTAGAAACCTACGACAACATTCGAAGGGCTAGCTACCTTGCGATGCTTGCAGGAGCTGACTTTATTAAGACCTCGACTGGCAAGGTGAGCGTGAACGCGACCCTACCCACAACCCTGTTGATGCTAGAGGCCGTTCGTGACTGGTATGACGAAACCAAGATTCAGATTGGCGTGAAGCCAGCCGGTGGAATCAGGACCTCCAAGGATGCAATCAAGTACCTGGTGGTTGTCAAAGAGATCGCTGGCGAAAAGTGGCTAACACCCAAGTACTTCAGGTTTGGAGCATCCAGCCTGCTAAACGATGTTTTGATGCAGCGTCAAAAACTTTCAACCGGTCACTACTCAGGTCGTGACTACGTGAGCGTGGACTAGGAGAATGATGTTCGAATATGCACCGGCACCAGAGTCAAAAGATCTGGTGAACTTCCAAGACTCCTATGGCCACTTCATTGGTGGCAAGTTCACCAAGCCAAGCGCGACCTACCAAACCATCAACCCTGCCACCGAACAGGACCTGGCTGGTATCAGCCACGGAACTGCTAAGGACGTTGACGCGGCGGTCAAGGCTGCCAGAAATGCCTATGAGAAAACCTGGAGCAAGCTAGATGGCGCCACCCGTGGCAAGTACCTCTACCGCATTGCCAGGATCATTCAGGAGCGCTCCCGCGAGCTAGCGGTAGCCGAGACCCTGAACAACGGAAAGCCAATCAAAGAAACCAGAGACGTGGACATTCCGCTGGTTGCCTCCTGGTTCTTCTACTACGCAGGCTGGGCCGACAAGCTCGACTACGCCGGACTTGGACCAAACCCTGCCGCTCATGGTGTTGCCGCTCAGATTGTTCCGTGGAACTTCCCGCTAATGATGCTTGCCTGGAAGATCGCTCCAGCGCTTGCTGCAGGAAACACCGTGGTTCTAAAGCCTGCCGAGACAACTCCGCTGACAGCCCTGCTGTTTGCGGAGATCTGCCAGCAGGCGGAATTGCCAGACGGTGTTGTAAACATCGTCACCGGCTTCGGCGACACCGGCGCAATGCTGGTTGACCACAAGGATGTAAACAAGGTTGCCTTCACCGGCTCAACCGATGTCGGCAGACTGATTGCCAAGCAGATTGCCGGCACCAACAAGAAGGCAACACTAGAACTTGGTGGCAAGGCCGCCAACATCGTTTTTGAAGACGCCGCACTTGACCAAGCAGTTGAGGGAATCGTGAACGGAATCTTCTTCAACCAGGGCCACGTTTGCTGCGCAGGATCCAGGCTGCTAGTTCAGGAATCGGTTCAGGACGTGCTGCTCAAGAAACTAAAGCGTCGCATGGAGACGATTCGACTGGGTGATCCAATGGACAAGAACACCGACATTGGTGCCATCAACTCCAAAGCTCAGCTGACCAAGATTGAAAAGCTTGTGAAACAGGGCGTGAAGGAAGGCGGCGAGCGCTGGGCGCCCAACTGCCCAATGCCTAAAAACGGCTTCTGGTTCGCACCAACCCTGATCACCGGGGTTTCTCCGGCCAACACGGTTGCAAGAGAAGAGATCTTTGGACCGGTGCTTTCGGTCATGACCTTCAGGACTCCTGCTGAGGCGGTTGCCAAGGCCAACAACTCTCCATATGGACTCAGTGCTGGCATTTGGACCGAGAAGGGTTCCAGAATTCTAAAGCTTGCAGACCAGCTCAACGCTGGCGTTGTTTGGGCAAACACCTACAACCAGTTTGACCCGGCTAGCCCATTTGGTGGCTTCAAGGAATCTGGCTACGGCCGCGAAGGTGGCAGGCACGGATTGCTCAGCTACCTGAAGGGAGCAAACTAATGCGTTTAGAAGTAAAGAAGACCTACAAGCTCTTCATTGGCGGCAAGTTTCCTCGTTCCGAGTCTGGCCGCGTATACAAGGTCAATGACCACAAGGGTGAGTTCCTGGCAAACGTAGCCAAGGCCTCCAGAAAAGACTCGCGCGATGCTGTGGTTGCAGCTCGAGCTGCTCAATCCGGTTGGGCCGGAGCAACCGCCTATAACCGCGGTCAGATCTTGTACCGCATTGCCGAGATGCTCGAAGGCAGGCGTGAACAGTTTGTCGAAGAGATCAGAGCACTGACCGGCAAGACCGACAAGCAAGCCAACCTAGAGGTTGATCAGGCGATTGACTCATTTGTCTGGCATGCCGGATGGACCGACAAGATCGAGTCGGTTGCCGGAAACATGAACCCGGTTGCCGGCCCGTTTTTCAACATCTCAACCAACCAGCCAACCGGCGTCGTTGCGGCCTTTGCTCCGCAAGAGTCCGCTCTAGTTGGCTTGGTGAACACAATTGCCCCAGCAATCGTTTCTGGAAACAGCATCGTTGTTGTCAGCTCCGAACAGCTCCCACTGCCTGCAAGCACCTTTGCTGAGGTGCTGGAAACCTCTGACCTGCCAGGTGGTGTTGTGAACATCCTGACTGGCAATGCTGCCGAGCTTGGCAGTTGGCTGGCTTCTCACCTCGATGTCAACGCAGTTGACCTTGAGGGAACCTCGAATGCTGCGGAGCTAGAGATGCTCGCTGCGGAGAACCTAAAGCGAGTAATCAGGCCGGGAAGCTATTCCAGGCAGAGTGCCACTGGATCTTTGCAGCACATTCTGGACTTTATGGAGCTAAAAACCGTTTGGCACCCAAAGGGCCATTAGTTCTCTGATTTGATGTTTGGCTGCCCGCCAATGAACTTTGTTGCCTGGGCTGCAAACTCGCAAGCTCGACTGGTCACCTCAATCAAGGACCCTTGCCCGTCCAAGAGCTCACGCATGAACATTGCCGCGAAGGCATCGCCAGCACCGGTGGGATCAACGCTTTGGGTTTTGACACCCGGAACCTGCTCCGCGGTAGTCGGGTTTCTGACGAAAGCTCCTGCTGGACCCATGGTCAAAACCACCAGTGGAAACTTTCGACTGAGCAGGTCCGCAGCAAGCTGCGGTGCTGACTCGCCCGTGAGCACCTCGGCTTCTTCCTGGTTTGGAAAAATAACGTCGGTCCCAGCGATTGCATCGAGGAATTCTTGCGCACCGTAGTCGCGAATGAAGCCAGAACTGCCCGGATCACAGACCACCAACATGCCGTGCTGTTGCGCCATATCAATTAGCTTCTGGGTGGCATCCGGGCCGATCGACAAAACCGTGTAGCCAGAGATGTAGAGAAAGTCCCCAAAGAGATCAACCGGAAGCATCGAGACCTCGAGGTTTTTGTTGGCTCCACGCTCGGTGTAAAAAGTCCTGTTCTCACCCTCAACTAAAACTGCGATTGTTCCGGTGGGAAGTTCCGAGTCCTCTTGGAGGTGCGCACTAACGCCCTTGGCTAGAAACTCTGCCGACAGCTTGGCCCTGTCGCCTGCACCAACCCTTGCAATCAGGTGGGTTTCCACCTCCAAAGACCCAAGCCAAACAGCGAAATTTGAAGCCGAACCCCCGGTGCTGAGAGTCAAGGTTGCAGGGTTATCGGTGTTGAGCTCAGTTGTGCTGTTTGGATGAATCAGGATGTCCTGAATAACATCCCCAACAACTAACGCTTTTATGAGGTCCTCCTGGCTGAAATGGCCTTTGATATTTCACCGGCTACTGCGATGTTATTGCGCACCAGTGACAGATTCACTTCCAAGGAGCGCCCTTCAGACGCACCAACAATGAATTCAAGCAGGAACGGGGTCACGGCTTTACCTCTAACGCCGGCTTGCTCGGCGGCGGCAAATGCTTTTTCAAGAACCTGATCGTGCTCTGGCTTTGCCCAGGCCTGGTTTGTTGGCACCGGGTTTGCAACCAGCAGCGCCGCTTTGGATTCAAGATCCAGGCTGCTGGCAACAATCTCCGCTACCTCGGCTGCTGATTGAACGCTCCAGTCAAGCTCAAAATCGCTTTCTGGAAGCCAGAAACTCGGAAACACTTTGGTGCCATAACCAACCACCGGAACGCTCAATGTCTCTAGCCGCTCCAAAGTTGCACCGATGTCTAGAACTGACTTGACTCCAGCACTGACAACCACAACCGGACTGGTAGCCAAGGTTGTGAGGTCGGCTGACTCATCGAAACTGGTGTTGGCTCCCCTGTGGACTCCTCCGAGGCCGCCGGTTGCAAACACCTGGATCCCTGCCTTGGCCGCTAGGTGAGCGGTTGCTGCAACCGTGGTCGCGCCATTTATTTTCTTTGCGGCAATAATCGGCAGGTCCCTCACCGATGACTTCGCGGTTCCAGGCTGTGCGATTTGCTCTAGCTCCTGTGAGCTCAAGCCAATAGTTGGAACCCCGGACACAATTCCAATGGTTGCCGGAACAACACCGGCATCAATAAGTAGCTGCTCGAACTCCCTGGCCGCTACCAGGTTTTGAGGGTGAGGCAGGCCATGGGAAATAATTGTCGACTCAAGTGCGACGACGGGTTTGCCCTCGGCAATTGCCTGCTGAACTTCTTTGCTTATTTTCATAATTCTCTCCGGTCAGCTAAAGGCTAGCTCAGTGACGAACGCGGTAGATTATTTTTTGGCAGAGAGCGAAATAATGAAAAAACCCTGGTTGCTGACCACGAAAGGTCAACGAGCTTCGCTCGCAATCAGTTACCTGCTCTCGGTTGCTCTTTTAGTTGCCCTATGGGGCTTCGCAGCTGGCACAGCCAGCAGGGATTTATCAACCCAGCAGCTTGACCCCAAGCAAATCGATTATTGCAACATCGAAGACTGTCCGCCTATTGAAAAACTGGCTGGGCTGGAGTTGGTTCTAAATCCTGCGCCATTGCTAGTTTCTGAGGGCAAGTGGTTCACCACGATCGAGCTAAAGTTTGTGAATCACGGAAGGCTTCATGGCACCAGAGAGCTAAGACTCGTGGTGAGGTCCGAGGCCGGGAAAATCGTGGAGATGGCCAAACAGATTGTTGAGTTTAAAGACAAGGGCCCATTGATTGTCGACTTCACGTTTACGGGCTCAGCCGACGAGCTTGCTAGCAGCTCGATTCAGCTCGGTTACTAGAAAGCTTGCGTTATCAAACTGTTACCTTTTTCAGGATTCTCTCAGACTTCTTGCTGTTCTACTTAGGTGTGAAGTGCGCGACGAAGGGCAGTTTCGCCGGGAAAATCAGTTTCTTCCCCGACGGATTTTCTTTGCCGCAATCTTTTCTAAAAGAAAATCGAAAGGAAACTAACAAATGAGTGCAGAAGGTTACAACCTCCTCTACAACATGTTCTCGCTTGGAATTGCGAGCATGCTATTTACAACCATCTTCTTGTTCGTAGCACGTGAGAGGGTATTGCCTCGTTACCGTATGGCCGTTATGGTCTCGGCAACAGTTACAGGAATCGCCGCTTACCACTACTTCAGAATGTTCGACAGCTTCAACGAGGCTTTCGGACCACACGCAGTTGAGGGTGCCGTCTACAACGTCGGTTACCGCTACGTGGACTGGTTCCTAACAGTGCCACTTCTTCTAGTTGAGACCGTTGCGGTTCTAGCACTTGCTAAGGCAGTGCAGACTTCAATGCTTACAAGGTTGGTTCCAGCAGCCGCCTTGATGATTGGTCTTGGTTACCCAGGTGACGCACAGCTAAACCTTCTTTACGACGGTGACGCATCACTATGGGGCCTACTATCAACCATCCCATTCCTATACATCTTGTACGTACTATTCGTTGAGCTTGGCAAGTCGCTAGACCGCCAGCCAGCAGGTGTTGTCAAGAAGATCAAGGAACTGCGCCTGTTGCTTCTAGCAACATGGGGTGTTTACCCAATCGCCTTCATCGCAGCAATGAACGCATCTGGCTTCGACGAGAGTTCATTCGTACTCCGTGAGGTTGGTTACACCATTGCTGACATCCTGGCTAAGTGTCTATTCGGCCTAATGATCTTCACCATCGCTCGCATCAAGAGCGCTGAGGAAGACGCCACATTCGCTAAGAGCGAGTACAAGGACGCCTAAGCAACCAAATTGCTAACCGCGAAGGCGCCAGAACGAGTAAAAGTTCTGGCGCCTTTGCCATCACCACAATCGACTTCAAAGGAGTAGCCGTGTTACGTAAAATCGACTGGGACTTGATTCAAGTAATCGCACTGGTTTCAACACTGCCAGTGATGCTGATAATCGGAGCGCTACTGCCAAGCTTCTTCGCCAACTACAGCTAATCTAGCGAGGTGAACAAAGACACCAGCGGCACGCAATTTAGTGAGTTTCTAGCATCCCGGCGCACCACCAGGGACTTCCTCACGACCCCGGTTCCAGAAGAGCTCATCGACCAACTTCTTACCGATGCTATGACTGCCCCGTCCTGGTCAAACACCAGACCATACTTAGTGGGCATTGCCTCAGGTGAGCCCAGAGATCGCATTTCCAAGGAGTTCCTTAGCCGATGGGACGCAGCTTCCGCAGCTCTAAAGCCTGGAATCATGGGGAAACTGAAGCTCTTCATCACCCGCTACGGCCTTCCCAAGAGCGACTACAAAGTCTTTCGTCCCTACCCAAACGACCTAAAGCCCAGGCAGCAAAAAGTCGGTGCTGAACTCTATGGCTTCCTAGAGATACCAAGGGATGACAAACAAAAGCGCCAGGCCCAGTGGGGTAGAAACTACGAGTTTTTTGGTGCACCTGTTTCACTTTTCATTTTCACTCACTCCGGCCTCGGAGAATATTCGGTGTCTGATGCCGGTCTGTTCATGCAGAACCTGATGCTCTCAGCTCATGCCCATGGGCTTGGGAGCTGCGCTCAGGGCGCCTCGGCACTCTGGTCTGAACCGGTAAGAGCCGAGTTCAAAGTTCCAAAGGAATACAAGCTTTTGTGTGGCATAGCAATTGGCTATCAGTCTGACGCCAAGGTGAATAGCTTCCAGGCTGACCGCCTGCCAATCTCGGAGATAAAGCTAGCGACCAATGATTGATCTGACGAGCCCCAGTTTTATTGCTGACCCCTACCCCGCCCTGGCACAGTTGAGGAAAGAGGGAAAGCCGGTTTGGCACGAGCCAACCGGAATGTTCTTGGCCGCGGGCTACAAGGATGCCAACCAGGTACTTAGGAACAGAGACCTCGGTCGAATCTTCACCCCGAAGGAACCTTCCGACCAGTGGGAGGCATTCAACTGGCTGCACTCCGATTCGATCCTCGACTCCGAACCGCCTAAGCACACCAGGCTGCGGTCACTGGTTATGAAGGCCTTCAACCCCAAAATGATTGAGGCGCTGCGCCCCGAGATCGAGCGGATTACCGACGAGCTCCTGGCAAATGCCGAACAGGTTCTTTCTGAGACAGGCGAGTTTGACCTGATTGCTGACTTTGCCGAGCCACTGCCGGTGAAAGTAATCGCACACCTGCTGGGCTTCCCCGACAAGGACGAGCACCTGCTTAGACCCTGGTCCCAGGCGATTGTGAAGATGTACGAGGTGAGCCCGTCTGAGGCCGACAAGGATGCCGCCAAGCTCGCCGGCGAGGAATTCGCCTCTTACGTTCACGAACTCATGCTGGAGCGGAAGCAAAACCCCGGCACCGACTTGATTAGCGACCTGGCTGCCGTGGAGGAGGCGGGCGAGAAACTCAATGCCCACGAACTCATTGCAACCTGCGTGCTACTACTAAACGCCGGTCACGAGGCATCGGTCAATGGTTTTGGAAACGGCATGGTGGCAACGCTTCAGAACCCGGAGCAGCTGGCAAAACTCAAGGCGGACCCATTTGGAATTGCAGAGACTGCAGTTGATGAGTTCATTAGATTCGATGCTCCACTGCACCTATTTGAACGAACTGCCACAACCGACACCGAGGTAGGAGGGGTCGCTATTAGTCAAGGCCAAAAAGTTGCATCGCTGCTGGGCAGCGCGAACCGCGATTCGGCAATCTTTGAAAACCCTGACCAGTTGGATCTGACACGTTCTCCAAACCCTCACATTGGTTTTGGTGCGGGAATTCACTTCTGTATTGGAGCCCCTTTGGCGAGGCTGGAGATGGCCATCTCACTGCCGGCGTTGATGAGCAAGTTTCCAAACCTAAGCCTGGCCAAAGACCCTGTTCGAAGGCCTAGCTTCGTGCTGAGGGGTTATGAGCAAGTGCTCGTGAACGCAGGTCAGTAAGGGCCCCAGCAACGATAACCCGGTTACTTTGACCACTCCAGCGCCAGCTGGAGCCAATTGCCAGGGACGCGATCAGAAACGCCTATCGCCACGAAAGTGCTGACGCGATTCGGCTGATGCTGCCGCATGACAAGACCGCCACATTCCAAGACAAGGAAATCGGTGTTCGAAAGGGTGCCGCGGGACTTGGAACCGAGCGCTATGCGCTTGCAAAGAGGTGAAGCTTGGAAACTTCGCCGACCGGAGGGGCAACGTTGAGGCTTAGCCTCTAACCCTTTGTTGCACCTAGCGTCAGACCAGAAACGAATTGCTTCCGCAGCACGAAGAACACAACCAAAGTTGGGATCGCAGCAATCATTGCTCCGGCAGCCAGCAGGTTGTAGTCAGTGACAAACTCACCCTGGAGTCTTCCAAGAGCCGATGTGATCGGCCGTTTCGAGTCTGTGGACATCAACACCAGTGCCCAGAAGAAGTCGTTGTAGATCCAGGTGGTCATAAGAACGCCAAGCGATGCAAGTGGTGGTCTAAGAAGTGGCAGCATCACCCGGAAGTAGTGTGTGAACACTGAAGCTCCGTCAACCAATGCAGACTCGGAAATCTCCTTTGGAATGGTCTTCATATATGAACTCAATACGAAGGTTGCAAATCCCATTTGGAAGGCAACGTGGATCAGGATCACACCAAGTGGTGAGTCATACAAGAACCTACGGTCACCAACGGCATCACCGATTGCCAAATACATCTTGAACACTGGGATGAACACCAGTTGCGGTGGCAAAAGGTTTCCTGCCGTAAATAGCAATAGCAGCGCCACATTGGCCTTAAACGAATACCTAGTGACGACGAAGGCCATCAGTGATCCCAGCAGCAGGATCAGGAACACTGCAGGCAAGGTGATCAGCACCGTGTTGGTGAAGTATGTTGGCAACTCCATGCGACTGATGGCGTTGACGTAGTTGTCTAGGTTTAGTTCCTTAGGGAAAGACAGCACACCACCGGCGCGGATCTCCTTATAGGGACGCAGCGAGGAGTAGAAGGTCCAAGCGATTGGGAAAAGCCAAGCGATTGCAAAGACGCCGATAAAGATGGTGATGATGCGGTCTTTAACCTTCTGAGCATCTTTGTGGCGCTTCAGACGCAGGTCCTCTTTGTTTACATTCACTTCGTTCACACTCACTTCATGTCCTCCTTGAACTGCTGGCGGAGGTAGGTAATGATCGGAACGATCGATAGCAAGAACAAGATAACTGCGTAGGCGGCACCCTTCATCGAGGCGCCCTCACCGGCGATGTTCTGGAACACCAGCACACCAAGAATCGGCAGACCACCGGATGATCCGTAGATGATGTAGATCATGTCGAAAGCTCTTAGTGACTCAATGATGGTGATCACAATCACGATGATGTTCACCGGGGCCATCGCCGGGAATACAACCTTGCGGAAGGTCTGCCACTCGGTAGCGCCATCAATCGATGCAGCCTCGCGCAGGGTTGCGTCAACTGCCTTTAGGCCAGCTAAATACAACAGCATGATGTAGCCGATGTGACGCCAGGACGCCATGGTCAAAATCACCCAGATGTTGTACCGGTCATCACCAAAGAACGAAACCGCTTCACTGATTTCCAGTCCAAGAACACCGTTCACGAAGCCGTCCGGGCGAAGCAGGAAGTTCCAGATGATTCCAATCACAGCCAGCGACAAAACTACCGGTAGGTAGTAGGCGGCCTGATAAAACTTTGAGCCGCGAATCTCTCTATCAATTTGATAGGCAAGCAGGATTCCAAGCGGTGTTGCTATCGCTCCAAACCAAACCAACCAAATGACGTTGACTCGGAGCGCATCCCAGAAGATGGGGGTGTTGAAAAAGATGTTTTCGTAGTTGGCAAGCCCGGCCCATTGGATGTCTCCAATGTGAATACCGGTCCAATACGTAAAGGAAAGATAAATGGTTGCAACTGCCGGAAACCAGACCAGTGCAACGTGCAAGAAGGTTGGGACCCCAATGAAGACCCCGAGGGTGAAGCGATCTCTTTTTGAGAAGGTACGACGGCGGTTGGCTTTCTTGGCCTTAGCCTGCGGTTTCTCAACCGCCGTCGTACTACTCATAATTTACTTAGTCAGCTTCTCTTTACAGAGGAGCTAGAGCGTCCCACTGGCTCTGTAGTGACTCAAGGATTGAGTCAGTTGAGCTTGGGTCCTTGAACCAGCTCTGGAATGCTGGGCCAACTACTGGGCCAGCAAAGTCAGGGCGGGTGTCGCGGTCTAGGAACTGAGTGATGTACTTCGCCTCTCCCATAACAGCCTGCTGCTGCTTCTGGAATGGGTCGTACGCTGAAGTGTCCTGCAGGTTGTTCGCGCTTGTTAGCGGAACTCCTGTTGCAAGCTGAGCTTCAACACCCTCGATTGACGCTGCGAACTGGACGAAGTCCTTGCCGCCGCCTGGGTTTCCACCGTTCTTTGCCACAGCGATACCGTCCAGTGGTGCGTCAATGGTGTCGCGACCGTTGTCTGGGTTGATCTCTGGGAAAGGAATGATCCATAGGTCGTCGTAGTCTTCCTGGCTCTGCTCTAGGAAGTTTCCACCAAACCATGAACCGTTCATGAAGAATCCGGCCTGCTTCTGCAATAGCAGCTGCATTGCGCCGTCCCACTCAAGGTCTAGAACGTTGGTGTTCTGGTATGGAAGTAGCATCTCCCAGTGACGGAAGACTTCCTTCACCTTGTCATCGGTCCACTTCTCGCGACCTGCAAGTAGGTCAACGTGGAAGTTGTAACCGTTGATGCGGGCGTTCAGAATGTCGAAGGTTCCCATGGCTTCCCAGCCGCCCTTGTCAGCTGCGGCTAGTGGAACAAGTCCCTGTGCCTTTAGCTCCTTGAGCGCTGCCATGAAGTCATCCCAGTTGTAGATGTCATCTGGGCTCATTCCGATCTCAGCCATCATTGACTTACGGAAGTGAAGGCCCCATGGGTACCAGCTCTGTGGCAAGAAGTACTGCTTGCCGTCTGCACCGGTTGAAGCAATCTTGTAGCTGTCTGAGAACTGGTCTCCGATTTCGTCCCAAACACTTGAGACGTCCTCTAGTAGACCCTGGTCTGCGAAGAACTGCATGCGGTATCCAGCCATCCACTGGAAAGCGTCGTCCGGAGTTCCCTGAAGGTACTGGCTCAGGTTGTTCTGGAACGCGTTTGACTCAGTGAAGTTTGGTGTTACTTCAATGCCTGTCTTTGCGGTGTAAGCGTCAACAATTGCTTGTGCCTGCTTCACTGGTGACTCGTCAACAGTTCTAACACCGAATGAAACTGGGCCAGAATCTGATGAGCAACCCGCCAACATCGTGGCGCCCGCAATACCTAAACCACCGGCTGCTGCACCCTTTAGAAGAAGACGACGGTCAACTTCGTGACCGGTAATTTTGTTCAACATTGAACCTCCTATTTGGAATCTATGGCTACAGAATAGCCAGCGATATACCTGTTTAGGTTCATATTTGATAACAAAATAGTCACAAACGAACATTTTTGAACATTCACGAACATAAGCGAAGTTCTTGCAGGTTACCCAGCGACCCGTGAGGCCAGTAAATTACTGGGCTTCAAGCAGCTTTCGAACCCTTGGCACAACCTCGGTTGCGTAGAGTTCGATTGATTTCACAAGCTTTGAGTGAGGCAGTGGTCCCATGTCGTACTTCAGGTCAAAGCGGTTAGCTCCAACTGAACTTAGCGCATAGGCGATTTTGTTGGCCACGGTTTCTGGTGACCCGACATACATCGACCCGTGGTTTACCTCGGTTAGGAAGTGCTCCTTGGTAGTTGGCGCCCAGCCACGCTCCTTGCCAATCTTGCCGAAGGAAGCCTCGTATCCCGGCCAAGCCTCGTCGATGGCCTGCTCATCGGTTTCTGCAATGTGGCCCGGTGAATGAATAGAAACTGGCAACTGATCCACCGCAAGTTTTGCCAAGGACTCTCGGTAGAGCCTTGCGAAAGGCTCAAACCTGGCTGGGTCACCGCCAATGATTGCAAGTGCCATTGGAATCTCCAGCCTGGCTGCCCGAATCACTGACTCTGGCGATCCACCAACCCCAACTCGAAGCGGGATTTTTCCGCCTTCAGTCTTTGGGTAAACCTGTTGGTTTATAAGCCCAGCCCGCATGGTTCCGGACCAGGTGACCGGACCCTCTTTTAGCAGTTCAACCAGCAACTCCAGCTTTTGCTCAAACAGTTCGTTGTAATCGGACAGCTCGTAACCAAATAGCGGAAAGCTCTCAATAAACGAACCACGCCCCGCTGTGATCTGAACCCGACCATTCGATAGGGCGTCAATTGTTGCAAAGCGCTGGTAGACCCGAACTGGGTCCTCGCTGGACAAAACCGTCACGCCGGTTCCCAGGGTGATGTTGCTGGTGGTTGTGGCAAGACCAGCCAAAATTGTGTCGGGGGCGGTAACCGCAAAATCATCACGGTGGTGCTCACCGATGTTGAAGTTATTCAGCCCAAGCCGATCAGCCAGTTGACCCTGAGCCAGAACGTCTCGAATTACTTGAGCCGCAGATTGAGGCTTCCCGCTGTCATCGAGTGACATGTTGCCAAAGGTGTCTAGCCCAAAGTAGAAGTCAGTCATTCCACTAGTCTAGGGGGTCTTGATAAATAGTCAAACCTAGTCGGCAGCGGCCAACTGCCCGCAGGCACCATCGATTTCCTTGCCGCGAGTGTCACGTAGGGTGGTTGGAATACCCAGTGACTCGAGGGTGTCGATGAAGGCATCGGTTTGCTCGGGAGTGGATGCTGTCCAAACCGAACCAGGGGTTGGGTTTAGCGGAATCGGATTCACGTGAACCCAACCCTTGCCGAAATCATTTAGCTTTTCAGCCAGCAGTTCTGCTCGCCAAACATGGTCGTTCATGTCCTTGATCAGCGCATACTCAATAGAAACTCGGCGGCCGGTCTTTTCGTAATACTCGTAGGCCGCAGAAAGAGCCTCATCGACCTTCCACTTGTCATTGACTGGAATCAGGTCATCACGAAGCTTGTCGTCTGGGGCGTGAAGCGAAAGCGCAAATGTCAACGGCAGATCTTCATCGGCCAGCTTCTTGATGCCAGGAACCAAACCAACAGTTGACACCGTGATGTTCCTGGCGCTCATGCCAAGACCGTTTGGTTGTGGTTCAACCATTGTTCTAATTGCACTCATTAGTTTGTTGTAGTTGGCAAGCGGTTCACCCATGCCCATGAAGACAATGTTGTTAACGCGTTCATCATCGTGCCGCGCCTTGCCAAGGCCGCCCTCGGCTATCACCTTGTTGGCACGCACGATCTGGTCAACAATCTCACCAGCCGACATGTTTCTGGTTAGCCCTGCTTGCCCAGTTGCACAAAACGGACAGTTCATTCCGCAGCCCGCCTGCGAAGAAATGCAGAGCGTGATCCGGTTTGAATACCGCATCAAAACTGATTCAACCAAAGCACCGTCAAATAGTCGCCACAAAAATTTGATGGTCTTGCCATCATCAGTCTTGAGCCTTTTGACCTCGGTCAAAAGAGTCGGTAGCGCTTTCTGCACTAGCTCTTCGCGACCTTCCTTAGGAAGGTCAGTCATGTCAGCTGGGTCAGATGTGTAGTGGGTGAAGTAGTGGGTTGCTAATTGCTTTGCCCGAAAACCTGGAATGCCAAGGCCCTTGATGGTCTCGGCTCTATCTGCTGGGTCGATGTCAACCAGGTGCTGCGGTGGCTTGCCACGCTTAGGCTCGGCAAACTGCAACAGTGGTTTGCCGGACTCATCCTTTTTCTGCGTCCACCCTTCGGTTCTGGGTGTGACTTGGCGGTTAGACATCTGACTCCTTAGACAGCCCCAAGTCTACGTTGTGGCATCCAAGACCCAATCGAATCTCTGAGCCAGGATCTTCCTGTCAGAAGTTATAAGGATCAAGTTGTTTGCGGCGGCTGTAGCCATGATCTGTCGATCCATTGGATCCGGAACCTGGCTGGCAGGGAACCTAGCGAATGCCACTGCTGCCTGAAGATCAAAGTTCAGCGGCTTGATTCCAACATTTATCCAGCTTTCAGCAACCTCGGGATGCATTTCAAACTTGCCGATTGAGCGCTTGAAACCAAGCTCGGCAACAGAAACGCTGCTGAAGTACACCGGCCTAGTCTCAATAGCTTTCATGGCCTGATTGCCAATCCGATTGGGAGCGTTTGTCACCCAGACCATGACTTGGGTGTCTAGAAGATAGCCCCTATACATCCAGCTCGCCATACTCAATGGAATCTAAGAACTCCTGATCCATACGGTCCCATTCTTCGTCACTGATCGGAGAGACCAGGCCTTTCAAACTTGAAAAGTCCCTTGGCACCGAGAGCTCTTCTTCAAACTTTGAAAGCTTCATGATCACCTTTCCATCGCGGGCAATCAGCACTTCTTCACCGGCCTCAACCTGTTGGGCGAGTTTGGAAAAGTTTGTCTTTGCCTCGTGCATGTTTACTTGCTTGACCATAAAACTAACCTTAGTCCGGTTAGTCCAGTTAGCAAAGAAGATAATTCTGTGGAGAACTAGTCGGTGTTTTTCTTTGGAGTCTTCTTGCCCGTAATTAGGTAATACGGATCACGCAGCAAGTCACCGACAACGCTAAATGGGCTGGAGCTTTCACCTGCTGCCAGATAACCCTGCTCCCGGATTTTCTTAGCGCTGTGCTGCTCGGTGGCTCCGCAGGTCACGCACTTGGTTCCGTAGGAGATCTTTCCCATGAATATTTCTTCGCGCTCACCAACTGCCCTGCAAAAACCACAGACCGGGGCTTTCTCCTCTTGATCCAAGAAAGCCCCTTTTCGCTACAGCCCCAGCTGGTCTTGTTTTTGACGCAGCTGGAAGATGGTTTGGTTTTCATCCAGGTCAACATCATCATAGGTAACCAGGGTGTCGATTGGGATATCGCGCTTGGCGGTCGCGCCCTGCAACAAACCAATTGGGACTAGGTTGTCTCGCTTGGCATCTTCAACCCTGTCGGTTACACCGCGAGCAGAATAGCCGCCAATTCCATCAAATATTTCACCCTTGGCATGAGCCTTCTTAGTGGAGGCAATCACCTCAGTGGTTGGCTTGCCGCTAACCAGGGTCTCGTAACCATCGCAAAGCATTTTGGCAACGGTCAGTGGAGCTTCGACGCTGGCCAGGTGGAAAGGACGGTAGAGAGCGAAGTATGGGCCCTTACCCATCGACAGGTAGCTCATCTCTTCGGAGACATATGGGCTGTCGGTTTTGACAACAACGAACACTCCCGGGGCCACGTCGCCGGTGCAGTAATCGACCACACCGGTTTGCTCTAACACTCCGCCATCTTCAACGGGGCAGAAAACATCCTGCAGCGTTTTCCGGCTTGCCTCTGGCCCAATCATGCCGCGCTTAGTCAAACCCAGACCGGTGGCATTCGCGAGCGCCGCCATTTCGATCATGGTCTTGGAGCCATCAGTGAAACTTGCAAGCATCTTGGGGTTCATGTGCTTCTTGGCGGCCCGCTCAGCCACGGTGTCTGGGTTTGAGTGTGGCTCGAATGGGTTGTTCTTGCCCTTACCCGCCATCACAATTTCAAAGGACAGGTCCTTTGCAAAATCAACTAGTTCCTTCGCCTCGGCTGGCTCATCGCCGTTGCACACCGAGTAGAGCACTCCGTGTTCCTTGGCCGTTTCGCGAAGCATTGGACCAACGGTCACGTCGCACTCAACGTTTAGAGTCGCGGAGTGCTTGTTGTTGATCAGGGTGTTGTAGATAACCTGGGCACCGATTTCGGCAACGCCGGTGGCCTCCACAACCACATCAACATCCAACAGCGGAACAATCTTGGAGTCTGTTGTTCCAACCGGCTTGCCCGCCGCAATCGCAGCGTTTAGCTCCGCAACATCGGATGAGATAACCGGAGCTTCGAGCCCCAAGTCGTTATAAGCCTGGTTGATGCGCTCAACCGCTATGTCTGCTACCGCGGCTACCTGTAGACCCAGTCGGTGTGACTGCGAGGCGAAACCTCGGCCCATTTGACCGGCACCAACCAGTGCGATTCGAAATGGGCGGCCATTGGCCTCTGCCAGCTCTTGCAGCTTCAAGCCGTATTGCATTTTCTATCTCCTTGTGATGCTGAAGGATGTGCCTATCCGAATTTCGGGTAGCTCAACTTCAGCGATGCAGACATCCCCCGGGAGATCTGGCTGCGTGTTTCCATTTGCTTTTAGGTTCAGGTGCCCCAGGTTCATTAGGTTCTCGTTGGCCACATCACCAACAGCCAAGATTTCAAACTCATAGCTGTCGATTACGACGTAGTCCCCCACGACTAACTGATCCTGCTTGTGGCTAACCTCATGCATGATGCAGAAATCCCTAAGTTCCTCCGGGGCACCCTCACCAAAGAAGACCAGCATTCCCTCTGCGATAAACGCGGGAACGAGCTCTCCAATTTCGGTGACAGTGCTTTGATAGTGCGCTGTCATTTTTGTTGTCCTAGTCGACTGGCTTGATGTTGTCTAGCTTCACGCCAGAGACCAGCAATTCTTCGGTGATGAACATCGCAAGTGGGCCGGCTGGGCTGGTTGCGTGGATGTCCACTGTCTTCACCTTCTTCATCGGATAAACACCGATACGTGCGGTACCGCCACAGTCAATAACTGCAACCGCAATCTTTTCAAAAGGCGCTGAGGACTTAAAGCCATCGAATGCTTCGCCACCGGTGAGCTCTGCAATGCGAGCTGCAATTGGGTGAATTCCACCACCGGTCACCGAGTAGATAAGTGGTGCGTCATCGGTTGGCAAAATGGTCAATGGACCACCCCAGCCGCCTGGACCCTTTTCGATGTGAACTGCTTTGTAATCTGCCATTTTCTTACTCCTTCAACGTCGTTGTTTTGGAAAGGTTTTTTCCTACCTTTGAGAAGAACAAAGGGTGGGCGGATTATTCCACCCACCCTTGTTCCTCACCATTTGGGGAAATGGTTTAGCTGTACATGCCGAAGCTTGCGAAGTACGCAATAACAACGGCGGTTGGGCCGGTGATCAAACGAGAGAACAGCACGGCTGGAACACCAACCTCGACTGTCTCTGGCTCTGCTTCACCAAGAGCAAGACCCACCGGAATAAAGTCACAACCAACCTGAGGGTTGATAGCAAACAAGGCAGGAAGTGCGTACTGCGGTGGGATGGTTCCCTTACCAATCTCCACACCTAGCAGGGTTCCAACAACCTGTGCGATAACAGCACCTGGACCCAGTAGCGGAGATAGCAGTGGGATAGCACAAACCACTGAAACGATTAGCAGACCAACAAGGCTGCCAGCTAGTCCCTTAATTCCATTAGCAATCAAGTCACCAATGCCGGTAACAAGTACCAGACCGATGATGAACGAGATGAATGCCATGAACGGGATGATGTTCTTGATAACGGTGTCAACAGTGTCGCGCCCTGCTTGGTAAAGGGTTCCAACAACACCACCGACGCCGCGGCCGATTTTAACTAGTAGTGAATTCATTAGGCTGCCGCTCCTTCTCGCTTAGCCATCATTCGCCTGGTAATCAGCTCAGTGACGATTCCACGAATAAAGATGACAACAAGACCTACCAACAAGAAACGGATGGCAAGGTCACCTAGGCCATAACCCAGCTGGGTGATACCAGCAGCAATACCTAGGTAAACGAAAAGCTCACCTGGGTTAGCGTGTGGGAACAGACCCGTGATTGGGTGAACGAAAGAAACCGCGCTGTCGTAGAAAGCAGGCTTAAAGCGTTCTGGCAAGAAACGACCCATGGTGTAAGCCATTGGGTTCGTCAGGAAGAATACCGCCAAGAAAGGCAGCACCATGTAGCGGACTGGATACCAGATCAGACCAGGCTGGGCAGCTTTGCGTCCCAGGTTCTCAATCTTTTCCGGACCAATGATACGAACTAGAGCGTTAACAGCTGTAAGCAGAACAACTAGAGTCGGAAGGATTCCTCCCATAAGACTCCAAAGTACGTTTCCACCTTCTTGGAATATTCCGATGAAATATTCCGCACCAGCAGCTACCGCTCCCCAAGCGCCTTCCGGTTCTGCAACCGTGGCGTCTGTAAAGAGATTCATCAACCCTCCTTTGGATCGAAGCACGGTCCACTCTGACCGTGCTGTCTTGAATCTATAGGAGGTATTTAGCTGTGAATAGCTAGATTAGATTCACGTTTGTGAATTTTCATCCATCAGGGTCTTTGCCGCCATTTGGGCGCCTTGTATAACCTTTTTCTTCTCATTTTCGAGGCCTTTTCCGGTCACTAAATCACTAATGTGCATACCGATTGGCTTCTCCCAGGGCTGAGAATTCGCGAAAACTGACAAACCGCTGAGAACCCGGGCTCCGGTGACAATTCCGTCCTTTTGCGCAAGCGCCACAAAGGCTCTGCCACCACGATAGCGATAACCACCAACACCGACACTCGTGGTTGTTCCGGCAGTCCTAATTGCCTTGATCTGGTCAGCAAAACGCTGCGATTGCTTGACTGCTAGGTAGAGCTGAAATACCCACATGCCTGCAATCAGCAAAAATATCCAAAGTAGAAATTCCATTTTTATACCAACTCTTCCTGGGTCTTTTGGTCAGCGATTCCAAGTAGCTTCATTGCGCAATTGGAACTTGTTACAAGATCTGAAAGCAGTCTGCCCTTGAGAGCAGCCGCGATTCCCAAAACCTTATCTTCTCCGGCGGCAACCCCCACCACGCGACGAATCTTCTTGAGCTCCTCAAGATCAAGGCCCACGGTCCTTCGCTCAAGCCTGGTGTCAATCACCTTGCCCTCCGAGTCAAAGAACCGACCCCCAAGATCGCCTGCGACCTTGGACCAGAAATCTGGATGCTGAACCCGGTTCAGTCCAGCTGATTCCAAAATGTAGTTGGAGCTCGTGGACTCCCTCGAACCAACCCCAACGAAAGCTACGTCTGCGGCTTTTGCCGCATCAATCACTGACTTCAAGCTCGGCTCAAGCATTAGGGCTTGCTTGACCTCTGGCGCCTGGACAATTGTTGGAGCATGCAGCATCAAATACTCGGCGTTTAGTTTTGTGGCGAGAGTTCGAATCAGGGTTTCACCACTGAGGCTGGAAGGCGTGGCGGTCATGCCACCCATGATCGGAATCAGAGTCACATCCGGGCGATTGTCCTCATCAAGCTCGTTCACCATCGCTTGCAGCGACCTACCCCAGGACAGAGCAACTTTCACTCCTGGCTTTAGCTGGCTCAGGAAGTGTTGGGCAGCAAGCTGCCCAACCGCCTTGTAGTCGCTGGCGCCAGCAGGGACAGTTGCAACAAACGCTGTTCGAAGACCAAAGCGCGCAATCAACATGTCTTCGAGTTCAGTTTCGCGCTTGGTGGTTTCGGCAATCTTGATTTCGACGATGCCCTTTTTCTTGGCAACGGTCAGGATCCTAGAAATATTTGAGCGGCTGGTTAGCATGGCCCTGGCAATTTGATCCTGGGACATTTCTTGCTCGTAGTACATTCGGGCGACCTTAACGATCATCGCCCGGTCTCTAGCGCTAGCCAACTAAAACCTCGTTCAATCTTCTACCGAACAAATCCAGCGCCTTAGCCCCATCGCCTGGATCCGCAATTCTGTGATCCAACACAATTGTGACATCAATTGTGACGATGCCGCCAACTAACGAAATATTGCCGATGTTGATTCCACTGGACTGAGAACCAAACAGCAGGGTGTTGGCCTGAGAAATTCCAAACTCAGACAGATCAGTCACCGAAGTCGTCGCCCCGGCTAGATTCTCAAGAGCGATCTTGTTGTTCCTAGCATCTGCCAAAACAGCACCGGCTTTTTCCTGCCAGCCGCCGGTGAGTGAAATCACAGGAGACACAAACCCGAGCTCGGTCTGAGTCAAGACCGCAGCCCGAACCTGACTGACCTCATGGAATTCACCATCGACAAATTGCTGGTTAATAACATGAAGTTCCTGAAGAGTCCTAGACCAGGCCGTCAGCAGCGCTACCGCCCGGCTGGCAGCATTTTCAGGCAACTGACTGGAAAGCTGAATTGACTTGGTCAAGCTGAATTGCGGGATGTCTAGCGCGGTGGCAACAACCTTTGCAGTGAGCAGCCTCGCCTTGTGCTTCTTGTCATCAGGCACAGACTTCGTAGCACCAGCTCCCAAGTCACTTTGTTTGATTACACCGCTAGCACTAGCTGCAACAACTTGAGTGAGCTCTATCCCCTGTTCCCGGGCCAACTTTCTAGCTCCCGGCATCGCCAGAACCTCGGCCTGGTTGGCTAGCGGCTTATTGACAGCCTCAACCACAACTTCGGCGACAACAGGTGAAACAACGGCCTGCTCTGGTTCGCTGGCTGCTGAGTCTCCAAAGAGACCAGCGAGCAGGTCCTCGCCTTCGGTCTCAAGCACAATCAGGGCCGCGCCAACTTCTAGAACATCCCCGGGCTTTGCCGGAAGCTCAGTGACTGTTCCAGTGTGGTCAGACTCAACCTCCATGTCGGTCTTGTCAGTTCCTACAACCGCAACCACCTGACCGGCTGTGACCTGGTCGCCAATTGCAACCAGAATCTCAACGACTTCGCCCTCGGTCATTGTCATGGACATCTTGGGCATCACAAGTTCGGTGGTGGCCATTAGATTCCTCGGTTTACTTCCACGGCAGCGGCCACGATGTCATCAAGCTGCGGAACCACGCTCTTCTCCAGTTGCGGTGCATAAGGAATTGGCACGTCCATCCCACAAAGCCGCTTGACTGGCTCAGTCAGGAAGTAGAGGGCTTCGCCCTCGGCAATTCGGGCGGCAACCTCAGCCATAAAGCCAACATGCTTTGGAGCCTCCTGCACCAGCATCACCTTGCCGGTCTTTTTCACCGACTCATTGATTGGACCCATGTCCAGTGGGCTAAGTGATCTGACATCAATAACCTCAACCTCGATACCCATGCCACTTAGAGTTTCAGCTGCTTCCAACGACCTTGATACCATCACGCCGCTGGCAACAATCGTCAGCGCCTTGCCATCACGAACCTTGTTGCTAACGCCAATTGGGATGCGGTACTGCTCTTCTGGAACGTGTCCGGAGGTTTTGTAAAGAAGCTTGTGCTCAAGCACAATCACCGGGTTTGGGTCATCCAGAGCTGCCAGCAACAAGCCCTTTGCCTCGTATGGGCTAGAGGGCATAACAACCTTGAGCCCCGGCACGTGTGCAAACCAAGTTTCCAGGCTCTGGGAGTGCTGCGCAGCAGCACCGGTTCCAGAACCGGATGGGGCTCTAAGGACCATCGGCACGGACAGCTCGCCACCGAGCATGAAGTGAATCTTGGCTGCCTGGTTCACAATCTGATCCATGGCCTGAGCGGTGAAGTCGGAGAACTGAATCTCAACAATCGGCTTCATTCCAACCAGCGCAGCACCAACCGCAGCACCAACAATGCCCAGCTCTGAAATTGGGGTGTCAAGGATTCGCTCCTTACCAAAGCGCTGGTAGAGGTCTCCAGAAACACCAAACGCTCCGCCGTATATGCCAATGTCTTCGCCGAGCATGAAGACGTTTTCATCGGTCTCCATTGCCTGGCCGATGGCCTCACGAATTGCTTCGGCGTAGGTGATTATGCGCTCAGTCATTTTCCAGCCTCTCGGTAAACACTTGCCAAGAGCTCTGCTGGGTCAGAATCTGGAGCGCTAGAGGCCTCGGTGATTGCAGCCCTAACCGCATCGCGCATTTTCTCGGTGATGGCATCGACCTGATCCTGATTCAAGGCACCTGCTTCAATCGCTTTGTGCTCGAAGCGACCAATTGGGTCCTTGGTCTTCCAGTCTTCAATCTCTTCTTTGGTCCGGTAAAGGTTCTTGTCGCTCTTAGAGTGTCCCTTGTGGCGGTAGGTCACACACTCAATCAGAGTTGGGCCCTTACCAGCTCGAGCCTTTTCAACGGCTGCTGCGGCTGCCTGAAAAACCTCATCAACATCATTGCCGTCAACTGTCACACCCTCGAAGCCGTAGGAGGCAGCTCGCTGGGCAATGTGTTCGATGCGCATTGAGAACTCGGTGGAGTTACTCATGCCGTACTTGTTGTTTTCACAAACGAAGATCACTGGCAGATCCCAAATCGCTGCCAGGTTCATAGCCTCGTGGAAAGCACCCTCATTGGTAGCGCCATCGCCAAAGAAGCTAACAACCACGTTGTCGTTGCCCTTCATCTTTTGCGCTAGTGCAGCCCCTGCAGCAATTGGAATTCCCCCGGCGACAATTCCATTGGCGCCGAGGTTTCCGGTTTCAACATCGGCGATGTGCATCGAGCCGCCGCGACCACGGCAGTAACCGGTCTGCTTTGCCAATAACTCCGCCATCATCCTCGTGAGGTCAGCACCCTTGGCAATGCAGTGAGAGTGACCCCTGTGTGTCGAGGTAATGAAGTCAGTTTTGCGAAGTGCTGCGCAGACTCCGGTTGCTACCGCTTCCTGTCCAATCGAGAGGTGCATGGTTCCATGCATTAGGCCGCGGGCAAAAAGGCCATCCACGGCTTCCTCAAAGAACCTAATTGCCAAGAGCGACTCAAGTGCCGATGCCGCGCTTGGCTGATCATGGCTAACTATCCCCTTAGCTGGCGCTAATAGTGGAGAAATACTGGTCATTTAGGCCTCACAACTGTGCTGACGATTGAACATTGGTGACAAGTATCGCAATTTACGCTCTAAATCGGGCTCTTGCTTCTTGCACGTTTGTGATGATTGTTTCCGTAAGCGCGTTGCCCGCTTCCCGTCTAGGCTTTTAGTGTGCTGAAGCGGCTAATTGAAATCTCGAGACCAGTCCTGTGGGTAAACACCATCGGAACCACCATCACTGGAATGTGGCTGGCCGGCTTCATCTGGACCTGGGAAATCATCCCAATCCTGATCTGGGTGACCTTCCCGATGAACATCCTGATCTACGGAATCAATGACATTTTTGACCAGGAAACCGACAACATAAACGCCCGTAAGGGCGGTTATGAAGGTGCCCACATTTTCCCGAACGAGGTCAAGCCGATCTGGATTGCGGTGATTGTCACCAACGTTCCATTCCTTGCCTACTTCGCACTAACCCTGCCATTGTCAGCAACCCTCTGGATGCTTGCCTACGCGCTGTTCTTTACTTTCTACTCAGCCCCGCCACTTCGGTTCAAGGCCAGAAAATACCTGGACGCTCTCTCAAACACCGACTACGCATTCCCACTGGCATTTGTGCCATTGGCTCTGGGAGTCACGCCAGTGTGGTTGGCGGTGACAGGGCTGATGGCCTGGTCGATTGCCAAGCACGCCTATGACGCGATTCAAGACATCCCACAGGACTCTGACACCGGAATCATCACAACCGCTGTTCACTTGGGGCCAAAGAACACTGCCTGGTGGGCAACATTCTGGTGGGCAGTGTCGACAGTTCTTTTTGCCCTCGTGAACATTCCGGTTGCAATTGCCAATGCGGCGATTGCAGGGCTTTTGGTGATTGGCATCTTCAAAACGCCAACTCCCGAGAAAGCACACGACCTCTACAAGTACTCAATCGCGTTCCCTTATGTTGCGGGAGCAGTTGCCGGTGTGCAGCTGGTATTCGGGTTGGTCTGGGGTCTCTACCCCTAATGAGCAAGATCATTGTTTTGGGGGCTGGCCTTTCAGGTCTTGCTAGCGCTTCCCTGCTTGCAAGAGCCGGTCACCAGGTCACGGTCCTGGATAGGCAATCTTGGCTCGGTGGCAAGTCGAGAAGAATAGAAGTTGCCGGCCAGATCATGGACACCGGTCCAGCACTTGTTACTTTCACCGGTGTTTGGGACAAGCTCCTAAAGCGCTATGACGAGCTCGGCGCTAGCCAATCAAAATCCGCAAGCGAAATTGCAGGGATCAACTTCGTGAAACTAAACGAGCTTGGCCGCTACTTCTATCAGGACCAAGTCACCGACCTGCCGGTAAAGCCAGACCATGAATGGTTCGAGGCTTGGGATCGCTTTGAAAAAGAGCATGCTCCACTAAACGAGCCAATCACAGAGCTTCTAACCAAGATGCCAACTGATCCGGCATCGCTGCCAGCACTGGCAAAGCTTCAAAAGCGCTATGGCCTTAGGCTCACCACCAGCTGGTATCTAAGGGGCCTGAAGTGGATGCCGGAGAAACTCAAAGACATCATCGCCATCCACACTCTCAATGCCGGTATCGCGCCGACCAAGACCCTGGCCCTCTACGCCTCCATGACCGCAGTCATGGCAGCAGATGGCATCAAGGTTCCGGTTGGTGGCGTGAACGAAATAGCTCAGTCGCTTGGAAAGTTGGCGGTTGCAGCCGGCGTAAAAATCAAACTGAATCAGCAAATAACCAAGGTCCAAAAACGTCAAGTGCACACCGCAGCAGAGGTTTACAACGCCGACTACATCGTGAGCTCACTTGACCCACAGGTTCTAAAGACGCTGATGACCGGGGGAAAAGCTTTCCCTGCCAAGCACCGCTCCTGCTCTGGAATCGCGATTTACGCAGTTTTGAAAAAACCGCTTCCGGCTGACACCGTCACTCACTCGGTGGTGATGCCTGATGATCCACAAGAGCTTTACGCTTCCCTTGAAAAAGCGCGGCTCCCAGAGCAGACGATGGCTTTTGTCAACTACTACCAGGCTCAGGAGATCTACCCCAACTCAAAGCCAACAGTTGCCGTGCTTCTGACAGCTCCCGCCGATGGCAAGCACTACGACCTGAATCACCCCTGGGTCAAAAATGAGGTTGCCCGAATCTCGAGCCGGATGGGACTAACCGAACCAATCACCGAGCTGTTTGAAGATTCGATGGTTTTGGACCCGGAGTATTTTGGAAGCTATGGCGCCCCCGGTGGCGCGCTCTACGGAGCCACCAAGCCGCTATGGCAATCCGGCCCATTCCACAACCCGCAATACAAAAACCCACTGCGGCCATGGCTTTATCGAGTGGGGGCTTCAGTTCACCCGGGCGGCGGAATACCAGCTGTTTTGGGTGGGGCGATGAACTCTATTGCGGGGCTACTAAGAAAGAACTAGTTGTTCTCTTCTGCGTCAGCCGGCTCCGAGTCGGAAACAAGGTCCGCCTCTACTGCAATCCTTCTTGACTCATCCAGAGACTTCCTGCGAGCAATAATTACCTCTTGCTCAGGAGTGATCATCTTGGATGTCTCTTCGAGGAAGGCCTCGATAGCGTTTGCCTGCTCAGGAAGCTTCGACAGTCTGTACTCGGCCTCGGCAATTGCTTCGCGAGCAATGTCCAAAGACTTTAGTGAAATCGCCTCGGCTCGCGCTCTGGCGTCAGCAATCAAAGCAAGCGCCATGCCCTGTGATTCGGATGCCATGCGGTCTGCTTCTGAACGAGCATTCTCAAGGGTTTCTTCGGCGTTCTCAATCAGAGAGCTTGCCTCTTGGGTTGCTGCTGCAAGCTCGCGCTCTGCCTCGTCACGCATCTGCTCGGCCTCAGCCTGAACCTTGCGGAAAATCTCCAGAGCCTGCTTCTCACCAATGTCGATCTTCTCTGAAATTTCAGATTCGATCTCAGCGTTGCGCTTTAGAAGTCGCGCGTTCTCATTTTGGATCTGCTCAACTTCGCTCTGAAGCTCAGCCTTCACCTTTGAAACATAGTTATCTGCATCAGAGCGAATTACGTTCGCTTCCTTGGTCAGACGGGCACGCTCTGACTCAACTCGCTGCATCTCGTCTTCAGCAGCGTCCAAGGTTTCCCTGGACTGCTTATTTGCAGCGGAAAGAATTGACTTGGCCTGGCGGTTAGCGGCAGAAATGCTGCGCTGAACCTCGTCCTCGGACTCAAAGCGGAGACGCTCAGCCTCAGCCTTTGCGGTCTCACGGGTCTTTACTGCATCCTTGGCGGCATCGTTCACAAGCTTTGCAGCCTCAGCCTCTGCCAAACGCAGGGTCTGCTCAAACTGTGCTCCAACCTGGGCATAACCAGGTGAGCGGTTGAGCTTTAGGGATTCTTCTAGTTCAACGATTCTTTCGCGAAGTGCATTCTGCTCGCGAATCGCCATCGAGTTGTACTGCTCGATCTCAGCAAGGTTTTTTTGCAGCCAGGCAACGTGACGGTCAACCTCAGCTCGGTTGTAACCGCTGATAGCAGTTCCAAACACTTTCTTGGTTGGCTCGCTCATTTCGTCAGAGTAACTCAATTACAATCCTTTCGAAACCGCTGGAATAAGGGTTAACCCTCTGTCAGTCTAGACGTCTACTTGGAGGTTTTGGTAGTAGTTTTCTTGGCCGAAGGCTTTGCAGCTGCCGATGAGGTCTTTTTTGCCGCCGTAGCTGGCTTCTTCGAAGCCGTCACGGAGCTGGCTTTAGCGGCAGGTGCTGCCGCTTTCTTCGTCACAGGCTTCTTTGCAGCCGGCTTAGCAGCGGGCTTTGTCGCAGGCTTCTTTGGTGCCGGTTTTGCAGCGGGCTTTGCAGCTGCTTTAGCTGCTGGTTTCTTGGCTGCTGGTTTCTTGGCTGCCGAGGCCAGCTTTGCATCAGCGCGCTTCTTAGCCGCGCGCTTCTTGGCGGCTAGCTCTTTCTTACGAGCTGCCTCTTTGGCAGCTAGATCATCAAGAGCATCCTGGCGCATGAAGTTCAGGCCATTCTGATCAAGCTTTTGATCCCCTGCTCGCTTGGACTCCAAACTCTTTCGCCACTGCGAAAGACTTGCTTCAAACTTGTGTGGGTTGGGGTCAGTGAAGTCCAATTCTGGGGTAGCGGCAGTCGGAACCGACGTGCTCTTTCGCTTCAACCACTCAAACATTGATTCAGACCTGACTTGTTATTTTTCTTCGGTTAACCGTAGA
>Ga0209251_1000397_pt1 | contig 39652 bp, 46 predicted proteins | sample SaaInlV_100m_DNA_6_FD_184665 | JGI IMG/M metagenome (GOLD analysis project Ga0209251, IMG submission 184665) | Marine microbial communities from expanding oxygen minimum zones in the Saanich Inlet - Saanich Inlet SI073_LV_10m_DNA (SPAdes) (version 2) | ecosystem: Environmental > Aquatic > Marine... | reverse complement strand
TTAGTGGAGCAAAAGCTCTTGAAGTTGAGTTATTAAGGCTTAAAGATGAAGAGCGCCCAAGAATAGTAAGTGACATTGCTACGGCCAGAGAGCATGGTGATTTAAAAGAGAATGCTGAATATCACGCTGCTAAAGAAGAACAAGGCTTCATTGAAGGAAGAATTCAAGATATTGGATCTAAGTTATCTCGATTACAAGTCATAGATGTTAGGCAGCTTAACCAGGATGGCCGTTGTGTATTTGGAACCACGGTTAAACTTTTGAATCTTTCTGACGATACTGAAACTACTTATCAAATTGTTGGAGAAGACGAAGCTGATATTGAGCTTGGTAAAATTTCTTGTCATTCACCAATAGCCAATGCTCTATTGGGAAATGAAGAGGGCGATGAGGTCACTGTTAAGGCTCCTAAAGGTGACATCCTTTATGAAATTCTTGAAGTTCTTTATATATAGTTTAATTCATCTTTTAGCTCTCTAGTTATTTCAGTTTTTTCCTCATATTTTTTTTTCAATTCTGTGTAGAATTGTTGTATTCTTTTATTTAATTACAATTAATGGAGTTATAAAATGCCAGGTTTATTACCAAATATTGATCCTGATGGACTCTTAGAATACTCAGTAGTCTATACGGATAGATCGCTTAATCACATGTCTAATTCATTCCAAAGCGTAATGAATGAGGTTTCTGCATCACTAAAGAAGGTCTACAGCGCTGAAGCAGTTGTTTTAGTGCCTGGCGGTGGAACTTACGCTATGGAGGCTGTAGCTCGACAATTTGCAACTGATAAAAGTTGTTTAGTTTTGAGAAACGGATGGTTTAGCTATCGCTGGTCACAGATTCTTGAAATGGGCGATATTCCTTCTGAGCAAGTAGTCTTAAAAGCTAGCAAAATCAGTGATGGATCTCAAGCTCCATTTGCTCCTGTAGATGTTAATGAAGTTGTAAATCAAATTAAAAGTCAAAAACCAACTATGGTTTTTGCACCTCATGTAGAAACATCAGCCGGAATTATTCTTCCTGATGACTATATTCAAACTGTTGCAGAAGCGGTTCACTCAGTTGGTGGAATGTTTGTTCTAGACTGCATTGCTTCAGGCGCTATATGGATCGATATGGAGAAACTTGGAGTTGATATTTTAGTGAGTGCCCCTCAAAAAGGTTGGAGTGCATCGCCATCATTTGGAATGGTAATGCTTTCATCAAATGCCTCTAAAAAGATACATGAGACACAAAGTACAAGCTACTCATGTGACCTTCTTAAGTGGCTTCAGATTATGCAGGCCTATGAAAATGGTGGGCATGCTTATCATGCGACAATGCCTACAGATGCAATTAAGCACTTTCGAGATACCATTAATGAAACTGCTGAATTTGGTTTTGATATTGCACGTCAAAGACAACAAGAGCTTGGAGATAGAGTAAGAGGCCTTCTTGGTAAATATAATTTTATTAGCGTAGCGGCTGATGGCTTTCTTGCTCCAGGAGTTGTTGTGAGCTATACCTCTGATAAAGAAATACACAATGGTGCAAAATTTAAAGATATGGGCATGCAAATTGCAGCTGGCGTTCCTCTAAAGTGTGATGAAGGAGATGATTATCAAACATTCAGACTTGGTTTGTTTGGACTAGATAAACTTAAAGATGTTGATGCTGCTGTGGACAGGCTTGAGGTTGCCTTTAAACAATTAATGGCATAATGAGAGTAGAGAGTCTAAAAATAAATGATAAAGAACAATGGTGTAAACTTTATCAAGGTTATGCTGACTTTTATAAAATGCCAATGAATGATGATATTCTTGATACAGTCTGGTCATGGATATTTGATGAAGAAAATAAGTTTTATGCTATTGGCGCTAGATCTTCTCAGGGAAATTTAGTTGGTTTTATGCATTTTAGAGAAATGCCATCTCCATTAAGAGGCTCATTAATTGGTTTTTTAGATGACTTATATGTTCATCCAGATCACAGGGGGTCTGGTGTAGTTCAGTCTTTATTTAAAGAACTTAAATCACTTGCTGACAAGAAAGATTGGCCGTATGTTAGGTGGATTACTGCAAGTGATAATCATAGGGCGCGAGCAGTTTATGATAAGATTTCAGGAACAATCGATTTTGTAACTTATCAAATGCAGTCAAAATAGTTCCAAGGACTTATTTATGAAATTTGGTGAAATTGTAAATAATTTTTCAGAGCCTCCACATCCAAGAGGCATCTCAATTGAAGGAAAATTGGTTAGTTTAAAGCCTTTGGTTGCAGACAAGTTTTCTAAAGAGCTTTTTTTGTCTAATGCATTAGATAAGGAGAATATTAACTGGGCTTATCTTCCCTATGGACCCTTCAAAGCTGAGCCTGAATATCATAAATGGATAGAATCATTTGAAAAAAAAGACGATCCTGTTTTTTTTGCTATTATTAGTAAAAAACTCAATAAAGCGATTGGTATTGCAAGTTATTTAAGAATTAATCCAGCTGATGGTTTAATTGAAGTGGGTCATATAAACTATTCCCCACTTCTTCAAAGAACGACTGAAGCAACTGAAGCAATGTTTTTAATGATGAAGTGGGCATTTGATAATGGCTATAGAAGGTATGAGTGGAAGTGTAATGCTCTTAATCTAAGATCACGTAACTCCGCCCAAAGACTCGGTTTTTCATATGAGGGTGTCTTTAGGCAGATGGCTATCGTAAAGGGTCAGAATCGTGACACGGCTTGGTTTGCACTTATAGATAAGGAGTGGAAAAAAGTTGAAGATTGCTTTAAAAAGTTCCTATCCAGTAGCAATTTTGATAAACAAGGACGGCCAATAGCCTCACTTTCAGCTTTAACAAAGCCCCTGCTCTACAAGCTAGACAATCTTGATTGCTCGTAAAATTTAGTCTAGTGTTTTATCCTCTTGGGTGATGCTTTTGATGCTGCGCCTTAAGTTGTGCATTTTGAATATGAGTGTAGAGCTGAGTGCTTGAAATATCACTATGTCCAAGCATCAATTGCACAGAGCGAAGATCAGCTCCTTTTTGCACAAGGTGAGTGGCAAAGGCATGCCTTAGTGAGTGAGGTGAAAGTGGCTTATCTATTCCTGCTTTTGATGCATAATCTTTAATAATATAGAAGAAATTTTGTCGAGACATTGCCCTTCCTCTATTTGATAAAAAGTAGCTGTCACTCTGACCATTTTTTAATAGTGCTGGCCTTGAATTGAGCTCATATTTTGTTAAATAATCAATTGCAATTTCGCCCATTGGCAGTAATCTTTCTTTATTTCCTTTCCCATGAATGCGTATAAATTCATCTTTTAGATTAATGTTATGATAACTTAAATTAATTAGCTCAGAGACGCGGAGCCCGCAAGAGTATAGCAATTCAAGCATTGCTCGATCCCTCTGACCAAATAATGATTTACTATTTGGCGCCTCTAGCAAGCGTTCAACTTCTTGAACATTTAAAAATATAGGTAATTTTTTTTCTAATTTTGGATAATCTAATTGTTCAGTTGGGTCAATTGCTAAGTTCTTTTTATCAGATAAAAATTGATAGAAAGAATGAAGACAAGTTAGCATTCTAGATTGAGTTGAGGCACTTATATTTGAATCTTTTCTATATGAAAAATAATCTTGTATCTGTTTCTTGTCAACATCTATAAGCGAATTATTATTAAGCCACTTACTAAAAATTTTAAGATCAGAGCGATACGCACTTAAGGTATTTTTACTGGCGCCAGTTGTTAGCCAGTAGAAATCAATAAATTGGTCTATCAGATCACTATTCATTGGGGATTATTCTACGTGAGTATTTTGTAAATGGGGCAAAAAAAAATGCCAGTAAAACTGGCATTTATAACTAAAAAAATGATTATTTCTTTTTAAGTTTTTCTTTAATACGGGCAGCTTTACCAGTAAGTCCTCTCAGATAATACAATTTTGCTTGGCGAACTTTACCACTTCGTTTAACTGTTACGCTATCAATCATAGTGGAATGAGTTTGAAAGACTCTTTCAACTCCTTCACCATGAGATATTTTCCGGACAGTAAACGCAGAGCTTATACCACGGTTTTTTATTGCAATAACAACACCTTCAAAGGCCTGTAATCTCTCACGAGTTCCCTCACGGACCTTTACCTGAACTACTACAGTATCTCCTGAAGAAAATTCAGGAATGTCTGATCTTAGTTGCTCACTTTCGATTTGATCAATTAAATTCACGTTTCTACCTTTTAAGGGTTTCTGAAAAAGCCGTAATTATACATATTTTTTCTATCCTATACAAGAAGCTAAGGGCTATTAAATAGATATTAATCATATTATTTTTTAAATGCTTTAACCATAATATGAGATAATAAAAAAATATTTTTAAAAAACAAATAATGGGTAAAGTAACGGGATTTTTAGAGCTAGATAGGCAGGTTGAATCCTATCGTGACGTAGAAATTCGTATCAAGGATTTTGGTGAGATATTTGCTGATACCCATAATTTAGATCAGCTTAAAGAGCAAGGGGCTCGATGTATGGATTGCGGAGTTCCATTCTGCCAGTCTTCAAGTGGATGCCCAATAGATAATTTGATTCCTGAATGGAATGATCTTGTTTACAATAATGAATGGAAAGAGGCATTACAGCGATTAGAAAAGACAAATAACTTTCCAGAGTTTACAGGAAGAGTTTGTCCTGCTCCTTGTGAGGGTTCGTGTGTTCTTGGATTAAATAATCCAGCGGTTACAATCAAAAATATTGAGTTAGCTATAGTTGACAAAGGATTTGAAGAGGGCTGGATAAAGCCCAGACCAGTTAATACTCGAATTGAAAAAAAAGTGGCTCTAGTAGGGTCTGGACCAGCAGGATTAGCTGCTGCTGATGAACTTAATCAAATAGGCTACTCTGTAACTGTTTATGAGCGAAGTGACCGCATTGGTGGCCTTCTAATGTACGGCATACCTAATATGAAACTAGGTAAAGATGTTGTTGATCGCCGCGTAGATTTATTAAGACAAGAGGGTGTTGAGTTTATTACCAATACCGATATTGGTAAAGATATTTCAACGAAAGATTTGAAGAAATCATTTGATGCTGTTGTTTTTACAACTGGCGCAACAAAGGCAAGAGACTTGCCAGCTGAAAATCGAAATGCTATTGGGATTTATCCTGCTATGGAGTACTTGACTTCCAATACTAAAAGTCTTTTGGATAATGGCTATGCAGACAACAGTGAACTCTCTGCTAAAGGCAAAAATGTAATTGTAATTGGTGGTGGTGATACAGGAACTGATTGTATAGGTACCTCTCTTCGCCAGGGTGCTAAGTCTATAACCAATTTTGAATTAATGAGTCAGCCCCCAGAGGTTCGCTCTGAAAGTAATCCTTGGCCAGAGTGGCCAGTAATTTTTCGGGTTGATTATGGTCACGAAGAATCTAACAAAGTTTTTGGTAAAGATCCAAGGCAATATCAACTTCTCACAAAGTCTTTCATTAAAGATAAGGATGGACATGTGAGCGGCATTAAAACAGTTAACGTTGAACTTGTAGATGGTAAATTGAATGAAATTGATGGAACTGAAAAAACTTGGGATGCTGAGCTGGTTCTCCTGTCAATGGGCTTTCTTTCTCCTGAGCACTATCTAAGTGATGATGCAAATATTGATATTGATGAACGCGGAAATTACAAAGCTAAGCATGGTGAGTATACTACTTCCCAAAAAGGAATCTTCTCTGCTGGAGACTGCCGAAGAGGCCAGTCACTAGTGGTTTGGGCAATCAATGAAGGCCGTGGCGTTGCAAATAGTGTAAATAATTTTCTAGTAAACTCTTAAAGGATTGAGAAATACTATGGCTGAAATACTTGGCGCGGAAGTAGATGAAGAGGGCTACTTATTAAATGTTTCAGATTGGAATGTTGAGATTGCGAATGCGATGTCACAAGAGGATGGTATAAATCTCTCCACTGAGCATTGGGAAGTTATTAATTTTCTTCAGGCGTATTATAAAGAATATGAGTTTGCCCCTGCAGTTAGAGTTCTTACAAAGGCAATAGCTAAAAAACTAGGTAATGACAAAGGAAATTCTCGTTACCTCTATTCACTTTTTCCATATGGTCCTGCGAAGCAGGGATGTCGATTCGCTGGCCTCCCTAAACCAACCGGCTGTGTTTAGCGTGAAAAATTAATCTTGACTTTCATTTTGAGATAAAAAATAAGTCATATGTCATCAATTAGCATTTTTTTTACACTCTTTTTCTACTTTTCTGTATTAATCTTTGTTACAGGACTTTCTTATAAGATTGTTCAATATTGGAATACCCCTGCACCGCTTAAAATACCTATTGCGCCTGCTCCATTAACAAAATCTGGAGTATTTTTAAGGCTTACTAAAGAAGTTTTTTTATTTGCAACTCTTTTTAAATCAAGTAAGTGGACTTGGCTTTTTGGTTGGAGTTTTCATCTTGCTCTAGTCCTTCTTTTTTTTCGTCATTTGGTTTATTTTTGGCCTGGCGAAACTCCATTAATATTGCTTAAAACTGAACCATTAAAATACGCTGCTTATCCGCTTATTTTTGGGTTACTTGGATTACTAGGCAGAAGGATTTTTGTGGATAGGATCAGATATATTTCAGCGCCATCAGACTATCTTATGTTGCTATTAATAATTTTGATTGGTGCAAGTGGAATGGTAATGACCTTCGCAAATAATCATCCAAATATGCTCCTTGTGAAAAATTTTGCAGAAGGTTTAATTACTTTTAAGTGGTCTGAATTGCCATCAGAAGTAATTTTCTTAGTTCATATTGCTCCAGTCTTCTTTCTTATAGCTATTTTCCCAATATCAAAATTATTACATGGCCCAGGTATATTCTTTGCCCCAACGCTTAATCAAGTAGATGATGCACGTAAAAAGAGGCATATCTCCCAGTGGGCAATTCAAAAAGAAAAAAATACTAAAATTGATCTCGAGCACAACAAGGATAAAGGGAGTTAATTATGTCTAAAAATAGTATCGAAAAACTTCCTACCTATCTTGCGATTCCGCCATTAAAAAAAGACTCAATGGCTGGTAAAGGACCTTTTAAGGCGAGTATAGATATTCAAAAAGATCTCGGATTTCCAGGTGAAAAAATAGATAACTGGCAGCAAGTAGCAATCAATAAAATTGCGGAAACTAAATCCAAATATCGGTCTGTCCAAGTATTTTTGGATTCCTGCATGAAGTGTGGTGTTTGTACTGATAAGTGTCACTATTATTTAGGAACGGCTGATCCTAAAAATATGCCAGTTGCTAGGCAAGATTTATTTAGAAGCGTTTATAGGAGACACTTTACTTTTGCTGGGAAGTATTTTCCAAAACTAGTAGGTGCTAAAGAATTTGATGAGGATATGTTAGATGATTGGTATAACTATTTTCATCAGTGCTCGCAATGTCGAAGATGTGCGGTATTCTGCCCAATTGGAATTGATACTGCTGAAATTTCAATGGCAGCTCGTGAAGTAATGAATGCAATTGGTGTGGGACAAAAATACCCGAACCAAATTTTAGGAAAAATTAATAAAATTGGAAATAATTTAGGGATGCCAGAGCCAGCTCTTAGAGATACTTTAGCTGACCTAGAGGAGGAGATTGAAGAGGAGACTGGTGTCAATGTTAAGTTGCCTCTTGATATTAAAAATTCTGAAGTTTTAATGGTCACTCCTTCAGCAGACTTCTTTGCTGAACCCCATATTGATGGGCTTATTGGTTATGCTAAAGTTTTTCATCAAAGCGGCGTAAGCTGGACATTAAGTTCTTATGCCTCTGAGGCTGCAAATTTTGGGATGTTTATTGGTAATTATGATGTTATGAGGCAGGGAGCATTGCGAATTCGTAAGGCAGCACTTGACTTGAATGTTAAACGTGTTGTGGTTGGTGAGTGTGGACATGCATGGCGAGTAGCTTATAGTTTTTGGAATACCCTTACTGGCTTGGGTAGTGGAGGGAGTGATGAATATTCATTAAAACTTCAAAACCAATTAGATAGTAATTATCCTCAGCCACAACATATGATTGAATTTACGTATGATTTAATCCAAAGAGATAAATTATCATTTGACAAGTCCAAAAATGATCATCGAGTTGTAACTTTTCATGACTCGTGTAATGTTGCGCGTGGAAGTAATATGGGCGATATTGAAAATGGCCAGTTTATTCTTCCAAGAGAGGTCATTAAGGCCGCATGTAATAACTTTTCAGATATGCATAAATCCACAATAAAGTCTGCTACCTTTTGTTGTGGCGGCGGCGGCGGACTTCTTACCGATGATCTTATTGATTTAAGAATAAAGGGAGCAAAACCAAGAATGCATGCCCTAAAGCAAAGTGAACAAGACAATGGCGTAAACACATTGGCTGCTATCTGCGCTATATGTAAATCACAGTTTTCTAAGGTACTGCCTAATTATGATTTTGATCCATACATGATTGTAAGTGTTCATCAATTGGTAAGTGATGCAATTATTTTAACTAAAGATTCAGAAACCTAAGCTAGAAACTATCAATAACTATTCTAGTTTTTGGTAGTAATTAAGTATTCCTTGATATATTGAGGCCGCAATCTTTTGCTGCTGCTTGTTATTGGTTAAACGTTTCTCTTGAGTTGGGTTTGATATGAAGGCAGTTTCAACTAAAACTGAAGGTATGGTGGGAGATTTTAGAACTACAAAGTTAGCCTTTTGAGGCACTTTTTTATGGATTGGCCCAATTTTTTCAAGTTCACCGATTATCTCCTTGGCAAGGTTAAATGATTGCATGTCTCGATCTTTTCTTGAAAAATCTGTCAAAATATTTTTCAAAAATTGATCATTATCAATGACAGTTTCAACGCCTCCGAACTGATCCACTAGATTCTGCGATTGTTCTAATTGTTTAGCTAGTTTGCTGTTATTTCCTTTCTCACTTAAGGGGTAGATCGAAGCACCTTTCGCAGTTATACTTTCTACAGAATCTGCGTGAATAGAAATAAACATGGTAGCATTTTCTTTTTGCGCTATTGTTATTCTTTTAGTCAGCGGTATATAGTAATCCCCACTCCTAGTTAGAACAGCTTTTAGATTGCTATTTTTATTAATGATCGCTACAAGTTTTTTGGCGATTGCTAAATTTACAGACTTTTCTTGTGATTTATTTTTACCAATAGCTCCTGAATCTTCACCGCCATGACCAGGATCAACTAAGATAATTTTTTGACTTATTTGAGCTGATTTTTCTATATTTTTTATTGCTTTTGTAGTTTTTATATCTTGTATCTTTTCCTGAGACTCGAGGTCAATAATATCTACTACAAGTCGATGAAACTTATATTTTGTATTAGGCTTAAGGGTGAAGTGCTTTACTCTGAATTTTTTATTAATATGCACGATTAACTTAATAGTTTTTTTATCACGCTTGATAAGAACTTTTTTTATCCTGTCATCCTTAAAAAAAATATTTGAAAAAGTTTCAGACAATACTTCAGCATCATCAAAACTGATAATCACTACCTTGTCAGTGTGAGTTATATTAAAAAGGGTGTCCTGTTCTTTATCAATAACAATTCGAGTTTGATCTGGTGCTGTCCAGTATCTAAAATCATAAAGCGTAGTTTTTTCTTCACTAAATGAAGAGCTAGCAAATACAGCAATAATCAAACTTATCCAATAGCGCATTCTAAAATTAATTTTCCTACTTTAGTTTGAGACATGATATTTACTGTTCTTATGTCGCCATTTCCGCTAATATTGATAGATAAATCAGAATGTGCAATAGCGCCTTTGCCTAACTCTGGCCACTCGATCAGTTGAAGGCTTTTTGATCTAAGGTATTCACGAATACCAATGTACTCTAATTCCTCAGGATCACTAAGTCGGTAGCAATCAAAATGGTGAATATCTATTGATTCATTTTGATAACTTTCAACTAAAGTATAAGTTGGACTTTTAACTTTATCAAACCCAAAGTGCCCAATGAAGCTTTGTGCTAGCGTAGTTTTTCCAGCCCCAAGATCACCAATTAAGTATATTACGCATGAGCTTTGTAAGTCAGAGCAGCATTGAGCAAGCTTTTTAGCAAGCTCTTGGGTTTCTTGAAGATTTTTAAGGACTAAATCCAAAACAATTGATACAAGTAAATAGTCAATGCAGTTAATAGAATGAAGCCACCAAAACGACTAATTTTAAGTCTCATTGAAAGAATGAGAACTAGAAGAGTAAACATTAGCATAAAGAAGAAGTCACGACTCATTACTTCTGGTGGGATTTGAAAAGGCAGAATTAAACCTGGAATTGCAAGGACTCCAAGAGTATTAAAAAGATTTGATCCAATAATATTTCCAATAACCATTTGATGTTGTTTTTTCAATGCGCTACTTATAGAAACTGCAAGTTCAGGAAGGCTTGTTCCAAGAGCCACAACGGTTAGGCCAATAATTAGGTCACTAACACCAAAGGATAGAGCAAGACGAGTTCCGCCCCAGACTACAAGACGTGCACTAGAAACTAATATTATAAGAGACACAATTAAGAGGAGCCAAATCCTTCCCTTTTCATTTTTCTGAGAGTTAATTTCGAGACTATCACTATCAGTTAGGCTATTTTTCTTAGATTCTCTAAATACATTAATAAGGAATAGAATTAATAAGGACAGGAGTATCAAGCCATCGGTAAAACTTAAAAAACCATCTAATAATAAAAAACCTACAATTAAAGTTGATAAAAATAAGAATAACCATTCCTTTTTTAATACAGATTTTTCAACTGTAATTGGAAGGATAATTGCTGTAACTCCGAGAACCAAGCCTATATTTAAAATGTTTGAACCAAATGCATTTCCTATACTCATCTCAGGGTGACCATCATATGCTGCAAGGCCAGAGACTAACATTTCAGGAGCTGACGTGCCAAATCCAAGAATGAGTAGGCCAATGACTAGAGGCGAGATGTTAAATATTCGTGCAATTTTGGCGCCATTATCAGTGAAAGTATCTGCGCTCCACATTAGTAAGAGAAAGCCCGCTAGCAGAGATAAAATTGGTAGTAACATGTTGTTATATAGAATGATTATGGTGTCTATTATAAAGTTATCTAAGTTAGAATTTAAAAAACAGAACTTCTAATTTACTAATAATAGATTAGAAGCTTTTTAATAAACATTAAAGACAATCTCAAAAGCATGTATTTATAATGAGTCAATGATACTTATAACTCGACCATTAGCTCAGACTGCAAATCTTAAAATGCTTTTAGAGGCATCTGATATTGAGTATGTGTTTTTCCCCACTTTTGAAGTAAAAAAAATAAGATCTGAAGTTTTAAAGCAGCATTATGACGTCATTATTTTTATAAGTGTTAATGCGGTTAGCTTCGCTGAAGATTACTTTAATAAAATCTTTACTGGGGTACATAAGGTATTTGCAGTGGGCCCCATTACTGCTAAAAGATTAATTGATAAAGATATTAAAGTTGATTGTTTTCCTAAATTTAATGCTTCAAGTATGGAGTTATTGGCAATGCAAGAGTGCTCAGAGTTGATTGATAAGAGAATTCTAATTGTTAGAGGAAAGGGAGGGTCAGAAACTTTAAAGGATAATTTGGGAAAATTTAATCAGGTTGATTATCTTGAAGTTTATGAGCGAGTGCCTTGTGAGTTTTCATCACTTCATGCTGAGTCGATTAAGGTATTTTTAGATTCTACAAATGGCGTGCTAATGGCAGGCAGTAATGAAAGCCTTTCCAACATTGTTCGCCTACTGAATTTTGATTCACCTGATACTCTTAATAAATTTAAGACTAGAAAGCTTATTGTTTTTAGTCAAAAAATTAAGGTTTTGGCAAAGAGTCTAGGTTTTGAAAATATAAAAGTCACACTAAATCCTTCTGACCAAGATCTAATAAATGAATTAATAATTTAAAAAAAACTCACAAGTAGAAAATGATTGGGTAACATACATTAAACTATATCGGGAGTTCAAGTGATTAGATTCGGTATTTCATGGGTAGCACGCTTACTAGGCGTCAGTGGTTTTACCGTCCAACAACCAACAACTCGTGGTTCCCTCCAAGATTTAAATATTTCAGAAAGGATTATTCCTTTTAATCCTAGCAATTTAGCTGTTCATGATTTTGATGATTCACAAGCTACACGTCACTTAAGGCGCTTTCAAGATACTCAGGTCAAATTAAGTCATGGAGAGCAAGTTAGTGATGCCACTAATGATCAAGATCTAGTATCAGTCATTGCTACTTTGAAATCAAAATTATATCAAGAGTCTATCAAAAGCAAGCATTACACGAATGCTTTTAATGAGTTAAATGAGAGGTTAGTCGAGTTAGAAAAAATCGTACAGCCTGGCAAGAAAACTGACTTTCAAAAGCTCCAGGGCTGGGTTCATTCCAAAAGACACTTCCATTAATCTTTAATCTTTATTTTTTATTGATGAGTCGCTCTCGAGTTGATTCATTTTGTAAAAATGAAAAGTAATTAGGTATAATGCTACTTGGTTTTTAAATTAATATTCTTATTAAATAAATATGTCAAAAAGTGATTACATTGAGTTAGAAGGCGTCGTAAAAGAAAAATTACCTAATACAACTTTTAAAGTTGAATTAGAAAATGGACATAGCGTTCTTGCTCATATTTCTGGAAAGATTCGTAAGCACTACATACGCATACTACCTGGCGACAAGGTAACTGTTGAAATGACTCCTTATGACCTAACTAAAGGAAGAATTACCTTCAGACACAAATAAATGTTTTCTAACATTGAGGTTTTTGACTATATATAATCTCAATTTGATATGAATTTTATTAAAAAAATAGTTTCAGAAATTCTGAGATAATATTTTCAAGCCATAGATAAGCCAGTGTGGTGGAATTGGTAGACACGCCGGATTCAAAATCCGGTTCCTTCACGGGAGTGCCGGTTCGAGCCCGGCCACTGGTACCAAACTTGTTTAGGACTAAATAAAATGGACAACAACTTTGTAAGTGAAGCGCTGAATTTAACCATGTTTGGGATGGGATTCGTTTTTGTTTTTCTTGCTTTGATGGTTTTCGTCACAAATGTAATGTCCTTGCTTGTTGCAAAAATTCAACCCGCAACTAACGATGCTTCAGCATTGGATTCTGATCCAATAATTGAGATTGATGAAAAAACAAGAGCAATTATTGAGGCAGCAATAAAAATGCATACACAGAGATAACTATATGTCTAACAAAGAAAATAATAAACCAGTCCAAATCACTGAACTAGTTCTTAGGGATGGACATCAATCGCTTTTTGCAACTAGAATGCGAATTGATGACATGCTTCCTATTGCAGAAAAATTAGACAAAATAGGTTATTGGTCAATGGAGTCTTGGGGTGGTGCTACTTTTGATGCTTGTATTCGTTTTCTTGGAGAGGATCCTTGGGAGAGAATACGTGAAATCAAAAAGGTTATGCCTAACACTCCTCAACAAATGCTCCTAAGGGCCCAAAATTTGTTGGGTTACCGCCACTATAGTGACGATGTAGTTAGAAAATTTGTTGATCGATGCGCCGATAATGGTGTTGGCGTGTTAAGAATATTTGACGCGATGAATGATACGCGCAATCTTAAAACTGCTATTGATCAAACAGTTAAAGTTGGCCAGCATGCTCAAGGCACGATTTCATATACAGTGAGTCCAGTCCATACAACTGAATCATGGATTGAGATGGCTAAAAAGATTGAAGATATGGGTGCACATTCATTGTGCATTAAGGATATGGCTGGCTTATTACAGCCTTATGTTGCCTATGATTTAGTTAAAAAACTAAAAAAAGCGATTGATATTCCTATTCAGCTGCATGCTCATGCAACTACTGGTCTCTCTACTGCTTGCATTATCAAAGCAGTAGAGGCTGGGATTGATCGAGTTGATACCTGTATTGGTTCGATGAGTATGACTTACAGCCATTCTGCAACTAACTCTGTTGTTTCTATTTTAGAGGCGAGCCCACGTAAAACTGGCCTAGACTTAAAAAAACTTGAAGAAATTGATCAGTACTTTAAGCCAATCAGAGCTAAATATGCTAAGTTTGAGGGGTCACTTAAGGGCGTCGATTCAAGAATTCTTACATCTCAAGTTCCAGGCGGTATGCTGACTAATATGGAAAGCCAATTAAAAGAGCAAAATGCACTTGATAAAATGGACGAAGTTTTGTTGGAGATACCTCGAGTTCGAAAAGATTTAGGTTACATCCCTTTAGTAACTCCTACTTCGCAGATTGTAGGTACTCAATCCGTGCTCAATGTTCTAACTGGTGAGCGCTATAAAACTATTACCAGAGAGTCGGCTGGAATACTCAAAGGTGAGTATGGAGCTGCACCTGCTCCAGTAGATAAAGATTTGCAAGAGAGAGTTTTAGAGGGTTTAGATCCCATTATATGTCGACCTGCAGACAATATTGAGCCTGAGCTGGATGTCCTTGAATCTGAGTTTGATAAGCTTGTTTTAGAGAAGGGTATTAGAGTAGCAGATGAGAAAATTGATGATTTATTGACTTATGCTCTATTTCCTCAGGTGGGAATTAAGTTCTTAGAAAATAGAGATAATCCAGATTTCTTTGAGCCAGTTCCACAGGCGCCAATCAGTTCTTCAACTTCCGAGGAAGATGAAGGAATATATACTGTTTCATTTAAAGGGCAGTCTTACACAGTTAACGTTTCAGCAGGCGGCACGATAAAATCTGTGGGCACTTCCTCAGATACTTCAGAATTAAGCTCCGAAGACTCACAAGTCAGTTCAGAGCCTTTGGTGAATGGAAAAGAGGATATTTCAGCGCCACTATCGGGCACTATTTGGAAAATCTTAGTTAGCCCTAATCAGAATGTTAAAAAAGGTGATACTTTGCTTATTTTAGAGGCTATGAAGATGGAAACTGAGATCAAAGCAACACAATCTGGTGTCGTTTTAAATGTTGGCGTTAAAGAGGGTGATGCGGTAACTGTTGGTCAACTCCTTCTTTCTTTAGGTTAACTATGGAACAACTAAAGCTACTTTGGGTTAATACAGGCCTTTATCAGATGGATTGGGGCCAAGGTCTTATGCTTCTTGTGGGCATCCTGTTAATCTATCTAGCAATTGTAAAAAAATTCGAACCTCTTTTACTTCTGCCTATTGGGTTTGGCGCTCTTTTAAGCAATATTCCAGGTGCTAATTTAGCTATTGATGGCGGAATTTTGCATCTATTCTACGTTGTTGGTATTGAGTCTGGCGCTTTTCCTTTGATCATTTTTATGGGTGTTGGCGCTTTAACAGATTTTGGCCCACTTCTTGCAAATCCTAAAACTCTTTTACTTGGAGCTGCTGCTCAGTTTGGAATTTTTGCTACACTATTAGGGGCGGTAGGATTATCAGTAATTGGTGTATTTGACTTTAGTTTGAAGCAAGCTGCTGCAATTGGAATTATTGGGGGCGCTGATGGTCCAACATCTATTTATGTTGCTTCAATTCTTGCGCCAGAATTACTCGGAGCAATTGCTGTAGCTTCGTATTCATATATGGCATTAGTTCCTCTAATTCAACCGCCAATTATGAGAGCGATGACTACTGAAAAAGAAAGAAAAATTAAGATGGTTCAGTTACGTGAGGTCTCTAAGGTTGAAAAAATTGTATTCCCAATTATTTTGTTATTACTTGTTGCTCTTCTTCTGCCCGCAGCAGCTCCTCTACTAGGTATGTTTGCTTTTGGTAATTTAATGAAAGAATCTGGAGTTGTTGATCGCCTGAGTGATACTACTCAGAATGCTTTGATTAATATAGTAACGATTTTTCTTGGCCTTGCAGTAGGGTCAAAGCTAATGGCAGATAAGTTTCTTCAACTTGATACTTTAGGAATTTTATTGCTTGGCTTAGTTGCCTTCTCTATTGGAACGATGTGCGGCTTGTTGATGGCGAAACTAATGAACGTATTTAGTAAAAATAAAATTAACCCATTAATTGGCTCTGCAGGAGTTTCAGCAGTTCCAATGGCTGCACGTGTCTCTAATAAAGTTGGCCTTGAAGCTGATTCAAATAATTTCCTTCTTATGCATGCAATGGGGCCTAATGTTGCAGGAGTTATAGGGTCAGCAATCGCTGCAGGCATAATGATTCAATTTCTAGGCTAGTAAATAATTTAGAACTCTTACGTTTTAACCCCATAAAACAAACTAGCTTTACGTTTCGTTTATTTCGCCATTGGTTAAGGTAAGCTTTCTACTCATTTTATTTGCAATAGACAGGTCATGAGTAACAATTAACAGTGCGGTAGTTTTATCTGTATTTAGCTCTATGATAAGCTCTAATACGTCCTTTGCATTTGCCGCATCTAGGTTACCTGTTGGCTCATCTGCCAAGAGACAAGTTGGCTCAGTTATCATAGCTCTTGCAATTGCAACCCTTTGCCTTTCTCCACCTGACAGCTCTGACGGCTTATGATTCAATCGATTTTCTAGCCCAACCTTTGTTAATATTTTTTTAGATTTTAAGAGTGCACCGCCTTTATCAACACCCATAATTAACAAAGGCAAGGCAACGTTATATAATGATGAAAAATCATTTAGTAAGTGATGAAATTGATAAACAAAGCCTAGGTTTTTGGCGCGCAACTCTGTCCTATTTTTTTCGCTAATTTTTGAAATATTGGTATTAGCGATGAGCACATCACCATCAGTAGGAGTATCAAGGCCAGCCATTAAATTAAGTAGCGTTGATTTTCCACATCCTGATTGACCAATAATTGCAGTTGTTTCTCCAGATTTAATTTCAAAATTTAAATTTTTTAAAACAGATGTTTGATTGTTGCCCTCATTATATGAAAAGCTAACAGAGCGACATTCAATTATATTACTCATGCCTTAAAACCTCTGAGATATTAACTTTTCCAGCACGTTTTGCTGGATAAATAGCAGCAATAATTACTAATATAAAAGCTCCCAGGACTATACTAACCACATCGCTAAGTAGGATTTTTGATGGAAATCGGCTAATATAAAATAAATCTTTAGGGAAAAATTGGAAGCCAATAATACTTTCAATTCCAGAAATTACAGACTCGATATTAAGAGCCAAAAGTAACCCAAGAATTGTTCCTATAGTAATGCCAATAAAACCAATACTGAGGCCTTGGTAGAAGAATATCCTAACAATTCTTTTCGGAGTCATTCCGATGGTTCTTAAAATTGCAATGTCAGACTTTTTGTCGGTAACTACCATAACCATCATAGAGACTATATTAAAAGCAGCAATAGCAATGATCAAAGAAAGAATAATTGCAATCATTTGTTTTTCAAGATTTAAAGCTCTGATAAAATTTCGTTGTTGTTGCATCCAATCAACCCCATAATAACCATTGCCGAGGGATTTAATTACACTATCTGTAATTTTATTTGCTTTAAATAAGTCGTCTACTTTAAGGCGAATTCCAGATACTTGATTTCCAAGAGCAAATAAATCTTGGGCGTCATAAAGGTGGATAAATGCAAGATTATTGTTAAAATCATTTACGCCAGCATTAAATATACCACTCACTGTATAAGCTTGTGACTGGGGGACTAGTTTACCAATTGAATTTCTAGAGGGGGCTATCAGAGTAAGCTCATCCCCAATCCCTGTTCCCATTAGTGTTGCAAGGCCAACACCAATTAATATTGATGAATCGTCTTCATTAAGGCTAAGACTTCCATATTTAATATCATCTAATAAGGCAGAGGTTGTTGATTCTAAATCTATAAGGATGCCTCTAACACTAATGCCTTGTGAGGCATTTTTTGAAGTCATTAAGGCAAAGTCTTCAACAAAAGGCGAGGATGCAATAATCTGGCCCTGCGTGTCAATTTTTTTTCTAAGATCTTGCCAATTATCAAGAGTATCATCAGTTTCTGTTATGTAGGAGTGAGAAATCGTGTTTAAAACTCGATTTGTTAACTCTTCATGAAAGCCGTTCATTACTGACAAGACAGTAATAAGAGACATAACAGCTAGAACAAGACCAACCATAGAAACGCCAGAAATAAAGGAAACAAAGCCTTTTTTTCGATTGGATCTTAAATATTGGTTAGAAATATGAAATTCAACACTCATGGTCGGAATATTTTGTCATAATTAATGTTTTAAAAGTGATTAAAATTATCAAAATGCTAAGTATTACAAGTTTTGTCAATCACAGTAAGTTTGGCCTGGTTAATTTTTTGCTTTTGCCTTTTTCCGCTATTTTCTTCATTTTTAGTTATATACGTCTTTGTCTTTACAAAGTAAGGTTATTAAAAGTAAGCGTGTCATCAGTTCCAGTTATTGTTATAGGCAATATAACAGCAGGTGGAACTGGAAAGACGCCAATTGTAATTGCAGTTGCTAATTATTTTGCATCTCGCAATAAAATAGTAGGAGTTGTTTCTAGGGGTTATGGGGGAGAGTACGCTCAAGAATCATTAGAGGTTACTTCGAAAAGTGATCCAATTGATTGCGGTGATGAGCCTTTGTTAATAAAGCAACAAACTGAAGCCTTTGTTGTAGTGGCTAAAAAAAGAAGCAATGCAGTAAAGTTTTTAACTGAAAACTATCCAGTAGATTTAATTATCAGTGATGATGGTCTTCAGCATTATGCTATGGGACGTGATATTGAAATAGCAGTTATAGATGGACACAATCGATTAGGAAATGGGTGGTTTCTTCCAGCAGGACCTCTAAGAGAATCAAAAAAAAGGCTCAAGTCAGTTGATTTTATTATCAATAATGGTTCGCATATGGAAGGAGAGATATCAAGCAAAATTGAAGCAAACTGTTATATTAATCTAGCTACCAATGAAAAAAAAGATCTTGATTTTTTTAAAAGTAAAAAATGCTTTGCTATCGCTGGAATTGGAAATCCAGATAATTTTTATTCATTGCTTGAGGAGCTTGGAGTTAATTTAGTTACTAAAACATTTGTAGATCATCATAAATTTATTGAGAAGGATTTTGACTTTAAGGGTGACTATCCAATCTTAATGACAGCCAAGGATTGTGTAAAATGTAAACAGTTTGCAACAAGCCAAATGTGGTATTTGTCTGTGGATGCAAAAATTAGTTCTGACTTTTATCAGCAACTCGAGTCTAAATTATGATTGACGAAAATTTATTAAAAATGTTAGTTTGCCCAGAAAGTAAAGCCCCTCTTAAGTTAGTTGGTGAAGAATTAGTGTGTGAAAAAAGTCAGCTAGCCTACCCTATCATTGATGGCATTCCAATTCTGCTTTTAGAAGAGGCTCGAAAAACTAATCCTGAAAAATAATGGATTTTTCAGTAATTATTCCTGCCCGATATGCCTCAAGTCGTTTACCGGCAAAGCTACTAGAAAAAATACATGGCAAAACACTTATTGAGCATACTTATTCTAATGCAGTTATGAGTTCTGCTAAACGTGTAATTATTGCAACGGATGATGAAAGAATAAGCAAGGTTGCTAAGGATTTTGGTGCTGAAGTTTGTATGACTGACTCAAGCCACACATCTGGTACTTCTCGCTTATCAGAGGCAGTCACCTCGCTAGATTTTAATGAGGATGAAGTGGTTGTTAATGTTCAGGGTGATGAGCCCATGATGAGTCCTAAGGCAATAAATCAAGTTGCCTCTAACTTGATTAAAAGTGGAATGAGTGTTGCAACGTTGTGCGAAAAAATTGAAAGTGAAGAGTCTTACTTTGATCTAAATTGCGTGAAAGTTGTATATAATTCCCTCGGCAAAGCGTTGTACTTCTCAAGATCACCAATTCCTGCTTTTAGGAATAGTAGTGAGATTAATTTGGATTTTTGTTTTCGCCATGTTGGCCTATATGCATATCGAGTTAGTTTTTTAAAGCAATATTTGCAAATGGGTAAATCTGAGCTAGAACTAGCTGAGAAATTAGAGCAGTTAACTATCTTAAACCAAGGAATCGATATTAATGTTGATATTTCTTGTGCTCCAACTGGCTATGGTGTTGATACAGAATTTGATTTGAAAAAAGTTAAAGAGGAATTAAAAAAATGAATATTATTGATGGAAAAGAGATTGCAAAAAATCTGCGTTTAAAAATTGCTGAAGAAGTAAAAATGCTTGAACGACCTCCAGGCCTTGCTGTAATTTTAGTAGGTGAAGACCCTGCCTCAGCAGTCTATGTAAGAAATAAAGAGCTAGCATGTAAGCAGGCAGGATTTTTTTCAGATAAGATTATTAAATCAGAGAATATCACAGAAGAGCAGCTATTAGAAGAGGTGGAGAGGCTTAACAATAATCCTCATATAGATGGCATTTTAGTGCAGCTACCTTTGCCTAAACATATAGATGCAAATAAGGTTATTGAGCACATCTCACCATACAAGGATGTTGATGGATTCCACAGTGAAAATATTGGAAAGTTAATGCAGAATAAATCCCATTTAAGGCCATGCACTCCAAAGGGCGTTATGACTATGTTGGCATCAGTTGATTGTAAGGTGGAAGGTATGAATTGCGTAGTTATCGGTGCTTCAAATATTGTTGGTAGGCCAATGGCAATGGAGCTTCTAAATGCTCGAGGAACTGTAACTATTTGCAATAGTAAAACTAAAAATGTTGCTGAAAAAGTTAGGCAAGCTGACATTTTAGTTGTAGGTGTTGGAATTCCAGAAATGGTCAAAGGTGATTGGGTTAAAGATGGAGCTATTGTTATAGATATTGGCATTAATCGATTGGAAGATGGCTCTCTAGTTGGAGATGTAGACTTTGATGCAGTCAAAGATAAAGCTGGAGCTATAACGCCAGTTCCTGGTGGAGTTGGGCCAATGACTATTGCAACGCTTTTAGAAAATACATTGATAGCTTACAGGCAAGGTTTATGAGATTTTTTCTAAGATTATTAAGAGAAGGCTCTGGCAGAGTAGTGATATTAATTGACTGGTTATTTAAGCCTTCAGTAGTAAAAAGAAATGATGAAGAGCAAGCTAAAGTTGACCAAGCAACAAAAATTCTAAAGCTTTATCAGTTCTATGCTTGCCCATTTTGCGTTAAGACTAGAAGAGCAATTAAACGTTTAAATCTTAAAGTGGAGACTCGTGATGCTCAAACTGCCGGTCAATTCAGAAAAGAGCTGGAAATAAGTGGTGGAAAGATTCAGGTTCCATGCTTAAAGCTAGAGGGTGCTGGTGAAGCTACTTGGATTTATGAATCGAGTGATATTATTAAGTACCTAGATGAGCGCTTTTAATAAACCATTTAATTTTTAATAAAAATGCTTTATATTCGTGGAGGTAATAAAGAACAAATAGTACTTTCGCAGCAGTTATTTAGTTTCTGCAGTAACGGCTTGTTTCAAGCAAATAACATTCCAAATATAGATCTAACTATCCAAAAAGTAGATGATGCGCTTGCTTGGACAGACTATGAGGGCGATGGCAAGTTCTTTATAGAAATTGAAGAATCATTAGATAGAAAAAAATTCATTATTACCCTGTGTCATGAAATGATACATGTGTGTCAATTTTTAGCAGGTGTTGAAGTCAGTGAGCTATCAGCATATCACTATGAAGAGGTGTTAGCAGAGCAGTTTTATCAAGAAGAACTAGGCGGCAGTATTAACGGAAGTCTTTCAGATTTAAATGAGGATTAAGGTAAATACTCTTTTAAGCTTCCTATCGTTTTATTTAACTCATCAATTGAGTTAGAAGTTAAAGTTATATGGCCTAACTTTCTTCCAGTTCGTTCTTCTTTATTATATAAATGAAGGTGAGCATTTTTAGTTTTAAGTACTTTTTGAATTGGTCCATGGACTCCAATTATATTGATCATAGCGCTGAACTTTGAAGTAATAGTTGTTTGCCCTAAGGGAGATTCAGTAATAGCTCTTATATGATTTTCAAATTGAGAGGTTTGTGCGCCTTCAATGGTCCAATGGCCAGAATTATGAACTCTTGGGGCTATCTCATTAACTAGAAGGTCATCAGATTCAAAGAGTTCAATGGTTAAAACTCCAACATGTTTAATTTCTTTAAGGATAGAGCTCATATACTCTTCCGCTTTTTTTTGAAGAGATGCTGAGATATTTTCTGCAGGCGCTATAGTTAATCTTAGTATTCCCTCATGATGAGAATTTTCAACTAAAGGATAATATTCAAGGCTACCATCTATACCTCTAACAGCAATCAAAGATAGCTCACGCTTAAAATTTATAAAGCCCTCAAGGATTGAGTCAGCACCAGCCATCTTTCCCCATGCTTCTTGGGTCTGAGTTTCAGATTTAATTAAAAACTGACCTTTACCATCGTAGCCATCTGTAGCTGTTTTTAGTATACAGGGGATTCCAATATTCTTAATTGCACTTTTTAAATCATCAAGACTATTTACCATTTGATAGGGCGCACAAGGTATTTTTAATGCATCTAGAAGTGCTTTTTCTCTGCCGCGATGTTGAGAAATATATAGAGATTTATCACTAGGAAAAACTTTGGTATTTTTACTAATTTCATTAACAATAGTGACGTCAGTATTTTCACTTTCATAGGTCACAATATCCGAGCTATCAGCAAAATTACTAACAATTTCTGGATTATTATTATGGATAAATGTTTTTCCAAGAAGTGAAGATGGGTCTTCTTCAGATAACGCTAAAAATCTCATTTGGTGACCTAGCGGATAGGCCGATAGCGCAAGCATTCTCCCTAATTGACCAGCACCAAGAACCCCAATTTTCATAAGTTATTTGTCAGGATTAGGATTGTTGAGAACACTTTGAGTCTGCTCTAAGCGAAATTTAGCAACTTTTTGTCTTACTTCTTCATTATGGTTGCCAACGATCTGGGCTGCTAAAATTCCAGCATTTTTTGCGCCAGCTTCGCCTATGGCAAGGGTGCCCACAGGAATTCCACCAGGCATTTGAACAATTGACAGTAAAGAGTCATGACCACTTAATGCCTTAGATTGAATTGGCACCCCTAGCACTGGAATAACTGTTTTTGAAGCAACCATCCCTGGTAAGTGGGCAGAGCCACCAGCACCAGCAATAATTACTTCAAGGCCTCTTGCTTGAGCTGTTTCGGCATATTCAAACATTAAATCAGGAGTGCGATGGGCTGAGACAACCTTGACTTCATAGGGGACACCTAATTCGTCAAGCATCTCTGTGGCAATTTTCATTGTGGGCCAATCTGACTTTGAGCCCATAATAACTCCAACTAGTGCACTCATTTTGATTTTGGTGAGGAAATTATTTGAATTATACCAAAAACAAAATACTTATTAGAATTGAAACTAATCTTGAAAGAGCAGGTGGTTAAAGTTTAAAGTCTTTATCAATAAAAGGAAGATGGCCAGAGCGAATAATAGAGGTTTGTGAGCCAACTGCCTCATACCATTCTTTAATTTTAACCGGGACTAAAGTATCAAGTGAGCCAAGGATAGTAGTTTTAGGGGCTGCAATATCTTTATAAATATCTCGCAAGTCAGAATTAATGATTATTTCTAATCCAGTAGTTAGCGCACTATGTGAGGCTGGATATTTTTGAATTGATTTGTAAAGCTCTTGAAGTTGAGACTTGTCTTTGCTTTGAAGGCTTACGAAACGTTTGAGTGATTTAGTACTATCATTTTTTAAATTAATTGCAAATTGATCAAACACCTCACCACTGATTCCATAATTCCAGCTTTCATTATTTACAAGACAGGGTGTTGCGGCAACTAAAATTAACTTGCTAATCTCAATTTGACTTGCAATATAGGTTGAAAGTAAGCCACCTAAAGACCAACCAAGTAAGGTTGATTGCTCTGGGATTATCTTAGCTAGTTCATTACACCAGCTTTCAATATTTCCATCTATATCTCCGCTTCTTCCGTGGCCAGGAAGATCAATAACTGTTATTCGATAGTTTGCCTTATATTTATCTATCAAGCTTTGGAATATATCGCTATTAAAAGCCCATCCATGCAATAAAACTAGACTTGGGCCATCACCTACAGTTTTATGCCATAACATCTTTTACCTTTTTTAAAAGTGTTTCAATTTGCTTTTCACTGTGACCTGCTGATAATGTAAATCGAAGGCGGGCGGTGTTAGGAGGAACTGTGGGAGGCCGAATAGCGCTAACAAAAAAACCTTCATCAAATAGCTTGTTACTTAGCTTAAGGGCTTCATTACTTGAGCCTATAACAAGTGGTTGAATGGCACTATCAGAGTCTTCAAATTGAAGACCTAACTGCCTAGAAATATTCTTAAAGTGATTAATATTAGCTAATAACTTATTTTTTTGTTCACCCTTTTTAATTAACTCTAGACTCATAAGGCCTGCATGACAAAAACTAGGGGGGATAGCAGTAGTGTAGGTATATGGCCTTGATTTCTGGATTAAAAATTCTATAAAGTCATCATCTCCAGCTGCAAAGGCTCCCATAACACCAGCAGACTTTCCTAGCGTAGCCATGTAAATGGAATGCTTAGGGATTGTTGGGTTAAAAATGCCAAATCCATGAGCGTCATCTTGCATTAATATTGCATCAGTTTGACTTAGAGTTTTATCAATTTCAGAAATATCTGCTTTGTCTCCATCCATACTAAAAATATGATCAGTTACAACAAGGCCAGGGCCAGTTTGTTTTTTTAATTTCTTTTGAAGTGAGACAAGATTTTTATGGAGATACCTTTGAATTGGAAGGCTAATTAGCCTAGAGCCATCGATTAATGAGGCATGATTTAATTTATCTTGAAGGGACCACTTGATTTCATCCCTCAGAGCAGAAAATATTCCTAGATTTGCACTATAGCCTGATGAAAAAAGCAGCGCTCTTTGCTGGCCAGTATGCTCAGCCAAGGCTTCTTCTAATATATGATGTGATTTTGAGTGACCACTTACTAGATGAGACGCTCCTGAACCAACTCCATAGAGCTTAACTCCTTCAATTAGCGCCTCTTTAATTTTAGGATGGTTGGCTAAAGATAGGTAATCATTTGAGCAAAAATTTAAAATTTTCTTGCCATCAATTTCCATGATAGCGCCTTGGGCACTATTAGCAACTCTTCTTAAACGTAATAAGTGATTCTGTTCAATATCACTTATTTTTTTTGAGAAGTTCATTGCATTAACATCTTAAGGCTATATTAAATTTTCCATAGGTGAGGAAGCACTTGCATAACTTTTTTTAATCATTCTGCCTGCAAGATAGGATTCACGCCCAGATATAATAGCATGCTTCATTGCACTTGCCATCAGTATAGGGTTTTCTGCATTTGCAATTGCAGAATTCATAAGTACGCCGTCACACCCGAGCTCCATTGCTTCTGCTGCATCACTTGCGCAGCCAATCCCAGCGTCAACTAAGACAGGAACATTGGCCTGGTCTTTAATTAGCTTAATATTAAAAGGATTAGCTATTCCCTGGCCTGATCCAATAAGAGAGGCTAATGGCATAATTGCACAGCAACCAATCTCTTCAAGTTCTTTAGCCACTATAGGATCATCCGAAGTATAAACCATGACATCAAAACCTTCTTTTATTAGTATTTTAGATGCTTCAAGAGTTTCAACAATATTAGGATAAAGTGTTTTTTCATCACCGAGAACCTCTAATTTAACGAGGTTATGCCCGTCTAACAATTCTCTTGCTAGAAGGAGAGTTCTAACTGCATCTTTTGCGTTGTAACAGCCTGCAGTATTTGGGAGAATAGTATATTTTTTAGGTGAGATAGCGTCAAGAAGACTTTCTTCGTTTGGATTTTGGCCAATATTTACGCGACGAATTGCCACAGTAATAATCTCTGAACCAGAGGCTTCAGTGGCTAACTTAGTTTCCTCTAGATCTTTATATTTTCCAGAGCCAACGAGGAGTCTAGAGTTAAAAGTTCTGCCTGCTATAGTAAATGGAGTGTCTTTTTTCATAGCGTTATAAGATACCATGCGATGCAACAAAAATTATTCTATCGCTTAGTATTCTTTTGAAGTTTCAAATGATTTATATAATTAAACCAGCTTTGTGCTGGATTTCATTTATAGTCTTCGTAACAATCTGAGAAATTAAAAAATCAGACTTAGATTTAGATTCTGCAAGCGATACAAAATCTTCAATCATAAGTTTGTACTGATTACATGGCGGAAAGCTAACTTTAGTACCTACCTGCAAACCTCCATTAGCCCAATAAGCGTGAGTAATTTCAGGTGGGTTAACAGGAACGCTTAGTTTTGCCCAGCCACTTGATCCTAAAACCGTCAATGCTTGGCAAAGTGCTGCATTACCTGAAACAGTGAAGCTCAGTGTTTCGCCATTTGGCCATTGAAGTGTTGCATCAACTTGCTTCTCAATATCATAGTGATTACTCATTATTGCAGTTGCTGAAAGAACTTTAGGGGCGCCTGTAAATAGCATGCATCCTGATAATATTGCATAACAACCAATGTCGTATAAGGGGCCGCCACCATCTACTTTGCGATTTCGAATGTTGCCTTTAGGCTGGTCTGGATAGCTAAAAATAAAGTGAGATGACTGATGCTCCCCAATGTCAAGCTCTTTGAGCCATGCCCATTGTGGGTGACTTCTTACCATGTAGGCTTCATAAAAAAAAGATTCACTAATTGCAGCTGCAGATTCTAATTCCATTAATTCGTTCATGTTAAGGGCAACTGGCTTTTCACAAAGAACATGCTTGCCTAATTTAAGTGCTTGAATAGAATAGGGCACATGCAAATGATTTGGGAGCGGGTTATAAATTGCATCTATTGATGGCTCTGATAGGAGAGCGTCATAGTCTGTCTCAATAGCATCTTTATAGATACTTGGTAATGATGCTTGACCAGGATTTCTTCTTCCAACATGGGTAACTTCATGTCCTGCAGCTAATATTGCTGGAACGACATGTTCGCGAGCAATTTTCGCCTCACCTAAAATTCCAAACTTCATTTAAACCTTTTATTTTTTTATAATGAGATAATAATACTTGTTCTTTTTAAATGATTTTAGAAAAATATTACAAATTGTATTAACATGTAAAATGGGTATCTTATAAATTTTTTTTGAAGGAATATCAATGCCCCTAAATGCAATTAAACATCCTCTTTTAGCTCATAAGATTGCCTTACTTAGGCAGCATGGAATTAGCACAAAACAATTTCGTGAACTATCTAATGAAGTTGCAAGTCTATTAACATATGAAGCAACTCGGAATTTACCACTCGAAGACCGTGAAATTAATGGCTGGCAAGGAGAGCCAATAAACACTCAAATGTTATCTGGAAAAAAATTATCAATTGTCCCCATTTTACGTGCTGGTTTGGGAATGCTTGATGGCGTGCTGACTTTGGTGCCAAATGCTAAAGTAAGCGTCGTTGGTCTTTACAGGGATGAGGAGACTTTAAATCCGGTTGCATACTTTGATAAAGTTATTACTGATATTGATCAAAGAACTGCTTTAATAATTGATCCTATGCTGGCAACTGGAGGAACCCTCCTTGCTACAATTGAACTTCTAAAACAGAAGGGCTGCAAAAAAATTATTGGCTTATTTCTAGTTGCCTCTCCTGAGGGCTTAGAAAGGGTTACTAAGCTTCATCCTGATGTTGATCTTTTTATAGCAGCAATAGATGACTGTTTAAATGAAAATGGCTATATTCTTCCTGGACTGGGCGATGCTGGCGATAAGATTTTTGGAACTAAGTAAGTACTTTTGATAATTAATCATCAACTTTTTTTAAAGATTTAAATGCTGCAAGCGCATTCTGTCGAGATAATTTTAAATCAATGACAGGTCTTGGGTAGTCCTTTCCAATAACAACTCCAGCTCTATCTAATTCTTCTTGGGGCGCTTCCCAAGGACTAAATAAGTATTTATTTGGCAGCTCACTTATTTCAGGAATGTATTTACGAATATATTCCCCATCTGGGTCAAACTTTTGCCCCTGCGTGACTGGATTGAAGATTCTAAAGTAGGGAGCTGCATCTGCGCCACATCCAGCAATCCACTGCCAACTAGCACTATTACTTGCTAGATCAGCATCAACCAGACAATCCCAAAACCAGCGTTCACCATGATGCCAGTGAAGTAGAAGATTTTTAACTAAAAATGAACCTACAACCATTCTTACGCGGTTATGCATTGCACCAGTAAGCCATAACTCCCTCATGCCTGCATCAACCATAGGTATTCCAGTTTGGCCTTTTTGCCAAGCGATTAATTTTTTCTCATCTTTATCCCATGGGAATAGATCAAACTTGGATTGCAAATTATTTTTAGGAAGTTCAGGATTAAAGTAGAGCTGCGTATATGAAAATTCCCGCCAACCAAGCTCGCTACAAAAGTGGTCAATATTAGTGTCATCGCCTTTTTTCTTAGCAGCATACCAAGCTTGATTGGGAGAAATCTCACCAAAATGAAGATGGGGTGATAGTCTAGAGACAAAAGGTTTTGATGGAATATTGCGACCAACTTTATAATTTTCAACTCCATTATTTAGGAATTCGGTTAATCGGTTATTTGCTCCAAGCTCACCAATATTCCAAAATGATTTCATTTTAATATCCCATTTAGTGGATGGCAATAAAGATAAAGCATTGATATCTTTTAAACTATTGTTATCATTAAAAAGATCTAGATTTATTGGAGTAGAAATTGGCTTACGTGGCTCGTCAGATAAAAGACAGCCTTTTCGAAAGTAGGGTGTAAAAACTTTATATGGAGTCCCGTCTCCTTTTTTTATTGTCCAGGGCTCCCAGAGTAATGAACCATTTAAAGTATTAACTTTAATTCCTTTAGACTCAAGTTCTTTTTTGATATGAGTATCACGATTGATGCGCCATGGCTCATAACAACGATTCCAAAATATCTCTTTAATATCTAATCGATCAATAATATCCAATATTACTTTAATGGGATCTCCCGAGTAAATTGATAAATTTTGATCTAGGCTTTTGTTAAGAGAATTTAGAGAGTGATGCAGCCAAAATCGACTTGCTTCTCCCATCGCAAGTTCTTTTGAATTTATATTGTCCAGAATGTAGATAGGAAGTATTGAACTATTTTTTGCTGCCTCAAATAGTGCAGGGTTGTCAGATAACCTTAGATCTTGGCGAAACCAATGGATAACTTTAGGTGTATTCATAGAGCATTCAATATTATGGCGGAGAGAGAGGGATTCGAACCCTCGATAGGAGTTAAAGCCTATACTCCCTTAGCAGGGGAGCGCCTTCAGCCACTCGGCCATCTCTCCGAAGAAGGCATATTATACTGGAATTATTTTAAATGAGCATTTTAGTAATAACGGTTTAATAAAATATTATTCAAGGACCTCAAAATCATGAGTAATTTTTGCAGTTTTCCCTAGCATGATGGATGCAGAGCAATATTTTTCAGCCGAAAGTGTAATTGCTTTATCAACTTTCTTAGAGTCTAAGTCTTTTCCTTTAACAATAAATTTAATGTGTATATCAGTAAAAACTTTTGGGTGTTCATTGGCTCTTTCAGCGCTAATCCTAGTTTCACAATGCGATAGGTCTTGACGCATTTTTTGAAGCGTTGTAACGACATCAATCATAGTGCAGCCCGCCACTCCAAGCAGAAGCATTTCCATCGGTCTAACGCCAAGGTTTTCACCGCCAATCTCTATCGGACCATCCATCGTAATAGAGTGGCCACTATGAGACTTACCAACCATTAGCATGCCATCAACCCAATTCACAGAAAGATTCATTTAAAAAACTCCTTAAGTTTTTGGCCAGGATTTGAGTGCTTCATAAACGCCTCGCCAATTAAAAAACCAAATACATCATTCTGGTGCATCAACTCAACATCAGCTCTAGATGAAATTCCTGACTCAGTTATTACAAGTTTATCACCGCTAATTTCACTAAGCAAGTCAATGGTGGTTTGAAGGCTAACTTCAAAGTTTCGAAGATTCCTATTATTAATTCCAATCATTGGCAAGTCTAATTTAAGAGCACGACGAAGTTCATTTAAATCATGAGTTTCAACTAATACATCCATATTGAGAGCTAAAGCAAGGTCGCTTAAATGTTTGATTTCATCATCTTCTAGACAAGACACAATTAGTAAAATACAATCTGCCCCCATCGCTCTTGATTCATAGACTTGATAGGGCTTAATAATAAAATCTTTACGAATAACTGGTAATGAAACTGCAGCTCGCGCTTTTATCAAATATAAAGGATCACCTTGAAAAAAATCACGATCTGTTAATATAGAAAGGCAGCTTGCACCTCCATCTTCGTAGCTTTTTGCAATTTCGACAGGCTCAAAATTCTCTCTTAAAACGCCCTTGCTTGGAGAAGCTTTTTTAATTTCAGCAATTATTCCACTTTGACGCTCTTTTACTTTTTTGTTTAATGAGTTAAAGAAACCTCGGGGGGTATCTGCATTATTTGCTAGCTCAATCATTTTTTCAATCGGAAGCCGCTTTGTTGACTCTGCTATTTCTTCTTGCTTTCGAGCAACAATTTTTTTAAGTATGTCGGGTGTTTTTTGTGCCATGGTTTTAATGAATTTATAACAATGCTTATTTTAAACGAATATAATTTACGTATATATTTAAGTAATGAGTGAAGTACATGAATTTACTAGATTTTCAGGCTGGAATTGATCACCCATTTTTTTTGATTGCCGGGCCATGTGTTGTTGAGTCAGAGTCTTTGGCAATGGAAAGTGCAAGCTATTTGAGAAAAGTTTGTAGCGAGCTTAATATCAATTTCATCTATAAGTCATCCTATGACAAGGCTAATCGAACAAGCGCAGATAGTTTTCGTGGTCTAGGTATTGAAGAAGGGCTTCGTATTTTAGAAAAAGTAAAATCTGAAGTGGGAGTCTCTGTTTTAACTGATGTTCATGAAGATTCGCCTCTAGATGAGGTCTCTTCAGTAGTTGATGTCCTTCAAACACCTGCTTTCCTTGTAAGGCAGACTAATTTTATTCAAAATGTGTGTAGTCAAGGGCTACCTGTAAATATTAAGAAAGGCCAATTTCAAGCGCCTTGGGATATGGTCAATGTTGTTGAGAAGGCCAAGGCAACAGGAAATCAACAAATTATGGTTTGTGATAGAGGGACATCTTTTGGATACAATACACTTGTTTCAGATATGAGAGGCTTGTCCAGCATGAGGTCAACAAACTGTCCAATTGTTTTTGATGCAACTCACTCTGTTCAGCAGCCCGGTGGAGAGGGAGCGTCTTCTGGTGGGCAAAGAGAAATGGTACCAGTTTTAGCTAGAGCAGCCGTTGCTGTTGGCATTTCTGGCGTCTTTATGGAGACGCATCCAAATCCCGAGTTTGCAAAAAGTGATGGCCTTAACTCTATGCCAATGAATTTAATGTTTACACTTCTTGAAACGCTCAAGAAGATTGATGAAGTAACTAAAAATAATGATTTATTAGAGGATTCTATAAATGACTAGAATTGCAATAAACGGATCTAAAGGTAAGATGGGGCAGACCCTTGTTGATGCTGTCAATTTAAATAAAAGTGCGACATTAGGTGCGGGCGTTGATAAGGGCGATAACCTTAATGACTCTCTCCAAGATTTCGACGTTTTAATTGATTTTTCAAGACCCGAAGCCTCTCTGAAGGCCATCTCAATTTGTAAAAATTCTGGAAAAGCTATGGTCATTGGAACTACAGGGTTTAGTGATGATGAGCTAAAAGTAATTAAGCAAGCTTCAACTCAGATACCAATTGTTTTTGCTCCTAATATGAGTGTTGGAGTTAATTTAACGCTTAAGTTATTGGAGACTTCTGCAAAAGTGATTGGAAAAGACTCCAGTATAGAAATTATTGAAACCCACCATCGTTATAAGGTTGATTCACCCTCAGGCACGGCTCTTAAGATGGGTGAGGTCATTGCAAATGCGCTTGGAAGGGATCTAGCTAAGTGCGCAGTATATGGACGTGAAGGTATTGATGAGCCTAGAGATTTAAATACCATTGGATTTTCATCGATTAGAGGCGGTGATGTTGTAGGCGATCATACTGTTACTTTTTTTATGGAGGGTGAGCGCGTTGAAATAACGCATAAAGCATCCTCTAGAATGATTTATGCAAATGGTGCTGTAAGAGCAGCTAACTGGCTTCATGACAAGCCTAGTGGGCTATATTCAATGCAAGATGTTTTAGAACTTTAGGAGTAGTTAATGTTGTATGCAATTATTTCTCAAGATGTGGAGGATAGTTTTACAAAACGCATAGGTGCCAGACCTGATCATATTGCTCGTTTAAATCAATTAAAAGATGAAGGGCGCCTTATTTTGGCTGGACCCCATCCTGCTATCGACTCAATAGATCCTGGTGATGCAGGTTTTACAGGGTCACTTATTGTTGCTGAGTTTGAAAATCTTAGAGAGGCCCGCTCCTGGGCTGACGCAGATCCTTATGTTGCTGCCGGTGTATATTCAAGCGTTATTGTTAAAAATTTCAATAAGGTTTTGCCTTAAATGATTTCCATAGAGGGGTTTTTTGCTGGATAATTTAGCCTTTTTTGACAAAAGCAGCTCAATCAAAAACTTAAATAATGATTACAGTTAAAAATTTATCAAAACATTTTGGTGGAATCAAAGCAGTTGATGGTGTTGACTTGCATATTGAGCGAGGCTCGATAACTGGCTTAGTGGGTCCAAATGGTGCTGGAAAAACCACAATGTTTAATTTGATTGCTGGACTTTATCAGCCTACAGATGGTGAAATAATTCTTGATGGTGAAGACGTAACAAACTTAACTTCTCACCAGCTTTTTCATAAAGGACTCTTAAGAACATTTCAAATAGCCCATGAGTTTCCAACACTAAGTGTCTTGGAAAACTTAATGATGGTTCCAGCTAATCAGCTGGGTGAAAGCTTAATGAATACTTGGTTTAAGCGTAAACAAATTCTAGAAGAAGAAAAGTTACTTCAAGACAAAGCAGAAGAGGTAATTGACTTTCTTAGTATTAGCCACCTTAAGAATGAAAGAGCGGGTAATCTGTCTGGTGGCCAAAAAAAATTGCTAGAGTTGGCTCGAACCATGATGGTTGACGCTAAGGTTGTTCTTCTAGATGAGGTTGGAGCAGGCGTTAATCGGACACTTCTTAATCAGATTGGTGATGCTATATTAAGGCTTAATTCAGAAAGAGGGTATACGTTCTGCATGATTGAGCACGATATGGATTTTATTTCAAGGCTTTGTAATCCAGTAGTAGTTTTAGCTGAAGGTCGAATTTTGACAAGCGGCACCCCTAATGAAATTAAAAGTAGTGACGCGGTTATTGAAGCCTATCTAGGTAAAGGAATTAAGACCGAGGCTACGAGTTAATGGCTTATCTTGAAGGTAAAAATTTAGTCGCATCTTATGGAGTAGTTCCAATACTCCATGAATGCTCCGTAGAAGTTGAGAGGGGCGAACTTGCAGTAATTGTGGGTCCAAATGGTGCAGGTAAGTCTACTGTAATGAGAGTTTTACTCGGGATGCTAGAGGCATCTTCAGGCTCGGTCACTTTAGATGGTAAAGATATTTCAATGCTTTCTACTCAGGACAGAATCAGCCATGGATTGGCATTTGTTCCTCAAACTAAAAATGTTTTCCCTTCAATGACCGTTGAAGAAAATCTTCAGATGGGTGGCTTTATTAGGCAAGATGACATTAATCAAACAATCGAAGAGGTCTACGCGCTTTTTCCGATTCTCTATGACAAACGCAAACAACTTGCAGAGCAGCTTTCTGGCGGCCAAAGACAACAGGTTGCGTTCGGAAGGGCTATGATGACGAAACCTTCAATTATGCTTTTAGACGAGCCAACAGCAGGAGTTTCACCAATTGTGATGGATGAAATTTTTTCTAATATTTTGGACGTTAGAAATGCTGGTATGGCGGTTCTTATGGTTGAGCAAAATGCACAGCAAGCGCTTAATATAGCTGACAAGGGCTACGTTTTAGTCTCTGGTCGCAATGAGCATACTGGAACTGGTAAAGAGCTCATAAATAACCCTGAAGTTAGAAAAAAGTTTTTAGGAGGTTAGATGACGTCAGACTCTATTGATATTATTAATGCATTTGCCTTACTAACTAATTTCGTAATTCTTCCTGCATTATCATATGGCTCGCAATTAGCATTGGGCGCCCTAGCTGTAACTTTAGTTTACTCAGTTTTGAGGTTTTCTAATTTTGCTCAAGGCGATAGTATGGCTTTTGGGACAATGATTGTTATATTGCTTACTGGCTTTATGATTAGTAGAGGCTGGACAATTTCAGGTATCCCTACGGCTCTATTAGTAATTCCTATAGCTATAGTATTTACCTCAATGTACTTGCTTACAATGGACAGGTTGATTTATCGGCACTATCGTAAAATAAAAGCAAAATCAATTACGATCGTAATGTCTTCAATAGGTGTTATGTTTGTTACTGGGGGAATAGTTAGGTTCGTTTTAGGTGCTACTGCGCAAAAATTTGAAGATGGTGAGAGGTTTATTTTTTCTGTTAGAGAGTTTAAGGCTTATACTGGCCTTGAACAAGGAATTGCTCTTAAAACATCTCAATTTTTAACTATTACCATTGCTTTTTTATTGGTTGCTTTTGTATTTTATTTTTTGCAAAAAACTAAAACTGGTAAGGCTATGAGGGCTTATTCTGATAACAAAGAGTTAGCTCTTCTTTCTGGTATTGACCCAGATAAGATGGTTCAAATAACTTGGTTATTGGTTGCAGCTCTTACTACAATTGCTGGAGCACTTTATGGACTCGATAAAGGCTTTGCGCCCCAGCAGTATCACTTATTACTCTTGCCAATTTTTGCCTCTGTCATTGTTGGCGGTATTGGCTCTCCAATTGGGGCAATTGCAGGCGCTTTCCTAGTGGCTTTTTCTGAGATACTCCTTACTTATGCGTACAAAAAGTTTTTAATATACTTATTGCCACTATCCATGCATCCTTCCTCTTTGGTACAGCTTATTGGTACCGAGTATAAATACGCAATATCCTTTGTTATTTTGGTTATTGTTCTTTTAATAAAGCCTACTGGGTTATTTAAAGGTAAGGTAATAGTCGATGAATAATCTAAAAAATGTTTGGCAATCGTATAGAGCTGTTATAAGTTTTGCATTAATGGGGCTTGTGCTGTTATTTGTTGGCTTTAATCAGTCATGGGCCCTCGTAATAGGCATTATTAACATGTCTTTGATTTCAGCTATCATGGCCTTAGGCGTTAATATTCAATGGGGTTATGCTGGATTATTTAATGTTGGAATTATGGGGTTTGCCGCCTTGGGAGGCGTTAGTGTTGTGTTAATTTCTCAGCAACCTGTTATTGAGGCAATAGATGCTGGTGGTATAAAAATGCTTCTTGCTTTGGCTCTAGGAGCTGTAACGATTGCTGCAGGAGTGCTATTAAATAGAAGGGGGATTAATAAATGGTTAATATCTTTAGTCGTAGTTATCGGTTATCTTCTAACAAGATATTATTTTTCTGAGGCTTCAGATTTAATTGAAAAGGTAGATCCTGCAATTACAGGCTATTTAGGCGGTTTTGGGCTTCCTGTAATGCTCTCATGGGTAGTGGGCGGCTTAGCTGCAGCTGGAGCGGCATGGTGGATTGGAAAAATTACCTTGAGTTTAAGGTCTGATTATCTTGCGATAGCAACTCTCGGAATTTCTGAGATTATTATTTATGTCATCAAAAATGAAGACTGGTTTGTAAGGGGACTTAAGAATGTTTATGGTCTTCAAAGGCCCGTACCATATGAAGTAGATATGCAAAAATCAGAATGGCTGCAAAATATTGTTGCCTGGATTCACAGATCAGAGCTGCAATTTTTGACTCAATCAGAACAAATTGATAAGCTAGGTGACTATGTTAGAGAGGCATCGGTGGTATTTGTAAAGCTAAGTTATTCAGGTTTATTTCTTGTAATTTTAGTCGCTTTCATTGTTCTTTCTAACCTTGCTTTAAATTCTCCATGGGGTAGAAAAGTAAGGGCAATAAGGGATAATGAAGTAGCAGCATCTGCGATGGGTAAAAATATTACGCGTCAACATTTGCAAATTTTTGTTATTGGATCAGCAATTGTAGGTATTGCTGGTGCATTACTAGTTACTTATGATGGAATATTTATTCCTACTGCATACCAGCCCCTTCGATTTACTTTTTTGATTTGGGTGATGGTAATTGTTGGAGGCTCAGGTAATAATTTAGGGTCGGTTCTCGGGGCTTTTATCATGTGGTTTATTTGGATTCAATCAGGTCCAATAGGTCTTTGGGTGGTTGAAATGCTTGGTAATTATATTCAAGAAGGAAATACATCATTAGAGTTTATAGAAGATCGAGTTCACTATCTAAGGCTTGTCTTTATGGGCAGCATAATGCTTTTGATCATGAGATTTTCTCCTGGCGGAATTCTTCCAGAGAAAAATAAAGAACTGTAATATGTTCTTTAAATTAGGCTGAAATGGACTGTTCTAGAAAGGTTTAATTCATTTTTTTTTATAATATTTTTAACACAAACTACAGGAAACTGTTTATCATTAACGGGATTCCCGTAAGAAATACACTTTAATGCTTTATTAGGTGTAGGGACTCTTTTTTATATTTTAGGAGACGAAATGAAAGGTTATTTAAAAACAACAGCTGGATTTGTATTATCAGCTACGATGGCATCAGTATCACATGCTGATGTAACTATAGGAGAGCTACAGGGATTTACTGGACCGCTTGAATCAATGATTGGTGCAATGTCTGGTGGTGCAAACTTAGCAGTAACTGAGGCTAATGCTTCTGGTAAATATCTCCAAGGAACAATCAATGTTGTGCAGGGCGATTCAGTATGTATCGATCCAGCCGTTGCGATTGCTCAAGCAGAAAAGATGATTAACGATGATAATGTTATGGCTATTATGGGTCCTAACTGTTCAGGTAATACTGGTGCAGTTATAACCAACGTGCTTGTACCTAATGGTATTGTTTCAATTTCACCATCAGCTACTTCACCTGCTTTAACTACTCTAGAAGACGGTGGATGGTTCTTTAGAACTGCTCCTTCAGATGCTAGACAAGGTCCAGTACTTGCAAGTATTGCAATGTCAAGAGGACAAACTGATATGGCTGTAACTCACTCAAATAGTGACTATGGTAAAGGTTTGGCTGATGCATTTGTAACTGCTTATGAAGCTATGGGCGGAACAGTTACAGTTATGGCTGGACATGATGACGATAAGGCTGACTATTCAGCTGATGTTGCTGCATTGTCTGCAGGTGGCTCAGCTACTTTAGCTATATTAGGTTATGCTGATACTGGCGGTAGAGGAATTATTGCTGCTTCTGAGGATACTGGTGCATTTTCTGACTATGTATTTGGTGATGGTATGATCAGTGCAGTAACTGAAGCTGCTGTTGGAGACGGCTCATGGGGTACTTTACCTTCTCCTGATGCAGCTCTTGGTGCTAACTGGCTTGCAGTAGCTGCAGCTGGTGGTGTTGATGGTTCTGGTGTATATTCAGCTGAATCTTATGACGCTATGGCATTAATTATTCTTGCTTCACAGGCTGCAGGTTCATCAGATAGAGCAGCTATTCAAGCAGAAGTAATGGGTATTGCTAACGGTCCAGGTATGGAGTGTCATGCTGGTAAATTGGCTGACTGCCTTAAATGGATTTCAGGTGGCTTGGTAGTTGACTATGTTGGTGCTACTGGCGTTGAATTTGACGCAGGTGGAACAGCTAATGGCTCATATGCAGAGCGTGAAGTTATTGGCGGTGCATTTACTAACGTAAAGATCCATAAGTAATAAGCTTTAAATTTTGATTAAAAAGCCCGTCTTATGACGGGCTTTTTTTTATTTTTAAAATTTCTGTCTAATTATGAATTTACAACATTTTTTTAGACTGGTATTATATTAACTTAGATTGAAGAAAAATAAGGGTAATCAAAATGAATAATAATGAGATCTTAGAGGGCATAAAAAAAGCTTTTAAACTTTCAGTGGATAAACTAGATAACCATTACATGTTTTATCTAGATGAGATGGTTACTCCAAAGCTTATAACGCTTTTCTATTGGATACTGTTATTTGCCTTTATAACAAAAGGGCTTGGAGACATATTCCTCGAAGGTGATTTCTGGCGTGGCCTAGTCTGGGTAGTTGGAGGTTCTTTAGCCTCTAGAGTAGCCTGTGAAATGGTTGTAATTCTATTTAGAATTAATGAAAACTTAAATGAAATTAATGAAAAAACTAGCGAGAATGACCCTCTAAGTAGCAGTAGTTTTGAAAAAGATTACTATAAGCATTAATAAAAATAACATTAGATTATTTAGTCTACAATAGGCGTTTTTCTTACGTAAGTATTTGTTTTATGAATAAAGGCGTCCTACTTGTCCTTTCAGGCTATCTGATGTGGGGAGCGTTCCCTCTTTATTGGGCATTACTCAACCATGTAAATCCATCTGAAGTTCTTTTGCATAGAATGTTATGGTCAGTGCCTGTTTTATTTTTTTTAGTTTATTCTAAATCGTCTTGGAGGTCTAATTTTAAGGACTCTCTATCCTCTAAAAAAGAATTAGTTTTTTTACTTCTAACAGCAATTCTTATAACTATTAATTGGGGTTGTTATATTCTTGCAGTAAACATAGGACGAGTTGTAGAGGCTTCAATGGGTTATTTTTTATCCCCTGTAATTAATATGTTAGGTGGATACTTTTTCTTTCATGAAAGGATTTCAAAACTAAAGCAATTAGCAGTATTATTTGCAACAATTGGTTCTCTATACTATGTTTTTAGTGGGGATTCATTTCCATGGTTAGGTTTCATAGTAGGATTTACTTTCGCAGCTTATGGTATAGCCAGAAAAGCAATGGCCTCATCAGCAATTCCAGGACTTTACATCGAAACACTAATACTGCTTCCATTTTTTTTAATATTCTCTGTATGGTTTTATTTAAACTACGACGTTTCTTTTCTAAATATAGATATTTCCACTGATATTTTATTAATTTTAGCAGGTGCTGTAACAGTTATACCGCTTGCTCTTTTTAATGCAGGTGCTAAGCTACTTCAGATGACCACTGTTGGGATTTTATTTTTAATTACTCCAACACTTCAATTTCTTGTTGGCTATTACTTACAAAATGAGTTGGTCAATTCAAACCAATTAATAGGATTTATTGGAGTTTGGGCCGGACTTATTATGTATAGTTATGCGCTTATAAAGGAAAAATAGTTAATTTAATGAAGCCCCCTTTACTATAAAAAACGATCAATTGATAATGCTTTAATTTCAGCTGAATTTTGCTCATCTTCTATTAAGCTACATAATAAATTAGCTGATGTTGCTGCATGAGTTAATCCATAGTGACCATGACCACAATTATAAAAAACTCTGTCTATTTTTAGAGATTTAGATATCACTGGCACAGAGTCTGGAGTTGAAGGGCGACTTCCCATCCAATAATTTGCATTTTCTACATTTAACCCTGGAAACAAATCCTGGCTAATGCGGGCAATAGAATTGAAATAATGTGGATTTGCTGGCCTACTATGATGGGCATATTCGGCCCACCCACCAATTCGAAGTCCACTTGCTAAACTTGTGGCAACAATACCTCGATCTGCAAATACAATTGGTATGTCAATATCAATATTTGATAAAGGAATTGTTAAGTTATATCCTCGCTCTGCTGTCATGGGCAAAAAGTCACCTAAAGATTTTGCTAAAGAAAC
>Ga0209251_1000395_pt1 | contig 39705 bp, 39 predicted proteins | sample SaaInlV_100m_DNA_6_FD_184665 | JGI IMG/M metagenome (GOLD analysis project Ga0209251, IMG submission 184665) | Marine microbial communities from expanding oxygen minimum zones in the Saanich Inlet - Saanich Inlet SI073_LV_10m_DNA (SPAdes) (version 2) | ecosystem: Environmental > Aquatic > Marine... | reverse complement strand
GATGAGTATTGTCAATATTCAAATACCAAATGATCGGAAATAACGCAACGCCGCGTCAATTCGTTCTTACTTTATAATGACTCCTTTTTGTCCAAGGGTATTAATCATCTGCATGTTTTCTGAGCATATTGATTCAGCAGGAAACACAAATCGTTTATCATACATCACATCATTCACCCAGAAACTCACCCAATATTCATTTGACAACCCAAAGACTTCCGGCATAATCGGCTCAATCTTTGCTGCCTCATTTGGCAGTAATAACTCGATACAATGCCTTAAAGTAGAAGTTCTAATTTTATCACCTGTCTGGGCATTTTCGCCATAACCAGTAGTAGATACAATAATCCCCTCCATGATGTCCTCTCTTAAATTAAGAAGATATGCATAATACACTTTTTCATTCTCTACAAGCACCTCAACTATAGCAACTGATACGTTTTCAACCTTCGGGCCCTTCAATTCATCTTTCATTGTTATCTGATTTGAGAAACCATTTTATCTGACATGTTTAAATACCTATATAAATCGATAGTATGCCCGATTTTATCATCATGTTTTTGACGGAAAACTTTGTCATTTATCCTGTTTTCTGGGATTTTATAGTGTGCGTCTCTTTTGCTTCCTAAACGTACTATAACCCTGTTTTTACTTGGTATTGCAATCATATACTGTCCCATTAAGCCTCGGCAATAATAGATTGGATCGCCATTGTTTTTATAAATCCATGTATGCCAACCATATCGCATATTAGGTACGTTTTCTTTTGTTTTCATACTTGGGGTTTCTAGCATTTTATTCATATACCAACTCGGTACAATCTCCTTCCCATTATAAAAACCATTGTTTAGAAGTAATTGCCCTAACAGGGCATAATCACGAGCTGTTGCATACATACAGCAAAATGCTTTTTCATCGCCCCCCTCTTTGTCTAAACTCCAAAAAGCATCATTTCGAGCGCCAAGAGGAACCCATAATTTTTCTTCAGTATATTGATTGATTGACTTTCCGGTTGCCTTTTCTAAAATAAATCCTAAAATCTGGGTATTACCACTTTGATAATTGAACTTTACACCAGGTTCATCAATAACGCGCAATCTGGTCACTAAACCGTATAGGTCGGTTCCATAATAACCCTCTGCAGCCTCTGAAAGAGGATTTTTTCCGCTTTCAACCCAGTCGAAACCAGCAGACATGGTCAATAAATGGCGTATGGTAATTTTTTCTCTTCCGTTTTTATTAAATTCTGGAATATACTTCCCTGCCAAATCATCCACACTCGTTATTTTACCTTCTTCAATTGCAATTCCTATGAGCATTCCAATGACCGACTTTGCCGCTGAAAAAGAATTTGATACTTGATCCTGAGTATGTTCATCAAAATATTTCTCATAAACCAAGGTGTCTCCCTGAAAAATCAAAAATGCCTTGGTATCCATTTCTTGATGATAATCTAGATCCGCTTTAGTTAGTTTAATAGAGGCATTTTTTTCTAGGATAAAATGGAAGGGTTCTTTTGACTTTTTAATGGTGTTTACTGGAAATAATTCTAAATCATAGATTGTTGGCCCTAATTTTCCTCTAAGGTACGTTTTAGCAATACCTGAATACAGATAATATCTGCCTGAAAGAAGAATAAATAAATTAACAATAACCACAAGGGTTAGAAGACTATAAGCTGTATATTTTAATGTTTTTTTAATCAAGGCAATAGTTAATTTTCTTTCACAATAAAACCGAAAAGAGATTTAAATTCCTCAAGAATAATAGCCTCAACTTCCTTTATATCTATCTTTCTCCCAAGCTCTTTCTGCATTGAAGTTACGGCTTTATCATCTATTCCACAAGGCACAATATGAGAAAAGAAATCCAAGTTAGTATTGATATTAAAACCTATACCATGCATGGTAACCCATCTGGAACTTTTCACCCCCATGGCGCATATTTTTCTAGCAGTAGGTTGGTCCGAATCCAGCCAAACTCCTGTCATTCCATCAATACGTGATGATTGAATATTAAATTTTAATAAAGTATTAATCACCGCTTCCTCTAAAAAACGCATGTATTTATGAATGTCAGTAAAAAACTGTTCCAAATCTAAAATGGGGTATACAACCAACTGCCCCGGACCATGATAGGTGATATCACCTCCTCGATTAATTTTATAAAAAGAAGCCTCTTTGGATGCAACCTCATTTTCTGATAATAGAAGGTTTTCTTTATTTCCGCTCTTACCAATAGTATATACATGAGGATGTTCACATAAAATAAGATAATTAGACGGTGGAGCAAGATTCTCGCCGTTTCTAATGGCTATTTTACGGTCAATGGCTTGTCTAAAATAATTTTCTTGTATATCCCAAGCTTCTTTGTAGTCAACCAGCCCAAGATTAATAATAGTTACTTCAGGTAGAGAATTCATTAAAATTTAGATAGCTCTCCTTTTAAGTAATCAATAATTTCAATATCAATAATATCCGCACCATTCATTTCACAAAGATAATACGAGGCCCAGTCCACGATATTAATCAGATATATAGACCTTTCAATAAATGACCCTCCTTTTGCATGAACCAAAAGAACTTTTCCGCATTTTTTCTCTACCGCTTCTTGCGATATTTCAAATCGGCGGTAATTTCTTGGATGTAAGTCTCCCGTATTGAAAAATATAGGCGCAAAACGTTCGTCTCCACCTGTCCAACCGACAAGCTCATTATGATTCATTTCAGGAATCACATGATGCCAACCTAAATATTTTGAGTTTTCATTAAATTGTTGTCTTGCCCTAACAATAACACCCTCATACTTGGCTTCAGCATAATAAATCCCCACTTTGTTAAAAAGGTGTGCTGCCATTTCTTGAGCCAATTTATGAATCGATTCTTTTTCATTTACAATTAACTCACCGCCTTTTAGCATACTTGATTTATGCTCATGAGAAACAAAGCCTAATTCAGCAAATATGTGAAGGAGTTGAATCACAGAATAAGCCAAAGCACTTCTCGGAGGATTCCCTCCAGGCACAATAATACAATCGTAATCGTTTTCTTGACAAAAAGTTTTTAGTTTTCCGCCACTACAAATACAAATGATATGGCTTCCTCTTAATTTTGCCTCAGCAATCGCCATAGTGGTCTCTTCCGTATTTCCGGAATAACTCGAACCTACTACTAGCGTATTCTTATCTACGAATGCCGGGATGGTATAATCATTAACAAGAGTGACGGGTATTTTAACCTCATCCATCAACCAGTTTGCTACCATTTTGGCACCAATACCTGAACCCCCTAAACCGCACATTACTATACTAGTAATTTCGTTTTGTGGTCTTTTTAGATCTGTTGCCTCAGCTATTTGAATCGCTTCCTTTATATTATCAGGAAATGCTTCTATTAATTCTTTCATAATTTATACTTTACAATGGAATATTTCCATGTTTTTTATTAGGTAATTTTTCTGTTTTATTTTCAAGCATCTTAAATCCAGAAACCAATCTAGATCTTGTCTCTTTTGGAAATATGACCTCATCAATAATTCCTCTTTCTGCTGCTCGATATGGGTTAGCAAACATTTCAGCATACTCCGCTTCTTTTTCCAACCACTTTTCTTCTCTGTTCTCTGCCGATGCAATTTCTTTTTTAAATATTATTTCTGCAGCACCTTTAGCCCCCATTACTGCGATTTCGGCGGTCGGCCATGCGAAATTAAGGTCAGAACCAATACTTTTCGAATTCATCACATCAAAAGCACCGCCATATGCCTTTCTTGTGATTACCGTAATTCTTGGGACAGTGGCCTCTGAAAAAGCATACAATAGTTTTGCTCCATGTGTGATTATTCCACGCCATTCCTGATCCGTACCTGGGAGAAATCCTGGAACATCTTCAAAAACCAACAGAGGTATATTGAAGGCGTCACAGAACCGAACGAAACGGGCTCCTTTTCTAGATGAATCAATATCCAGTACTCCGGCCAATGAAATCGGTTGATTTGCAATAACTCCAATTGTTCTCCCTTCGATTCTGGCGAAACCAACTACAATATTCGTTGCAAAATCTTTGTGCACTTCTCTAAAAGATGAAGTATCAATTACGCTAGAGATTACCTTTCTTATGTCATAAGGCATCGTCGCATTCTCCGGAATAATAGATTCTATTTTTTCAAGATTTGATTTGTCAAATTCAAAAACAGGAGGATGCGGTGCAAGCTCTTGACAATTTTGAGGTATGTAGGTGACAAAGTCTCGAACCATTTTTAAACACTCAACATCATTCCCTCCAATAAAATGATTTACCCCTGATTTTTCTGCATGTGCTTTTGCCCCTCCCAGATCCTCAGATGTGACCTCTTCATGCGTAACGGTCTTAACCACATTAGGACCTGTAACAAACATATATGAGGTTTCTTCAACCATGAAAATAAAATCAGTCAATGCTGGAGAGTAAACAGCTCCACCTGCACATGGCCCCATGATAACGGATAATTGCGGTATCACACCAGATGCACGAGTGTTTCGGTAAAATATATCTGCATAACCTGCCAATGACACAACCCCTTCCTGAATTCTTGCTCCACCAGAATCATTTAATCCAATCAAAGGAGCTCCATTTTTTAAAGCCAAGTCCATGATTCGACAAATTTTACCCGCATGAGTTTCTGATAAAGATCCTCCAAGAACTGTGAAATCTTGAGAAAAAACGTAAATCAATCTCCCATGAATTGTACCATATCCAGTAACAACCCCATCTCCGGGTATTTTTTGTTTTTCGAGACCAAAAGCAGTTGATCGATGCTCTACTAAACCTCCGATTTCGTTAAAAGAATCTGAATCAAGTAATACATCGATTCTTTCTCTAGCACTGAGCTTTCCCTGAGCATGCTGTTTTTTGAGCCTTTCCTCTCCCCCACCTTCTTTTGCCTTAGCCCTTTTATTTAGTAATTGATCTTTATTGTCCATAATGATTTGAAACAGAACAAAAATAGGGAAAATTTCATCTAATTTGTCTTAAAAATGGAGCGTCACTTGATATTTCTAAATACAAGAAATGGTTGGGCCGTTAAAAAGATAAAAAAGGCCATAATCAAGAAGATTTCAGGAACAGGAAAAAAGAGTACTAATAAATAAATCAACACCCACATTAAGATTCTATATCGTTGTAGATCTTGATTATTTGAAAGAACCTGGGCTCTTACAGAGTATGGGATTCCCATTTTGTTTTCATTTCGAATCTTCATTACTTCATTTAATAAAAGGAGAGGTAAGAGCACGACCCCTTGTGCTATGCCCATCTCCTCATAGGTCAAAAAATAAATAAAGGAATCTCCAATATTTGTATGAGGAAATGCACCAACGACAATACAATGTATCAGTATCACCTCAAGAAATGTAAAAAGGAAAGCTTTAAAAATGATTGCACGCCTGTTTTTTAATTCATCAATAGGTTTTAGACGTCTTTTGATGAAAAGAGTTCTAAACAGCAAATCAAACAGGAAGAATAACGAAATGAAATAGAATCCCCAATCCCAAAATAAAAAGCCAATCAAAGGAAGAGCGACGTCTCCCAATAAAGCACTAAAGATTTCTATTTTTTTCACAACTTCTTTTTCAATTCTTTGGCACGATTTCTTGCCATGTCTTGTTGCTCGTTAAATTGATTTAATGTCACCAACCCCCCCCTTTCTTCGGGCTTAATTGCCAGGGCCTGTGAATAGTTCTTTAAGGCGTTGGTTATATCTCCCTTATCTTGATAGGCAATCCCCATATTCACATAAGCATCTAAATGGTGCTCATCTTTATCCACTACTTGCGAGTAGTAATACAAGGCACTGTCTAACTCGTAATATTTAAATTGTAAAATTTGACCTGTCTGACAATATGCCTCATAAAAAGTATCATCCTGTTGTATCATTTCCGCATAGACTCTCATGGCTTCACGCTCTTTTCCGAATTCACCGTAGGCATAAGCTAGAGCGTATTTATAATCCAAATTTTCTGGTTGAACTTGAACAGCGGATAGGTAATGGTCCAAGCATAAAGGATCATTTCTCTGATCAAATAATAGCCCTAAATGCATATAGGCCACATGGTACTCTGGATCAATCTGTGTAATGTACGAATAGGTGTTTATAGTGCTATCAAATAAAGCCTCAGCAAACTTTTTTGAATCAGAGTCTTCAATCACTGCATAGTACCTGATTTTAAAAATACTCCCCTTTAAACGATAGGCATCTATACATTTCGAGTCTATTTTTAAAGCTTTTTCTATCCAAATGTTTGCATTTTCAAAATCCTGAAGAAGCGCGTAGGTGTTCGCCAACCCGACGATGGCATCAAGGTTATTTGCGTTTTCATTTACGAGTTTTAAAAAATGTCTTTGGGCAACGATTTTGTCATTTTCTGTACTCGTCGGCCTGTTTATCAGTGACCTTGCATAAAGTAATCTCGATTGAAAATTATTACTATCTAATCGAAAAGCACGAGCCGCATCTGAAAATGCATTTGAAAAATCATAGTTCTCCAACGCCAAATTTCCTCGCGCAATTAAAGCAGTAATATTATCAGCGTTTTTAGAAATCTCGGCGTCTAAAGTTTGCCTTGAAGTCTCATATTCATTAGCCAATCCAGCCTTTGCAATAAATGTTTTATTGTCATTCTTTTCTTCCTCAACTGAACAAGCGTAAAGCAATAAAAAAAACATCAAAAAGAAAACAACTTTGTTATTCATCAGCACAAAAGTAATGGTTTTTGTGTTGCTTAATTAATTCTTAAATTTGTAATGTAATTTTTAACATCAATCATGCGAAATAAAATCACACTGACACTTTGCTTTATTTTCATTTGGAGCTGTAATACATTCTCACAAGGATGCTCACAATGTAAGCTGTTATCTGAGCAGGGTAGTGATTTAGAGGAGTCCAGCTTTGGAAGTAATATTAATATTGGAATATTATTTTTAATGGTAATGCCTTACTTGATTCTCATGTTTCTATTCAGAGAACAAATTAAGAGGATTTTTATTAGAGTTTTCGCAAAGCGTAATTAAACCCATTTTACTGAAATTTTACCGGTAGAATTTCCGCTTTCGAGTAAATCATGGGCCTTATCAATTTCAGAAACGGAATAAACACCGCCAACACAAACTTTTAGTTTTTTACTTTTATAGAGCTCAATGGTTTCTTTCAAAGCCTCATTCATTATCATTGGCTGATGATCGGCTATTTTCAACATGTTGACACCCAAAATACTTCGTGAGCTCATCATTAATCCTGCGGGAATAATCAACCCCATTTTTCTTAAAAAGTTTAGCCCTGATAGTAAGCCAAATTTACCTCCAGAAAGAGCTGCTCCCCCGAATATAAAAAGTCGTCCTCCTGGACCAAGATGCTTCCAGTCTTTTTTAAAGGTGGCTCCTCCAACGGCATTATAAGAAATGTCTATGGTACTCCCTTTCAGAATATTACTTAACTCTGTGGAATAATCATTTGCTCTGTAATTAATAACATGGTCAGCACCTAATTCCTTAACGAGATCAACCTTTTTTTCATTTCCGACTTTGGCTATTACGATTGCCCCTTTTCGCTTTGCAAGCTGAATTAATAAGGTTCCTACTCCTCCAGCTGCTGCATGTACAAGAACTTTATCCCCTTTTCGAATAGGAGACAAGATGTCCGTCATATAATAAGCGGTTACCGCTTGTGTGCATAGGGCCAAGACTTCTTCACTTGGTAAATCTCCTATTTCAAATGCAGCATTAGCTTTGGTAACGACATGCTTCCCATACGCTCCAAATCTACAAAACGCAAGGACTCTTTTTCCTAAAATGGATTGATCGACTTCACCTCCAACATCTTCAACTATCCCTACGGATTCATACCCTATTACACATGGCATTGGTGGAGCGTCTTTATATAACCCATTTCGGGCCATGACATCAGCATAGTTTAGACCAAAGGCTTCATTTTTAATTAGGATCTGATCAGAGTTAAGGCTAGGCAACTCAACCTCTTTGATTTCAAATGCCTCTTTAGACTTTCCTTTACTTTTTAAAACAACGGCTTGTGTGATCATGCTAGAATCTGAAAGATACGCCTCCCATTACCTGTATGGGTTGAACAGGGTAATTGTACCAGGAATAATATCTCTGAGAAAACATATTATTGAATTGCAAAAATGCTGTAATGCGTTTGTTGTATTTATACTCTACTCCAAAATTAAAATCAACAATAGGTCCTAAATTGATATAATACTGTCCATCTTCTTCTATCACATCATCTTCTGAATCATAAACGATGGCTTTCCTTCCGGTCTCTATTCTTCCATTCAAGTTTAAAATGAATTTATCAAATAAATTATATGTCCCTCGTAGCTGAAATTCAAGTACCGGTAGATTTGGTGCAAAAGCATAATTCATTAACTCATAGCTATTATACCTGGCAAGACCATCAATTTTTAATTTCTCATCGAGCTGATAGAAAATCGACGCTTCAATACTTGTTTGATTTAAGCTATCATAAATCACTTCAAAAGTATTGTTGTATACGCCTAACGTATCTATTCTAAAGAAAGCTTTATTTGTGATTTTTTTGAAGCTGGCATTTACATTAAATCCCATTCGTTTACTCAAGGTGCCTTTTACCCCTCCATATATGTCATAAGGATTGTTTTCATTTTGAAGCGAAACAGAGGTGTTCATGAATTGATTAATGGACGAAAGCCCTGTTAGAGTATTCTGCGTTAATCCACCACCTATTCCTGCAAAAGGAATGAAAATATCGTTAAACAAAGAATATTTAATTTCTGCTTGGGGATAAATATAAAATTTGTTCTCTTCGGCAAGATCCAAAGCCAATGCGAAACCAACATCTACTTTGAATTTATTATCCATTAATTGAGTTAAAACGCCAGGCTTCAAATCTATTATGGTATTGGTCGTTAATCTACCTATGGAGGAAGGCAATAATATTTCGTCTTCTATTCCGAATTGATAATGGTTATATCGGGCTCCAAGAGTGGCATAAAAGGTTTCGCTTCGATACTTATACCAACCCTTGGTTTTAAAATTCAAATTGTGCTCCTGCGCTTTCCATTCAGATAAAGAATCTTCGAACGGCGACTTTGAAAATGAATATTTGTAATCCAGATCGACTGAATAATTCATGATTTCCATTTCTCCAAAATCAGAGGTGTAGTTAAATGATCCACCTAAACTCTGAATACGTTGACGAATTTGATCCTTTGCTATTGTGTCATTTGGTATTCCATAATAATGAAAACCATTGTTTATATAATCTATTTGGCCACGCAAATTGTATCTATTGTTGATCACTTTACCATAAATCGAGCCCATCGTTCTATCATAATTCGCAGGGGCATAATCAATACCATCTCGGTCTTTTATGCGTGCAAATGAACTTATATGATCAAGTGTTACCCCATAATGATATCCTTTTGAACGGGTAGAATTATACACGATCTGGCCCAAAGGCATAACTCCGGATCCCATGCCTACCTTAGCATAAAACGGATACAATTGTTTCAACTTATCACTGGTTTCTATCTCTGCTGCTTTTATCTGATCGAGATCAATCTTTGTGGGCTGCTGAAATACCAGTAGAGGATAAGAGGGGACCGTAGATGGTTTGACAGAATCAATAATACCTGGTAAAGTTGTAATCCTAAAGGATGGCTCAACAACTCTACTACCTCTACCATCGATGGTCACATCGGGGGGCTGACTATAACCTATTATCGTTACAGACAGAAACCAAAATAACACGAGCCATGGTTGTTTAATCTTCATCTATTTCAATTTTTGTTTCATTGTCTTCCTCTGTACTTTCTGAAGATGTATTTTTTAATGTTTCTATGCTTTCCATTAATTCCGTAGCTTCCTGAAGAATACCATCATCCGAAATTGGGTAATGTTCTATTACCGCATTTAAATTTTGCTCTGCCTGAACCAAGTCTTCCTCTTGAACCAATATTTTTGATTTCAAAATTAGACCCTTGGCAATCCAAAAGTCATAGCTTGGCTTCATCTTCAATAATTCTTGTATTTCGAGATTAGAAGACTCTAAATCACCTTGTTCATAATGAATTTGAGCCAAGGTGAATTGTGCTTCAGAACCCATAAAGGTAGTATTGTTATTAACGAGCCAGGACAAAGGCTCCATGGCCTCGTTAAATGTCTTGAGGTGGTAGCATGAAAGCCCTAACGCATACTTCGCTTCAGACTTAAGTGTTTCATTTAATGCGGGGTTTTCCATCACCAAGACCGCATAGTCTTTACTCATTTGATGGTTTTCTAAGAAAAATGAAGATCTCATAATTCCCAATCGGGAAATATTTATGGATGAGGGTGTTGAGGCCAATTGCTCAAGTTTTTGATAATACGTTAATGCCTTTGAGAAATCATTGGTTACATAATAATAGCTCGATGTTTGAGACGCTGAAGACTCTTTAAAACTTCCAGAATTGGCACTCAAAGCATTTTCGAAGTTTTTGATCGCATTTAAAGTATCTGAAAGCTGTAAATATGAGTCTGCTAGATAGTAATAACCATCTCCGATGTGTTTTCCGTTTTCACTGAAGTTCTCCACGTATACATTAAATTTAAACACGGCTTCATTGTAATTGGAATCTAAGTAGGCCTGAATGGCTGGTCCATAAAATAAATTCTCCTTTTCATCATCTGAGTAATCAATACATGAGTACCTCTCAACCACATCCGCTGCCTTACCAGGCTTATTTTGAGCCGTATAAATATCAAGCAGACCTTTCGCTGCAATTTCACAAATATCTGATTCCGTTTCATGTTCCGATAGAATTTTTAAATACGCCGTTTCCGATTTCACATATTCCCATTTCTTGAAATATGAGTTGGCGATTCCTACTTGAGCATCAATTACAAATGAAGAATTGGGATAGTCTGCAAGAAGACGTTCGTAATATTTTAAAGCCTTATCATTTTCTCCAATAGATGAGTACGTTTTGGCCAATTCATAAGTAGCATTCATGCTATACTTTGAAAGAGGGTAATCCAAAAGAATGGTATTTAAATGCGTTAGTTTCTCCTCTGTTTTCCCACTATATCCACAGGTTTTAGCCATGTAGTAAAGTGCTTTGTCATTGAGCTCTGTGTCGTATGACAATGCTTTTTCATAAAATTCCAATGCCAGTGCATTTTCCTTTTCAATATAAAACTGATCTGCAACTCTAAATGATGCGTCTACAATTTTGGTAAGGTTGTCGGGATTGGATTGAATATAGATTCTGAAATTTTCAGAAGCACGAATAAACTCCTCTCTTTGCTTGTAAGCATAGGCCATATTATAGTAAGCATCGATTTTTTCAGGAATTGAATTTGATGCCGGCGATGAGATAAAATCCTTGTAAAAACTTATTGATTCACGATATTTCTTTAATCGATAGTATGCATCTGCCATCCAATATTTTGACAGAGCGACAAGCTGAGGATCAATTTGATGTTTTGATACTTCTGAAAATGCTTTGATACAACCGTTATATCTTCTTTTCAAAAAGAGCTCAACTCCATGATTGTAAGAAATGGTTTGGTAGACCCTTTTAAGACGTGCATCCAGGTTTGGTAACTTATTAAGTGATTCTATTGCCTTTTTATAGTTGCTTGTGGATGAATAGACATTTATTAGGTATTGATAAACATCTTTCTTACGAGACGAATTTGGGTACCTTTCCAGGTAGTTTTCAAAAGCCCTTACTGACTCATCGTAGGGATTGATATCAATATCAAATGAGATTACCGCAAAATTATATAGGGCATCCTCTTGAATTTTTTCAATCGATGTCATCTCTGATGCACTCTCAAATGCACTTCTGGCAGGTAAGAGCTTTTCGCTAAACAAATAACTTTCGGCAATCTGATACATTGCAATTTGCCCCAAGCTATCATCAAACCTTGCCACCTTGTCTAAATAATTAATGGCATTTTCGTAATCTTTAAGACTGAAATAAGAAAATCCTAATTCATAGGCATCATCTCTACTTATTTTTGATTTTCTCGCATATTTAATTAAATAATCTGTGGCTTCCTTATAGTTTCCTTTTTTGTAGTGGGCATGACCGATAATATGATTAACATCTGCTTCGTGATTGATTAGCTTACAAGCCAATACCTTCGGGGCATATGATATTACCGCGTCCGCATTTCCTTGTTTGTGATAGATCTGCACAACATAGTAAGGCACTATTCCACAGTAATTTGTATTTTTTTCCAGATCTAAAAATTGCTCTAAAGCCAGTTGATACGATCCCCTTTCATAACACAGATGAGCGAAAAAGTATTTACTGGGTGCCGCATATTGAGACTTTCCATTGATGTTTTCTCTAAATACCTTAATCGCCAATTCTTTTATGCCATTTTGTAAAGCACAATATCCCATTTTAAAATGGTACTCCTCCCTGTAACTAGAATCTAAATCGGCTGCCGTTATCTTTTCAAACCAAAGCTGTGCATCATCATACGACTGATCATGAAAAAAGAATCTTCCAATCTTGAAACTGATCATTTTTCGATGAATGTTCTCTGGGTATAATCGATTATACTCCATAAGTAACGGTATGGCGTCGAAATTATAAAGTTCTAAAGCGGAAACCCCTTCATAATAAAGTGCTTTTTGATAAAGTGGGTCATTCGGATTATTACAACTATTAATGAAATCTCTGAATTCTTTTTTTGCAGCACCATACTGCAAATGAGAATAAAGTTCCTCTGCTTTAAAATAACCCTCGTAAATACTATTGTACTTGTCTGTTCTTTGTGAAAACAAAATCATGGGAATAAACAGAAACCCAATAAACCAATACTTTAAGACATATGTGCGCACGTGACAAATTTAAACGGTCAAACAAAAGATGCCATTTAAAGCTTCAAAAGTTTTAAACCTTATGTTGTTAAGATAAAAACAGCTCCCCCTTAATAATAGCCAAGATGATTCTGCAAATTTGTATAAATACATAATGATAATGTCACAAGTCGTTACTCTTAAAGATGCTCAAATATTTCAAAAAGGAAATAAGGTGTTGTCCGATGTGAACTTTGAAATTGAGGAATCACAATTTGTCTATTTGATCGGTAAAACAGGGAGTGGTAAGAGTAGTTTATTAAAAACCATCTATGGTGAGTTAAAGCTAAATGAAGGTGATGGAACTGTTGATGACTTTGATTTAACGACACTAAAAAAGAAAGAAATACCCTATTTGAGAAGAAAAATAGGGATTGTTTTTCAAGACTTTCAGCTCTTAATGGATAGGACAATAATCCAAAATCTTTATTTTGTTTTAAAAGCCACTGGTTGGAAAAAGAAAGAGGTCATTCACAACAGAGCTATGGAATGCCTGAAGCTGGTTGGCGTTGAAGACCAAGCACAAAAGATGCCGCACGAATTGTCTGGAGGAGAACAACAACGGGTTTCCATTGGCAGATCTCTTTTGAACAAACCTAGGTTAATTTTAGCGGATGAGCCAACTGGAAACTTGGACCCTGAAACTTCCGAAGAAATCATGAATCTACTTATTGCTATTGCAAAAGAGGAAAAAACAGCGATTCTGATGGCTACCCATGACATGCACATTGTGAACAAATTTCCAAATCGAATTGTAACTGTTAAAGATGGTTTAGTAACCGAAAATAGCTAGGTGATTTCACCCGCAATTGAAATAGACAGTAACTCTTTTACTCGATCCAAGTCATCATAATTACCCAATAAAAACATCAATTTTGTAATGGCTGCTTCAGTGGTCATGTCGCGTCCGCTTACCACTCCTGCCTTATTAAAGAAAGAGCTCGTTTTATAGGCGCCTTGCTTTACTTCGCCAGAGCTGCATTGCGTAATATTCAAAACAATACCACCTGTTTGGATAAAATTTAAAAGACATTTTTGAAAATCGGGATTTGAAGGTGCATTGCCTGAGCCGAAAGATTCAATGACAACGGCCTTGGTCTGATTGATGTTAAATAGTTCTTTATAAATGGCAATATCAAATCCTGGGAAAAGCTTAATCAATGCAATATTACTTGACGCCTTCAATAAAAAAGTTGGCTGATCCCTTTTTGTTCGTAATAAGGAGCCCCACTTATACTCTATACTCACACCAGCAATAGCAATTTCTGTATAATTTGGAGATTGAAAGGCTTCAAACTGATTAGAGCTTACTTTCGAGCTTCTGTTTCCTCGGTATAATGAATACTCAAAATAAACCGCAACCTCCTGAATGATTGATTCTCCATTAGAATCCTTTGCAGCGGCTATTTCAAGAGCTGTTATTAAGTTTTCTTTACCATCTGTTCTTATTACACCAATTGGCAATTGTGAACCTGTAAATATGATTGGTTTTCTAAGGTCTTGGATCATGAAACTTAATGCAGAAGCCGCAAAAGACATGGTGTCTGTACCATGTAATATTACAAATCCATCAAAATGATTGTACTCCTTTTCAATCACCTTTGCTATTCTTGTCCAATCGTTCGAACTCATTTCGGAGGAGTCAACAGGTGTTTTAAAGCTTTGAGTTGTAATATCTATTTGCAGACGATTTAACTCAGGTATATGTTCGTATACGCTATTGAAATCAACACTCCCTAAATGACCTGATTCTGGATCTTTAATCATTCCGATCGTGCCACCAGTATATAAAACTAAAACTTTACTCATGATGTAAACTTTTGAATATTAAATAGCTCTTCTGCATTCAGAGTTGTCTTTTCGATAATTTGATTTTCTGAACATTCGTATATTTCAGATAGCTTGGTCACCACATACCTCAGGTAAGAACTCTCATTTCTTTTTCCGCGAAATGGTCTTGGAGCCAGGTAAGGCGAATCCGTTTCCAACAAGATGTTTTCGAGGTCTATATTCTTAATCACATCGGGCAATTTAGACTTTTTATAGGTAATTGTCCCACCAATCCCCATTTTAAAACCCCCGTATGAAAGAATGTGTTGGGCATCGTTTTCTGTCCCTGAGAAACAATGGAAAACCCCACTTAAATCACGGTCGTTTTCCTGGTCTAGGACCTGAAAGATTTCAGGGTAGGAATCTCTTGCGTGTATTACTATGGGTAATTTGAGTTCTTTTGCCCACTGAATTTGTTTACGAAAAGAATCTATCTGCTCTTGGACATATGTTTTGTCCCAGTACAAATCAATTCCAATTTCTCCCACAGCGATATACTGTTCTTTAGATTTAAATAATTCTATCCTGATTTCCTCTAAAGTCTCCAAATATGTTGCATCAATAGAGCATGGATGAAGTCCCATCATAGGAATGCAATTTTGTTGACTATCACATAAATCAAGCATTGGTCTTATTGATTCCATGTCAATATTGGGCAACAAAAGATATTTAACACCCGTTTCCTTTGCTCGATTTAAAACCTCCTCTCGGTCTTCATCAAATTTTGAGCTGTAAATATGTGCGTGAGTATCTATCATTTCTAAAACAAAGATAAACTCAGCCCAATTTGGAATGGGCGTAACTGAACACTTTGTTCTGACGGAAATAAACTCAAAGGATTAAATATTCCAATTAGTGACCAATTTCGGATACCAAATCTGCAATACACTGCAGTGTATAACCACCTCATATCTTGCATTCTGTCTTCAGAATATTGCTCTTGTTCATCCTCCCAAAACTTTGTTTTGGAAAATATCGCCGGCTGAATTCCTAATCTCGCTCCCAAAATGAACTTGACGTGTTTCCACCCCAAAGACTTAAACCTTAATTCAAAAGGGATATAAAATTGATGTATGGTTAGCCGTGAATAAATCAAACTGTCATTTGGGCTGGGCAATTCCGTATCAACGGATTGGTGTTGCGTATTAAAAAAAACCCTTTCAAGAGAATGGTTAAGGTATGAATAGCCTAATCCTAAACCAAAGGTGACCCGTTCAGTCGATTGAATTTGAATGTCTTTGTTGAGACTAAAATGATAACCAATAGAGTTCCATTTGTTTTGAAAAGGATTGATATCTCCCAACCATGTATTGTAGGTGGCATCAATAATAAATCGATTGTATTTCCTGTAATCGGCATCCGTAATCGGGCGGTTTCCATTAAAATACCAAAACAAACCGGGTCTATTTCGAGAAACCAAATTATCGTCTTTTTGGCCAAACAGAAGACATGGGAACAACAAAAAGATTAAAATAAGTCTCATTGTATATTTCTTATTGATTTTTCCCATTTCCAGGCATCACGAACACCATCATTGATATCTCTCGTTGCCTTCCAACCTAATAAAGAATGAGCATAATCGACATTTGCATAAATTTCAATCACATCTCCAGAACGCTTAGGACCAAATGTATAATTCAGTTTCATATTGTTTTCTTCTTCAAAAGCATGTACAAGTTCTAAAACACTAGTTCCTTTTCCCGTCCCCACATTTACAACTTCATGACAACCGTTCTTTAGAGACAGCAAATGATCTATAGCTTTGACATGTGCTTCTGCGAGATCCACAACGTGAATGTAATCTCTAACACAAGTTCCATCTACGGTTGGGTAATCCTTGCCAAAAATTACAAGTTTTTCATGTATCCCAGCTGCTGTTTGCGTAATAAATGGAAGTAAATTATTCGGTTTTCCTACTGGGAGCTCTCCTATTAATGCTGATTGATGTGCTCCAATCGGATTAAAATACCTCAAGCTCATCATTCTTAATCGATTGTTGGAAATAAACAAATCACCAATAATTTGCTCCCCCAACCATTTTGTATAGCCGTATGGAGAGGTTGGAATGGATTTCGCTGTGTTTTCATCTACCTCTTTTAAACCCATTGGTTCTCCATAAACCGTGCATGATGAAGAAAAAACAAAAGAAACCTCTGGATTTTGCTTTAATACATTTAGCACAGATACCAATCCGGCAATATTATTCGAATAATACTTTAATGGATTCTCTACCGATTCACCAACAGCTTTATATGCCGCAAAATGAATTACCCCCGATATGGAATACGTTTTAAATATTTCCTCTAGTCTATTTTGGTCGCAGACATCACAAACAACATGTGTTGGTTCATATCCAATTATTTGGGTAATACGTTTTAAAACAGATGGATCCGAATTTCGATAATCGTCTAAGATGACCGGATCATAACCAGACTTAACCAACTCTACCACGGTATGAGACCCGATATAACCTGCTCCACCTGTGACCAAGACCTTTTTTGACATATATCAAAGGTAGAGAAATTCAACTATTTTTATGGTGTGAAAGAAAATGAATTTAATTTCAAATCAAGACTTCCGAAAAGGGCTTCACGACTCACCTTGTTACGCCTGGTTATTTATGCGATTATATCTGTCGGTTTACTGATTTATGTTTATAGGTATTATTTTTGATAGTTAAAAGTTAACAAATGATTAAACTACTTGTGTATTTATTGATGGCTGGAAGCCCTAGTAAATCGGATTTAAATCTGGTAATCAAAGGTGTTGATGACATTAAAGGGTCTATGTATATTGCGGTTTTTGACAATGAGGAATCATTTCCGGATTTTGGTAAACAATTGGTGGAAAAAGTGCTGCCTGTGGATTCAAAGACGCTAAACTTTACCTTTAAGAGTTTGCCTCATGATGACTATGCTGTTGCCATCTTTCATGATAAAAACAACAATGGTGTGCTTGATAAAAATGCATTTGGGTTTCCTCTAGAGCCCTATGGTTTTTCAAGAAATGCAAGAGCTAGATTTAGTGCGCCTGCATTTAATGATGCTAAAATTGAGCTACACGGCGATGAAACGATTGAAATTAAGATTCAATAATATTTCTTTTACTCAAACTCAATAAGAACTTCTCCCTTATCCACGACTTGTTCTTCATTGATGAATATCTCTTTCACAATACCTTCCCCATCAGACTTTAGGATGTTTTCCATCTTCATGGCTTCTAGAGACAGTAGCGAATCTCCAATATTGATTTTATCTCCAATTTTCACCATAATTTTAAGTACCCTCCCGGGCATCGGCGAAGAAAGCTCTTTAAGTTTTTTCACTTTTTTCTTGTCGAGTCCCATTTGAGAAATAAGATCGAGAAGATCGTATTTTCGTTTTACCTCAAAAACTCTATGATTAAATTTTAATTTTAGGGTATGGTCTTCTAAATTTTGTTCTAAAACTTCCCCGTTAAACATTTTGCCATTGAATGTCACAACAAAATAATTTCTGTCTAACCATTCTAATTTGGCATTTCCTTTTGGAGTCTGAACCTCTCCATCAATTAAAAACACATTGTTCTCTGACATGTCACAAAGTTATCATTTCTCAGTCTACTTTAGAAAGACTGAATTTAATGTCGTTTTCCGCCTCAATGGTCTCCGTGTAATAATCATTGTCAAGATCTTTAAAAACAATAGTATTGGCCAAAACTTCATCTGAAATATATTTTTGATTGTCTTTAATGGCCTTTTGAATAAATTCGGAAGACTCTATTCTAATGGCTATTCGATCAGTAACATCTAAACCCTTTTCCTTTCTAGAGTTTTGAATCCTATTGACAACCTCTCGGGCAATCCCCTCTGATTTTAGCTCATCTGAAATGGAGATGTCTAAAGCTACAGTCAGGCCCTCTTCACTTGAAACAAGCCACCCCGGTATATCTTTGGTGACAATTACAAAATCATTTAAATCCAGCACCACAACATCACCATTGACTTCTCCGGTCCACTCTCCCGCCGCTTCAAGTGATGATATATCATCTGAAGACCATTCCGAAATAAGTGAAGCAAGGGCTTTCATGTGTTTACCATATTTGGGCCCTATCGTTTTAAAATTCGGCTTAATACTTTTTACCAAAATGTCATTGTCCTCTGTGATGATCTCGAGTTCCTTTACATTGACTTCTGAAAGAATAAGGTCTCTCACATGGTTCAAGTGATTCACTGTGTCCTGATTCATGATGGGAACCATTATTTTTTGTAATGGCTGACGAACACGAATACGCTCTTTTTTCCTTAATCCCAAAACCAAAGAACAACAACGTTGAGCCAATTCCATTTGAGACTCTAAAGTACTTTGAATCACCTTTGAATCGGAAATAGGAAAGTCTTCTAGGTGAACTGAGAACAATGTTGATTTTTTAGATCCTTGATTTAAATCCAAATACAGCCTATCCATAAAGAAAGGTGCAATAGGAGAGGCAATTATTGAAATGGTTTCAAGACAAGTATATAAAGTTTGATATGCGGCAACTTTATCTCTTGGGTCATCATTTTTCCAAAATCTTCTTCTGCATAGTCGAACATACCAATTAGAAAGCTGCTCGGTCACAAATTCTTGTATGGCCCTCCCCGCTTTGGTTGGCTCATAAGAAGAAAAACTGTCATCTACCTGCTGAACCAACGAATTGAGCTTTGATAAAACCCAACGGTCAATTTCTGGACGTTCATTAAGTGGGATTTCCTCCTGAGAGAAGTCAAATTCGTCTACATTTGCGTATAAAGAAAAGAACGAGTATGTATTGTAAAGTGTGCCAAAAAACTTGCGCTGAACTTCTACAATGCCTTCGATATCAAACTTCAGATTATCCCACGGTTGAGCATTGGTAATCATATACCAACGCGTAGCGTCAGGACCATATTTTTCAAGTGTTTCGAATGGGTCAACACCATTGCCTAATCGTTTAGACATCTTTTGACCATTCTTGTCTAGGACCAAGCCATTTGAAACTACGTTTTTATAGGCCACTTTTCCAAAAACCATTGATGATATCGCATGAAGCGTGTAAAACCAACCACGAGTTTGATCAACGCCCTCTGCTATGAAATCGGCAGGATATGATGTGTTATTCTCTATTTTTTCTTTGTTTTCGAATGGATAATGCCACTGTGCATAAGGCATTGAACCCGAGTCAAACCAAACATCCATAAGGTCTGATTCACGATGCATGGCTTTGCCCGATTCTGAAACCAATACCATCGCATCAACAATATGCTTGTGCAAATCCACTTTGTTATAATTGTCCTCACTCATGTCTCCAGGCGCGAAATCAGCAAGTGGATTATTTGGCATCATTCCTGCCTCAAGAGATAATTGACATTCATTCTTTAATTCTTCTACCGAGCTGATACACTTTTGCTCAAGACCATCCTCTGTTCTCCAAATTGGAATAGGAATTCCCCAATACCTCGATCTAGAAAGATTCCAATCGTTCGCATTTTCCAACCACTTTCCAAATCGCCCAGCACCAGTGGATTTGGGTTTCCAGTTTATGGTATTGTTTAATGCGACCATGTTTTCTTTATGCTCGGTAACACGAATGAACCAAGAGTCTAAAGGATAGTATAAAATGGGTTTATCTGTTCTCCAACAATGCGGATAACTATGCTCATATTTTTCAACCTTAAAAGCCTTGTTGTCTTCTTTTAGCTTGACGGCAATAAGAACATCCACCGATTTGTCGGGAACCTCATCAGCAGAGTAATATTCGTTTTTGACATACATTCCTGCGAAATCAGTAACTTCTTTTCTGAATCTTCCTTGTAAATCAACCAAAGGAACTAAATTGTCTTGATCGTCTCTAACAAGCATAGGTGGAACTCCTGCATCCTTAGCCACTTTTGCATCATCTGCTCCAAAAGTAGGGGCCGTATGCACAATTCCTGTTCCATCCTCCGTGGTAACGAAATCGCCTGATATAACTTGAAATGCACTTTCAGGGTTTTCATCCGGCAAGCAGTAATCTAGCAATTGCTCATAACGCAAACCAATTAAATCTTTACCTATGCAAGTTTCACCTACGAAATAAGGAATTTTCTTATTCCCTTGCTGGTAAGCATCTAATTCATTGATGTCTTCTGTTTCAAAAAACCCTTTTGCAAACTGATAACCCACCAGGTTTTTGGCAAGCACTACATTTGTCTTTTTAAAAGTATACTGATTGAATGTTGTTACGCAGACATATTCAATTTTTTCGCCCACAGTTAAAGCTGTGTTTGAAGGTAATGTCCATGGAGTTGTAGTCCATGCCAATAAATACAAGGATCCATCAACATCGAAAGGAGTCTTTGCTGATTCAACTACTTTAAATTGTGCAACGGCCGAGGTATCTTTAACATCTTTATAGCATCCAGGTTGATTAATTTCATGAGAGGAAAGTCCTGTCCCTGCTTTTGGCGAATAAGGTTGAATCGTATATCCTTTATACAATAAATCTTTGCGATACAGCTCAGAAATAAGCCACCAAACAGACTCCATGTACTTCGACTTATACGTCACATATGGATCTTCCATGTCTACCCAATACCCCATTTTTTTGGTTAGATCATTCCAAACATCCGTATACTTCATTACTGCTTTTTTACAAGCCGTATTGTATTCGTCTACGGTGATTTTTTTTCCAATGTCTTCTTTGGTGATTCCCAACTCTTTTTCCACCCCAAGTTCCACGGGAAGACCATGCGTATCCCATCCTGCTTTTCTCTTTACATGATATCCTTTGAGGGTTTTGAAACGACAGAAGATATCCTTAATCGAACGCGCCATGACATGATGAATGCCTGGCATTCCATTAGCTGAAGGTGGGCCTTCGAAAAAAACATAAGGCTTGGCATTTTCACGTGAAGACATCGATGCTTCAAATATAGATTCACGATCCCATCCGTCCTGAATCTCTCGTGAGATCTTCGGAAGATTTAGCCCTTTGTATTCAGGATACTTTTTACTCATTGTCAATTCTTTAAAGAAGGTGTAAAATTAGGAAGATTCATTGAATTATGGTAGAAGTATCAATTGAATTCATTCTTCAATCAAATTGAATTTTAGGAAACAAAAAAAGAGGCTTAAAATAAAGCCTCTTTAATTTATTGAATTTTAATTCTTTTAGTCAGACCTTCTCATTAGATACTTATAAGTCGTTTCACCATCTGATGACGTGGTAACCGTTTGTTCAACATAATCCCAACCATTTTTACTCATAAAATTTAATGCAGCTACACTTGAATTAAAAGCGATTACTTTTTTGTCTTCTGTCATAATGTTTTGTCTCTTCATTGACCATTTTTGACCGAAATCGACATATACCTTAACCTTTGTAGGGCTTAGTAATTTGGCAGTAACTCTTAATTCACAAAACTGTATGTCTTCTTTGTTAATATCCACTTCATTTACCAAAACATGTTGTCCATACGTATTGGCAGTTAGCAACATGCCAATCATAAAACTTAAAATCTTCATTTTTTTCATCTTAGTTATTCATTTAATTTGTTAGTTTTCAATGAATTTACAATAATTGAGCCAAATGAAGCGACGCGATTGGATAAAAATTAATGGCTTAGGGTTAGCCTCTTGTTTTTTACCTGCAAATAAAGCGTTTTCCTATCTATCGAATAATCAAGTAAATACGCCGAATTTTTCGAGTTCTGAATTTGGAAAGGAGTTTTTGTGGGGTGCTGCATGTGCGGCATATCAAGTCGAAGGTGCTTGGGAACTTGACGGAAAAGGCCCTTCGGTCTGGGATACCTATACACATCAAAAGGGTAAAATTCATAACAATGAAAATGGCAACCAAGCTAGTGATTTTTATCACAGATACAAAGAGGATATAGCCCTATTGAAAGAAATGAATTTTGGAGTGTTTAGGTTCTCCATATCCTGGTCTAGAATATTCCCCAAAGGTACAGGTCAAATCAATAAAAAAGGTGTTGAGTTTTACCATAAAGTCATAGATGAATGTCTCAATAACGGAATTGAACCCTGGATTACTTTATACCATTGGGACCTTCCTCAATTTCTAGAAAATCAGGGAGGCTGGACCAATCGAAAAATATTGGATTGGTTTAAGGAGTATATCTCATTTTGCGCAGTAGAATATGGGGAAAAAGTCAAAAACTGGATGGTGATGAATGAACCTGCGGCATTCGTTGGGCTCGGATACATGCTCGGATATCATGCCCCAGGAAAAAAAAGCCCTTATAAATTTCTAAAGGCAACCCACCATGCCTGTCTGGCAATGGCTGATGGAGGCAGAATTATTCGGGAAAATGTGAAGAAGTCGAATGTAGGCAGTACGTTTAGTTGTTCGCATATTGACCCGTACAGAGATGATCCAATATCTTCATATAGAGACGCTGGGGCAGTGCGAAGAATGGACGCCTTGCTAAATAGACTTTATATCGAGCCATCTTTGGGATTGGGATATCCAATTGATGGACTTCCTGCACTAAAAAGGATTGAGCGTTACTTTGAATCAGGTGATGAAGAGCGTTTAAAATTTAAATTTGATTTTATCGGTCTTCAAAATTACTTTAGAGTCGTTGCGAAGAAAGCCCTGATACCTCCATTTATTTGGGCGAAACAAATAGCGGCAGAAAAACGAGAGGTTGCGATGAATGAAATGAAATTCGAAGTCTACCCGGAAGGGATGTATAAAATCATCAAACAATTTGCAAAATACGATATTGACAACATTATCATTACTGAAAATGGAGCATGCTTTAAAGATGTTGTTCAAGATGGACGTGTTCATGATAACGAGAGGATTTCATTTTTTAATTCTTATTTAAAAAATGTACTCAAAGCAAAAAACGAGGGAGCGCCTGTTACCGGGTATTTTGTGTGGAGTCTAACAGATAATTTTGAGTGGAGTGAGGGCTATGAGCCAAGGTTTGGCTTGATTCATGTAGATTTCAATACCCAGAAACGCATTATGAAAAATTCTGGCTTCTGGTTCAAAGAATTTTTAAGCGAGAAATAAACCTTTTGCCTTTCAATAGGTCAAAAAGAGGAAAGCAAGAAAAATTGAGAAGAATCATTAGATGAAGTCGGAAGAAGAATTATGGATTAAGCAAGTTATTTCAGGGGGACCTGATGCAGAACATGCTTTTAAAGCAATTTCTGTAAGATATGGGCCTAAATTATATTCTCAAATTTTTAGGATTATTCAAAATGAGGCCATAACCAAAGATGTTCTTCAAAATGTTTTTATTAAAGTGTGGAGCAATCTTTCAAGTTTTAAGCAAGAATCCAATTTATATACCTGGATGTATAGAATTGCTCGTAATGAGTCATTAACGATATTGGCATCTGAGACCAGAAGATCGCATGTTTCGATTGAAACATCAGTTGTTCAAATTATTTCAGGCCACAAGGAGTTAGACGCCTTAACGGCAGATGAAATCTATGATTACCTTAAAGAAGCGATAGAAACATTACCAGAGAAACAAGCAATCGTTTTTGAGTTAAAGTATTTTGAGAATCAAAAATATAGTGACATTTCGAAACTTACAGGCACATCAGAAGGGTCATTAAAGGCAAGCTATCATATTGCAAAACAAAAAATTACTGCTTTTTTAAAAACCAAATTAAACCATTAGATATTACAATAGTCAAAGAATAAAATGAAAAAGAAACAAGACATATTAGATCATTTGAAACCGGAATTAACAAATACTCCGAACAATGATTATTTTGAAGCACTCGCCTCAAAAATAGCTCTTGAACACCCCATATCAATAAAGAAAAACCGACTCTTTCCAAAGATAATTGGGATGTCTTTAGCTGCTGCTGCCGTTCTTATTATAGCTATTGTTTTATTTAAAGACTTTTCTCAACCAACAACAAAACCCAAACTTGATAAAGAGCTATTCGCCGATATAAACGATGAAGAAATATCCGCTTATTTTGATGCACATATTGATGAGTTTTCATTAGAAGATATTTCTTATGAAATAAGTGATGAAGACTTGGGGTATAAAAATAGCACCATACAACTGGACCTCTACTTTTCTGACATCAGTCAAGAGGAAATTATTGCATATATAAAACAAGAACATCTTGACCTAGATGAATTTGAAGACGAATTATTAATTTTTTAAAATCAATGTATTATGAAACATGTATTAGTTAGTATTATTTTGTTGGGAAGCCTAACGGTATTTTCACAGGATGTCAAGAAAAACCCCAAAATGCAAAAAGAAAGGATCTTGGAAAGAAAAGTTGCATTTCTTACTGAAAAACTTGAGTTGACAAGTGAAGAATCCGAACAATTTTGGCCCATCTACAATGAGATGACAAAAAAAATCAAGGAGAACAGAATGTCTATGAAAAAGGTCTATGCTCCCTTAAAAGAGAATAAAGAAGAATTAGATGATTCTCAATATAGAACAATGATAAAAAGCTCTCAAGAGAGTCGAGAAAAAAACCTCAAAATCATTGAAGAATACACCGATAAAATTGGAAATCTATTGGGTTTTAAAAAAGTCTATGTTTTATCAAAAGCTGAAAAAGAGTTTAAAAAGGGCCTTATGGAAAGAATGAAAAAATCTCAACCAGGAAAGAAGGATGATATGGATAGGCATCAGAGGAGGGATCTCAATGATAAAAACTAAATAAAAAGAAAAGCCGGAAAAATCCGGCTTTTTTTATGTCTTTAAAATTCGGCGTTATCTGGTGTTCTTGGAAAAGGAATGACATCTCTAATGTTTGACATCCCTGTCAAAAACATAACCAAACGCTCAAAACCCATTCCGAAACCAGCGTGAGGAACAGTTCCTAGCTTTCTGGTTTCTAGGTACCACCACAGCTCGTCTTTTTCTATATTAAACTCTTCACATTTTGATTGAAGAACGTCCAGCCTCTCTTCTCTTTGAGAACCGCCTACAATTTCTCCAACTCCTGGAAATAATACATCCATTGCGGCCACTGTCTTGTTATCATCATTTACCCTCATATAAAATGCCTTTATTTTAGCTGGGTAATCACTCAATATGACAGGACAATTAAATTCTTTTTCCACCAAATACCTTTCATGTTCACTTTGTAAATCCACACCCCACTCCACTGGAAATTGAAATTTCTTTTTCTTATAATGTTTTGAATTTAAAAGGGTCGTAATTGCTTCTGTATAGCTCAATCTTTTAAATGGATTGTCTACAACAAAATTTATACTTTCGATTAATCCCAATTTGTTTCTTTCGTTTTGAGGTTTTTGAGCTTGTTCTTTAGCTGAACGCTCATCTAAAAACTTCAATTCTTCTTCACAGTTTTCTAGAATATACTTGCAACAATATTTTAGGAAGTCTTCTGTGAGGTCCATATTGTCATTTAAATCATTGAATGCAACCTCTGGTTCTATCATCCAAAATTCTGCGAGGTGTCTTGATGTATTTGAATTTTCAGCTCTAAACGTAGGGCCAAAAGTGTATACCTTACCTAAGCCCAAAGCTGCAAGTTCTGCCTCCAACTGTCCTGAAACCGTAAGGTTGACCTGTTTCCCAAAAAAATCTTTACTGTAATCTACCTCGCCTTTTTCATCCAATGGCGGCTGTTTGTGGTCTAAAGTACTTACCCGAAACATCTCCCCTGCCCCTTCGGCATCAGTACCGGTTAAAATGGGAGTATGTATATAATTAAATCCTCTATCATTAAAAAATTTATGAACCGCAAAGGATGCGGCGTGACGAATACGAAATATCGCACCGAAGGTATTTGTTCTAAAGCGTAAATGTGACTGCTCTCTTAAAAAGTCAAGACTGTGCCTTTTGGGCTGTAAAACTGTTTTTTGCACATCATCAGGGTGTGCATCTCCAATCACTGACAGATCTGTTGCCTGTACCTCAAATGCTTGTCCTGAGCCCTGAGATGAAACCAATTCACCATTAACAGAAATAGAAGCCCCCGTTGTCACCCGCTTTAAAATAGATTCGTCGATATTCTCAAAATCAATTACTGCCTGAATATTTCCCATACATGAGCCATCATTCAATTGAATGAAACGATTACTTCTAAAAGCACGTACCCATCCTTTTATATTTACGATTTTCCCAATATGATCACTTCCATTATTTAGAAGCTCAGTAATTTCAATTCTTTTCATAGGGGCAAAATTAATGTATTTTTACTTGTGTTGAGATGACTATTGTTATATTTATGATACACCTAAAGAATAGAAATAATTTGACTAAACCTGTATTCTCATTACTTATTGGTCTTTTCATGTCTCATATCACATTGGGACAAAATGTACATGGAATAGATGTTTCTAATTGGCAAGGTAATATAGACTGGAATACTGTGGTAAATGATGGTCAGGTTTATGCCTGGGCAAAGGCTTCAGAAGGAATGACCTATCAAGATCCTCAGTTTATTAACAACATGACGAATGGATTAGATGCTGGAGTTGTCATGGGAGCCTATCACTTCGCCCGCCCAGACAATAATCTAGCCAGTGAAGATGCAACAAATTTTCTATCTACAGCAGGCATATACATTGGTGCGGGATTCCTCCCTCCTGTTCTCGACCTCGAAAACCCATATTCGGGTGGTCAAAGCATCGTACTTACAGATTTGTTCACAGCAAATGAACTTAGCGCATGGGTAATGGAATGGGTGAGTACCGTGGAAACACAAACAGGGATTTCACCAATTATTTATGTAAATGGAAACTATGCAAATTATTTAAATAGTACTGTAAACAATTACGGTTTATGGTTTGCCCAGCCTGATGAATCCTTAACGCCTCCGGTAAATATAGGCGTCTGGGATGATTGGATGTTTAAACAATATTCATGGTGGGGAGAAGTCCCAGGAATAATAGGTGATGTAGATTTAAACATTTTCAATGGCTCAATGAATGATTTCAATGACTTGATCGGGATCAACACCGCTGATTTTTTCTCGAGTATAGAATTAGAAGATGTTTCCCTTTTCCCAAACCCTGTATTGAACCAATTAAATATTTATGGTCTTTCTCTAGACGTTAAGTACATTCAGGTTTCAGATTGCAATGGTAAGAAGCTGAAATTCACGATGGAGAAAAACCAAAGCATTGATGTTTCAAAACTGAGACCAGGCGTTTATTTTCTCGATATAAAAATGATTAACGGTCATTCCTTTTCTACTCGATTTGTGAAATTTTAAAAAATCATATTAATTATACCCTATATATGTTATTTGATTATAAAGTCAATAATTGCATATTTGTAAAAAACTAAAACTATGAATGCTGCTCAAGTCCATCTTTTATCTAATCATTTGCCGTTAACTATTCCTTTTATTGGGCTCATTGTTATACTCATATCCATCTTTGTAAAATCTGACATTGTGCGTAGAACAGGATATTTTATCTTATTGCTTGGAGGGTTATTTACAATCCCAACCTTCTTCTCTGGTGAAGGGGCCGAAGAAATTGTTGAACATCTTGGAAAAAGTCATGATTTAATTCATGAACATGAAGAATCCGCAGAAACATTTGCCTATTTAAATTATTTACTGGCTTTACTCGCTGTTGGAGCTCTCTGGATGAATTGGAAGAAAATTGAATTTGAGAAATATTTGTTTCCCGTAGTCATCGGATTGGGCATATTGGTATGCGTATTTGCTTTATCTGCAGGTGAAAGCGGAGGAGAAATTAGCCACCTAAAAGAAATGCATTCCGAGAATTGATTAACTCTTGTTTTTATAAATAAGGGCAAGCATCTTGGTCCTCTAAGCGGAAAGTTCCGGTCTTAAACGATTCTTTTGAATATCAAACATAATCGTATTTAAATTGCGTTTGATCTTGTTTAATTGCGCCCTATATTGTCTTCTTTCGTTTTTCAGCTCTTTTAATAATGTACGGTTTTTAGCTTTTCCGTTCTCCACCATGTTATTGTAACGCAACTCCATTTCATCCCAAGAAATAAATAGAGAATCCGCCTTTTGGTGCAATCGATCGACTTTAGACTGATAAAACACTTTACAACTCTTAGTAGATTTATTGAACTTTTCCGTTAATTGAGTACGAATGCTATTAAAATGGTTTTGCATAATCACGTGCTCTTTGACTTTTTTTAAGTCATACGTAATGCCAAAATAAGACAAGCCGTTAATAATCCACTTACTTGGGTCATAAGCAAACCACTTTACACCGTTTCTATAATCCCATTGGAATTTATGATGATAATTATGATACCCTTCACCAAAAGTAAACCAAGAAACAATCCAAGAATCTCTTGCTGTTGACTTGAAATCATAGGTTCTTCGTCCGACGTAATGGCACAATGAGTTGATAAAAAATGTAGCGTGATGCACTATCGCCAACCTTAAAAAACCTGCCCACAATAATGCTCCTAAAGGTCGCCCATAAATAAAGCCAATGGCCATAGGAATTATAAACCCAACGATAATCCCAATGTGATAATAATATTTGTTCTGAAACTTAACCGCCGATTTTTTTTGTAAATCTTTAACCCCTCTCACTTTTGTCTTATCGTCCGGAGCGTTTTTCACAATCCAGCCGATATGTGCATGCCAGAATCCCTGTGTAATTGAATAAGGGTCATCTTCGGTTTCTGCCTTGGTGTGATGCAGTCTATGGTCTGATGACCATTTTAATATCGTGTTTTCAAGAGCTGTAGATCCAAAAATCATTAAAACCCATTCAACAAATGAATTCGTTTTATATGCTTTGTGAGAAAATAACCGATGATATCCCATGGTTATACCCATTCCAGATAAAAACCAATAGATAAACATCATTACAGGTTCCTGCCATACAATTCCGTTATAATAAACATATATTCCCGTTCCAAAAACACCAATAAGAGGAATTAAGGTTAATATGACCACCATATTCCAATTGTATTTTCTTTGTTTATTGATTTGAATATCACTCATAATTTGTCTTTTTTAGTCTGGACAGCAAAGATGAAAAGATTCTACTTTTGATGCCCTTGTTCCTTTATTTATTTTCCATTCAAAGCTGACATAGTCATACTTACACCAATAGTGGTAAACGACTTTATAAAATCTATGCAGAGCTCTAACCTTTCTTCAAGTTGTTTAAATTCATCATCCGACCATTTGCCCAACACAAAGTCAGATTGACGACCTTTAGCAAATTCACTCCCTACACCAAATCGAAGACGGTTATATAATTGTGTCTGGAGAACGTTTTGAATGTCCTTTAGACCGTTATGTCCCCCATCGCTTCCTTTTGGTTTTAAACGCAATTTCCCGAAGGGCAAAGCCAAATCGTCACTAATAACAAGCAGTCGATCTAAAGGTATTTTTTCTTTTTGAAGCCAATATTGTACCGCTTTACCCGACAAGTTCATAAAGGTTGTAGGCTTAATTAAAATAATTGTGCGACCCTTATGTTTGACCTCTGTCTTTTCACACAGCCGATCAACTTTAAATGGAGCTTCTGCATCTTTTGCCAGCCTATTTAATACGTCAAAGCCAATATTATGACGTGTGTCATCATATTGAGCTCCAGGGTTTCCTAATCCGACAACTAAATATTTCATTCTTTTAATTTACCAGTGCGGGCAAGCATCACAAGTATTTACAGGCCTTAAATAAAATATCCAACCCGCAACCACATGGTATTCGAGATAGCCAAACTTATGACTTGCGATGGCATTGTAATCTCCCGGTCTTGTTTTGACATTATTTTGAAGCATATAACCTGCACTTGCACCTGGCTGAATATAAAAATGTTTGAAAAACTCTAATCTGAGATCAACATGAACCGAAGCTGCCAAACCAGACAGCGAGGTCGTTTGTACTGTCTTTTGACCTGCAAAAGTGAAATCACTAAATGATAAAATCGTTCCTGCTCCAAAACCAAACATAGATGAAACTCCAAACCATGCACTGTTCTTTTCTCTATACCATTGATCTATTCTTGTTATTTCTGCTCGAATATAGTTAAGGCCATTTGTGTTCTCATAATGAAATGTGGCTTCTTCTGTAATGATGGGTTCGTTTAAATAATAACCCGACCAATTGGTCTCATTATCTAAACCAGGGTTGATTTGACCCGTTAGGGTATAGGGCGTATTATCACGCAAAACATATTTGAGATGATCATATCCCAATGAAACTGCCCAGTGGTGTTTGAATAAATATCCTATTCTTAAATTGAACTGTGGAACCGTTAGTTTTTTGATGTTAAAATAACCATCAAAAGAAAAAGGTTCGGGTCTATCCGAAGCCTGGGCTCCACCGATCGTGAAATTATACCCCGACCCAATAAAATTTATGTCGCTTTTTCCGTAATAACTGCGATTATAACCCCATTGAGCAAATATCGCACCTTTGGCGTACGACTTTTTAGGCTTAGGCCTGTTCACTCTTTGTGCATTTAATAAAAAAGGCCCTAATAAAAATATGATAATGTAAAGACTTTTCGTCATCCTGAAATTATTTTTAACCATTCGTTTTGGGTCATGATATCCTCTAAAATAAAATGCTGCTTATCGTTCACATCATGCCATTCCACTAGACCTATGGACTTTGCGTAGTATCGCACAATCTGATTAGTCAATTCGTTTTTCAATTTTAATTTAATATCCATATTAGTAACAGTGAGTATTTCATTAAGTTTCATGCAATCCATCTTTTTTGAAAGAATACTTCGTTGCGTGTAATCATTAAACTTTCTGCACGATTCATAATCGATGACATATTGATCTGAAATACCCGAAAATTGTGATTTAAAACAAATCTCTTTTCTATCAAGCGGGAATAATTTGTTCTCGTTTACGGTGGTACTTTTAATATCTCCCTTTGCACCTACTACCAAATGATCTTGGACAAGCATTGAATTCAAAAGAAAATCATACGTTTCTGTATGACGGCCATCCTGGGTGAAATGCTCCACAAGTATATGCTTGCCATTTGAACGACTGATTCCATAAACTCTGTGAAATTGCTCATACATGCCGTTTTTAATCTCTCTGTATTGATATATTTTTGGGACTGTATCATAAGGGTAAAAAAAAGATTGATTCGCAATTTCAGGATTATTGCTTTGACTCTTCTTGTCCTTTTTTTCGGAACAAGAAATTAAGGTTAAAGCAGTTATTAATCCTAAAACAATCCTTGTCATTTGGTCATTTTTAAAAATGAAATCTCATTTTCATTAAGATGTCGATACATACCACGGGGTAAGTCTTTCTTAGTCAATCCGGAATACCTTACACGGTCTAATTTAATAACAGCAAAACCCATTGCCTCAAAAAGTCTATTAATTACTCTGGTTTTTCCTGAGACAAGTTCAATACCAACCTCTCTTGAAGTTCCCCCCTCTACATGTTCGGCATTAGAAACTTTCGTTTTTCCATCATCAAGGTCCAAACCACTCATAAGTTTATTTAAGTGAATAGATGAAACGGGCTTATTAAGTTCTACATGGTATATTTTTTTAGATTGATATTTTGGGTGATTCAATTTTTTAATGACGTCACTGTCGTTCGTCATTAATAACAATCCAGTCGCCTCTCTATCCAATTTATCTACCGGGAACAGTAGTTCTTTACATGCTTTTTGAACTAGGGATAAAACTGTTTTTCTACCCTTAGGGTCATCTATTACAGTTCCAAACCCTTTTGGTTTGTTAAGGAGAACATATCTTTTGTGGGCAGATTTAATGGTTTCTCCGTCGTATTTCACTTCATCATTGGGCTTTACTTTAAATCCCAATTCCGTTACGACTTTATCGTTGATCATAACAACACCTGCTGCAATAAGAACATCGGCCTCTCTTCTCGAGCATATTCCTGCATTCGATAAAAATTTATTCAACCGGATTTCATCACTAAAAGAGGGTAAAGGATCTCCTTTTTTTACCTTTTGACGAAATTCAATATATTTTCTTTTATCCCTTTTGGATACGTTTTTATCTGCTTTTGATTTTTTTCTGTCTGAAGCCATAATATCATCTTCTTATTGTAAAACACAAAGATACGTAAATTCAAAAGTGCAACACCTTAAAGCTACTACTATTCCGCTTTAAGAATGCCAATGTCGGCTATAAGCTCATCTACCTCGTCTGGATTTGTTCCATCGTAATATCCACGAATTCTTTTTTGAGGGTCAATTAAAACAAAGTTGTTTGTGTGAATAAAATCGCCTCCTGCGTCTCCTAGGTTTTTAGCTTCTGCAGGCTTTAATAGGAAAAAAGATTGTCGAGCTAAACCATATAATTTGGTTTTATTACCTGTGAAGAAATGCCATTTGCCATTGATGGCTTCGTGACTTTCAGCGTATTTTTTTAATGCCTCAATAGAATCATTTATAGGGTCAACTGTAAAGCTCAATATCTTTATTTCATTGTCATCACTGTATGCGCGCTGCACACGTTGCATTTGCTTATTCATTATGGGACATATTCCCTTACACGTGGCAAAAAAATACTCAACTACCCAAATTTTTCCCTCAAGTTCCTTTGATTTAATGAGGTCCCCATTCTGATTTACAAATTCAAAGTCCTGAATTTTATGCCCACTGGCTTTGTTTCTTAATTCTGGGTCGACCACATCTGGAACAAGATCAGAGGGGTTAATAATCGGAAGCTTTTTTTTATTCGATTCTATCGTATAATAATAGGCAACAGGAATGGCAATCATTAATATGATAAATACAAAAACGATTCTTTTCATAAATTAGTTTGACCTCTTAAAGATTTAATAACTTCTTTTTTCCGCTCTTCGATACTACCCCTTAACACCGTATAACTCCATCCTAAATGTATTAAGTGTTTTTCATACAAAGTAAATAATCTATTTCTATCATTTGGGTTTTCTCTTAACGGATCCTCCTCCCATGGAATATCAGGAAAGCAAAGAAAGTAATGATCCATTTGTTGATTATGAAGTAGGTCTATAATCTCTTTTGAGCATTGATCGTATTTTTCATCGCACCAAATCTTCATCACCAACATCTCTGTATCTACAACCAAACGATCTGATGTATTGTTCCTTTTAAATTGCTCCCTTGCAATGGTGTTCAAGTCTTCCATTCCATATTCTTGGTTGTTAGACAAAAAATCTCTAGCGTATTCACTTATCATTTGACAAGAAAAATGATCCGACATACATTTTGCCATTGTTGTTTTACCAGAAGATTCTGGTCCGGTAAATGCGATTTTTATGTTATTCAATTTCGCGCTATTTTTTTTCGCCATTGGACGAATCCATATACCGAAAGAATAAGATATATTCCGTAGAGCATAACCGTGGTTTTTAAGTTTTGTTGATAAAATAAAACCATAGCCATTGCATTAATGACCCACCAATAATACCAGTTTTCTATAATCCTAAGTACCACTAACCCAGTTGCCAGAAGACTGAAAACAGAAACAAAAGAATCTAAAAGGGCAGATTTCTGATCGGTAAAACTCATGACATAATATGCAATTACTGAACAAAGTAATGTAATCGTGAAAATCAATACGTTTTGACCCTTAGACAATTGATACGTTTCTTTTTCGCCACCATCATCGGCCGTTGACCAACTCAAAAAGCCCCAAATACCGGTACAAACATATATCAATTGTAGAACAGATTGTATGTATAGTGATTTGTCGAAACAAATAAAGGTATAAACTGCCGAGCTTAATATGCCAAAAATCCATCCCCAGCGAAGTACCCTAGAGATTAGAATCAGGTATATTACCCCTGAAATTACTGCAAAGTATTCTAAATAAGGAGTCACTATATTAATACATCAATTGCTTCTTTGATGAATTCTTCCATCCCGCTTGGCTTTTGTAATCAACAAAATAAATCTTTAGGTCGGCTTGACTTGAATAGTCTACAAAAAATATTTTTTTATCGGCCTGGCTTGAATAATCTACAAAATACCAGTTCCCATCGTTCTTGCCTGCCTGACTAGAATAATCAACCTTGTATACTTTCAAGTCGGCTTGACTTTCATAATCCACAACAAAAACTTTTACATCAGCTTGACTAGAATAGTCTACTGAATACATTTTTTGTGATTGTGATTGAAATATGATAAAAAATGAAAAAGAAAAGAAAAGAATTTGTTTCATGATGTTTTTTTGTCAAAGTTAATAAGCATTTTTTAATGTATCAATTCTACAATCGTCCAAAGATTACTCTTGGCATTTTTTAATCAAATAAATCAGCATATTCAGGGTATAATCGAGAGAATTCATCTAGATATATCAACGGCAGATTTTTACATTTTTTCCAAACCAAATCTAAAAATTGACTCGGTGGATTTTGTGCTTCTTTGTTGTTGGACTTCGACAATTCAACACACACACCTATTGATCCTGTTTTGGCCCTTACATAATTTTCTAATCCCGCTGCATAATCTTTTGGTTTTTGGGACACTCGTGCCATAATCAAATCACATTCTTGAGCTACTTTTTTGTTCAACTTCGTATCTAAACCTCTAAACTTGGTATGCGTTCCTCTGTCTGCCCAAAATAAAACATCCCCCTTCGTGTGAAAAGACAATGTTATTAATGGATGAATGGAATCTACTAAATTTTGAATCAATTTTGCCTCAATGGCTTCTCCAGGAAACGATCCTTTATGACCTTGAGAAGCAGGTTTCTCCTCAAAAAGCCTTCCATGTTTTAGGTGAAAATTACCATCATCAAAATTGTTATTCAGATCAATGCCTTTTCCATTTGCTTTCCAATCAGAATAAGGCCCGATCCTTTTTATTTTAGATATCTCCTCGCGATGACTTTCTATACCCTTCCAGTCTTGTTGTGCAATCTTTAAACCATCAGGGTTTGCAAGTGGGACAATATAAATTATATATTCCTCTAAGTACTTTGAGGCATTTTTATATATGCATGAATCACTCTTTAATGAAAGTAGAAATTGATTGGTGAATTTCATTAAAAACTTGGAACTGTAAAATTCGCGCGCATGCAGGTTTGCCACAAATAAAACAGGTTTTTTATCTAACCGTTTCTCTTTGCCCTCAATTTTTAGAACGGGTATGGCCTGTCCAAATTCCGAAAATCCCAAAATGTCTACAGATAAAACTTCGCTATGCTGATACATAAGCTGCACAACATCATCATAGATCATTGAAACCTTGTATACAGAGGAATCCTCAATAAGGTCAGTGCAAATCTGTGTCTTACCGAAGTGGGAGCTTATTAAAACAATAAATAAGATTTGAAATCTTATTCGAATATTCATATTCTATTTTTAAATATCTACTTTTGATTGTATTCAAAATCAAAGATAATGACAAATAAGCCGCAACTGTGCGAAATGCTCAATATTGATTTTCCTGTGATCATGGCTCCGATGTTTCTGGTTTCAAATGAAGAAATGATTATTGAAGCGATAAACAATGGAATTACAGGAGCAATTCCTGCACTGAATTACAGAACAGTCGATGAGTTGAGAGCTGCAATTCGTAAAATTAAAAAAGCGGTAGATGGTCCCTTTGGAATCAATCTTATTGTAAATAAGTCCAACTTTTTATACAAAGAACAGCTCAGGGTTTGTTGCGAGGAAAAAATAGCATTCTTCATTACTTCTCTTGGGTCTCCTGAAGAAACCATTAAAATGTCTAAACAATACGGTGTAAAGGTCTTTTGTGATGTAGTTGATGTCAAGTATGCTAAAAAAGTTGAAGCCCTTGGTGCTGACGGTATCATAGCCGTTAATAAAGAAGCTGGAGGACATGCAGGGCCTAAATCATATAAAGAACTAATACCTGCTTTAAAAGAAGCTTGTTCAATTCCTATCTTATCAGCGGGAGGAATCGGTGATGGGAAAGGAATTAAAGACATGCTCGACCTGGGTGCTGGCGGAGTATCAATGGGAAGCTTGTTTATCGCAACCAAGGAAGCCCCCGTTTCTCAGGATTATAAAGATGCTTGCGTAAACTTTGGAGCAAAGGATATCGTTTTAACTACCAAGTTGTCAGGGACTCCTTGTACAGTCATTAATACGCCATACGTTCAAAAATCTGGAACATCACAAAACTTTCTTGAACGATTTTTAAATAAAAATAAAAGACTCAAGAAGTGGTTTAAGGCAATCACATTTATGAGAGGCATGAAAAGTCTCCAAAAAGCCGCATTCTCCACAACCTATAAAACGGTTTGGTGCGCAGGTCCTTCGATCGAATACGTCAAAGAAGTGAAGTCAATAAAAGAAGTGGTAGACGATCTAAAAAAAGGTTTTAAGAATGCCTAACAGGCAAACTTATTCTTATCGTAGTTCCAGAATCAATCTTTGACTTTAGAACAAATACTTTCCCTTTGTGATGTTCACAAATAATTCTTTTTACCAAGGCAAGGCCCAATCCCCACCCTCTCTTTTTGGTGGAATATCCTGGGTCAAAAATGGCTTTCTGATTATTGAGGGCTATTCCCTTTCCTGTATCGGTAATGTCAATATGAATTACTTGTTTTTCTTGCGAAAGAATGATACTCAATTTCCCAACTCCACTCATTGCATCTACAGCGTTTTTACATAAGTTTTCAATCACCCAATCCATAAGTGATTGGTTGTGGTGAACGGGAAGAGACGAATCAATAATCGAGTTAAAGTCAATTTCAACCTTTTTAGACAATCGTGCCTTTAAGTATATTAAATTTTGTTCTATGGTATTAATTATGTCAAGCTCATTAAGCTTTGCTTCTGATCCAATCTTAGAAAACCGATCTGTTATACGCTCCAATCGATGTAAATCTTTTTTCATCTCTCCAGTTATCATTGGATCAATTTTGAGTCCCTCAAGATGCGATTGCCAACCCATGAGTGATGACAATGGAGTCCCCAATTGATGTGCGGTCTCTTTTGCCATTCCCGCCCAAACTCTTTTTTGCTCTGCCTTTCTAAAAGTGGAGAAAATAAAATACCCCAAAAGAATAATGAGGCCAAGTACCATAAATTGAAAATACGGCACCCATTGAAGGTAAGTGAGTTCTCTATTTTCAGAATAATATAAAGTCTTTTTTCCGGAACCAAAATCAAATTCGATAGGCGGGTTCTTGATTTTCCATTCGTTCTTTAGGGCAATAAGTTTACTTTCAGATCCGCTTACATTGGAAGCAACGACCTTATTGGATTTTTCATCCCATAAAATGACGGGTATCAATCCTTTATTTTCGCTGATTTCTTTATTAAAAGAAGCTATTAATTTTATACTTTCTTTTTGAAGCCTAATTAATTCGAAAGAGCTGCCAAAAGTGAAATCAAGAAACAAGTCTTCATAATATTCAATTTTATAAGACTGTTTGTTTTCTTTCCATTCTTTTGATTTTATATGACAAATCGAATCTTTTTGTTTTTGAGTATACCCATCAGTAAAAAAAGCATCCATATTTCGATATTGACTTACTTCATTCCCCATAATTAATACTACAGGAATATCAATATTTGATTCTATTATGGAGTAAGAAAATTGAATGTCTTGATTTTGGCCTAAATCCGATTTTGCCAGAATGGTTTGCTGTGCCTTTACTACAAGATCTATTTTTTGTTTTTCCTTTTTTTTGAGCTCCAAAAATATCTGGTTACTCAATTCCACCAATTCTCCTTTCTTTTTTACAGATTCAGCCCATTGTTCTGCCTTGTCTCTTTCTCGTTGACCAATTTTTGAAATAAATCCATTTGACACTATAATTGTTACTGCGATAACAATCAATACCATAAACGAAAGAAGAATTTTCCAACGCTGCTTACTAATATGTATTCCTTTTTTAGACATGACGCTCTTGAGGTGCTAAAATAAGGCTTATCTTTGACAAAAATAAATTCCATTTTGAAGAATTCAATACTCGCTTTTGTTCTTTCATTTATAATAATTGGGGGTGTATTATTCCTTCTTCCTATCAATCTTTTTTCAGGGGAAATCGTGGAAAATTCAACTGGGACCTCCAAAACCATTTCCGCACCGCTTAGCTTGTCTTATTTTATTGGTGTTGGATTTCAAGAATCGGAAATGGATAACATTGAAAGTTTCTACCTAACGGGAGAAGGGTATGCAATGGCTTTTTGTTTTCTGTTTGGGATTCCTTTTTTAATTGCGTTGAGGGTTTATCTTAATTCAAAAAAGAAATTATAACGATTTTGTTCGGCCTCCATCTACAGGTAGGTTTATTCCGTTAATGTATGACGCTTCTGAAGACGCCAGAAAAGAAATCGCTCCAGCTATTTCTTCTGGTTGCGCAAATCGTTTTGCAGGAGTAACATTCTTCATCATGTTCTCCGCATCTTCAAAAGTTCCATTTATTTTTTTAGAAACATTATGTAAAATATCAGTAAGCCTCTCTGTTGCTGTTGCTCCAGGCAGAACATTGTTGACCGTTATTCCATGTGGTCCTAATTCTGAGGCAAGCGTTTTACTCCAATTTGCAACAGCTCCACGTATAGTATTACTGACCCCTAATCCTTCTATGGGTTGTTTTACAGAAGTAGATATTACGTTAATGATTCTGCCGTAATTGGCATCGATCATTCCGGGATAAACAGCCTGAACTAAAATATGATTACAAATCAAGTGTTGATTAAATGCATTTATAAATTCTTGTGTGTTTGCCTCTTTTATTGGTCCTCCTGGAGGTCCTCCTGTATTATTTACAAGGATATGAACAATTTGACCGCCGCCCATAAACTCATCTAAAACATCCTTCAGAGAGGAAGGCTTATTGAAATCCGCAATTAATATTTCGTGTTTTTGTCCTTTATCTACAACGGGCAAATCAGTCAAAACCTTTGAAAGTTTTTCTTCGTTTCTTGATACCAAAATAACAGACGCACCCATTTGTGCCAATTTCTGTGCAGTGCTCCTTCCAATACCCTGAGTGCTTCCACAGACAATTGCCCTTTTATTTATTAAATCCATGTAAATCTATTTTGGTCACAAATTTAGTGAACATTTTAACGTATCATTTAAATTTCATATTTTAGCTAAAATTAAAAGCAAAGATTACATGAAAAAAAATTTACTG
>Ga0209251_1000394_pt1 | contig 39708 bp, 30 predicted proteins | sample SaaInlV_100m_DNA_6_FD_184665 | JGI IMG/M metagenome (GOLD analysis project Ga0209251, IMG submission 184665) | Marine microbial communities from expanding oxygen minimum zones in the Saanich Inlet - Saanich Inlet SI073_LV_10m_DNA (SPAdes) (version 2) | ecosystem: Environmental > Aquatic > Marine... | reverse complement strand
CATCAATACCAAGCTCCTGTGCTGTAGAGACGTCGGCCAAGCCGCTCATCCGCTCAGGTGCGAGAACCACGATCGGGCAGATGTCACCCGCCGCGATTTGTGATCCCGCTTCAGCGAGATTTAAAACGGCCACGTCAACTGCGCCAGCAACCAGTTGGGTTGCGAGCTCTCCGCCGCCCTCAAAGGGAACAATTTTAGGTGTCGCTAAATCACCGCGGCGGGCGAACATGAAGGCCGATACATCGTCGATTCCACCCAAGTGAGTGGTGCCATATGTCAGTGGGTCAGTCTTCTGCGCATCTACAAAGGCTTGCGCGCTGTCGTAGACACCGCAACGCGTCATCAGAATCTGCGGATCATCGGTACCGCGCGCGATGGGACGCACGTCATCTAGTGACATCTCAGTCTTGCCCAAAGCTACACTCGCCGAGTGGCCAATTGTAAAGGTCAGAATACTGTGACCATCAGCATCTTGAGTCAGATAATAATCCATGGCCGTGGCACCGCCACCCCCACGTTTGTTGACCACAACCATATCTGTCCCAAGCTCGCGGCGTGCCCGGATCATCATCATTCGCGTGGTGACATCCGTACCGCCACCGTTACCAGCATGCGTAATAACTTCTATGGTTTTTGACGGGTACTCCTCAGCAACGACACCGCCACTGATAGCCGTAGCCGCGGCCGCGATTACGAGTAATTTCTTCATATTCCTGTTCTCCCTAGAAAGCAGCGCAATTTACGCTTACGAATCAGTACCATTCATTTTAATATTTTGGAATACCAAAATATCATCATTCGAAATACAAGGTCACCGAAATAGGTCCTGATATAGAAATTTCATCCCCGATTTCTTTGAATGTCGTAAGTCTGCAAAAACCTAGTCTTACGTTCTATAAAACTACCGTTAGGGTCTACAAAACCAATGACCGTTTTGAGAAGTCTAGTAATCATGCAACAAACTTAAAGCCTCAGGTTAGATCCCATTTGGACCGATGGAACCGGAGTATTTGTGGTCAACTGCGTTCAGCTCATGTGCACCCGTATCCCGCAAAGTTCACTGTCAAAGGTGGTCTGGGAAATCTGATTTGTATTAATTGGCCTGATCGCGCCAGTCGAACGAGCGGGATAGTGCCCTTTTGAATACGGTGTGATCGTGCACCGTTATCGAGCCATCCGGGTCAAACTGGTTGTGATTTGTCCTCGTCGCATCCACATTCAGCCCACAGAACTCGGCAAGTCCCAGCGCCGTAAGCTCATGCATGGCAGGCACAACGATCTTGCGATTGCTCGCAGAAGCGAGGAATTGAGTGAAATAGGAACTTTGGGACAAGCCACCGTCGATCGAGATACTGTCACTGAGGTTGACCGTTTCGGAAGCGGTATCGATTAACCCGGCGGTGAGCATCGCGATACCTTCCAAAATGGCCTGCACCAAGTCTTGAGGATCAGTAGTATGGTCCATGCCGATGAAGAGTGGCGCTGCCGTCCGATCCCAGAATGGGGCTGCAAGGCCTGAGAGCGCGGGGACGAATACTATGCCACGGCTTAATGCCGAGGGTCTTTCGAACGCTGCTAGCTCCTGCATCTCGGAAAACAGGCCGATTTTCCTCGCCCATTCTATGGCTGACCCAGCGTCGTAAACGCCACCTTCGACAGCATAAGTTATGTTGCCCTGCCCCAGGGACCATGCGACCGTTGGCAATAAGTCAGAGTTTAGAGGTGGCGTGTTGCCGTTGACCGCAAGAAGGAACGCGCCTGTCCCGAAAGTGATTTTACAGTCGCCAGGCTTCCTGCATCCGTGGCCGAACAATGCCGCTTGTTGATCGACTATCGACGTATGAACAGGAGTTCCGTTGATCCTTCCAAAACCGCCATTCACGTTACCGATCGGCGGCAGGCACTCGATCGGAACTCCATGGAGTTCGCACAACTCCTCGCTCCAGTTTCCAGTTGCTAGATCAAGGAGCCCGGTTCGCGATGCCGTCGCGAGGTCTGTCGCAAACTTTCCGGCGAGGACATCGAGGAAAAATGCATCCGTTGTGCCAAGCCGCAGGCGGCCCGATCCGTACGCGTGTCGGATATCTGGCATCTCGCGAAGAAGCCAACCGAGTTTGCTTCCCGAGAAATAGGGATCCAGCGGCAGTCCACAGATTCGTTTTGAAAGCTGGATCGCTTTATCGTCCAATCCGGCAAGATGTCCCGCTGTCCGTGAGTCTTGCCAGACGATTACAGGGGATAGTGATCTTTTAGTAGCTGCATCCCAGGCGAGACAACTCTCTCCCTGGTTCGCCAAGCCGATTGCGTCCACGTCGCCAGCGGAGGCGAGAACGCTCATAATATTGCTTAGCAGCTCGTTAGGATCATGTTCGACCGCTCCTTTGAAAGGGTAGTGTTGACCATGTTTGCGACTGGCAACGATTTCCCATTTGCCGCCGTCATCAACCAGAAGACAACGCGTCGAGGTTGTGCCTTGGTCAACTGCCGCGATACGCATTCAGCGCTCCTGCCTGAAGCTAAAGTGTACAGCGCGTACGCAATGATTGGTTCGCGGTCGTGGCACAATAATACGACGCTCGGGTCGCCACGTGCCGTGCTTACTCCACTCTTGATCTCCGTCAATTAACAGCGTCAGCCTACCCCGCGCGATACGCTTAAACCTGAGCTGGAATTCTTTGAGACCGCCGGGAAGATCGGGTCCGCCTCGGATTAGGTTTGGCACTACCAGTTTGATTGGATCGTCATGGGTGACCTTAATTGGCTTCTCGCCAAAAACCTCTGTTTTTAGATCGGCTGCGACCGACTCTCCGACTGCCCGTCCTTCTCTAAACGCCCATCCTCCCGTTTCCACGGCTCGAAGCACATTCCCCGCAGCGAAATAGTAGGGGTTGTCGCATCGCCCCGCCTGATCTACTGCCGGCCCCGAACTTCCCCAGTCCATTGATAGCCCAGAAGTCATGAAGAGTGATGACTCAGGTGTAAATCCGCCGGAGAACAGTACGCCATCGCACTCTAAGGTTTCAAATGTGTCGCCGCGCTGTACCCTCACTGCTTCCACACGTCCGCGACCAAGGATATCTACCAGCTCTGCCCCGCAATGAAATGGAATGCCCATCATTGATGGAAACCAGTTGAGGGGTGCAGGCGCGATCTTTTCCTTGCGAGCCTCGATAACTGCGACGGGTCGAGCGCCATGGCTCAGACACGTGAGAACTGCCGACAAGGTTACTAGCTCCGACCCGATGATGACGGGCCGCTTGAAGGGCATCATGCGGTGAAAGGCGACATATGATTGGAGGGTACCCGTTGTTAGAACACCGACTGGACGATCGCCTGAGACGAGACGGGCCGCGCGAGTGGTTTCGCGTGCTCCTGTACTCACGACAATCCGCTTGGCCTCAAGTGTCTCCAGTCCATTTTGGTTAGAGATCAGTAAATGCCCCTTGTCCCTCAACTCGACAACGGAGTGGCCGCAACGGACGTCGACGCCCCACCGGGAAGCTTCATCTTCGAGGCGACGTCCGTAGGCCGCACCAAAATGCACGCGTCCAAACTCCAACATCCCGAAAGGCGAATGGCTACAGTATCTTGTCGCTCCGCCAAGGTAGTTCTCGCGTTCCAGGACGGTAACCTTTGCGATGCCCGCCTTGCGCAGAGAGATCGCGGCAGCTACGCCCGACGGGCCGCCGCCAATGACTATGACATCGGATTGGCTCACTTATGGTATTCGCGTTCAATAGCCAAAGGAATGTCAAGGCTGCCCCTCGTAATCTCCGCAAGCTTGGCGTTGCAGTAGAACCCCTGACATCTGCCTATCCCCGCGCGAGTTCTCCGCCTCAGTCCCCCGAAATCACCTGGAGGAAGCGGGCTCGATAGCGCCGCCTCTATCTCGCGTCGGGTTACCATTTCGCAGTGGCAAATAATTTCTCCATGACCGTCGGCCTGCCAATCTCTTGGGCGAGTCTCAGCGAGGTTCGGCATGTACACGTTTGGTATCTCATTTTGTCGAAACTCGTCACGGTCCATTCCGCCATGTAGATCTAGAGCATATTGCGCGAGACCAAGGGCCGAACTTAAGCCCGTGGAACGTATACCACCCAATGTAATTGCATTAGAAGCGGCACGGTTGATGACGCGGTATTCCTTCTTGTCTGAGGCAGGCCTCAATCCGGCATACACCGCTGTCACTGGAAGATGGGCAAGACCCGGAACAATTTTGGTACCGTGGGCAACCAACGTCTGAAGTGTCTGGTGTTCTACTGTTGCGCGCAGCCTGTCGTTCTGCTCCTCGGCGGTCGGCCCAATGAGGATGTTGCCGAAAGCAGTAGGACAGATAACGATACCCTTCGTTACTTCGTTTGGAACCGGAAGAATAATTGTTTTCAGTTCCCTGGCAGCCGCCTTGTCGAGTACTACAAATTGCCCTTTCCGCGGTTTGATTTGGAATTCCGGGGCAAGGCCAAGTATGGCATCCACTTGATCACCGAAAAGACCCGCAGCGTTAACAACCCATTTCGCGCGGACAGCACCGCGGCTCGATTCAAGCTTCCAAGTACCGTCAAACTGCCCGGATTTGACCTCACAACTCCTCAGAACTGCGGCTCCCAATGCAATAGCCTGGCTGACGTAACCGAGTGGTGCGGACCATGGATCGATTATATGTTCGTCTGGAACATGTAAGGCGGCGGTAACGCTGTTGGATAAGCCGGGCTCCAAGGCCAGCGCCTCCCGAGCGGACACAAGCCGGACATTTAAAATCCCATTGTTCCTTGCCTGTCTGGCGATAGCTTCGAGGTTCTCAGTCTCCGCTTTTGACCAAGCGCACACAAGCGCTCCAGTTTTTACAAGCGGCAGGTTCAAGCCTTCATGTATTTGCAGGTACTCTTCTCGTCCGGCCTTAACCAGCTCGAGTTCCAGACTGCCGCTGGGCGCATCAAAGCCCGTATGTAATATTGCACTGTTGGCTTTCGACGCCCCGGAGAGAATGTCCGCGCCTTTTTCGAGAACAATTACATTCGCTCCCGCCAGGGCAAACCGCCGTGCCGCCGCACAGCCAACGACACCAGCTCCGATTATTGCCACGTCAAAAATATCTGTAGGGGCCATGCCCCGCTGCGTGCTCATAACATAAATTGTCCGCTGTCAGAGTATTTGGGTCCAAGGCTATCTTTAACCAAGGGAGGGTCTAGATCATCTTGTTAACGTCATTATGGAGCGATTTTGTGGTGTTGCAAGCGCCGTGCTTAAAAAGTCGTTTGTTTGGTACTGTCTCTCTTTCAAGATCAGCTTGTCGAGCTGCAACTCAGCGGCAATCTTTTTGGACCGTTCATTTTCTTTTTGCTGCACGCATCTCAAAAATTTGAGACCGTCCCATGCCATCAAACTTTTTGCGTCAATAGAAATAGTTTTTATCCGAAACCTCAGCCTTGCGACATGACTTTCAAACATCCAAACTGCTCGTGAAGAAACACATCAATCTCACGCAAAATTTTCAGCAAATCCTTATCCAAATACGGTTTCCGGGTCATCCCTTATTCTTCCTGTGGCATTAAATCGTAGCACGGTTTTAGGGGCTAAGACACGCGAGCTTCATTGCTGTAGACCAAAATTAAACCATGCAGTAACATATGACGTCGACTATTTAATGGGGTATTCCAAGGATATTTGATGAAGAAATCAATTTTAGTTTATGGAGATTCTCTCGTTTGGGGACGCAATGCGAGCCAAAAAGACCGGCACTCTTTCGATGATCGTTGGCCAAATGTTCTCGCCTCAATTTTAAAAGACGTAAGTGTTTGGGAAGCTGGTCTTGGGGGGCGGACCACAGACCTTGAATTTGTAGGTCGTCCTGGTCGGAATGGCTTAAAACACTTACCTGTTGCATTACTTCAAGCCGCTCCATTAGACTTGGTTATCTTGGCGCTTGGGACGAACGACCCCTTCGCAGAGGCTGGGCGCAAACCACAAGATACCGTCAATGCGATGCGAGCATTAATTACGGCAACCCGGGATTTACCAACCGCTCCAGGCAGCTCTGTGCCCAATACAAGCCCTCCTAAAGTGATGATTGTCTCTCCCCCGAATTGTTTGCCATTGCATTCAGTAACTGGAGAAGGTTTTCCCGAGTTGGATGATCTCACTCGTTGGCTACCTAAACTGGCTAATCTCTATGAGAAACTCGCTATAGAGCAGCAGACTTACTTTGCAGATGCAGCCAATTTTTGTGAGCCGGACCCAGTGGATGGATTACATTTGGATGTTGAAAATACGCGAAAATTAGGAGTTGGTATTGCAAAGGCACTTGTTTTAGCAGGATTTGCTGACTTTCATGGAAGACAAACCAATCTCGATCAGGCGTGGCGGTAGACGCTTAGGAGTACTGGAACGCTATTTTACTGAAAATGAGGTTAAAACCCAGATGTTTTCACATGAAAAGAACCGGTTACAATTATAACCTAATACCAATTGCATTTTACATTACTTGCCTAGAACATTCATTAAGAAGTGGAAAACTTGGAGATGAAAATCAAAAAACTATATATAAGATGTTTAGCTATGTTCACTAACAGGAGCCTCTCTTGATTAATCGTCGTAAATTTTTGTTGAACTCTAGCTCGGCCTTTGCCCTTACCCAGCTACCCAGTAATGCTTATGCGAAAAATGGTATCAAGCATTACAGGCTGGTCGCTGAAGCTGCAGAACATACGTTTTACCCTAGCGCTCAAAAGTCAAAACTATCTTTATACAATCAACAAAGCCCTGGCCCGACAATTCATGCTGTAAAAGACGATATCCTTGAAGTCGAATTCTTGAATTTACTTGACGAGCCAACCACAATTCATTGGCACGGAATTCGTAATTTAAATGATATGGATGGTGTTCCTGGTTTAACCCAGCCAGGTGTGGAACCGGGAGAGACTTTTACATATCGATTTCCTCTGAAGGATACAGGATTATTCTGGTATCACGCTCACACTCAAGCGTGGAAGCAAGTAGCAAAAGGCCTGTACGGTCCTCTGTTGGTAAGAGACGTAAATGATGAAACACACCATAGAGATGTGCTTCTAGTCCTTGATGACTGGTTATTAGATGAAAATGAACAACTACAATTAGACAGCTTGGGTAGTTTGCATGATTGGTCCCACGGCGGCCGTCATGGTAACTTTTTGACTGTAAATGGGCACGCTAAACCAGATATTGCAGTCCCCTCAAATGGCCAATGTAAATTACGATTTTTGAGTGCTGCAAACGCTCGAATTATGAAATTTGAATTGAACGAAAAAATACCAATGAAAATTATTGCCATTGATGGCTCTCCGTGCGCGCCGTTCACTGTTGAGAGACTGACTGTAGCGCCTGCTCAAAGATACGATATTTTAGTTGAAGATAGCTCCCAGTTGGAAGAGTTGATCGAGGTTAGTACAAGCGAGCGACTAACATCGGCAAGATTTGCAACCACCAAAAATACTCAAGAAAAATATGATACGAACGTCTTGCATCAACCTTGGTATCCGCTTCCTCAAACAACCCAAGCAAAAATTATTGATATTCATATGCAAGGAGGTGCAATGGGTAACCTCACATCTGCCGTGTTTGAAGGTGAAGAAAAAAGCTTGCGGGACCTCGCTCAAAACGACGCTAAATTATGGGCTTTTAACGGTGAGATCGGTGGTTATGGATTAACGTTGGCTGATATTGAACTTGGCAACACCGTGATCCTAAGAGTTTGGAACGATACGCGTTGGAGGCACGCAATGCATCTTCACGGGCAACATTTTTGGGTAAACTCCAGAGAATTCGGTGACCAAAACCGACAAATCTTACGTGATACGTATCTGATGCAACCTTCTGAAAAAGTTGACTTGGTTTTTATAGCAGACAACCCGGGACTTTGGTTGTTTCATTGTCATATGCTGGAACATCATGCTGCCGGTATGGGTGGCGTTATTCACATTTCGTAAATACCCAAAAAAATGCAAACAAATTAAATTTAATCATCGCATTATTTTTCACACACCTGCATTGCACTAAAAGGAGGTAAAAACCCTGAGGCTCTTTTTTGCTCTGGCATTGATCCTGACCTCTTTGGTGGTTTTGGAGAGAGCACGCCAAGACATAAACTTTACACGCCTGGAGGTCGGAGAAACACCGGTCACCCATTATGCGAAAGCAGGCGCTGATGGCCCTGTCGTTTTTATCGCACACGGCTTTGCAGGCTCCCAGCAGATGATGCAAGGATATGCCCTGCCACTCGCGCGAGCAGGTTACCGCGTTTATGCTTTCGATTTTCTTGGTCACGGACGTCATACATTGTCGATGTCCGGCGACGTATCATCAGTAGATGGCACCACAAGGCTATTGGTCGAGCAAACCAATAAGGTGATAGATGCGGTCACTCAGCATGACGAGGTTATTGCGCTTTTGGGTCATTCAATGGCGACTGATATTCTGGTGCGTGTTGCGGCAGAGCGCTCTGATGTCGGGCCAATTGTTTTAATTTCGGCATTTTCGCAACAGATTGATGCTTCAAAGCCAGACGAGCTGTTGTTGATCGCCGGTGCCTGGGAGCCAGGGTTGCGCGCGTTTGCGCGGACAAGTCTGCAAATGGTTGACGCAGGCGCAATCGAGGGTGAAACCTCATTAAATAGCTCTGTTTCACGTCGCGCGGTTGCCGCACCTTTTTCCGAGCACGTATCGATCTTGCAAAGCCGTGTTGCCCGAAGTGAAGCGCTGGCTTGGATCGACCAAGCCTATGGGCGAAAATCCGACGTTTCTATCTGGCCTACGGGTTGGGCCATTCTTGGATTATTGGCTGGTTTGGTGGTAATCTTTCATCCGGTGTCCCAGCTGCTACCTAAACGTGCGTTTGCCGTCCCGTCATTGACCCTTGGACAGACTGCTTTGGTTTTGTTGGTGCCAATGGTTGTTGCTCCGACATCAGCAGTCATGCTCAATACCGATATCCTTCCTGTTCTTGTAGCAGATTACTTGGTGTTGCACCTGCTTGTGTTTGGTGTTGTCCAACTCGTCATTTTGCGAATTTTCGGCATCCGCATATGGCCACCTGTCTTGCCAGCAATTGGTGTGTTGTTGCTGGCTTGCGCTGTCTTTGGTTTCGCGCTGGACCGATATGCTGCGAATTTCTGGCCTACAGGTGGTCGGCTCTGGATCATCGCCGCGATGGCGATCGGAACTGTCCCCTACATGGTTGCAGACGCCGTCTTAACGGTGAGCCAGACCTTCTTAAGGCGTCTCTTAACGCGATTAAGCTTCCTGACTTCTCTTGGGATCGCTGTCGCACTTGATTTCGAAGCGCTGTTTTTTCTGCTCCTGATCGCGCCTGTCCTCGTCCTATTCTATTTTGTCTTCGGCACAATGGGCAGGCAAACCGCGAACCGTGTTGGCCCCCTGTCCTCCGGTCTTGCCTTGGGATTGGTGCTGGCTTGGGCACTCGGCGTTAGCTTTCCACTTTTTCAAGTTTGACGGCCTTGCGCGCCTGGTGTTTGCTTCATTGCTTGGTTCTTTCTCATCAAAGTCAAAACCAGCATTGCAGCCTTTGAAAGCTTTAATGGCTCCACCAATCTTTAAAGCCGCCATGTGCCGTGAGACCAATATTTATGAGTGAGCTTGCTATCAGTAAGGTACGCATGGGATCAAAGCTTTCAAAGATTACTGAAATCTTTTTTCTTATTCTTTAGATAGCGATTAATAGCTAAAAAAATGAAAAGCAGAAATGCTACTGCTATTAGAAATATTGGGAACAAGACAACGTAATAAACTGTAAATATGCCTGCTCCAGTGACACCAGAATTGATTTCACTAAGAAAAATTAATAAAAAACCGGAAATGTAAACGAACAAAGCAAGAAAGAGACAAAGACCCAAGTCTCCAATATAGCTTTTTGGAGAAAATAATTTTGTAATAAGTTTTCTCATGACATTATGAATACATCGCACATGGGCATCTTTCAATTGCTGTCGGTTGTCAGAGTATTTGCGTCCAAGGGCGTCTCAAATTAAGAGAGGGTCTGGCTCATATTGTTGACATTATTATGCGGCGATTTTGCAGTGTTGCAATCGCCGTGCTTCAAAAGTCTTTCGTTTAATCCTTTGTCGTTGTTTTAAAACAACGTTGCGTTCGTCAGGTTGGCACTTCGGTATCGCGTCGGATCAGGCGGTGGATTTCTGGGTTTTCGTTAAGGTTTTGTTTTTTGCGAAGGCCGATCCGAAACTGTGAAGGGGCTTGCCCGAATTGGGCCATGAAGCAGCGGGAAAAAGTCGCAGGTGAAGAGAACCCCGTGGCGGTAGCAATTTCTTTGATTGAATGTTCTTCGTAGAATAAAAAGTTTCGTGACGCCTGCAAACGAATACGCAAATAGAGCCGCATCGGCGATGACCCGTAAACGGTGTTACAAATTCGCGACAGGGTGCGCTGGGGGATGTTCAGGCTTTCAGCTATTTCTCTTAGGGGCAGTGGAATGTCTAAGTTCTCTTGCATGATGCTGACAATTTTTGCGGATGTGCTGATCGCCTTACCATCAAAGTTTTGGTCTTCACGCTGGCGGGTAAAGCTGTCGCGGCGTGTGTGGATCATTGCATTGGCCACTTCATTTGCCATTGCTTCACCAACGAAACGGGCGATCAGGTCAAGCATGAGATCCAGTGTTGCAATACCGCCGGCGCATTGCGCACGTGTCGGGGTGAGCTGGTAGATTTTGTTTTGGGGGTGCGCGTTTGGAAACCATTCCTGAAAGGAAGGCACAGCTTCCCAATGTAGCACGACCTCTGGCGATCCCTCTGTCCCTACAAGTCCAGCCTGAGCAAGTGCATAAGTCGCACTGTCAAATCCACCGATTACAGAGCCAAACCGTCCGGCCTTGCGTAGATATGCCAATAGCTTTTTTGACAGGTGTTGGGTGGGGAGGTTTCCTTCGAACAAAAGGCTGACATCGGTTGGTTCTAACTCCGCCAGATCACAATCGGTGGCGAACCACATGCCATTGCTAGCGCGAACGTCCTCCGCGTTTTCCGAAACCAGATACCAGTCAAACAGCCGTTGCCCCGAATTTTGGTTGGCTATTCGTAGCGACTCGGTTGCCATTGTTAATGTCGTGAGTGAAAATTCCGGTTGCAAAAGAAGAGCGAATTGAGTCGGAGCACTAGTCTTCATTTCTACTTTCTGTAAAAAAAACACTTTTATGGCCAAATTTGTAAAAAATGTGGCCGTTATCGTCAATAGTTTTAAGAAATTTCCGATGAAGATAATTTTGCACCGTTAAATCTACTTTTGTGGAAAGCGGAGCAACATCGGTATTTTTAAACGCAGACAGATTCTGGGCGCGGCGAACGATTTGCTGTGAGGGATGGTGTTATGCCCAAAAAGCGGAACGGTAAACGACGTGGATGATCTCAAAAAAATGCTCGAAGGATGCTATGTAACCATCCCGACGCCATTTCACGATACACCTGGAATGGAGATCAACGAGACAGCGCTGAGGGCTTATGTGCGATTCCTGATCGATTCAGGTTTGAACGGTGATTACGCCACCTTGCTGGCCGGAGGAGCGGCAGGTGATTTTTCAACAATGACGTTCGAAGAGCGTCTTCACGTTGCCCAGATCGTGGTGGATGAAGCCGCAGGTGCCGTACCGATTGCGATGGGCGCGCAGACCGCCAGCACGCTGGAGTTGGTAAAACTGGCCCATGCCGCCAAGCGCATCGGAGCCAACTTTATTCAGGTGTCCTGCCCGTTCTATTTTGCCCACACAGAGGGCGATTTTGAGGAATACGTGCGCGCCGCCGCCGCTGCCGAACCCGAGTTGGGGATCATCCTGTATAATACGTTCTGGACAAGTCAAAACCTGTCATTTGCTATGATCGAAAGACTTTCAAAGGTTCCCAATATCGTTGGCTTGAAATGGGCCACTCCACGCACGGATGCGATGGAATTTGAAGATGTCTGTTCGCATTTCTCGGAGCGCTTCACGATCATCGACAACAACTTGTTCTTCGGGATGAGTGCTATGCCTGCCCTTGGTGCAAGGGCGTTTGAAGTTCATCACTGCAATTTTTGGCCGGAATGGGGCATCAAACTAATCGATGAGGTGAAGGCAGGAAACTACGCGGAACTCACCAGGATGCTGGTGGAAGAGGGGATGCCTTTTTACAAACTCTGGGTGGCAATTGAGCGTGATTTCACCTCTGGTGACGGCTATCTCGACAAGCTTTGTATGGAGTTGATTGGGTTACCCTCGAGCCGCTGTCGACCACCTACCCGGGACATTCGGGAAAATTATCGCGCTGTCACTCATGCGATGATGCGCCAGATCGGCACCCCCAGACTGCAGGAAATCACCTAAAATGCGGTGCAGAACGGCTTTCAATTAACCAACCAAAGGAGAAGTGAAATGATTAGGAAAAACATTACTACACTCACATTTGCGGCTGGCGCCGCTGCCTTGCTGGCAACGTCGGCCATGGCAGAAGACGACGTCAGACTGCGGCTGAACTGGATGTACTATGGCTCTCATGCGGGGTTTGCTCTTGGTAAGGACGCAGGCATCTATGACAACGCGGGTATTGATATTGATATCCGGTCGGGTAACGGGTCCAGTTCGGCGCACCGGTTGGTGGCCAATGGGGACAGTGATTTTGCCTATGGTTCCTGCGGCGCAATGATCAACTTGGCCAGCCAAGGGGCTGAAATTATTTCTGTCGCCGTGATTGATGCAATGGGCGCTGAAGCCATCATCCTGCGACCTGATAGTGGTGTTAGCACGATCGCCGACCTTAAAGGCAAGACGATCCTGACGACAGCCAACGCCGGGGTGAATACTTTCTTCCCGATCGTTCTGGCCAATGCCGGCCTGACGACTGATGATGTAAATATAACAAACGTACCAGATGGAGCGCTGGTCTCCAGCTACCTACAGGGGGCAGGTGATTCTGTCGGAATTCTGGGTGGTCTGGATGACAAGCCCGCCGAAATTCGGGCCAACGGCGGCGAGGATCCGATACTCATTCCATACTCTGATTATGGAGTTGATCAGGTAGGGTACTGTATTTCGACCAGTAAGGCCATGATTGCTGAAAATCCCGATCTGGTAAACCGCTTTGTTGACGCCACTATTGCGGCCTATACTCAGACTGAAGCTGACCCGGATTCAGCCGTGAATGCGATTGCCGATATCGTCGGCGGCACAATGGCCGAGGACGAAGGTAAAGCGCAGTCTCGCGCGGTTCTCGATGTTACACTTGGTTTGCTCTATTCCAATGCCAACACAGATAAGAAGCTTGGCTTAAATGTGGCTGCTGACTGGGAAAGCATGGTCAACCTTATGAAAGAGTACAACGATCTGAGTCCGGATGCGGATCCTGCGTCGTTCTATACGAATGAGTTTGTAAACTAACTTTTCTCCCACCTGTCGGGGGGCTTTAGGGCCTCCCGGCAAAAAGGTAAGAATGATGACCCACCAAATTGAATTTTCGGCCGTTAAGAAAGTTTTTGGTACTGGACCTGGGGCTGTCCACGCTTTTGGACCTGTTGATCTAAGTATCAAAGAGGGCGAATTTATTTCACTCTTGGGTCCCTCGGGGTGTGGAAAATCCACACTCATGCTGATGACTGCGGGATTGCTGGAGGCTACCGAAGGTAAGGTTGTGATTGGTGGCTCCGAAGTAACCGGTCCACAGACCGACGTCGGTGTAATGTTTCAGGATAATACTTTGGTGCCTTGGCGCACCGTCCGTGGCAATATCGAACTTCAACTAGAAATGCGGCGGATGTCACCGCAAGACAATAAAAACAAAATTGATCAGCTTCTGGCTTCAGTACACATGGAGGATTTTGCAGATCGCCACCCCTATGAGCTTTCGGGTGGCATGCAGCAGCGTGCAGCGTTCTGTCAGGCGATGATCCACGAGCCAAAAACCATGTTGTTGGATGAACCGCTGGGAAAACTTGATGCGATGACTCGCGAGCGTATTCGCAGTGATTTGCAAAAGCTCTGGATGCAGAAACGTCCAACAGTAATTTTTGTTACCCACTCCATTGAGGAGGCAATCCAGCTTTCGACGCGGGTTGCGGTGATCACACCGCGTCCTGGTCAGATAGAGCGGATTATTGATATTGACCTGCCGTTTCCGAGAGACTTTGAGGTCAAGAATTCCCCAGAATTTACCGCTTACGTGCGCGAGACGCAGGAGATCTTTCGAGGTTATGGAGTCATTTAATAAAAAACCAATCTTCGCGGCGATGAAACTGAGGTTACAGAATTCATGGATGTTCATCGCTTTTTTCATCGGGTTTTTCCTGTTTTGGGAATATGCCGTGATCTGGTTCGATATTCCTCGATACATTCTTACTCCACCGTCGCTGATCATCGAAAAAGGCGCCGCTGACCTCGACAGGTTGCTCTACTATACATATGTCACGGGAGTTGAGGTCGTATTGGGGTATTCGATTGCCATCATACTGGCGCTTCCTCTTGGACTGGCAATTGCCTTCTCAAGCATCCTCAAGCGGACAATTTATCCCTTTATTGTTTGCATTGAAATGGTGCCGAAAATCGCCTTTGCCCCGCTTTTTATTTCCTGGCTTGGTTTTGGTTTGTTGCCCAAGGTGATCATTGTCTTTTTGGTCTGTTTTTTTCCAATCGTCCTGAACGCCATTCTTGCATTCAATTCGCTGAGTGAAGAACTGACACTGTTTAGTCGTTCTACTGGTGGCGGCGTTTGGAGAACCTTTTTCAAGATACGCCTTCCGGCTGCACTGCCGCAGTGCTTTGTCGGGTTCAAATACGCTGCCATTAACGCGACCGTAGGGGCGGCCATTGCTGAATTCATCGGATCTGATGAAGGATTAGGTTTTTATATTCAGATTGTCACTGGCAACATGCGGCCTGATCTGGCTTTTGCGGGTATCTTCTTTCTTACGCTTTTGGGGCTGTGTCTGTTTGGACTTGTCACGCTGACAGAACGCCTGTTGATCCCCTGGCACATCTCGGTGCGCCGCGGCTAAATTAAATATCTTACTACGGAGATTAATATGGAACTGACAAAAAAGGAGGCGCAAAGCATCGCCTCTGGCTTAAAGCTGCCTGCTAAAGCCTTTATTGACGGCCGCTTTTGTGATGCCTCGGACGGGGCGGTATTTGAAACCATCAACCCCGCCACAGTCGAAGTGATTGCCCGTGTGGCCCACTGTTCTGCGACCGATGTTGACCGCGCGGTTATTGCGGCGCGGCGTAGTTTTGATGACGGGGGCTGGTCACGGGCAGCGCCTGAGGATCGAAAATCCATATTGCTGAGGTTATCGGCGCTGATCCGCGAAAACACTGCGGAACTTGCCGTGATGGAAAGCCTCGATAGCGGCAAGACGATTACTGATTGTTTGCATGAAATCGGTAATGAGGTTGCGGATTTCTTCCAATGGTACGCCGAACTTGCTGACAAGAGCTTTGGAAAGGTTGCCCCAACCGGCGAGGACGCCATGGCGCTCGTCGTTAAAGAACCCGCAGGTGTTGTCGGGCTGGTGCTACCCTGGAATTTCCCGTTGCTGATGGCGGCTTGGAAACTGGCTCCGGCTTTGGCTGCGGGTTGCTCTTGCATTGTTAAACCGGCTGAACAAACACCGCTTACGGCTCTTCGTCTGGCGGAATTGGCGCGAGAGGCTGGCGTGCCAGACGGCGTTCTGAATATTTTGCCCGGCCTTGGAGAAACCACAGGTCAGGCCATCGGGCGGCACGCCGACATTGATATTGTATCTTTCACCGGTTCGACAGAAGTGGGTGGATATTTTCTGCGCTATGCCGGCGAGAGCAACCTTAAAAGTATTGGTCTTGAAATGGGTGGCAAAAGCCCGTTCATAGTTCTGGATGATGCTGTCATTAACGATGATTTAATTGAGCACGCGGCAACTGCTGCATTTTGGAACGGCGGGCAAAACTGCTCAGCGAATATGCGCCAGATTGTGGATGCGCGCATCGCTGAAAGCTATCTTGAACAGATCACAGCGCGGGCCAAGAGCTATGTTGTTGGGGACCCGCTTGACCCCGCGACTGATATTGGAGCGATGGTAACACGCGAACATATGGCTCAGGTGAGCGGCTATATTGATAGAGGCAATGCCGAGGGTGGGCGGATGCTGTCAGGTGGCGTGCGCAAAGGTGATGGCTATTTTATAGAGCCGACTGTGTTTGGTAATCTGACACCCGATATGACAATTGTGCGGGAAGAAATTTTTGGCCCGGTCCTTGGTGTGCTGCCCGTCTCTGGCATGGAGGAAGCCTTGAAGATTGCCAAAGACACTGAGTACGGATTGCACGCCACAGTGTTCACGCAAGATATAGATCGTGCTATTCACATGGCGCGCCGTTTACCCTGCGGTACGGTTGCGATAAACGGCTTTTCCGAAGGGGACATCAAGACACCTTTTGGTGGCTATAAACGCTCCGGTTCACTGTCGCGTGATAACGGAACCGAGGCGATGGACCAATACCTTCAGACTAAAACTATTTGGATCTCGACAGGCGGCAGTAAGTGACCCGCGTTGCACTATGCGTTGATCTGTTACCAAGTCAAATCGAGCGTTTGCGTGCGGGTCTGGATGGTGCGGAGTTGGTTGAAACGGGTGAGGTCTTGGGTTGCGAAGTTGCTTTTGGGAATCCTGATCCCGGTGCGGTGATGGCGGCTGAAACCTTGCGCTGGGTCCAACTGGAGTCAGTGGGGTTTGGCGAATATACCGATCTGGATTGGGAGAGTTTGGGGACACGCTTGACGCTCACCAATCTGGCCGGCTTTTTTGCTGGGCCGGTGGCCGAAACGGCACTGGCTGGTTTGCTGGCGTTAACGCGCGGTATCAATGATTTGCTGAATCTTCAAACCTCCCGGACGTGGGAGGGAGATCCAATCCGGACCCGGTTGCGGTCTCTGTCGGGCAGTCATATCGTCATGGTCGGGTTTGGTGCCATTAACCGACGGCTTACAAATCTGCTCGCTCCTTTTGATTGCCAGATTACTCCGATCCGTAGCAATACCGGGCTAGATGAGCTGGATCGCGCAATTACCACGGCTGACGTTGTCGTCTGCACAGCTCCAGACACGCCTGCCACGCGGCAGATGTTTGACGCAAAACGCTTGGGCCTAATGCCGTCCCATGCGATTTTCCTTAATCTTGGACGCGGTTCTATCGTAGACGAGTCGGCACTTGCGCAGGCGCTTAACACCGGACAGATCGCCGGCGCCGTGCTGGACGTGACAGAAGAGGAACCATTGCCAACCTGCCATCCGTTCTGGACCTGCCCGAACACCATATTAACCCAGCATTCCGGCGGTGGCACTGCCGACGAGTTGGACAGAAAAATTGACGTCTTTCTGGCTAATTTCAGGCGTTTTAAGAACGAAGAAGCGCTGGTAGGGGTTGTCGATATGAAAAGAGGTTACTGATGCCCAATATTATGAATGTCCGCTGTGTTTTACTCAGCTCGCTTTATGCCGATGCGGATGACCCTGAAATCAAAGAGTGTTTTCCCAATGGTCCCAAACGCACGATTGGTATGGTGGAAATCACACTAGACGATGGAACTACCGGGCTGGGCGAAGGCTATTTAGCTGTATTTGCGCCGCTGGTGTTCAAATCCATCGTGGATCTTTGCATGCCGCAAGTAATGGGCAAAGACGGCTTTGATATTGCTCGCCGTGTACAGGATCTGCGGTCACTTTGCGATTATTGGTCCTTACAGGGCGCTGCCCGCCATGTGATAGCCGCCTTTGAAATCGCTTTGCAGGATGCAAAGGGAAAGTCATTGGGCAAACCGGTTTATGAACTTTTGGGTGGTGCAAAATGTGAGCAGATCCCAATTTATGGGTCGGGCGGATGTTGTGATGCCAAAGAACAATTTCAGCGCGAACTGGACGCGCTTGATGTGTTGGGGATCAAGAAGTACAAAATTCGTTCTATTAAGACTGATATTTTGCGCACTGCGTGGGCGCTCGAAGAGGCCGGAAAACATGGCATATCTGTCGGGGTTGATATGTGCCAAAATCTGGCTGACCCTCCGCAAGCAGTTGAGGATGTTGTGTCCTTTGTAGACGCTGTGCACGCCCTAACCGATCATCGCATGATCTTCGTAGAAGAAGCACTTGGCCCCGATTGCCCGGACGAGTTTCGTGAATTGCGCGGGCGTATTGACGTGCCGGTTTGCGGAGGAGAGATCATCACCACACCCAAGGAAATGATCGAACGGATCAATGCGGATGTGTACGACTTTGTACAGCCTGACGCCTCGGTCATGGGCGGTATTTCGGCAGTGATGGATGTGTTCGAAGCTGCCAAGGCCAAAGGCACGGACGTTGTGGTTCACGCTTGGGGCGGCGCGGCCGCGATCATGGCTAGTTATCACGCGGCTTTCGCTGCAAGGGGAAAACTGGTGGAATATCCCATGCTCGCGTTTCCACTGGGCGCTGAAATGATTGGTGATCAGGGAAAGATTGTTGACGGTGAGCTTTTACGCCCGACGGCCCCAGGATTAGGTCTGACCCTAACTCCCGAGATGGAAGCGCGCTATCCATTTGACGAAACGGCTGTGTATTCCTGCGCCCTCATCGATTTTGGGCCGCCGCCAGATAGCTATTGGGTGACTTAATAACTTGTGCTGATTTTAAACTATTCTCAAAAAAAGGATAAACACCATGCTCAAGCACAAACATCTGATCGCGGGAGAGTGGGTCGATGGGGATTCTACATTCACCAATGAACCGATCAGTGGTGATGCTGACAGTTTTGCAGCTGGAACCCCTGCACTCGTAGATCAGGCTTGCCGGGCAGCAGAAGAGGCGTTCTGGTCATATGGGTCTTCTACTCGACCCGCCCGCGCTGAATTTCTGCGTGCAATAGCAGAAGAAATCGACGCACTTGGCGATGCAATAACCACAATTGGCTGTAAGGAAACCGGTCTACCCGAAGCTCGGCTGATTGGAGAGCGAGGGCGCACAACCGGGCAGTTGCGGATTTTTGCCGATCATATTGAGACGGGTGACTATCTTGATCGCCGACATGACGAAGCGTTGCCAGACCGCGCCCCGCTTGCGCGTCCTGATATTCGCTTGATGCAACGGCCTATAGGGCCAGTTGCGGTGTTTGGAGCATCAAATTTCCCTTTGGCATTTTCTACTGCTGGCGGTGATACTGCCGCTGCTCTGGCTGCTGGGTGTCCGGTCGTGGTTAAAGGTCATTCAGCGCATCCAGGCACTGCTGATTACGTAGCTCAAGCTATTGAAAAAGCGATAAAAAAATGTGATGTCCATCCTGGAACATTCAGTCAAATTCAGGGTGGGAACCGCGCTGTTGGGCATGCGGTTGTGACCCACCCACTGATTAAAGCCGTCGGCTTCACCGGGTCTCTGTCCGGTGGACGAGCTCTTTTTGATCTTTGCGCAACCCGCCCTGAACCGATCCCGTTCTTTGGTGAATTGGGTTCGATCAATCCGATGTTCATTCTCGATGGAGCTTTCTCATCCCGCGCAAGCGAAATTGCTGCCGGATGGGCCACTTCGCTCAGCATGGGGGCTGGCCAATTCTGCACCAATCCTGGTGTAGCTGTTGTTACCGACGGTCCTGACATTGCTGAATTTACCAAAGCAGTGGCGACTGCTTTGACCAAGGTCGGTCCACAGGCAATGCTAACAAATGGGATCGCAAACGCATATCATCAGGGCTGTGACCGGATGATCGCCTGTGATAGAGTGCAGTCCGTCCTGACAGGAGCCAACGATGCGCGCATAGCGACACCGCATCTGTTTTCTACGACCGCTAAGGCCTGGCTTGAAAATGCAGAACTTGGCGAAGAAGTGTTCGGCCCGCTTGCAATGATTATCGTTGCAAAAGACACCCTCGAAGTTGCTGATGTGGCCAAATCACTAAGTGGCCAGTTGACGTGTACCATCCAAATGGAGACCTCTGACACCAGCGCCGCCCGCGACCTGCTTCCAATTCTGGAACGCAAAGCGGGTCGGTTGCTTGTGAACGGCTTTCCGACTGGCGTGGAGGTATGTGATGCGATGGTTCACGGCGGTCCCTATCCTGCCTCAACCAATTTTGGGGCGACATCCGTCGGCACGATGTCCATCCGGCGTTTTCTTCGCCCGGTCAGCTATCAGAATATTCCGGATTCTATCATGCCATTGGTTTGAGCCGAGCACGGTCAAAACAAAGTGGTTTGAAATGTGGGACGATTTTACAGTGTCGTCGGATGATGAAATACTCCTCATTTCACCCCATGAAACTTGGTCTTGGTTTTCTTTCCTTTTGGATGACCGCCGCACAACTTGAGAAATAAAGACTAGGAAAATTCCAGTAACAGACTTTAATTGAGTGCTGTTAAGGTGATGGCGATCTGAGCAAGCAGCTGTAGGTGCTCTCGTGGCTTATTTTCAATGCTGCTTTCATTTGGCCGAAATTCCACAATACTTGGCATAAGCTCAAAAGCTTCAAGCCTTTTAATTCATTAAGTCTTTCTTAAGCAACAATGCTTCTAGAGGAGCAAATGAATATGGAACTATTAAAATACTTTTTACTGCTAAAACCTCATCTCAAGTTATTTTTTGAGGTTAACAGTTTTTTATTTTGGGACATTTTCAAAGATGAAAAGGGAATGATTAGATGAAAACCCTAAGCATTATGTCACCAACTATAAAAACTGTGTTTGTTAAACAGACTTGGAAACTGGTTGGCCCAGGTGGTAAAAATACTATTTGAAATGGCTGACAATCCAAAAGTGTAATAGAAAATACACTTAATGGCGCTGGAAAGCCTAATGATCACGACAGCAGTTAACTAATACGTTTAGTATTGAAAAACTCGGTTATTCATTTTCTACGTTTTTCTTGGCGCGTTCAATTTCTAGTTCTGAACAAAACTCAGCAAAGTAAGCCGCTTCGGATATCATTTCCTCAGACTGTTTTTGAGTTGGTGCATTAACTGCTAAGCTTAAAGCAAGTTGAAGTGCTTCGAAATGGTTCTTTGGTGCTGTATATCTTTTCATTTTCTTATCCATAATTTGATTAACTACAATCAGATTAGAATAAGAACGTTTCAGTAAGATTAATTTCAGGCTTAAACCTGTTTCAGACAAATAGAAAAGTATTCTTTATCTGTTCCTGTGTCTGACGTCCTAGTGGCCACTATTCCAATCACCTTGATACCTGATTAGATGTGCTGCCCTGTCCGTTATCAGAGTATGTGGGTCCAAGGGCGTCTTGAACAAATAGAGGGTCTGAATCATCTCGTCGATGCTTTACTCGTAGAATATAGGTGCCGGCTTAAGATAACCCAAATCAGTTCTTTAAGCAGTACTTCCCGCTAGTGCTATGACCACTGGGGCATGATCCTGATTTAGGTATTGCATATCTAGCGTTGCTACCAGCCAGACAATAATTCCCACTGGTACTGTAGCCAGATGGGCAGCTACCAGTTTTTTGAATAGCAAATCGAGCATTTGAACCCGGATTACAGTAGTTTCCACTGGTACTGTACCCACTCGGGCATGAGCCATTTTTGGGCAATGCCTGCGCTTGCAGTGCCATCACAGGTGTTGATACGAGTAGAGTGAGACCCGCGCCATAAATTATCTGCAACATATAAAAAACCCCTGTTTATCGTCTCGGTATGATATGAATTTGTACTGATAAACTTTTTAATAGTGAACGGAAATGACCAGCATAGGCGACGTTAATTTGCGGTTTATGATAACTTTGCGAAAAATATTAATTATTACGCTATGACCCTTTTGATAAAAAAGAACTTGCATGTTGGATAAAACGACATCCCGCCATACCGAAATGGGATTATATTATGCTACAATTTGAGTCTAATTTTCTAGGGTAGTCTGGTAATAATAACTACTATTAATGTGTTATAATTTTTTCTTTAGAGTTTTTTCACCATTCTGTTGCTTTATGGTTAGTGTGGTTGGTGGTTAACGTCAAAGCATTCGAAATTGTATCAAAAATATACCATTATTGCTTTTTGTAATTAGTCAGGAAATTCAAGTTGGGATTATTTATTTATCGGTTTGGTTACATTTTTGTAGTTATCTGTTTAGTTTTTGGTGCGAGCGAGTCTATCGCCTATGTCTCAAATGGGCATGAGTATGAAGGAAGTTGTAATGCCGATGGTTATGTCCTTAAGTCCAAATATCCAGTAACGAGAACAATTGGTCAGGGTTCTTCAACCAGCTACGTTTCAAGTATAGAAAAGCTATATCTTGGACGCACTTGTGACGCTTACCACGAAATTTATGGCTCTGGCCAATGGTGTTGGGCTAATGGTGGTTTCATTGCTGAATTTGCTAATGCGAGATTTCCATTTGCTCGTCAGGAACTGTTTTGCCCCAGTGATGAAGACCTCGGGCTTGAATGTGTTTGCAAATAAGAAGCTCGACAATTTGTGAATAAGCGCCAGACTCCCACAAGCATAAGCCTCTCTCTACCGGGCGAAACAGGGCGTATCGGAGCTAAGCTGGTGTGTGATCACCTAATAAAGTTCGATCAAAAGAATGAGAGAGACATTTTCTAAAACTGTAATAATTAGTGCTACTATTAAAGACTGAAAACGTTGTGGTCTCCAACGTCTACTCTGGACGAGACAAAGCCGTTTTAAACTGAAATGAAAAGATCAAACAGAAAACCTTTGAAGCGGGGCGCTTACAATACAGTAGGCTCTTAGCAAAGTGATTTTGGTTACTGTTTTTAGTAATAGTTTTGTAATTTCATCATAACTTGGCAGATATTCTGAACAACTTGGCACAATCTCGTAAATATAAATGGTCTTAAATAATTACATCTTCATTTAAGGGAAAGCCTTTTAAGGCTAACGATATGGAGAAAAATATGAAACAAGTTGTGTTAGCTGCTTTGCTTATAATGGGACTTAAGACTTCTGCAGTCGCAGGAATTATTGATGAAGGGCGAGAGGCATACAGACAAAGAAATTTTGAAAAAGCTTTAAAAGATTTTAGATCGCTTGCAGAAAGTAATAACGACGAAGCTCAATTTTTTCTTGGTGTCATGTATGAGAATGGTGATGGTGTTTCTCAAGACTATGAAGAAGCTAAAAAGTGGTATGTCCGAGCGGCAGAAAATTGTAACGTTAAAGCCCAGTCAAATCTTGGTGTCATGTATGCCTCTGGAGGTTACCTGCCTGAAGATAAATCTGCTGCTCATATGTGGTTCAAGCTAGCGGAATTAAATGGAAATAAGGGTGCAGAAATAAACAGAAGTATATTGGAAGCCAGTATGACCCATACTGAAACTAAGAAAGCTCTTAATTCTTTAATTTCACGATATGATAGCCACTCTCTGGCATGTCCATTCGTCACTCGAAGTTTTGATATGTTAAAAGTCAGTGATACACGTGTTTCAGGTAGGCCAGATCTAAATTGAAAAAACTCTGATTTTTTGTAACGATTGGTTCAGAGTAATTATAAATTTTATCTAGTTTATAAAATTTGGGATATTTTTTGTTTGGATGGATAAATTCTTTTTTAGATCTTAAGGTTAGTTGAAATTAATAGAGTTTTTTGCAAGGGTATCATTATGAAACTAGATGGTTTTGATATTATTGATTTGACGGCCGGAGTATTTTAGTCGGATGCAGTATAAACTCATTATCTGTGAAAGATTTATGTTGTGAAGTCTGATTCATCAAATAATCGAAGCACACTATTTTTTTTAAGCGCATCTATTTTTCTGGCGCTCACTCTGTTTGCCACGATCTCCATTAAATCAATGCTGTCTGATTGCTCATTTTTTAGATCAGATACCTGTGATGCTGAGCTTGCTGATAAAAAAACTCTCCTAGCTGATATTAAAAAAACAGAAAAAGAAATAGAGGATTTGCAGAATAAAATTTCTGAAATTGAATGTGAAGACGAAAGTATTTACGAAAATATTGCTGAACCTGAAAAAGAAGAAATTGAGCCCGCGATAGATGCTCCATTGTGGAATGAAGGCAATTTAAACGCATTAGAAGGTTGTTGGGATCTGGCCTGGGATTATTCGATGACGTTATCAAGCACTGGTCAAGAAGTTAAAGTCTTATCTTGGGGAATGTGTTTTGAAAATAGTTCAGAGCTTGGCCGTCAAACTGTGGAGTTCGATAATGGAACCGTTTGTCAAGATAAACCTATAAAAGCTGAATTTAATAAGACAGGTAGCAGTGTAAAATTGCTTTTATCTGATACACGTAACGTACAATGCACAAATAATACTTACATTGTAGAAAGAAGAGCGCTTTGCGTACTTTCTGAAGATGCCATGTATGCAGATTGTAAGACCATACATATTGATGATCTGGGTAGATGGCCACCATACCCTGCTAACATTAACGTTAAGTTAGTGAGGCGCAAATAATGGCTGAACATAATAATAGATCCTTTGCCACTTTATGGCCATTTTTAATACCGGCTGCTCTTTTAACCGCATTGCTGGTCTACATTGCTATCCCAGGTAATTTGTTAAAGCGGTTGCCTGACCCAGAGTTGGCGAAATTAGATGCAGAACAAAGACGGTTGCAAATAGAGTTGGCGCAACTCAAGGATAGCTCAGAGAGGGCAGTATGTGTCGGAGATCATTTGGTCGTGCCACAAGATGAGCCTATAACGCCTTTGCCTGCAGATGAACGTGATAAACCAGAAGAATCTGGCTCTTTTCTCGATAAATTAGAGCGCAGCGTTGTTTTGATAATCGTTCAGTTTAAAGGAGGACAACCCCAGATGGGGTCTGGCTTCTTTATTTCTCCAAGCACTATCATGACTAATGGGCATGTCGTAACAAATGAAGCTAAAAAGCCAATCGAGGGTATTATGGTGTTAAATGCCAATGTTGGAATGCACAAAGCTACGTTGCGCAAAATTGATTTTAACGAAAATTCTTCAACAGACTTTGCGCTCCTTTCAATCGACGGGAATGTGAAGGGATCTCCTTTGAAATTTGCAAATATCTCTGATCCGTCAAAAGAAAAACTAAAAGATGTTTTTGCAGCAGGGTTTCCGGGGGACGTAATAGAGAGTGATGGTGATTTTTTGAAATTAATGAATTCAGACAGCTTTTCTGTCCCAGATCTGGTTGTGACGGAAGGAAAAATAAATTCACATCAAAATATTTTTGGGAATGCGGAAGCCTTTTTTCACACAGCCCAGATTTCACAGGGAAATTCAGGCGGTCCACTTGTAAATTCATGCGGTGAAGTTATGGGTATCAATACTTGGATTACTAAAAATGAAGGTAATTCGAGAAATATATCTCTCACTACATCTGGAATTAAAGGGTTTCTTGTTAGTTCTAATGTTAAGCCCTTAGTTTCAGCCGTGGAGTGTACTGATGGTGAATAGAAGTAATCTCATCGGTCAAACGGATACCGGTAGGCTTTCGGCACTAGGAAGTGTAACCCAACGTGATTATAATTATATCAAATCAATACTCAACGATGAAGAAATGCTGCGATATTTTGCAGAGCCTTCTCTAAGTGACAATAATGAAAAAATTGATTGGTATACTCAGGTTGAGGGCAGGGCAAAGTCATTTAACGATCTCAATAGGCAGGAAGCCAATAGAACGACAGAAGAACTAAACAAACTAATGTTGAAATTGGCCGAAAAAGCTAAGGCGACAAACAATACTCATGACCATCAGACAATAATGAACCTAACGAAATTACCTGATACTGACTCAATAAAATTAGTTGGAGATCAAGTTACAATCATCAATTGGTCATATCAGCTCCACAAAAGTCAAAACCAAAAGCAACAGACTGGAGGTTTTGCGGGGTTGGTTTCTCCACCAGATATTCCTCAACCCATTATTAATGAAGAGCTTGAGGTTACCAATGGTACAGAGACAATACAGGCGCCGGCGTCACCACCGGATCTAAACGCAACAGGTCCTGAGCCTCAGCCTGATAAGCCGGTCGCTGATCCAGAACCTGATACAGTTGATAAACAAACGGAGGCACCAGTATCTCGGGGGGTACTTTATAATAAGTGGTTTTGGTTGGTAGTTTTCTTATGCTTATTAGTATTCAATTTGCTTATGATGAAAGATGCTTGCGGTATAAGAAATATTCCATTCCTCTATTTTTGCTAAATAAGTTAGGTTGTTAAAAATTGTTGTTTAATCATTTATTTAAAGGTGTTTGAAATGGAAATTGTACCATTTTCTGGAATACAAATACTTGATTTTGAAATCAATGTTTCAGATTTACCCAAAACGAAGAAAAATTTTGGGCTCACATCTGACAAAGTATTATATCCTTTGGACATTAATGACCGAGACACAGAGTTTGAAGAGCGCTTTACTGAAAATTATGGTTTGGTATTAGAAGAATTTCAAGAAAAGTGGTTGCCAGCGCCAGTTTTTAGAGATGCAGGAACTGCGGAGGACGGTCATCCAGTATTTGATCAAGGCCCGTCTACGTGGGCCCGGATGAGAGCAAAAGTTAAAGCCCGAGACGAAAACGGTAACGTTACAAAAGTCATTTGCCAAGTAGCCTTGGATACTACGATTGACCTTGACGAAGATAATAAGCTGAGTGGTGAAGATTACTATCTAATGCCATCCAAAGCGGACGTGCTTTCTGAAAAAGAATTCTCATTTGTGTCTGAACCGTCTCAAATGGATTGGTTTCTTAATTCTGAAATTGAAGAAGATGGAGATTGGATTGATACGCAAGAGTGGATTGCAGAGTGGATTACAAATGCTCTGGAAGAAAACGGTGTAAAAAAGAATAAGCTTAATCTTTACAGGGTATGGGCAAAGTATTTTACCTTGATTGAACTTTTTAGTTTCTGTGAAATACCCACCTTAAAGTTGATTGATACAATCACTGACAGTAGCAGATATACTCCAATTGATACTGATTTTGTACTTGATTTAGGAAATTCTAGGACATGTGGAATCTTATTGGAAAAGCCCAATAATCAAGAAACTCGTATTGAAGCAGCGATACCTTTTGAAATTAGAGATTTTGAGAATGCTGAAATTCATCACTCAGGTTTGATGGAAAGCAGAATAGAGTTAGCACACGCTAATTTTGGACGAGATGACTTAGCCAAACGTACGGGGCGCAATGAGGCATTCTTGTGGCCTAGTCCCGTAAGAGTAGGCGTTGAGGCACGATCGTTACAAATAAAATCGAAAAGTACAGATGCCGCTTCTGGCTTGTCCAGTGCGAAACGTTATTTGTGGGACATCGATCCAACTGAGCGCGAATGGCGGTTTTCTGAGAACAACTCCAATACACTGCCGCCTGTGGCTACTAGAACTCGAGAATTACTGACTGAAGCTGGAGATTTTAGGAATACTAATCAAAATTATGCGCGGGAAATGCGATTTTCACGATCATCATTTATGATGTTTATGATTGCAGAACTAATTGCTCATGCATTTGTCCAAATTAATAATCCACAAAAGCGTGCTAGACGTCCAAATTCTGCTGTGCCGCGTCGCCTATCAAAAATTATACTTACTATTCCAACCGCGACACCGGCCCGTGAACAAAAGATTTTAAAAGAACGAGCTTCGGATGCTCTTGATTACGTTTGGCAAATGTTATCTTTGCCGGTAGGCGATAGTCATTATAAAAAACCTATTCTTTCAATTGATTGGGACGAAGCCAGCTGTTCTCAACAAGTGTTTTTGTTTAATGAAATCAGCGAAATATATGCGCACAAAGCTAAAGAATATTTTTGTGATTTTGGTAAAATTCGAAACATAAGAGGATCTCAGTCCCCCTCTTTGCGGATCGCATCAATCGATATCGGGGGTGGTACTACTGACTTAATGATAACTTGTTATTCTTGTGAGCAAGGAAACGTGATCCATCCTGTCCAAGAATTTAGAGAAGGTTTTCGCGTGGCCGGGGATGATATTCTTTTTGAAGTCATCAAAGAAATGATTTTTCCCAGCATTGTTAACCACCTAAGTGAAAATGGCGGCCAAAACTCCAAGATGGCTTTAGCAAATTTTTTCAAAGCAACTGATGACACCAGAGCAGCCATAAGATCTAACCTGACTAATTCAATTTTTGTGCCAGCAGCGATTGAAATTTTAACAAAATTTGAAGGAACTTCGGAAACGCTTTCCTCTATCTTTATCAATGGAATGCTGTCCCATGGTGGCGGGATTTTTAAAAATATCTTAAACGAAATTGCCAAAGACTGTGGCCTGAATGAATGGCCTTCAACTGATATACGCGTCGAAGTTAAGAAACCACTTTTCGAGGCTTGTGTTGAAAATGTTTTAGGAAAGGTGGTGGGTAACATTTCCACAGCATTGGCAAATTTTGACTGTGATTATATCTTGCTAACAGGCCGACCTTCTAAACAACCTTTTATTAGAAGTCTTTTTGCGAGCAGCATAGCCATTAACCCTAATAGACTTATTTCTTTGCACGCCTACACTGTTGGAACATGGTACCCTTTCCGGAATGCATTAACCGGTAAAATCGGTGACCCTAAATCCACAGTTGTTGTGGGTGCCTTGTTAAATTCTGTATCGAGTTTCGAGCTTACAAATTATAGTTTTAAAAGTGAAGAATTGTGTTTGCGTAGCACATGCAATTTCTTAGGTGAAACAGAGACAAGTGGTAAACTTCCTGATAAAAAAATAATAATTGATAATGTTACGAAGCAAAATGATGAGGAATTTATCTACCGATTTTACAATGCGGTACATCTCGGCGCTCGGCAAATTTCTGATGAAACATGGACAACGTCACCGTTGTACAGGCTCTCACTACCCAGTTCGGGTTTGGGGAAGTTTACCTTGCCTTTTGAGGTTACATTGAGGCGACGGTCAGATGCTTTTGATACAGATGATATGCAACCAAATTTCATTAAAGAAGCACAAAAAGAAGAGATTGAAATTTATCAAATCGAAGATGCAGAGGGACTATCTGCTCCAACGAATACACTTCGCTTGAACTTTAACACTCTTGGAAAAGTTGATAGCTATTGGTTAGAAAACGGGCTGTTTGCTTAGGTTTATGATGAAAAATGTATAATATAGAAACCTTCCAAGCCCTCACTAATTGGGCAAAAAACTCAAAAAATGAACAGTTGCTTGGTGTGCATAAAAAAGCAGTTAACAAGCAATTGCGTAATGCATTATTGACCACCAATAAATTAGCTATTGCTGAGCAGTTTAAGCCGACTGTTGGTATTTATGGTCCCTCGCAATGTGGTAAGTCCTACCTAACCGCAAAATTTTCCGAAAACAGTGATGGTATACTTTCCTTAAGCTTGGACCAAAATTATAACTTTTTAACAGAAATAAATCCGCCCGGAGGCCGTGAAAGTACAGCGCTCGTTTCCCGCTTCAGTACTAATAAATCAAGTACAAATAAAGAATTTCCAATTAAGGCCAGGTTGCTTAGTGAGGCAGATTTAATATGTATTTTAGCAAATAGTTATCTCCTTGATAACGCTGAGCCAAAATATCCGGATCGCTCAAAAATTTCGTCTTTATTGGAAAATTTAGCATCTAAACCTATTAAAACTGCACCTATGGTGTCTCAGAATTACGGGGCTCAGGTTGAAAATTATTTTGAGCATAATCTTTTCCCAGATTACATAAGGGAACGGTTTGCCAATATTTGGGATTGGTTTGACGAGATTAATCAATTGAGAAATCTGGAAGATAGAGCACAAATATTTTCTGTGTTTTGGAATTTCAATGAGGGTTTTACAGAACTTTTTAAAGTTTTGGCTGAAGCCCTGGAAGTGCTTGAATACCAAGATACTGTTTTTTTACCAGTAGGCAGTCTTCTACCGCGCACTACTTCTATTATCGACGTTACAGTGCTCAAGCAGTTAATGAACTCCTCTGAAGATACAGTCCCTGTATTCAGTAATGGTACTGCTCGCTCAATTCGACGCTCCTGCCTGTCCGCCTTAATTTCTGAAATAAATTTTGAAATTGAAAATCCAAAAAATGAAATATTCAATTCGGCGGATGTTTTAGATTTTCCAGGGGCAAGAACTCGTTTTGTGAAATTGATTGAAGATAATAGTATTGAAAATGTGGATGAATATTTTTTGCGTGGCAAAATTGATTATTTATTTTACAAACTAACTTCCGACTATCTAGTAGATGCGCTTGTGTTTTGTGTAGATCCGGGGCCACTTAACATAAAAGAGTTGCCAAATTCATTAGAAGATTGGCTTACAGCCAGTAAATCAGACGACCAAAACAACAATAATCTTTTTTTCACGCTTACCAAATTTGATGAACATTTCCCTGACGCTGCGGGAAGTAGAAACGACGAAGAGCAGCGGTTTCAAAATGCTTTGGATGCCGGGTTAATTCAGCCATTCGTGCGAGGCGAAAGTTCATGGCCCATTAATTGGCATGGTCAAAATTTTACGAACGTATTTCCTGTTAGAAACCCTAATTATCCTTTGGAGGGTTATTTTGAATATGAAAATGGTCGTGAGGTTGCCGTATCGGATCGTAAATTAACCCGCTTGGACGAGTTAAAAACCGGGTTCATTGAAGCGCCGTTGGTGCAAAGCCATGTTGCCAGTCCAAAAGAAAAATGGGACGATTTAGTTTCTGTGGATGGTGGTGGCGTCGGCGTGCTAACCGCTGCGATTGAGAAACTTGATTTGCCCAATATGAAAAAGAACAACTTGGCAAAGCATAGTAAATTTCTAGCGGAAAATACTGCTGAAGCCCTTTCTATATTCGCTTTTGACGGAGATTCCGAACAAAGATTAAAGAAAGAAATAAAGAGGTTTAAAGAACTATATAAAACTATTTATTCAGTTGGAAAAGAAGGGAAATATTTTTCTTTGGTGACCTCGTTATCAATTTCTTCTGACTCCATTTTGGCTAATTTAAGGGCCACTCGATTTAATCCTCAAGAAGATAATAACACAATTACCGAGTTGACTGAACCAGACGATTGGGTGCCAAGCATTTTTGGAGAAATGGCCGATGACCCATCAAACGAAGTGTCTGGTGGCAGTGATGAATATGCTACTATCGTTTGTAATGAGATACTGTCTTCGTGGGTTGATTCAATAACGTTACCGAACAACATTTCTCGAATGGAGCAGCTTTCTAGTTTAAATCCTGAAGTTATTGCATTTCTTGCAAACCACGTTGCACATGAAGTTCAGATTCAAAAGATAAGAACAAAAATTACTAAAAAGATTGAAGAGTGGGATTTTGGTCTCAGAAGAGATGCCAATATTCCTGCAATAGCCCGCATTGCATCCGAAATCCTGAGCCAACACCTCTCTCTCAAAGAAAAAGCTTTGGATGATAAACCTGTTTCCGATCAAAAGGTCATAGACTTCATTGTAAAATCGCCCAACACTCAACTTGTAATATGGCAGGAATGGTTGGAGCGATTTGGAGAGCTTATTAAAGAAAATAGTCTTGGCCCATTGGATAATACCGTGGATCACGAGCAAAACGCGATGTTACTTAATTCACTGAATGAACTTACAAACCAACGCGAAAGTGTAAGCTAAATGAACAGTCGAGTAATTATAGTTCCGATTTATTATATAATTTTGGTCACCTGTATTGGTATAAGCTCAATCCTATCATATTATGGTTTACAGTCCAATTTAGGGTTTCTTACCCCCTTCGCTGTAATAATAATTGCATTGGGTTTATTTTCAGCGGGCATTTTACTCCAAACGGGTAGAGATAAAGAAAGTATTTCTCAGCAAATCCTTGCTGTACTACTTTTTTTGGTTTTTGCGATGGCCAGCACATCTAGCAACATCAATAAATTGTACACAGATAGAATGTGGCAAAGTGTTCGTAATGCCGCATTCTTGGATGAATACTCAAAGTTTAACACGACCAAAGTTACTGTAAGAAGCGCTATCAATAATGAATTAGAGAATGACAAAGCGCTATATGAAAAAATAGCAATCAAATACAATGAATGGATTATTTCTGATATATCTAATTTCAAAAAAATTATTACAGGGTCGCAGTATTACCAAGATAAGAAAGAGATAGAAATAAAATTGATGGCCGAACTAGGGGATATGGAAGTTCAGGCAACTGATCCACTAGCTCCTGGTTGTGGAGTGAAATGTAGGCAGCATGCGAGTGCAATAAATGAATTAGTGCCAACAACACAAACAATATTGCCTAAAGGCCGGAAATTGGAGGAAATAAAGGCAAATATTCAGAGGTTTGAAAACGAGAAGTTAAACGCTTTTTGTAGCCAAGGCGCATACGCAGATTTTCATCTTCTTAAGGGTTTGGTAGAGGTTATCCCAGCTAGCAATTATTGTGCTAGTGTTGGAGATTACTTTGATAAATACGGATCAAATAAACTTGAAAAACTTTTCGAAAGAGTTGGCCTTCCATCAATTGAAAATGCGCAAGATTTAACGAGTTATAGTGAAAATATTTTAGCTGTATCTGCAGATTTGCAGGCCATATCGGTGAATATAAGCACATTAACGCCTGATTACGCGTCATTAAAAGTAAGAACTGAATACCCTAACGCACTAAATGACGCGATCGCTATTCTGGAAAACGATAATACCGATCCTGACCGCCGTGATCTGGGAAAAATGGAGCTTCGGCAAGCTCTCATTCAAGATTTGTCATCTGAAGAATTTTTGACGGTTGATGTTCTTTTTACTCCTGGCTCAGATGTTCAAAATTTCATTTTGAATGATGACCTAAGTCAAAATTCCATTGTTAAAAATCAAAATGAACCTATCAAACCATTTTTGGAAATGCTGGCAAAAAAACAGGACGAAATTATAACTAAGTTTGAAGAAGCAATGCCAAAAGGTTCTGAAATCCCTAGTTTTAAATTAGTGGAACCGGATAGCGGTGAGATTGGAGAAATCGAACAAACGCTCTCTAGCGCATTTTTTGATACCCCAAGCCTCAAGAACACAATAATAGCTACTATAATAGGGTTTTCCTTTGACTTGATTCCATTGATTTTTGCATTTGTAGCGTTCCATGGATACGTCCCAGAAGAAGAAGACTACGACCCAGTAATTGGATAATGACATGGCTACTAGACGTCGCGGGGGCCTAATAGGTCGCTCTAATTTAGGTAAGAGCTCAAGTGCACCAGAAAATACTCGGAAGCACAATATTATTCCCACCAATATAGATGAGGCTAACGCTGGAGATTCTGACGATCAAACTCTGCTAACAAGTGGCAAAAATAATGCAAACCCAGACACCAGTACCGTCCCTTCTTTCGAACGAAGTGAACCTAAAAGTCTGAATTCAGTTGGTCCACAATCTGATCATGTTTCAGATGAAAAAGCAGATCATCTCGCAGAAGTTAATATTTCTTCGAGACGGGGTAATTATTTATTAACTGTTGGATTGCCCAGAAGTGGAAAAACGGTCCTTCAATCGTTTATGACTTATTATATGGGTGTTGCTGGCAAGCTTGATGCACAATTAGATAATAAAGAAAAAGGTAAAGCGGGTACGATTAATCATGAAGCACAGCGTATCCAAACACTTTGGCTTGATAGTTGGAAAAAAGGTGAATTTCCGGAGAGTACCAGTGTTGGTGAAAATGAAATTCGTGAGCTTCGTTTAACAGTTACTAATAATGAAAATTCTGGCCAAAAATTTAATTTATCCTTTTTAGAGATTTCAGGAGAAAATTTTCTGAGCGTAGTGCCTGATCGAAATCAGATACCCAAATTATTCGATCGATTGAAATCTTTTTTAACCAATAAAAATATCAAAATTAATATTATATTTTTACTAAAATCAGACGAAGAAAATGAACAAGTATCTTGTGATGCATTATTTACTAATTTTATTCAGTTTGTGAATAATGAATTAAATATTGATATAAGAAAAAAATTAAATTTAATATTAGTATTACCAGATACAAAAAGCATTTTTGGGGAGGATAAGTGGGCACAAGCTAAAAAAAATAAACGGTTATACGAAAAGATAATGAAGTCCTATGTGTATGAAAAATTTCCTGCCACATACATGATATATAATAATTGGAAAAAAAATAATCGCGCTATAATGGCATTTAATATTGGTGATATAGAAAACGAAAAATTAAAAAATCAAAATTTTGAAGATGTGAAAAGTTTCATTAACTTGAATTACCGGCTCTTTACTGGGAAAAATCTTTCACCAAGGTTCAAGTGGTTCAAGAAGCTGCTAGGCTCACAATGATTACTTTAACGTTTGGTACTTTTGATGGATTATTTATCCATAGTGACCAAGAAATATACCTTCCTGATGCTGGCACATTTTTTGAATTACGAAGCAGTCGTAAGCGTTCCATTCCAGCCGGGTCATCTCCAAATATTATTTTCAAAAGGTTGGAAAGCAGTGCTGGTAGAGAGAATCCACTGTTGGTTGCTCTTGCTTACAGGGCTGATGAGATAGATGCGAGGGGACAACGTCGAACAGGTGGATTTATGGCGTTCGGGGGTCTTTTATTTGGAGATGAAATTTCTACCGAAAAAATCACCGAATGCATTTCGTTTTGTGCTGGGCGTGTCTCTTCAGCAAATAGTTATTTTTCCAACTATACGTTGGTATCCCGTTCTCCCAAATTTGTAGACGATACCAAACAACTTACTCCAATTCACTTACAAGGAGATATAAATTCCTTCGTAAAAGTTCGTTTCGATATTCAAAATTTAAGCGAAGTATCCATTTTGGGGCATGAATTGTGCAGATATATTGATGGCTTCGAAGTTGTGGTAAACCCTGATGATGGACTGGAAGCTGTTGACTTATGTAGTGAGGTCCTTGGTTATATTGATAATCAAATAAAAAATCGAAAAAAAGCTGATCTGAATTATTTAACGGATCATGATGCACACTCTGTGATTGACGATATCTTAGAAAGATCGCCATTGATTGAGCGTATGTATAACTTTCTCGATGGTCGTTCCTTTCTGTCTGAAGAGCAGGTTGAAAATTTTGTAATATTTTCTGATAAATTTTTAAACGACCCAATAAAACAAATACGAAAAAATAAGCTCATTAAATTTGTATTTGCATCCATTATTGTTCTGCCGGTTTCTGCACTACTCATTGTTATATTTTTATTTTTGTATCGACCGGATGGAAAAACCGACATAATAGCTGATAATGACGCAGGAGTGCTGCCAGATACGGTCGCAGGCAATAGGCCCCATGGTGAAGAAAAAAGCGCATCTTTAATAACTAAAGAAACTAAAGTTTGTGACGGAGTTTCAAACGATAGAACTAATCTGCTATTGGTAAAAAGTTATTTCTCAAGTGATCAAGAATGTATTAAAATTTCGGATAACTTTAGGTCTCAAATATCTTCCAAATTAGACGCAAATGAATTCGCAGTACTATTAGATGATTACCAAGAGCTATTTGAAGTACCTTTCATTGATAATCAAATAATAATCTTTCCGACCTATGAGTTATATCGAGATCCTAACTATCTGCAGAAAATAAAAAATTCTTATAATGATGGGAAGATAAATTTATTTGTTAGAAAATCTGATATCTTTCCAAAGAAAATGTATTGTAGCGTAAATATTCTGAAAAAAAATTCGGAAGACAGGCCTGATATAAATTTAAATATTCAATATTATTCATCGCTAGAAAAAGGAGATTTAAAATCTCTTGTAAGTGAAGTAGCGTATGAAACCAATTCTATTATTGAGACCTATTTTGACAAGATGATTACTGAAATCCGGAAGCGTGGTGTTGATGGGCGTTTCGAAAATAGATTAATAAAAATTAAATTTGATTTAATGCAAAAAAAATCAATTAATATTCTAGTCAATAAAGTTTCTGGCTCGGAAAAACCCACTTGTTATATGGCTTTCACTAAATCTGATATAGAAGAACTCCATACCAAGGAGGATCTTATAGAACTCACAAGACAGGATTTTATAAACTTCATACATTCTGAAGTCGAATTTGGTAAAATACATGAAGAATTAAAGGAAAAAAATGAGCCACTAACTTTTGATGTTTTGGATTTTCCCACTGACATCATGGTTCAGCAGTATGATCATACTGTTGATGATAGTTCTCCTCTATCACAAATTTATTCCTTTCAATTTGCAGAAAATTCCAATTCTATTATTTCTAATGACGAGATTACTTTAAAAATAAATTATCACAAAAATGGTGTCCTTGAACAAGAATGCCCATTTGCAAATAGTTTCGATGCAATGAATCTTTTGGAAGAAGCATTCTGTCGGTAAAGTCCGCGCTCAATTAATCAACTTAGTTGGCCATTTACCCAGCCCTTCTGAAGAACGTTAACCTTTTATGGAAGGCAACCTGATAAATTTTTCATAAATAATATTACCAAAAATTCTAAAAGATGGCACAATCTATTCGGGGCTTTGGCTAAGGCAAAACAGAAAATTTAATGTTTGAGAGAGTTAGCTGACATTCCAATAATTCAGAAATATAGGTGTGATTGTGACACGCGTGTTGGACATTCTGTGTCCCTCTGCGAATGTTCTTTTTTAAAAAGTAATGGGGATAGTTTAAAAAATCGAAAACCGAATTCTTATAATTTCTACTGAATGCTGCTTAGGGAAGTCGTAAGATTATAATATCCGAACTTCTTAATCGATGTCACCCAAGTAGCGAAAGTAGGCATCGTTGAACGCACCAAGAGCCACTGCCGAAGGCTCGTTCACAGTGGGCCCGTCCCGGTCGAGATTCAGATCCGAGACGACATACATAGTGGAACTGTTCCCGGTCAGAAACAGTGAGTTGGCATCCAACAGTTTGTCAAAGATGATGATCCGATGGGCCTTTTGTGCGCCAAGGCTGTGGGCACCTTCGATTTGGGCATGCAAAGATGCGGTGGCATGCCTTTCAGAAAGGCGTCTACGCCGCGCATCCGGTCTAGATAATCGTACACCTTCTCTGCCGTTGTGGACAACGGCGCGCCTTCGATGAAGCGCAACTTGCCGATGAGTGTTTTAACCTCGGTCGGGGTTGAAATCGCGGCGAGTTATTCGGGTGTCACTTCGGCATTGGCAAGGCCCGGAAAGGCTATACACAATGCGATAAGGCTGGTTATCGATAGTCGTGTTTCAAGGGTTGTTGCTTTTCTCTAAGTGTGTCCGCTGGTCGTTGCTGCGGTAATTTGCTGCCGACATGCTAAGGGGCATGTCGGCAAGGCCAATCGTTTCGTTCATGGTAGATTGGCACTGCAAATACTGACAACACGAAGAGTCATCATTCCTGCAGTATCAAATCTCCCGGTACCCAGGTTTTGTCAAACCAAGGTTCTAGCGGGCCATAAAGGCGCAGAATAACATTGAAGCTTTTCCCAGGCATCGTTTGAACCCAGTTGCCTTCCTTGCCAGCAGGTGCTTCTGGCGCAAACCAGACTGTGTAGCTACCATCGTCGTTGGCCGCGATATCGGGGCTGTTCGAGTCCACGCCACCGCTTTTCTGATCAGTTTCAAGGACCGAGCGGGTCTGACCGCTGTAAACCATAAAGGACCAGAAGTTCTTGGCCGGAATTGGCCCTGGCAAGGTCACTGAGTAGGTTTTTCCACCATCCAAATAGTCTCCGTTTGAGTCTTTTGCGGTAGCTTCGTAGATGGACCCTGCCCCTACTGGAGGTGAAGTCATCGCTGGCGTAATTCCAGTCGCATAGTAGAAAAAGTATGTTTGATCGTCTAATACACGAGCACCGTCTTCAAGGAATTCATGGCTTTGACGTTGGAAAGGTGAGTTCCACTGTCGGTCTTCATAGAAAAAGACGCCTGGATCACGTGGGCTAAACGTAAGAGCTCTTGCTGTCGCGTTCCCGATTGCGGCCGCTTCGTTCATGATCCTCTTTAGTCGTGCATCAGGTTCAAAGGGGTGGCCTTTTTTGATACCCAAGGTCGCAAAATTTCCTAAAATTTCAGGTGAGAACGCTCCTGAGGGATTTGCTTGGATCGCGTCGTTTACTTCCTCAAAGAAGTGAAAATCATTCGCGTGGACTGTATTGTATTGAAGGCCCGTGAGCTCGTGGAAAGTTTCGGCGGGCGGGTTGTCTGCATCAGCAAGCGAATAGATGTTTAGTGTTTCCTTGATTTTGGCAACAGGACCCTCGGTTTTGCCGTCGGCGTCTGGCGAGCTACGCAAGATCAACCAGTGGTCAAAGGATTTGGATTTAAAGGTAAAGTAGCCTTCAGGTATTTCGCCATCATAGTCTGGAGGTAGGATCAGATACTTTCCTCCTTCACTCTTGTCTGGGCCAAGAGCGCCGATATCAGTGACATAGTCGAATGCTGCATCATCCAGAATACCCAGCATTCCAGCTGGTGCATCGATGACTATCGGTCCACCAGAGGTGTCCACATGAGAGGCAACGTAAATGGTTGTTGTGTTTGGTGTAAGCCATATTGAGCGGGCATCCATCAGACCTGATTGGATGCCTACTTCGTTTGGCTTCATGCCTACGCTTGCGTAGCCCATCAGCAGGCCCCGCAGAGACGCAATTTTCATGCCATCTAAAAAGGCGGTTGTACTTCGTAATAGATCAAGGTTGTCGAAAGCTTTGGCGACTGTCTCTTTGTTGGGCATGCCGTCAAAAAATTCTAAGGTCCCAAGAGTCTCAGTTTCGACGACATCAGGGGTCCAAACATTTTCAGGAACTTTCGCTGCATATTTTGCAGTGCTCTGTGTCATCGAAGATGTCGCAGTTGTAGATGTAGTTTCTTGTTCGATCAGTTCCTCGTCAAGGAGTACAAATTCAACGCGGCGATTCAGGCCGCGTCCTTCCTCAGAGAAATTGGACGCAACCGGGTTTATTGATCCTGCCCCCATCGCCACAAGACGCTCGGCGGCGACGTTGTTCGGTTCGGCAATAAGCGCATTACGGACAGCTTCCGCGCGGCGCTGAGAGAGGCCGACATTGTAAGTGAAATCGCCAACGGAATCTGTGTGGCCGACAATGGCAACCCGCATTTCCGGAAGACTTTCCATTGCTTTGGCCAATTTGAACAATATGACGGCCGCGTCACTGCTCAGGTCGGTGCTGTCAGTTTCAAAAAATTGACCACTCATGGCAACACGCCCGTCGGCACGCAGCACTTCCATCACTCTAGCGTCTGTCATCTCACCGATGGCCTTAGCGCGGTTATCTCCTCCGACACGGCTCAACGTTTGCGCAACAGCACAAGTCCCAGTGATCGCAAAAAGAGTGGCAGCTAATGTCACGCCTTTAGAAAATAATTTCAATTTAATCCCTCCCGAAAGTTACCAAATGATTTTTGTCATGAATAATCATCGCTTAGTTAATCATTCATCAGTGTTTAAAATCAGAATACTGTTAATCGCTAGGCGTACATATTCGATAAAACAGTTCTAAGTCTGCCCATATCACGCCAAATTTAAAAATATTAATTATTTTTATCTAAATAACCCTATGTTTCGCAATCGAAACGGCTGCATAATTGTGCCATAGTTTACTTTGTTCGAATAGAGTACTTTCGTAGTTTTTATAAAAGCCTTACACGTTTTAATTTGCTCAAATTAGTCGGGAAAACTTTTCAACAAAAAAGTTTCCAAGCTATATTTAATAAGTTCACTGCCGTATATTAAGTTGTCCCAACTCTATATTAAATTGTCCTACCTCTATATTTAAGTTTCTTCGGGCCCCAATAAAAAAGTTTCCTAACTCAGTAAAAAATTTTCTTTTCTAAGAAGTAATGGGGGG
>Ga0209251_1000391_pt1 | contig 39981 bp, 48 predicted proteins | sample SaaInlV_100m_DNA_6_FD_184665 | JGI IMG/M metagenome (GOLD analysis project Ga0209251, IMG submission 184665) | Marine microbial communities from expanding oxygen minimum zones in the Saanich Inlet - Saanich Inlet SI073_LV_10m_DNA (SPAdes) (version 2) | ecosystem: Environmental > Aquatic > Marine... | reverse complement strand
AGCAGAGAGTATGCTGAGAAGGAACTCGAAATGCTATCTGATAGATTTCTTGCCAATACAGTCATGGAAGACTGGGACTATGAATTGACTGAGATTGACACTTTTCCACCAGGTATTGAATAATGGATGATTTTAACACACCAGGATCGAATAAGACTTGGATGGACGATGGATTCAAGAAGTATGCGGTTGAATGGCAACTTGGTAATATTGTAAATATATTAGATGCTAAGATTGAACGTTGTAATGTATACAACAGCGATAATCGAGACGAAGTACACAAACAAATTACTATCACTTATAAAGAAAAACTATGATGAAATCAGTAATCTATTCAAATGGTAGTCAAGAGTGTGAGCGCATGGCATCTTTGCTATCCTCATTAGGTGGTGAATTTCTAGAATATCGTCTAAATCATCATTTCACTCAACGATCATTTGAAGCAGAATTTGGTCCAAACGCAACATACCCCCAGGTCTCGATTGGTATCAAGCATCTGGGGGATATGAAGGAAACTCTACATTGGTTGGGTGAAAACGGTCTACTTAGTACCCACCACTAGATCCAGAAGAAGAACTAGAAGAGGAACTGCTACTACTAGTATTAGTGTTAGTTGTACTGCTAGCATCTGTGGTTCCAGCAATAACACCAGAAGAGTTAACTACTGTCGATGATGTTCCCGAACCAGATACAGAAGACAAAACTGAGGCACCAGATGCATTAATAGTTGTAGTAATTTCTCTCAAACCAAGTTCTTGTTGACCAGCAAAAGTAATAGATGGTGTAATACCATATTCTGTCGAATAAGTTGCTTTTCTGGTAATGAATATCTCTTCAACAGCATTTGCTGTCATCTTAACATTATCACCATCACCAACTTCCTCATTGGGTGCATATTCAAGAAGACTTTCAAATTCATCAACAAATTGTTCTATATACGAAGACCGTAAAGTCCAAATATTACTTTTCTCTTCATTTAACGCCCTTTCGTGTTCCCAGTTAGATACTGGATATACGATGGGGTTTACTAATGATCCATCTGATCTTGTATATCTAAAAGTGCTATTAACAATAGTGCCTTCACTTAGAAGAATAGTACCATCATCAGATCTTACTTCAAATGTCTCATGGTGATGAATTTGATCATGACTATTAACACCTTTATATCTAGATTCAACGTATTTGTATAACTCCTGCTCATCCATGGGCCATTCATTATACACATTGATGATATTATTACATAGCAACACTACCCAGTCCAATTCTGGATCTCCATAGAGATCATTAGCAACTTGATCAGGTCTTTGATTGTTGCTAACAGAATATTGGTCAAACCCCAAAATATCGTCTTGAATTATCTCACGAAGTTTGATTCTTCGGAAGATATTCTTAGCAACAACATAAGGTTCAACGTTATTACGCCTAAACGGCGATACACGTACTTTTACGTTTGGAATTAATTCAAAATAGTGTGGCATTACTGTCCTTTGGCGTCGTTGTACATTTCACGAGTAATGAATGCAGTCTCATCAAATGTAAGAGTCATTTTATAAGAAGCAGGTCCAAAGTCTGTATTATCATCAGCAAGTCCTCTAATAGAACTATGTTGACCCGATGGAGTCATATTGATTTGCATATTAGTCAATACAAGATTCACAGGAAAAGTGAGTAGTGTTGACATCATTTCTGGTTTACTAATAGTCCCTGCTCCTCGTGCATTTGTACTTCTTCCCTGAGGGTTGTATCTAATCAATTGAATTTTGAAGAAACGAGGTATAGTCAACCATCGAGAATTATCTCCACTAGTACCAGGGAGCATAGCATCTCTGAGAACATGAATAATTTTCTGAATGTTCTCTGCTTCTTTGGCATTACGTGGTGCCATATCAAAAGTAAAGTTGTGCGAACGATAATTCACACCTTGGAATACAGTTTCTTGATATGGGTTAAATACTTTACCTTTTGCAATCGCTGCTAACTGATTTTTGTTTAGACTGCCATCAGTACCAGCAAAATTATTAATACCATTGAAAATATTAGAGACTGCACTAAACGCAATCTCTGGTTTTGCTCCTACTGCCCCCTGTTGGATCGCTGCGGTCACTGCGTCCATATCCTCCCCATTCGTTGCCATCGCTTGGACAACAGCATCACCAAATGGTCCTAGGGTTGCTTTATCGTATGTGGTACTAAATGTTTCAGTGAGATCATGAGGTAGATACATGTACACAGATTTCATGATCTGATCAGCAGCACCTTTACCCTTATTTTTTCCAGAATAAGTGTATTGATTATTCTTTTCAGAATCATAGATCATGAATTTTAAATAATCTATACTTCGAGTAGGTGCTACACTTCTACGTGATATAGCACCATCGCCACTTCTTTTGGGACCACGAGGTAATTCCAGTGGATAAATAAGTCTAGCACCATCAGTACCAATCTTATCAGAACCTTTTTTCTTCTGGGCGGTCGAAGGTTTATTCTTTTTTGTCTTTGATTTTGTTGGCATGAGTTATTCAGGAAAATTTAGACCGTCAAACACTCATAAGTATAAAGGTGATCCCACAAATATTATTTATAGAAGTTTGTGGGAAAGAAAGTTTATGATGTGGTGCGATAAAAATGAGAATGTTCTTGAATGGGGTAGTGAAGAGATCGTCATTCCATATATCAGTCCTGTTGATAACCGTCCCCATCGTTATTTTCCAGACTTTTATGTGCGAGCACGAACTAAAACTGGGAAGACTGCGAAGTACATCATTGAAGTTAAACCAGCAGCACAAACTGTACCGCCGAAAAAGCAGAAACGAATTACCAAACGTTATTTAAGTGAAGTGAAGACGTATGCTGTAAATGATGCTAAATGGAAAGCAGCAACTGAGTATTGTCTTGACAGAAGAATGAACTTTATGATACTGACCGAAAAAGAATTAAAGGTATGAGTATCTTCAACGATGTTAAAGATCTTGCTGCTGGCAGTAAGAAGTCCAAAGATTGGTATCGATCTCAGTTCATGTATGGACTTGAAGATTCCAAAGGATTTAATGTGGGTGATGTTATATTTTTCTCATATACTGCTCAAACTGAGGGATTGCAGTTTTATGATAGATATCCCATGGTTTTGATTACTGATATAGATCTACCCAAGAAGCAATTCTCTGGTGGTAATCTACATTACTTACGACCATCTACCAGAACTAGTATTGGTAGATCATGGGGTGGGGGTTCCCTCTCTTATCCTATGCGTTGCCATCATAAATACTTTATGTCAAACGCAGGCAACATAAAAAGTGTACCTTCTGTGGATCTTAGGGAAATGAAAGTACCATTACCATTAGAACAGTTTACGATGGATGTGGTGGGACGCTGGATTGACGTACCTAGTAGTATCATTTGGAGTAGACAGTGAATTACAGTCCTAACAGATTTAACGCTTTTCGCGACTTAGTAGCGACTGGTGCAGGAGCACCTGCTACTAGTAATTTGTTTCAAATTGTTATTCCAGTTCCAGTAGTATTTAACCCTGTTGCAGGTAACGGGACTACATCTCAACGTGTTCAAACTAGTGCAAGAGAAACTCTTAGAAATATTAATTATTATGCATCTACTGTAACTGCACCTAGTAGAGCAATTACGACTGGTGAAGTTAATAACTTTGGTATGATGCGCCGATTTGTGACAGGGCAGACTAATTCCGAGATCACAATTTCATTCTTAGTCACAAAAGATATGCAACATAGGCAATTTTTTGAGCAATGGATGAATGCTGCTGCTTCTGATAATGACAATACTGTGGCATTCTATGATAACTATGTTACCGACATGTCTATCATTAAGTGGGAGCATGGTGCAAACTTTAAGTTAAAACCTAAGGGATATCCAAGATCAGCAGGTGTACACCCTTCACAAGCAACAGCAGTGTGGAAGATGTATGGTGCATTTCCTACCAATATCAGTACATTGAATTTTGATAATGAACAGACTAATCTCTTGCAGATGGATGTTCAGTTCTATTTTGAGAGGTATCGTTTCGATCAGGTATCACCAAAAACACTGAGATCTAATGGTAGGAGCAAAAAACAAGTTTTTAATTTTGAAGAGGTTAGTAAAAGAGTCTCTGGTTCGGGTAATCCCGATGTTCAGAGGTTTAGTATCGGGTAACGTGTATAAATAATTTTATCGTCATTTCATACTATGCCACTTCCTACTCTTGTTATCCCTGATTATGAGTGCAAAATGCCAATCAGTGGTCAAAAGGTCGTATATAGACCTTTCCTTGTAAAAGAGGAAAAACTGCTCTATCTTGCTATGGAAACCCAGAACGAGAAGGAGATGTTTAAAGCAGTCAAGACTATCTTGAAGGATTGTACTAACCTTAAAACAGTTGATAACCTTGCCACATTTGAAATTGAGTATTTATTCTTGAAGATTAGATCCAAGGCAGTTGGTGATGTTAGTGAGTTTAAGGTAACCTGTCAAGATGATGGTGAAACTCAGGTTGATGTTTCTATTAACTTGGAAGAAGTTGAAGTAGTTGTTCCTAAGGAACATAAAAAGATTATTAAACTTAATGAAACTGTCAAAGTGGAAATGAAATATCCCGCTTTGGAATCATTCGTTGATCGTAACATGAAAGACGAACCTGATATTGATGATGTGTTTGATCTTGCTGCAAATTGCATCAAGAAAGTATATGAAGGTGAAGAAACCTACGATTCATTTACTAAACAGGAAGCAAAGGATTTCCTTGGTCAGATGAACAATGAACAGTTCGGATTGATTCAACAATTCTTTGATACCATGCCTAAACTCGTATATGAGTTTGATGTTGAGAATCCAAAGACTAAGGTGATGAATACAGTTACGCTTGAAGGATTAGCATCTTTTTTCGCATAGCCCTGATGCATAATAGTCTTGAAAATTACTACAAGACTAATTTCGCCTTAATGCATCATCATAAGTATTCCCTCTCCGAGTTGGAAAACATGATACCTTGGGAACGAGAAGTTTATACTAATCTTCTTCTGGCATATTTACAAGAAGAAGAACGAGAACGGTCTAAACAACAGTCTGGTAAAAGTTATCTCTAATGGCAGCAACTCTTAGAAAATATATTAACATCAGTCCTTCGTCTGATGTTAGTTCTGACGATTTGGGCAAGGCATTCAAGAAAATGACCATTGCCCATAATCGTATGGGTGGTGCTGTAACAAATATTGGAGTTCAGTTAATTGAATTCAAAGAATTAATTAGTATGTATCAAGAATCCACAATTGGATTCTTGGAGCAAGAGAAAGATATATCGGAAAAAGAATCTAAGCATAGAAAAGATATAATTGAAAAAAAGTCAGATTTACTGAATAAACAGAAGGGGTTACAACAAGATAAATTAGCAGAGAAAAAGCAAGAATCACTAAACGAGAAGGGTGAACACGAATTAGGAAAAGAAGAAGGAAAGAAGGTAAAGAAGTCTAGGTTTGGGTGGTTGAAGGGACTACTAAAACCAATGACATTACTCATTGGTGGTTTAGTTAAGTTAGTTGCTATACCCGTCCTAATGGGTTTGATGGATTGGTTAGGCGATCCGAAAAACAAAGAGAAGATAACAAAGGTATTAAATTTCTTTAAAGGTATCTGGAATCTTGCCAGTATGTTCACCCGTTGGGGTGTTGGTTCAGTTCTGGACGGTATAACTGATGTATTTGGTTATGACCCCGACAAGAGTATGGTCGAGAATGGTCTCGACAAAATGTTTGGTGTTCTCAAAATCTTAGCAGGGTTTGCTGCGATCCACATTGGATCACGCATCTTAATGCCATGGAAGTTGCTAAGTGATGCCAAATTTATGTTTGGTCTCGGCAAGGCGGTAGACGCTGCCGAGAAAGCAGGTTGTGGACCTAAGGTAAAAAAACCGAAAGGTAAGAGAGTTGGTAGAGATGGCAGAACATCAAAGCAGCGTCTTAAAGATATAAAGAAAGCGAAGAGACTTAGGAGAATCAAGGCTCTTCGTAGTCAGATCACTAAAAAGTTTACAGCAGCAGCGACTGGTATCAATGGTCTATTCAAGAAACCACCAACACCTGCTGTAAAACCAACAGCAAAGTTATCACCCTTTCAACTTGAACAGGCACAAAAAAAGGCAACCCAGCAAGCGATGGGTCTTGGTGATGAGGTTGCAGAAACAGCAGCAAAGAACAAGGGTGTCGTAGGCACTCTCAGAAACCTTTGGAGTGGTGCTGTCGATCTTGGTGGCGCTGCCAAGACACAACTCAAAAAGGGTGGTAGTTTTGCATTAAAGCAGGTAGGTAGACTCAACAATTGGTTTGGTGCTCGTGCGGGTGCCATGATTGATGGTGTCAAGGGCATGGGTCAAGGCATCTGGGACTTTGGTAAGAGAGCAGGGAAAAGTCTTGGTGATGTTGTCGAAATGGCAAAGAATCCTAAGGCACTTGCTGCAAAGGTAACTACAAAAGTCAAAGACTTCATCAAACCTACATTAGAAAAGAATCCTCAGGCAAAGAAGATTGCCGAGTTTGCTGAGTTACCAAAAGGACAACAGGTAAAGACGGCAGGAAAATCTGTTGTTAGTTTCTTGGCATCAGGATTTAAGAATCCTGGATTCAAGACCATGCGAGAGTTTCTTGGTGCTGCAAAATCCAGCATGAAGATTGGTGGTATTGATACACTGATTGCCTCTATCATGGCATTGTTAGATTATGGTGTATTTGGTGAGTCACCTATCAACGCTATACTGAAAGCATTAGGTGGTTTATTGGGATATAGTGCTGGTTTTGCTATTGGTGCTCCATTTGGTGGTGTTCCTGGTTTCATTACTGGTGCTGCTGGTGGATTCGCTGGTGAATGGGCAGCAGAGCAACTACTTGGTTTGCTTGCTAAGACTGGTTTAAAAGATATAGATGATCCAATTGCAAAGCAACTTGGTGGTGCTTTCCCACAGAGGAAACTTGTACGTGATCCTAATGGCGAAATGCCTGGTATGGAGGCATTGATGGGTGCCGCTGAGAATGATGGTGATGGTACGGCAGAAATCAAACCACCTGATCTCCCTGAGATGGCAGTGGGTGGTATAGTGAAAGATGGATCGCAGAAGAAAAAAGATCTACCTAAACCTAGATATACAACCTCCAAGAAACTTGTCACTAAGTTTGATATTCCTACACAGGGTGAGGGACAATTCAAGAGATTTGCTAGTGGTGGTCTCTATGTGTTCTCCACAGCACCTGCTGGCGCTCCCAAAATGATGGGTGATGGTAAAGGATATGCTGATACATATCCACATCATCATCCTAAACCTGGTGGTAATGTACCTCGTTCTGGTGGTATTCCTAGGGACTATCTAATCTCTGAGAAGAGTAATCCAGCATCACCTGACTCTAAGGGTGATAGACATCCTATCCGTGCGGGTGTTACTGGTACTGTTGATTCTGTTGGTGAAGGATGGGGTGCAGTAAGGGTTAAAGATGGGTCTGGTCCTATGTTCCGTTCTGGTCATATGACTGGGATTAAAGTGAAGGTAGGAGACCAAGTTACACCTAATACTATCATCGGTATCCAAGACTCCGTTGGTATGGGTAATGGATATGTTCATGCTCATATTGAAGGCAGAACACCTGCCATTCATAATGCTTGGATGAGAGCAAACATTGGTGCTGTTAGTACAGATACGGGTAAAGATGATGTTCCTGCTACTGACGATGGATCTAGTCCTGGTAAAAGTGGTAGCAATGCCGAAAGTGGTGGTGCAGGTGGTGGTCAACCATCAGCAACAGAAGAATATCGATCAACTGGTAGTATTGTAGATTTCTTTAAGAAGTCTGCTGGTATATTGGGGCAGTATGCTAAGGATACTTCTGTCATGGGTGGTTCATCTATGCCAACAACCACAAGTATGCCAAATGCACAGGTGAGTGGTGTTGGACCTGTTGCTAATGGTGCTGCATATGCAGGATCATTAAAACCTGCTGCTAAGGTGAGTGGTATTGGACCTCTTGCTGATGGTGCATCTTATGCACAATCATTAAAACCTGCTGCTACGGTAAGTGCTCCCCCTAGTAAGATAAATACAACAGCAGATAAATTGAAATCTCTGTCTACTAGTAAAGTTCGTCGGGATAAAGAACCAAGCAAACCAAATATGATGATTGCTGTGCAACCTGTTGTGAAAACTAATACAGTTAATACAGGCGGCGGCGGAGGAGGATCTAGTAGTCCATCCGCATCACCACTTCTTACGAAATAAATGGCAGAAACCAAAGCAAGATTATATAAGTATGTAACTCCTCCTACATTTTCAGGTAAGGGGGGTGGTATTACTGTAAAGGTTGGTGGTAAGACTATCACTCAACCCCAAGTGGGTTATGTTAAAAATATCAAAGCAATCAATAGTCTTGGTGCGACTACCAATAGTATTGCTGTCTTAGTTCAGGACATGAACAAGTCCTTCAAGGGTTTTTATGTGAAAAGTCTTGGATTGCAGCAAGGGTTGCTCGACAGTCGTGAAGATGCTCTTAAAGAAGAGAAGAAATTATTAAAGAAGAGTGAAAAGGCAGATAAGAGAGCAGCAGGACTAGAACAAGATAAGAAAGCAGAAAGTAAGCAAGAGGGATTAACAAAAAAAAGTTCTGTTGGTGAGAAGAGTAAGAAGATTGCTGCAAGGGCATTAGGTTTCTTTGAAGGTATTGCTCAGTTGTTTGGTGGTATCTTCAAATCACTACTCCTTTATGGATTGATGGAATGGTTAGGTAATCCACAAAATATCAAGAAAGTAAAGAAACTACTAGAAACAATAAAATCTATTGGTAAGTTCTTTATTGATACTTATGGTGCATTAGTTAAGATGGGACTTAACGGTCTCATTGAGTTCTTAGATAACCCATTAAGTTTTGAGGGTGTATTCGGTATTATCAAATTTGTTACAGCATTAGGACTCATATTTGCTCCTGCTGCCGTAGCGAAATTAGGTCTTGGTTTATTCTTTAAACTAGCGAAAGGTGGTGGATTAGTTAAAGGTGTTGCAGGATTTGTTAGTACACTATTCAAGTCTGTCACTGGTGTATTCAAAGGAATGTTTGCCTTTGTTAAAGGTAGAGGTCTTTGGGTAGCAGGAGCATTCTTAGCAGGTGGCGCAATTGCTGCCGCTGCTGGTGCATTTAATGAAGATCCTACCGACGAAAGTGTAGCAGAATTAGTAAAAGAGAAAGGTGAAGAAGAGACAGCAAAACAGTTACAGCAGCAACTTGATAGTCTCAACTTTATTCAAAAGATGTTGGGTAAAGATAAACCCATCAAACAACAAATTGAGAAGTTAGAAGGCAAAGCAATAGGTGGTCAAGTTGGTAAAGCATCAGGTGGTGGATGGATCAATGGTCCACAATCTGGGTATCCTGTATCACTTGATGGTGGTAGATCTACATCATTCATCGGTCACGGTACTGAATGGGTAGGTAAACGTGCTGGTGGTGGAGATGCATTTGTTGTACCATTTGACACTCCTGCAACTAGGGGTGGTAATGGTCTGACCAATATGAGAATGCAGCAGGCGAAAGCAGGTGGTTATGGTCTGCCTGCATTTGCTAAGGGTGGTAAGTTATCAGGTACAAAGAATCACCGTCGTGATGGTTCTCAGGAAGAGAATCGTCTTGCTGGAATGGATAGAATGGCGAAAGGTGGCAAGATGTTCTTGCACTGGACCGCTGGTGGTGGTAACTTCAAACAGAAAGGTAAGTACCACGGTATCATTCAAGGTGATGGTAGTGTATATCGAGCACACCCTTATGATCAAAGAGGTGGTGTTTCTCACACATATTTAAGAAATAGTACAGGTATTGGACTGTCTCTCGCTGCGATGGCAGGTGGGGCAGGTAATTATCGTTGGCCTAGTGATGATCAAGTCACTTCAATGTCCAAAGAGATTGCCAACATTGCTAAGAGTAGAGGGTGGTCTCCTAATGATATTAATGTTAAGAATGTGATGACTCATGCTGAGGCAGCATCTGGTAAAGATGGTTTACTTCCTAAGAATGATAACTATGGTCCTACGGCATGGGGTGGTGATGGAGCACGTTGGGATCTCTGGCACCTTACTAAGGGTGGAGAAAAAGGTTCTGGTGGTAACATCATCCGCGCTAAGGCGAGAGGATTTATGGGTGGTGATTCGACCGTAGCAGAATCCACAGGATCAGTAGCACCAGTTAAGGGAGCAAAGACAACTGTATCCAGTCCCAATGGTTCCACCTCTACATCCTCCTCAGGGGTGCCTAGCGCGTCCCCAGGGGCGGGATCAACAGCAGCAGAGGCACAATATAAGTCTACTGGTGCAATTATGGATTTCTTTGGGAAATCCACTGGAATGTTGACTCAGTATGCTAATGATGCTGGCGCTGGTGGATTCTCTTCGGGTGGTAAATGGTCACCTGTCCTAGATCTTATCGCCAAGGGAGAATCTGACACCTCTGGTGGTTATGATGCAATGAATCCTAGTAGAAATACAAAATCTGAGGGTACACCAATCACTAATATGACTATGAGAGAAGTGAGAGATATGGCGATGAGGGGTAAGGGTACTGGTGCTGCTGGTAGATACCAGATCATGCCCCAATACAAAGGTAGTAATGTATTTAAGAAATTAGTTGAAGATGTTGGTCTGAACTATGACACAGATAAGTTCACACCCGCCAATCAAGATAAGATGGCAGTCTATCGGATTGAAAAAACAAGAGGTGGTGATCGTTGGTTAGCAGGTAAGTATAAAGGTGGTGATGTTGCCTTTGCCAATAATCTTGCTAACGAATGGGCAGCACTACAAAAATCTCATGGTGGTGGTGCATATGATGGTGATGGTAAAAACCATGCATCCATCTCTCAGAGTGATCTGATGAAAGCAATGCAAAAGACGAAAGCGGGTGGTTATCCAAAGTTTGATCCTAATAAGAAATATAAGACTGGTGATATTGCCATGAAGGACGGCATTCCTAAGATATATGGTGGTTTTGGTTGGGGTGCTCATGATGGTGTGAGTGCTACTGAACAGGGCACATCAGCAGATACTTTGAGTGCAACTACACCATCAACAGGTAGTGGAGATACAAGTGGTGGTGAAGAACAAAAGAAACCTGTCACCTTTGAAAGTGTCATGGAGAACATCGGTAGCAAGATGAGTCTCTTAGGGCAATATTCTAAGGATGCAAAAATAATGGATGGTGGTAAAGCATCAACGAGTGATCTACTTACTTCTATGCAGAAGAAGGAAGATGCTGCCACTGCCGAAGCAAAACAAGGTGGTGGAGTTACAGCAGCAACATTACCCCCACAAGGTGGTCCAGGGAATGATACTGTTGCCTCTGCTGCTCCTAGATCATCAGGTGGTAGTGGTGCTCCATATATAATACCAGCGAATGATTACGCCAGACCCAGGTTTGGTCTTACATCAGAAATTTTTAACGAACCTGTTAGCATAGCGTAATGGCAGACACTAAGTCCTTTAAACTTACAAAAGCAGATCTATTTTTGCGTAGTGGTGGTAAAGAGGAAAAACTAGATATTAAAGCAGTTATCAGTGAGTTTCAATGGTTTGAATCTATTGATTCACCCTTTATTAGATTGGATGTTGCTATTCTAGATTCTACTGACTTAGACACTCGACTATATGGGACTGAGAAACTAGAAATTGAGTTCTCAACCTTTGCTGGTCAGGAAGACGGAAAGAAAGAGGGTCGCTGTAAAGCAACATTCAAGATGTATAAGATTGGTTCTGTTATTAAGAAAGAACGAGCAAAGATGTATATCTTACACTTTGCACCAGAAGCAATGTATTACAACGAAGCAAACCGAGCATTTGGTATGTTTGGTGTGAAAAATGGCAAACAAGATGTTGTGCAAAAGATGTTGAGGCAATATCTAAAAATTCCCAACAAAGAGATCTTCATTGAAGGTCATACCTTTATGAATGTAATCTCTCCTAATTGGAGACCTGTGGATTGTATTGCTTATCTAACTGATAAAGTATCAAGACTGAGTAAACCTAAGGGTTCTAAGAAGAGTGGTAACGTTAAGAAGAATGGAACTGCTGCAAGACAAGCAGGGTTTTTATTCTTTCATAATAAGCATGGATATAACTTCGCATCCATTGATATGTTATGTGAGCAACAACCAATTCATGAGTATGTCTATGGACAGAAGAATGTAAATGATAATAGTCCTGTGGATGACATGTATAGGATTGAAAGTGTTAAGTATCCTGATCGTTCAAACCAATTAGAGAAACTTAGAAACGGTGTATACAAAACATCAACGTTTGGTATTGTGATGGCAGCACCAACAATGAGTACGCTACCACAATCAACTGCAACTACTAGTGATGGCGGTCCCGAAGGGACTGTAATGGGTCCTGTCGTAACACAACTGATGGGATTATTCGATAAGGCATCTACATTGGAGAAAGGATTTCCATATGATGTAGATGCAATTGAAGAGTTTTTAGAAATGCATCCAACTAGAACTCGCGTGAAAATTCTACCAAAAATGGTACAACAGGACAATGCCAATATGGATGGTGGTGCAGAAGAAGAAAGTGAAAGTATTCTGAATGCAGCATCATATGCAACTCAGCGTTGGATGTTACTGAATACTCATACATTAACAATTCGAGTACCAGGAAACACTAGATTGTTTGCAGGTGCTGTAATTAAGGTAAAGATACCTGTTTCACAGCAAAAGAACAAGAATACACTACCAAAAGATCGTATGTTTTCAGGGAAATACCTAGTAAAAGGTCTAAAACATGTGTATACCAACACAGGAATAACGACCGAGGTATATTTGTGCAGAGATTCTCTACCTGCTACTAATAAATAATATCACAATAACTACACAGTATTGATTGATGAAAGATATCGAAACACATATCGAAAAGGACAAGGAGATTCTTGACAATCCTATGATTTCTCCTAATCAACGTCGTCATATTCAAGGAGAATTGAATGAACTAGAACAGTACGCAGAACATCATAAGGCAGAGATTGAAGCAGGAGATCATCACGATCCTTCCCCATTGGAACTGTTTTGCGACAGTAATCCATCCGAACCAGAGTGTCTGGTTTATGAGGATTGACAAGATAGAAGAAAAGTATTATACTCAACACTGTCAGGGTTGAAAGGGCAGTATCTTAGCTTATTATGGAATACATTGACATTGACGCCGCGTATAGTTTCATTGGAGGAGGAAAGATCCCTACTGAGATTTGCGACGGCGTTACTGATTTTTATAATACATGCGACTACCTTGACAAAGAACAGGGAGAGCATGGTGGTGGTGTCGATAAAGACATCAAGGATTCTATTGACTTAACAATTCCTAGATATATTAAAGATAAACGAATAACGGATTACATTGATCAGTTAGCACTAGTCACTAAAAATTATTGTGACTTTTTTCCACAACTCAAAAGTTTTGAGTGGGATCTCATTGAAGATTTTAATATACAATGGTATCCACCAAGTGGAGGATTTAAGAAACTACACTGTGAACGTGCTAGGAATCATGCATCATGCAATGGTAGAATCATGGCATGGATGACATACCTAAATGATATTGAAGAAGGTGGGGAAACATATTTCTCTCAACAGAAAGCAAAGGTTAGACCTGCCAAAGGATTGACTCTTGTATGGCCTGCTGATTGGACACATATGCACCAGGGTATACCTGCACCCAACGAAGAGAAAATGATTATTACTGGATGGTATGACCTTATTTGAGAGTATGATTGTTGGTCATTATAGGAATAAGAAACAAGCGCAATCTAATCCTACTAAATGGCCACAGATTAATATCTTATACACTAAGATTGATGATAGTGTGTTAGAATTGAAGCAATGGTATAACTATCAAGGTGAAGACACTCCATATCGACACTATCATTTAACATTAGAACATCTAGATCAACACACTGTAATCACCCATGCTCATAATTTACAGACTGACGAACCAGGATGTAATCTACAATGGGGATACTTCAATGGATGGTGGTTTGGTGAAGTTCAAGATGAATGTGTATTGCGAAATACCAAGGTAATCAGTAATATTGAATTTGATGGTAAAGTATACCGTTCATTAGATACTGGATATTACGTTGATACTGGTAAGTTTGCATGGGGTAAAACTCCCGATGAAGGGATGTTTCAGTTTGATCGTCTAAATAATGCCAGGAACTTAAATCACACGTTAACATAATGCTTGGAACTAAGACTGACTTTGCAGGTAGAGATGGGTTCTCTTGGTGGATTGGTGAAGTCGAGAGTGTAGAAGATCCTGCTCAGACTGGTAGAGTTAAAGTTCGTATCGTTGGTTGGCACCAAAAGGGTAAGACTAGTGATGATGGATCATCGTCATACTTAGAAGATTTACCAACGGAAGCATTACCATGGGCAACAGTTCTGCTGCCTAATGATAGACCTCAGATCAAAAACGCTGGATCTACTTGTGAATTGCAGGTAGGTGCATTTGTGATGGGTTTCTTTATGGATGGTGAGGAAGCACAACTACCATGTGTCATGGGTGCATTCCGTGGATTTAAGAAGAAGACTAATCAAGGTGGTGGTAAATCGGGAGATGATGGTCTAGATACCGAAGTTAGTAAAACAACTATTGCTGATGATACCGAAGCAAATAAAGATGAGTATGCAACTACATCACCTCAAAGAAAATCATTTACAGGTGAGAATGTAGAAGGGGGTCATCCTTTTACTAAGAGTCAAGGTGCTACTCCTGGTGGTCCTGATGGTGGTGAAGAATCGGCGCGTGGTGCTATTAATAGAGCAGAAGTTGAAGCACCGTTTAATGTATATACAAACCCATTAGGTCCACCATCGATGGAAGGTGGTATTGCTGATGGTATTCATGGACCTGTTGGTGGTGGCGATAACGCTTCATTTACCAAAGATCTAAGTAGAATGCTACATGATATTGGTGTTCAGATTGGTTCCTTAGGTGCTAACAATGAAGGAGATCTTATCTCTGTTATTTCAGGACATGTGCAATCTGGTAATAACATTCTTAGTAGTCTTAACAACGTATCAAATTATGTTGTGAATGCTGTTACAGGTATGGTTGCTCCTATCAAGGAGGTTTTAGCAAGAGAAATTAGAGATAAGATTGATTTGGTTGTATCTGTATTTGCCAAGATTATTCCTTTGGCAGTGGTTACTACAATTATTTCACTAATCAAGAATATCATTCAGAATATTTTCTGTATGCCTGTTCCTGGTTGGTTGGATGCAGTCAGTAATATATTAGGAAACATTGGATCTTTTGCTGACTCAATCTTTGATTATATAATGAATGCTGTTAATAAAATTATTAACCAAATTTCTGACTATGTAACTAAGGCACTTAAAAATATCCAGAAAGCGATCTGTCAAGTATTGAAGATGGTGTCTAAGATCTTCAATACGATTATCAAGGCAATCGATACTATCAAAAAACTTAGCGATATTGTAACATCCGTCAGTAAGTTCTTCACTATTGATTTTACTGCATTAGTTAATTTTGGTAATGTACTCAATATTATTGCATTAATTGTTGATATTCTTGCATCGTTCATTGATTGTGGAAGGAAAGCACGAAAACCACGAGCGAAGGGGTGGATGCCATTAATTGGCACCACCGAATGTTCTGATATTGGTGGTGCATTGTATGGACCTGGTGGTTCTAGTAGTGATGATTGTTCTGATTTTGGTGAAGAGGGTACAGGTGGAAATTTCTTTGATAAATTCTTCCAAAACTTGAATCCATATGTAATGGAAACCAAGATGTTCTTGAATGGTTCGAGAGATATTGATGATGCAACACCTGGTAAAGAGAAGAGAATTCGCTCAGGTCCTGGTGGTGTTACTAGTTTCCAAGATAAAGTTGGTAACGAACATATTAACGTACCTGGTAATGAAACACAGATCATTGGTCGCGACTTGGTTCAGAATGTTAAGAACAACCTTGTACATACAGTGGAGGGTGATTACTATCTGAAAGTTATGGGCGACTTCCATCTGGAAGTTTCTGGATCAATTAACGAGCACACATCAAACGGTGCTGGTGGTAGAGCAAAAGGTATCAATAGTGCTGGCAATCCTCTGGGTAAAGATAATAACCAGTGGTCAAAGCAGGCATCAAATGCTATTGAAGGTCTTTCAAAAGTTGCTTCGTCTAAGAATCTAGATTTTGAGGCAGGTGAGAAAGAAGCAAAGTCTACACAAACCAAAGCAGGTGACCATTCCATCTCATATCAAGGTGATGTTACCATTCAGGGTAACCAAGTTAAAGTTAAAGGTATCTCAGGTATTACTTTCGATGCCCCCGATGTCCATACAAGTGCTACCTCCATCACTAACAAGGCAACGGGTGAGATTGTCAACGAAGCATCATGGATCACTTCGTTCCTAGCATGTGGTAGGATGGATGTCATCGCGATCTTCCAGACCATGCCAGTATTCACTGGTTCTTACAGTTTGGTCAATGGATCGATCGTTGATATTACGATGGATGCTCCTGTCGGTTCTGTTTCACCTTCGATGCATGTTCGTATGGCACTAGGCACTAAGGGTGCCTCTGGAATGGCAGACATTGTTGCTGGTTCTGGTGCAGGTGCTCATATGACCCTAGTGTCCACTCCAACAGGTGGCATAGGCGAGATTGTAACGGGCGGCAGTGGTGCTATTGTTAATCAGGTAACAACTGGTCTACTCTCTCATGGGTGTGGTACTGGTCTTGCTGCCTTTGGGTGTGCCCTCGGTCCCACTCAAATTTATGGTCTACCCGTCATGCTTAACTAAATGATGTCCCCTAATTTCATTGATCACGCTTATTTCTATTTTTCTGAGCGTCGTGTGATTGTCTCAGATGATGAGGGATATGATGAGACTGTCCAGTTTGAGTGGACAGAAGAAGGTGCCGAGGGATTTGCCACGATCGTTGAGTTTCTTCAATCTCGTATGCCTTCTGATTCGCTAACCTATTGCTTTAACTGATATGAACTCTGGCATCCTAGAACTTGCACTTGAAGAAGTGCAAAGTAATTTTGACTTCTGCTTGACATTAGTTGAAAGAGGTCATACAATCAAGATCACTCAGGAGGGAAAACCATCAGTGTTGATGGTTCCTCTACCTGATTATCAAAAGGCAGTTCAAACTATTGAGACTGCCAATAATCCTCCACTACCTTTGCCAGAAGGTTGGCAACCAGATCCCGCAGGTGTTAAACAGTATGTTAATGAAGAACTCAGTCAAATGCAGAAGGAACTTAACACTTGATATCAAGTTGTGGTTCTCCGACATTGATAATGTCTGGCATTACTCTTTGCTAGCATTTGAAGATGGCAACACACTACATAGTAGTACAGCAGACACGTATTCACTTGCTCTTGCTGCAATAGAGTATAAAATTGCTAAACTAATGGCAGAAGAAGCACATGAAGTTCAAAATAACTAGTGCATATTGTTACTTAGACGATGTTGGCATAGTTAAGATGTTCATGATTCATGGTCTACCCTTTACTTTTGAAGATGAAGGGTTTGACCCTACCGATGCTGATGTAGTAGCAGAAGCAAACACTAATCCTCATATGACTATGAGGTACCTCTATAAGTGGTCGGATTATTTAATTGAAGAAGAATGTCATCCTATTCTATTTGAGATGACAGAGATGATTGAAAACTATCAAGATGTGCCCGATTAGCTCAACGGCAGAGCAACGCTTTTGTAAAGCGTAGGTTACCTGTTCAAATCAGGTATCGGGCTCTTATTACTACCATGTGAGAATTACTATGACTGATGTTATTTACAATGAGATCTTAAAAGATCCAGAATTGAATCCAAGGTGGAGAGCGATGCCCTCGTATTCTGAGCAACGGCGAGATCGTTTGGGTGACATGATTATGGACTGGTTAGGGGATGATGAAGTATCTTCTAAATTGTTTTATGAATCTATTCTCCATGAGGTAGAAGAGAACATCAAATATCATCATAAAGCACTAGAAAAGTACAAAAACTTTAAAGCATTGATGACTTGTAAAGACGTATAAATAACTGGGAAGAACAGCACCGATGGTTATCAGTGGGAACTAAAAGAATATCACAACTTGATACGATTGCTGATGAACTAGTAACAGGAGAAGCAATTCTCCCTATCGTCATCTCTGATCCTCTCATCCCTAACAGAAAGACTAAGGTTAATCAACTTTTTAGATCTATTGCTGCGGGAACAACATCATCGCCAGGACTGGCGTTTGACTTGGATCGGGATACTGGTTTATTTCAATCGGCAGTTGATGAAATAGGTATTACCTTTGGTACTTCTACTCTTTATCAAAGTAGAATTGCTAACGTTGACGGATCATCCACCGTTAGAATGCTTGTACAAGATACAGCATCTGCTAACTCTAACATGTTAATTCAACCACAGGGTAGTGGTTATTTTTCTGTTAGTGGAATTGCACAATTTAATGACTCTACAACTTATTTTACAGGGGATCAAAACTCTGCTAAGAAAGTTGTTTTTAATGTTGATACAGTATCTACTGCTGGTGGTACAAAAAGATTTGACTTCCCATCTGTTGGTGGCAACACTACAACAACATTCCTTGCTACTGATACGTTCCAAACTATCACTAACAAGACTATTATCATTAAAGATAGTGAGTTGAGTATCACTGGTTCTACTGATACTGCAAAGATCGCTAAGTTTGAAACTGATGCTTGGGATGCTCCTGGTGAGCATATCTATCGTCTTCCAGACTTTGGTGCGGGTATTAGTCAGTCAACGTTGTTGGATAATATTACTGAACAGGATGTATATAACAAGAACATGGTTAACCCCACGTTCTCCAACACATTGTCTACTGATGAGAACAATCCTACAAGATATGTTATCTTTAACTCATCTGTCCTTACTAGTGATAGAACAGTAACATTTCCAGACTTGAACGTTACTGTTGTTGGTGAAGCATCAACTCAGGTACTTACTAACAAGGTATATGAGGGTGCTATCTTCCAAGATACTACTGAGTCATCTAAGAAGATTACTTTTGCGTTGGGTAATCTCAATGACAATACCAACTTACAATATACCTTCCCAGAAGGTAGTGTGGCAGAACCGCTAAATAATGGAACGGATGCCAACAAACTTGTAACGGAAAGAGCAACACAAACTCTTGCGTTCAAGACGATGGAGTACATGAAGATTAACAATCCAGATAATCTTAATGGTATTGTCACTATCGATGCATCTAACATTGAAGAGTCGGTAACTATTAAGTTCCCCGCTGGTGATGCTACACTTCTATCTACTAACAACGTTGACGCAGTTGGTGTTGCCTTCGGTGGTTCACTATCTGCTCCCGTCCTTGGCGGACAACTACGACTACAATCATTTTTCCAAGCAGGATGGTAATTAACAAATGACAGCAGGAAGACTCGCCGCTGCAAAACCAGGGGCAACAACTAACACAGAACTCTATAAAGTAGATATTGAAAGTACAGCATCTACGGTGATGACTGTTGCTAACCAAAGTGGTAGCGCAGTCACATATCGCGCTGCCGTGAGAGACTACGATCAGATTCTCACAGTGGATGGTAACGAACCATCTAATTATGAATTTGAGAAAGGTAATCCTATCAGTGGGTACAAACTAAAAATTACTCCTGGCATTACTTTTTCAGAAGCAATTCCTGCCACTGATATTGTAAGTATTAATGGTGGTATCGCCAAACTCCTTGATGTATTTAAGGACACATCGGTTGTCAATCGATATGTCCAGGTAGATAAAGTATATCCAGTTGAAACTATTTCCGATAATCTCATCGGTATTCTTCAAGTTGGTGAAACTATCACTGGTGCAGTTTCTGGCGTTACTGGTGTTCTTCGTGGATATGATGAAACGCTTGGGACAATGTATCTGTCCAGCACAGATGTTAGTAATAGTGCAACTACTGTTAATGTTTCTCGTAATACGGGACTTGCAGATGCCACTCTGTTGGCAATCTCAACTGATCCTGCCGCCGCAGGAACTGAAATTGCTCAAATCGATGCCTCTGGCATTAATACAACAACTAATGTACTGACCATCACTCGTGGTGTGTATGGCACTAGTGCTAGTGCTATCCCTGCTGGTGCATATGTAAAGACATTTATTGATTCTGCAACTACCACCACTATTAGTGAAGGTGGCACATATGCTGCAAGTGACTTAACACTTACTGTAACTGATGCTACTGGTTTTCTGGAAGGAGCATTCATGCGGATTGATAATGAAATCCTTCAAATTGATGCTGTTGCTGGTAATGATTTAACAGTTCAGCGTGGACGTTATGGTACATCTGATGTAAACCATAATGATGGTGCTACAATCACTCAACTGACGGACTCTGGTGATTATTATCTGAACTTCTTTACCGAGGGCGAAGGTGTTGCGGGTGGTTTATCTTCTGCAACTACGAATCTTAACTTTTCCCAAGGTACGGCAAACATTGACAATGTTGATAAGTTTATTATTGCTGAGGATTTGATTGGTAATCCATATCGTTTCCCACTTTCGGGGGATGCAGTGTCTATTATTGATGCTGAAAGAACTTATAGATATGATCAATCAGATGCATCTAATACTGGACATCCATTTAGATTGTCACAAGAATTTGATGGAACACAAGGTGTAACTGGTGTTGAATACACCACAGGTGTTACTAAGGGTGGTACTGCTGGTACTGATGGTTTCCTAACCATTGAAGTAACTGCTGCTACTGCACTAACCCTTAATACATATGCAGAACCTGCTGTTGCTAACACCGAAGATAGTAATGCTGGATTTGGATCATCTATTGGAACTGTGCTAACTCCGAGTTATAATGAGATTTATATCTACCAATTGCGTGGTGGAGCATGGAAAGCAGCAGATCAGTTTATTATTGGTGGTACTACTTACACTGTTCAAGCAAATGGTGTTACACCTGGTCCATGGGGATTTGTACATGACTTTGATAAAGCACGTAATACATTGAAGATTTCTCTTGATGGTGCTTCACCAGCATTTGCTGTTGGCGATCTGTTTTATGATACTCCAACTACTACTGATGCAAACCGTCAGATGATTGAAGTTGTGACTGGTAAAGCACTTGATGTTGATACAGTTTCTGCTGCTGATGCATCACGTACAGCAGGTACTTATGAGAATCTATCACCATCGGGTGGTAGTGGAACTGGTTTGAAAGTAACAGTTGTTGTTGCTCCTTCTACTGGTGCTGCTACTGTTACTATGACTAATGGTGGTAAAAATTATGTAGATGGCGAAGTTCTCACTGTTACTGACGCATTGTTGGCAGGTGGTGGTGCAGCAAACCTTACCTTCGCTGTTGATGGAATTGGTACTGGCGATAAAGCAGGCGCAACTGCAACTACATTTACTAATGTAGAAGACTACATCGCATATGATGTAAGTGTTGCAGCAAGTGCTTATGATAAATTGACTGGCGTTGTTGTTGGTCCTGGTCAAAATGTGTTAGTTTATTCTTCTGCTCCTGACCTTTCATACGTTGTTACTGGTTTTGAGACTGCATCTGAGGATTATACCTTCCTGTTGAATGCCAAGTCTTCTGGTGATGGTGGTGGCGGTGCCGCTGCTACTCCCTAACTAAATAGTCATGAGACTATACGCTACCCAAAGTAGGAACACCAAATAAATGGCACTAACACGTCTTAAAAATATCATTACGTCCAGGACTGGACGTATTATCTACGTCAACCCTGACGACTTTGATGCGTCTGATGCGTATGATAACAGAGGAAACTCTGCTCTTCGTCCGTTTAAGACGTTGCAACGTGCCTTTCTTGAAGTGGCAAGGTTCTCTTATCGTGTTGGTCTGAGTAATGACGAATTTGACGCATTCTCGATCTACCTGTATCCTTCTGATTATGTTCTAGATAATAGACCTGGTGTTACAGACTATAATGATGTTCAACCTTTTGACTCTAACACTAACTTTGATCTAACGAGTAGTAGTAATGTTCTTTATAGGTTTAATTCAACTCGCGGTGGTATTATTGTCCCTCGTGGTTGTTCTGTTGTTGGTTCGGACCTACGTCGAACCAAGTTCATTCCAAAATATGTCCCGTATCCCACAGTACAGGGTAGTCTCGGTATTACTGCTGCTAATGAACCTATTGCTTCTGCGATCTTTAACCTAACTGGTGGTACTTATTTTTGGCAGTCTTCATTCTTCGATGGTGATACCAATGGTGTCTACTATCGTAGTGATGATATTGCAACTATTGCTCCAAACTTCTCTCATCACAAACTTACTTGCTTTGAGTTTGCTAATGTAGATGATCTAAATCTGTACTACCAGAAGATCTCGAAAGCATACGCTACGATTCCTGACTCCTCTGGTGTTGTTGCACAAGACCAATTGCAAGCAAGAATTGAAGAGAACAGGATTGTTGGTCCTATCTCTGACGAATTTGCAATTTCTCAGATTATTAGAAATGGACAAACAGCAACAGCATTTACAGTTGATGAAATTGGTAACCCGAAGAATCATGGATTCTCCGTGGGTGTCGCTGTTAATATATCTGGCGTTAATGGTCCTACTGAGCAAGATAAACTCCTCTATAATGGTTCATTCCTGGTAACATCTGCACAAGGTAACCAGTTTACTTACCAGATGAGTTCTGAACCATCAGGTAATGCTATTGGTTCTAACATCCTGGTTAAAGTTGAGATTGACACGGTTGACTCTGCGTCACCATATGTGTTTAATATGTCCCTACGATCAGTGTGGGGTATCAATGGAATGCACGCTGATGGATCGCGAGCAACTGGATTTAAATCCATGGTTGTGGCTCAATTCACGGGAATCTCCCTTCAAAAAGACGATAGAGCGTTCGTTGTTTATAACCAATCATCTGGTAACTATGAACCACAAGCAGCAGGATCTGGTGCTCACATTAATGGTTTAGCAGAGTATCGTAAAGGTTGGCGTCACGTACATATTAAGGCAAGTAATGACTCATTTATTCAGGTCGTTTCTGTGTTTGCTGTTGGATTTGGTGACCATTTCTTCGCTGATAGTGGCGGTGACTTATCTATTACTAATAGTAACTCAAACTTCGGTAATACCAGTCTGCGATCAAAAGGATTTAAAGCAACTGCATTTACCAAAGATAAGGCAGGACAGGTTACACATGTTATCCCGCCCAAATCTCTCTCAGATGTGGAAGAGATTTCTATCAACTGGATTACAATCGATATCACAGCAACCAAAGCAGAAGCAGATAACTCACGCTTGTATCTATATGGATATACCTCAGAATTAGGTCGTCCACCTAGTAAGATTCAGGGTTATACTATTGGTGCTAGAAGAGATGATGTTAATACACCTGATAGATTGTATGTATCATTGACAGCATCAGGTGCTAATGCTCCTACTACACACTATGCTGATATTTCTCCCTCTGGTCCTACTGTAACTGGAACAAGAGCAGGTGATGATGATTCACCTATCAAATATGATACTAACCGTGGTCAGTGGTATTTGCAAGTAGATAGCACAAATAATATTATCTACACTACACTCCAAGCAAACTCTATCTATCAGAACCTTGGATTCACACCTACTACCTTTATCCGTCGTGTGCCTGATGCTCGTGACCTGAATGACAGAACATATCGTTTCCGTTATGTGTTGGATAAGGATGCATTCCCGATTCCACGTCCACCTATCACAGGTTTTGTATTACAACCTAGATCATCTGAAACAAACTCACCTGCATATAGTAAAACCTATTATGTGTATGATGTAGAAACGTTCCAGGAATTAGTTGTTGGTGAAACTGATGGTATTTACTATATTACAGTCTTGTCGGCGTCTGTATCGCCCATTACTTCAAACTTTGATGATTTCTTCTTCTCTCAGCAGTCGGTAGACATTTATCCTGCATTTGATAGAGATAACCCTGTATCTGATCCTGCTGCTGCTGTATCAGTTGCGGACAACCAAGTTCTTGGTTTGGTTAAAACTACCGATGGTGCATCACCTACACCTAATGAAGATACTCAGTTATCTATTACTAAGGAAACAACACAGTTCTTCCTCTTAGAATCTAACAACAACCTTGGTTATACTACTGTAACTAATACGTTGTCTAACATTGTTGTTACTTCTAGACTAGGTGATGAGGAAGAAAGAAAGATTCCTCTTAAATTGAATCCAGATAGTTCTGTTGCTCCTTTGAGTATTGAACTTCGTCGTTATTCTATTCTTAGAGCATCTGGTCACACGTTTGAGTATCTTGGTTTCGGTCCTGGTAACTATTCAACTGCATTCCCATCTACACAGGTTGAGGTTCTCTCACCTGAGCAAGTTAGACTATCTCAGTCACTGAAAGAAGCAGCAGGTGTTGCATACTACTCTGGTGTTAACTCTGATGGTGAGTTGTTTGTTGGTAACCAGGTTATTAACCCAGTTACAGGTCAGATTACAAACGAAGATATTGCACAACTTAACGTGTTGGGTGAAGAAGGCACAACTATTGAGACATTCTCTGAGTTGGTGCTGACTGATAAACTGACTGTTATTGGTGGTGCATCTAACCAATTGGAATCAGTATTCTCTGGTCCTGTTACTTTCCAGAAGAAGGTAACATCACAGGATGAAATTCAATCGTTGAAGTTTACCTTCTCTAACGATGATGGTACTGTGTTAAGACAGACGTTCCTTGCCGAAGAATCTGGTGGATTGCCTGATCTCGAAGCAGGACTTGCATTTAACAGTGGTGATCTTTGTTATAATATCGATTGGGTGCCTGGTCAATCTCTTGGTTGGGTATATGATGCTGGTACATGGTACAAGTTTGGTCTGAGTGATACCACCCCTATTACATCTAATAGATTTAGTGGTGTTACTAACTATGGTATTGGTATGGCACCTGATGCCTCTAATAGATTGAAGATTAGTGGTAATACATTCTTCGATGGTGATATTGATGTAACTGGTAAGTATGGTTGCGCTGATAAATATTCATTAGCAACTGGTATTGCTAATAGTAATTCAGGTGTAACATATAATGGTGATGGTTCTTCCCAAACTTTTGGTATTTCTCCTGGACATACTGCCTTCTCGGTTCTGGTATTCCTTAATGGTGTTGCACAGATCCCTGGCACAGATTATACCGTAACAGGTAATGCTGTTGATTTCTCTATTGCTTCTCCTCCTGCAACAGGTGATAAAATCCACATTCGTGAACTCGTGATTTAAAACCCTATCCACGGAATAAATGACCACCAAAATTATAGGCAATCAGATTGATGCTGCTACGAGAGCAATTGTTACTGCTCTTCAAGTAACAGAACAAATCAATCTGCCAATCCTTAATCAGACACAAATCAATGCTTTGGGAACTGTACCCTTAGGTACGATGGTTTTCAACTCTACTGAGGGTATGTTTCAGGGTTATCTACCTGATGTGGTAGGTCCTGGTACTCCTGGATGGGATGATGTTGGTGGTGGTGGACCTTCATTAGGTGAAGATTCTATTATTAGAACTAATGGTACTACGATTAGTGAAAATGTAACTATTGGACCTAGTGCAAATAATGGTGCAGAATTCACTAACGGATTCTCTGCTGCTCCTATTACTATTGCTAATGGTTATACAGTTACCATTGAGACTGGTGCTCAGTGGACACTGATTGGTACTGACGAAGATATCTCTACATACAGATACTTTGATAATGCTGCTGTCAACAGTCATTTAAGACTTGTTACTGGTGCTACATTTGAATTTGGACAAACCAAAGAAAGAGCAATCGCATTTTCTAAGTCAGGTACAGTAGCACTAGATCACTCTCAGGCAACTATATTTACTACTAGCAATCCTACGGGATATAATGGTAACTTTGTTGTAAACTTTACTAATGTACCTGCAATCGCTGGTTTTGTATATTCTGCTCAGGTAATCGTACATCAAAATAATGGTAATGGTTATATCACTGGGGTACAAATTAATGGTCAGACTGGTGATATGTACATGACGAGTGGATTTAGTAATGGTGAGTGGGATGTATTTAACTTCTTCTTCTACTTAGAAGGAGCATCATGGAAAGTTTTTGGTAGTCAATCGCAATACTCAGCGGCGTAACTAATGTTAGGAGTTAATAAAATACTGATTCTTGGTAGCGGTGGCGGTGAGAGAATTTGGTACACCGAAGGCAATGATGCTCGTAATTTTATGGGCAACTGGAATTATTCCAGTGAGATCTATAACATGACAAACCTTGGACCTTATGGTGATTCTTGGGTCCATGGTTGGGGTGGTTCTCCTAGGACATATGAACTCACTTTAAATGGCATACCATCTCATAGTCAAATAAGATATACCGCTAAGTATCACCTCGTTGACTCTTGGGATAATGAATATAATGAAGTCAGAATAACAACAGGTGATTCTAGTTCAGGTACACTAACCTATGCTAGTTGGAGAAAAACTTGGAATAGAAATTATATCGATAGTGCTAGTGTAAGTTATGGTGCCACTATTAATTTCATATCGGGTATAGACTATTCATACGAACCTTGGAATGGTAGTAACGACTCTACATTGGGTTATGTTGACTTTGACTCAGACTGGCAAAATCATAGTTCTAATTCCATACGAATATATCAGAGAACTGATCTAGACCAAGGAGCATCTGACGAAGCATACTACATCTCCCATGCTACACTATGGATACGATGATTATAAATAAACATACGGGTTGATATACCACAATGACAAGATTAACGGTTGCACAAGTTAAAGATCTTCAAAACCAAGGTGGAATGACGTTCTCTAACGGATCGATTACTGCTAATGGTACTTTGACGGTATCTAACATTGTTATCAATGGTACATTATCAGGATCATCTGGATATATTATTCCGAACCAATCTGGTCAACCAGCAGGTTCATTCCTCACTACTAACGGTACTACCTTATCGTGGGTAGAAGGTGGTGGTAACAAAGGTATTCCTAACTCAATCTCAGTATATAATGGTAATTCTACCTGGAACAAACCATCAGGTGTGAAACGTATCTGGGTTATGTGTACTGGTGGAGGTGGTGGTGGATCAGGTTACGGTGAATCTGGTGGTGCTGGTGCTCATACAGAAACCTTTGTTGATGTAGCAAACATTAACTCAATTAGTGTTACTGTTGGTGGCGTGGGTGCTGGTACAAACTACAACGCCCGTGCTGGTAACGGTGGTACATCATCATTCGGTAACTATTGTTCATCTGGTGGTGGACAAGGTGCAAACCGTAGACAACAACATGACGGGGCAGATGGTGGTACCCCTAACCAAGGTTCAGTCAGAATTTACGGTGGATCCTCACAGGGACACCGCAATCCTCCTGGTCTAGGTCATGGTGGTCACTCATATTGGGGTGGTTCTGCTCCAACCGCACACCGTCAACAACAATGGGCACAAAGGCATAGGTCACATGCTGCTTATGGTGCTGGTGGTTCCTCAGGTAAGAACTCTGAGCGTGGGGGTGATGGTCGCCAAGGCATCATCGTAGTCTACGAATTTATTTGATATAAATAACAAGGAAGGAGACAAGTAATCAATGAGTACCCTAAAAGTATCATCCATCAGAGACCTATCAGGTTCTGGTGGTCTTAACCTAAGTTCTGGTTCTATCACAGTGAACGGTACTCTGACCGTTAGTAACATTGTGATTAACGGAACTATTGGCGGATCATCTTCCCAGGTGATTCCATCTGTGTCGGGACAGTCTGGAAAGTATCTGTCTACTAACGGCACTACAATGTCTTGGGCAAGTGTTACCGCTGGTGGTGGACCTAAATCCATTTCAGTATATAATGGTAACACTACCTGGAACAAACCCTCAGGTATTAAGCGTATCTGGGTGAAGTGTACTGGTGGAGGTGGAGGTGGTTCGGGTTATGGTGAATCTGGTGGTGCTGGTGCTCACACTGAAACTATCGTCAACGTAGAAAACATTAACTCGATTAGTGTTACTGTTGGTGGCGTGGGTAGTGGTGTAGGATATAGTTCTCGTGCTGGTAATGGTGGTACATCCTCATTCGGTAACTATTGTTCATCTGGTGGTGGACAAGGTGCAAACCGTCGTCAACAGCATGACGGAGCAGATGGTGGCACCCCTAACCAAGGTTCAGTTAGAATCTATGGTGGTTCATCCCAAGGGCATAGAAACCCTCCTGGTCTAGGTCACGGTGGGACATCCTTCTGGGGTGGTTCTTCTCCTACTGCTCATAGACAGCAGCAGTGGGCGCAAAGGCATAGAAGTCATGCTGCTTATGGTGCTGGTGGTTCCTCAGGTAGGAACAGCGAGCGTGGTGGCGACGGTCGCCAAGGTATTGTTGTTGTTTACGAATTCGATTAAACTATCATGGCACAAAGAGCACTAGTCCGCGCTGACGGATTCATTACAGACATTGTTGAAGCAGGCGAAGAGTTTGAGATCTACACAGGTCCAGGCGCATCCATGAAATGGATGGATATTCCTGCTGATGCAACTAACCTATGGAAATTAGAACTAGGTGAGTGGATTCCAGATTATGTAAACCATGATCCATTTACTCTCCGTGTGGTAGCATATGGTGATCCTGGTGTACAACTTTCCTACCTTTGGAAAGATATTGATGCAGGATTGTTTGGTGATGCTGCTAAGGAAGGTAAATTCTATTTGCACTGCAAACAGGTCAAAGAAGAACTTCCCGAAGTACCATATGATGAGAATGGTAACCCAATTAATCCTGATGAACCATTCCCTCATGATGAGGCAATGCCTGCATGGTTAACAGCAGAGCAAATGTCTGACGATGTACAGGAAGAATTCAAAATTGGTAAATTTGCTGTTAAATAACAAACACCTGACGCTTAACTAAATTAAATGAATATTCGTAATGTCCTCATTGTTGGGGGTGGTACTGCTGGTTGGATGACCGCTGCTGCCCTCATTAAATTATGTCCACATGTTAAAACAACCCTTATTGAGTCTCCTAACTATCCTGTAATTGGTGTTGGGGAGTCTACATTGGGTCAAATAAATGACTTCTTTCATATCCTTGGTCTCAAAGATGAGATGTGGATGAAGGAGACTGGATCGACATATAAAACTAATATCAGGTTCAACGATTTCTATCAGAAGGGTGAAACGTGGGATTATCCTTTTGGAACAGCAGAAGAGATGAGGAAAGATTTACCTGACGGTTATATGTCATGGTATTATCTAAATCTGTTTAAACCTGAGAAATTTAATAGAGGTACTTTTGCTAAATGTTTTAATATTGTAGGTCATTTATCAGATCATAATAAACTTACTCAGGATGCACCGTTTGATTTTGCAGGAGATACTGCCTATCATATTGATGCGATCAAGTTTGGGCAGTGGTTAAAGAATAACTATTGTCCTGGTTTGAATTATCTACAAGGTAATGTTGTTGGTTGTGAGAAAGACGAACAGGGATATATCAAAACACTATTGACTGACAATGATCAACGATTAGAGTATGATCTCTACATTGATTGTACAGGGTTCAAGTCACTATTACTTGAACAGTTTATGGGTGAAGAGTTTGTATCTTTCCATCATAATGCTGGTGGTTGTTTACTTAATGACAGTGCTGTGACATGCCATATGCCACATGAAGATCCTGAAAAAGAAATAGTTAATAGTACAAATTGCACTGCCATTGAGAATGGTTGGGTGTGGGATGTACCACTGTGGGAGAGATCTGGGGTAGGATATGTATATTCTAAGGACTTCTCTTCTAAGGAGCAATCGGAAGAAGATTTTCATGCCTATCTTTGTAAGACAAGAGGTATCAAACGTGCAGATAATGCTGTGTTCAGTCATATACCATTTAAGAATGGAAAGCATAAAAGATCATGGGTAAAGAATGTATGTGCCGTTGGTCTTTCTAACTGTTTTGTAGAACCATTAGAAGCAACTGGTTTACTTGTTACTCATGAACAAATCATACGTTTATGTGATGCTCTTTGTGGTCGTATGGGGCATGTTCCTAGGGTGGAAGTTGATGGATTAAATATAGTATGTGACTTGGAGATTGAAGGATTCAAAAACTTTGTGTCTACACATTATTCAAATTCTAATCGTGAGACTGCTTATTGGAAATTTGTTGGTAATGAGATACAATATGATTTTGAAGTAGGTGCTCTTGATAACATAAACATGAAGCAAGCAGCAGAAAAATATGTACTCTATAATTTCATGGGGGATCCAGCACACAATGATGGTCTCAGATATGTAGGAGCAGGTATGGGATTTAACCCAATAAATAGGCATACGTTTACCTTAAAGCGATTGCGAGAAGGTAAGGATCCAAGTCCCACGGCAGATGATATTCTGGATGCAGAGTGTATATTTGACAAATGGAACGAAGACCTATATAATTGGTGTGAGGCATTACCATCTTCATATCAATTCTTGAAGAACACTATTTACGAGGAGTAATTATGACAGACGCAGACAACATTCAGGTATCTGATCTTCCCGAGTGGGAACCCGAAACTATTGAAGAAGTTGACAAACCTGAAAATGCTGTTAAAAGTTTTGAGGATTTGTGGCGTAATCTGATGCATCAACATCGTACTAAGTATGAACGTTATGTTGCACTGAATGAGTCATTGACTAGTATGAATTTTGAAAATCAACAGGAAACCCGAGTTGATTTTACTGAACTGAATGAACTTCGTGATGAAATTGTCAAGATTGAGGGTGGTTTGGAAACTCTTAACTTGTATCGTGTATATGTTCTGAAAGAAGAAGCAGAACCATGGATTCAGAAAGAGATTGAAGAGAGGCGTACTGTCAAAGTAAGAACAAGACCTGGATATGAAAAGTATGCTGATTGGGAATCAGATAACGAAGGTGCTGATGCATTGAATCGTATCAAGTAATGAATTTAGATTATATTTTTCCCACTCCTATATGGTGGGTTGATCTTGATATTGATCTTGATGAAATGGAGCGTATCGTTGTTGATACTGCATTAAATATGGAGGGTCAATCAAGAAGTAATCGGGGAATGCGTAACTATCAATCCCCTGATTTCTTTGGTGAACCTATTATTAATGATGCAGAACTTGAAGGAGATGAGTTTAAAAAACTACTCATTAAGATTAAAGAGAAAGCAGTTGAAGCATTCGATAGTTTTGGATCTATGCATACCACAATTGAGTATGCAAATGTTTGGATGAATATTAATGGTACTGGTGGATATAATGAAGTTCATGTTCATCCTGGTGCTGTAATGTCTGGTGCTTTCTATGTTAAAGTACCACCAGGTCCAGTAGGTAAACTTACATTTCATAGAGATGCTGGTGAGGGTTATCTTCTGCATTCATTAGGAACAGCAGATGATAATAGTACAGCAGAAGTTCCACATACACACTCTACATGGGCATATCCTCCTGTTGCTGGTAGACTTATGTTGTTTCCTGCTTGGGTTCCTCATGGTGTACGTGAAAATGAGACTGAGGATGAACGAATGAGTATTTCGTTTAACTTTATCCCTGTACGAACCAAAAAAGATATGATGAACATTATTAAACAAAATGAACAAACACCATCTAACCTTTCCTACCATCGTCAAACAAGGGCAGATAATCCCGACTGATGATCAATTTAATGAAACCTATAAGTTTCTAAATGATGCCTTTGATCAGTGTAAAGGTGGTTGGGCATTAGAATCTGGTGTATCTACATCAGAACTTGATGGTGGTGCTGAACTATTTGACAACCCATTGTTTGATTGGTTATCATTTCCATTGCTTGACAGTGTGCGTGACTATTGGAACAATGATGTAAAGTATCGGAAAGACTTTCATCTTTATATTGAATCCATGTGGGCAAATAGACACCACAGTGGTGATACAACAGGTCTACATGCTCATATAGGTGGTGCTCGTAGTCATTCTCATCTTTCATGTGTGTATTACTTCCAGAAAGAATTAGGTGGAGGAGAGATTCAATTTGAGAATCCACTCCAACAGATACATCGAATGTGCCCATTACATAGTGCATATGATGATTGGGCAAGAACTGATGGTGATACTAGCGAGTTACATGATTTCTATACAATAGACACAAAATCATTTGATTATATTATATTTCCATCATGGTATAGACATAGAACACGTCCTGCCATTAGTGACCGTATTGCTATTAGTGTCAACATATCTGGATTTCCATTAGATCCTACCCAAGGTGATTTTGATGAATAAACTAATCTTACCTTTCTTAAATCCATCTCTCTTCCAATGTGGTGATAAACCAATGGTATGGAGAGAAGCATTGAAAAATCCTACACAGTATGTGAATTGGGATACTGTTACTCATTGTTTTAATAATCCATGGTATTATAGAACTCAGTTGATGAACATGGAGGGTCGTCGTTTGATGTTACCTGAAAAGTTTGAAGTGTGGTATGAAACAGGTGTGCCACATAAAGAAGAACTATTTCGTGCATTGAATGAAGGTCATACATTTATCATTGAACAGTATGGTCACTATAATCCAGCAGTAGATAATCTATTAGAGAATATCGAAGCAGTCTTTGATTGTAACTGTGATGCACACATCTTTGGTGCTGCTAAATCAGGTAGTAAATCATTTGGTGCTCACTGGGATCTACCTCCAAACTTTATATGTCAGATTGAGGGTGAAACTCGTTGGAATGTATATGAGGAAAGATGTAGTAGTCTGATTGAAATGACTGATGAACCATACTTACCAGATAAAGCAGGGCAAGAATTAAATATTGCCCTTGATGTCACATTAATGCCTGGTGATGTGATGTATATTCCATCAAGAACATATCATAAACCCTTCCCAGGTGGTAAGCGTTTATCATTATCTATCCCTTGCATGTATCCTCGTGACGTACCCAGCGACCGCCGCCAATATGTTATTGAGTTCGACGAATCCTCTACCTGATATTATTGTTGATCAGGTAGAGGATATAGTAACTCAACAAATGTTTCCTTGGTATCTTGTTAAGGAGACTACATTTGTTGATGGACCAACACCATATGAAGGTGTGTTTAATAATAGTTCATTCTCACATGTATTAGTGATGGACTATCAACCAGCATCACAATATTATGATCTGTTTGAGTCTGCTTTGAGGTTAATTTCTGATGCTGCTAATCAAAATTTTAGTGATATTTATAGGGTGCGTCTTGGGTGCTTATTACCTGACAAGTTAGATCATCACTGTCCACATGTAGACTTTGAAGAAGAACATACAACTGCATTGTATTATGTAAACGAAAGTGATGGTGATACTATCATGTTCAATGCATGTGAGAGTATATTTGAACCAGATTGTCAGATCAGAATAGCACCTGAGCGTGGTAGAATGATTGTATTCAATGGCAATGTATTACACGCATCATCATCACCTACCACAGGATATAGGATTGCCTTGAATGTTAATTTTAAACCCAGGGTTTCTTAATATGTTAGTATATTAAAACAACCCTTGCCCCTCGTGCCTGATCTGCTATACTCTAAAAGTAAATTGTTAAATAGTGCGTGTCTGCCACCATGACCATGTTCTTAAAATCGTCAATGTTAAGTAATGACCAGAAAATGTTATTGCGTAGTGCTCTATTCTGTTTACAAAAACAATATTATAACAAACATGGCGAATTACCTGACACCACAAGGGATTTAATTGATGAAGTTGCGACCACCTTACATCTCAAACATGAGAATCATTGATGATTTTTTAGATACTGAATATCATCAACATTTGCAGACTGTGTTGATGGGATGGGAGTTTCCTTGGTATTATCAGCACACATTAACACATGGCAATGATGATATTCAGGCACATGGATTCAATCATTGGTTAACATCAGAGGGTGATCCAGACTTTGCACAATTAGTTGATACTATGCAATCGACTATCAAAGCAAAAGAATGTTTGAGAGTACGTGCTGATATGACACTATATAACAGTGAGGGTTATCGTCATTCATTTCATGTAGACTGTCGAGAACCCCACACTGTTTGTATCTATTATGTCAACGACTCTGATGGTGATACTATTATCTTGGGAGACAAGAATGATCATGACATTGTACGTGTGACACCCAAAGCGAACAGATTATTAACATTTGATGGTAAACATATGCATACTGGTCATTCACCAGTACAGCATAAGAATAGAATCTTGATTAATGCAAACTTCCACTGAAATTATACCTCTATTCTCATCACCAGTTTATATCACTGTTGATGATTCTATGCCTGACATAGTGTCACAAGTAGAAAGTTTAGAGTATCAAAATCATTCACGAAGTATTCAGGGTGGGTCACAAACTATCAATCAAAACATATTACATGAGTTACCAGAGATACAATCATTTCTGCAATCACATGTCAAAGAATATGTTTATGGTGTGATGGGTATATCAGAAGAATTCTTTATTGATGTACCATGTTCGTGGGTTAATTGTCATAAGCAGGGTGATATGTCACATGAGCATTCACATCGTAATAGTATGTTCAGTGGTATTGTTTACTTAAAGACGCATCCAAATTGTGGTGACTTGGTGTTCATTGATCAGTCTTATAAGACATTAGATCCCACAAAATCAAATATTAATGTATATAATGCACCACAGTGGTCAGTTCCACCAGTGGACGGTATGGTAGTGATTTTCCCTTCACATCTAGTACACTCAGTTAAAGCAAACCAAGACACACGGAGACGATACTCACTAGCATTTAATATCATGATCCGAGGTGATTATGGCAACGCAACTTCTTACTTAACACTATGACTACTCCACTATTCATTGCAGAGGCACCAGCATTGGAAATTAGAAATATTATCAAGTCTCTGTCTATTGGAGCGAGAGTTAGATGGAGAGGTAGCGAGGGATATATCAACTTTGTTGATGATGAATACATCACTATATGTGTTAGTGAGAAACCTAATCCTTCTGGTTCTAGACATCCAACGAACAAGTGTTGTGTCTTATGTTATAACTCACAATGGGATGAACTTGAAATTGATTCAGAGCATTTTCAACACAAGAAAGCATATAGAGGCAAAACTAACGATCACCCAGGTAACGATATGTTACCTGCAATAGAAGACAGATGACAAGGTGTCACAGGGGGTGCAAAGCGCCCCTTTTTCGTGTATAATAGTTGTATCAACAGAAACGCAGCAACTTGACCATCACCCTTCGTCCTCATCAGCAACGCGCTCTTGATGCCATGCAGAGTGCTGACAAAGGTCAGATCATCGTGCCTACTGGTGGTGGTAAGACTATCATCATGATCAAACATGCCATGGAACTGCTTGCCACTGGCAACCGTACCCTAGTTGTTGTTGCTCCACGTATCTTGCTTGCTAATCAACTCTGTGAGGAGTTTATGCAGCACATCAGTGGCACTTGGAATCACGTCTGTCATGCACATAGTGGTGAGACTCGTTATTTCAAGTCTACCAAACCTGAGAAGATTGCTCTCTTCAATGACACCGCTCGTGCTGCTGGTGAGTCTTGCATCATCTTTACTACCTATCATTCTCTCCCCAAAGTGATTGATAGTGGTATTGCTATCAACTGTGCATACTTTGATGAAGCACACAATAGTGTAGGTAAGCAGTTCTTTATCGGTACTGCTGCAACATCTATGGTTGCAAATCGTGCATACTTCTTTACTGCAACCCCTCGTGTTGCACGTAAGCACGATCGTAGCATGAACAATAGTGACATCTATGGTGGTGTCCTATGTAATGTTCCTGCTCCTGAACTCATCGAGCAAGGTCACATCCTCCCCCCTACGATTGTTCCTTTCGAGACTGATCACGAGCGTACAAAGCACAACGTTCATGACATTGACGCTGGCACTGTTCGTGACATTCTTGATAACCTCGATGATACATGTGCTGCTAAGGTTCTAGTTGCTGTCCCATCTAGTCGCATCCTCGGTAACATGATCAGCAAGACATCTTTGCTTGCAGAACTCAAAGAACGTGGTTATAATGTGATGCACGTTACATCTAAGTTCGGTGCAATCGTTGATGGTGTCAAAGTATCTCGTGAGGTATTCTTCGACACGTTGACACAGTGGGGCAAAGAAGATGGACGCAAGTTCATCGTCTTCCACTATTCTATTCTCTCTGAGGGTATCAACGTCCCAGGTCTTACTCACACTATCTTACTTCGTAACCTCAACGTTGTGGAGATGGCACAGACTATTGGTCGCGTGATTCGCCTAGATAAAGATGATGCTGCTCGCTTGAAGTCTGGTGAACTCACTGCATGTCAGTGGAGTTTCTATAACAAACCCACAGGTTTCGTTACTGTTCCCGTCCACAGGACTTATGGCAAGCATGTCATCAAACGCCTGCAAAATGTAGTTGATGCTATCTTTGTGCAGGGTATTCCTCCTCTTTCGTTGGTTGCATAATGGGTAAAGTTCAGACATTGTTTCCTAAATGGTATTATCATGGTGAAGTGGAGAAGCATAAGCATCTAAAAGATATGCTAATCTATGAACTTGGTACAGCAAAACTATCACAACCTAGTGAGTGGAACTGTACTATGACTTCTTCATTTGGAAGTGATACAAATGATGAGGACTTTTCGTGGCAAATGTTCAACAACTATATTTCTGATAATCTCAGGGAGATGACCATGCAACTGGGTGGGAAACCAACTGTGAACATAAAAATGTCAGAAGCATGGTTAAATGTATATAAACAAGGTGATTACCAGGAGATACATACACATTGTGGGGGAGATAACTGTGCATTTAGTTGTGCTTACTTTGTTCAGTATGATCCTGAGAAGGATGGTAAATTTGTGTTCTATGACCCATCGCAGGATACGCATCAGGGGTATTTCAGTAGGCATTTTCCCTGTACTAATACATGGTTTCCTGATGTAAATGAGGGTGATATAATTATCTTCCCATCATATCTACATCATCAAGTATCTCCACATAAGAATAACACTGGCACTGCCAGAATTACGGTGTCCGCTAATTTTACAATTTCATGACTAACGATAATATTAAAGTATTGGATGGGTATTTCCCTGATTGGTTGATTGATGACGTGGGTGAATACTTATCTACTGATTTTCCTTACTTCTACAACAACACACCTTATGGCGATTACAGTAAAGCACGATTCTGGGGCAATACTGTCATCAGAGACAACGAGTTTACACCAGAAACACCATGGTATTGGTTCTTCGCGTATTTCAACGAATGCATCCTTAAAGACATATGTAAGGATCTCCCTCTATCTCACATCCATCGGTTATTGGTTAATGCACAAAACCCTGGACATGAGTCTCAAATGCATACCGACTTCAATCATGCGGCAACATCTATCATTTACCATGCTTATGGGGATGATGGTTCTACGGTTTTTGAAGATGGAACGGAAGTTCCATTCAAACAAGGAAGACTTGTTATCTTTGATAGTAGAATAGTGCATGATGGAAATCCTCCAACTAATGATATTCGTATCACATTAGGTGCCATTGCACCCCATAAAGGTGTACACCTTGACAACAGTCACATCAAATGATTCAATCACTTGATTATGGTCTATAATAACGAAGTATCCAACAAACCATGCTAAAAGTAAAAAAAGTGGCAAAGTATACATTAGAAGAATTAGTTGAACAATCTCGTGCTTGGTTGATGAAGATGCCACCCTCTAATGTTGTGCCATCCAAAATTGTATGGTCTCCTGAACATCTATCTTATGTAAACAATCCTGAATATGACGAATGGTTGCGTTCCCAATAATACTGTCCTATTTCATACTATTTGGTTTACTGTTGTTCTTTTTATCAATCATTGACTCATGACAGGTTTGCCTGAATTCTTTACTCTAACATCTGATGCCCCTTATGATAGGCATAGATATAAGATACGTTGCACTGATGGTAGTGTTAAAATCGTGGATGATTACATGAATGTTATAGAAGCATGGTGGAATTATCCTCAACACTGTCAAGTTGTTGACGTAATCGAAAGTAAAACTAGGGGAGGTGGATTCGCATGACACACAGTAATATAGAGGTTAACACTAAGCAGTGCTATGTGTTGGAAGTATCCAAGAATCATGTTGTCGAGATGATGACGTTGGCAAAGCAATTAGATCAGTCAACTTACATCAATGGACTACTTGATTCACTCTACAACGAATTAGATCATCAACATGAGTTGCTCAAATCCCCACAATTGTCCCAGTTGGAAAGAAGCGAATCGACAGATATTGGAGACCATTGACATATCTAACCTTGATCAGTATACTACTACACTAATAATTAACGACGATGATTTACAATCTACCACCAACACCAGTGATTGAGTGCGTTGGGTGTACACCAAATGAAATTACAACTCTTGAATTCTTACAGCAGAAGGGCATTGAAGACCTAAATGCTCTCGCTGTTGTGATGGGTAACATTCAACAAGAGTCACGATTCACCCCTAATATATGTGAAGGTGGTGCAATTGTTCCTTACGATCAATGCCTAACTGGTGGGTATGGTATCATTCAATGGACATCAATTAATCGATACCTTGGTCTCGGTAGTTTTGCTAACAAATATGGTGGAAATCCATCCACTATTACAACACAACTACATTACATGGTAAATGAGAGACAGTGGCAAGATTTTAATCTATACTTACAGGTCTCTGGTCATAGTGTTGAACACTATATGACACATGCATACAAATGGTTGGGGTGGGGAATCCATGGCAATCGTACCAAGTATGCATACTCTTTCTTAAATAAGTTCAACGTAATTATTCCTCATGCCAACGAAGAATCTGTTCCCGATAAAGTTTTACCAAGCACACATTCACAAGCACAAGGAGAGTTTAGGTTCCCTTTTGGAATCCGCTCGGCATCTACTTAGGGATGCTGATGGGCGGTGGAATTGTTCTGTTCAGACGACATTTTTTGAAGAGAAAGATGTAATTGCACCAGATGAATTGGGTGACTTTCTTGCACCTTATTTGTGGCAATACTTCCCTAATAATGTCACAATCAGCGTTGTTAATTCATGGTTAAATCTTTATAACAAAGGACATGCACAAGAAGCACACAATCATGTGAACTTCCCTGATTTCGTCAACTTTTGTGGTGTGATCTTCATTCAATTCGATCCTGAAACTGATGGACGATTTTACTTTGAAAACATGAGTGATATTCACACAGTTTTGGGTTACACACATATATTTGAACAATCACATGTGATGATGCCTGAGGTTAAGAGTGGTGATTTACTTTTGTTCCCTGCTTTTGTACGTCATGGCGTAATGAAGCAGAATAATGACACTAATCGATTGACGCTAAGTTTCAATTTGTCTGTGACACCTGCTGAACTGGACTAGGGGACGGCACAGCGCCCCAAAATCGTGTATATTAAGAGAGTCAAAGAAACGCACCCCATGCAACTCACAAACAACACCTGCATCGTTGATTTCTTCCCTGAGGCATTCATCGCTGAGGCAGATGACACCAAAGGCATGAAAGTTGTTGTCAAACGTTTCATCAAGCGCGTACATTTCATTGACGCTAACAAAGGTTCTTACAGTGTAATCAGTGCTCTTAACTTCAAACATGAAGTTGCAGAACGTATCGCTGGCGGTGCTGAGGTAACTAACTACAACACCGATCAAATGCCTCGCTCTGAGTATGCTCCCATGGCATGTGTGGGGTGATTCCCCTCACTAACTGTAAACTCTTAATTAACATCATGGTCTTCGATCTTCCAGTCTACAAGAAACAACTTCCACAAGTATGGTTGGAAGATGGTAAGTTCATCATCGAATCAGACTCATTTCGTTATGTTATTGAAGATGATTTGAAACTGT